>Ga0209127_100345_pt1 | contig 16227 bp, 20 predicted proteins | sample LakSupMetagenome_FD_187469 | JGI IMG/M metagenome (GOLD analysis project Ga0209127, IMG submission 187469) | Freshwater microbial communities from Lake Superior, Canada - Sta WM archaea (SPAdes) (version 2) | ecosystem: Environmental > Aquatic > Freshwater > Lake | place: Lake Superior, Canada...
CCCCTTTTTCCATGTTTTCCGAAAGTCCAATGGCAAAAAGACAAGCCCTTTGATATCCATCCATTGCTGGCGTTTCTTTTGGCGTCTATAGAAAAATCCCTAAGGACAAGGGGAGGAAATCCAGCGCATTAAGACAAACTAGACGTTTTCGCAAGAAGGCAAAAGGAAAAAAGCAAAAACGCGCGAGACTGGAGAAAGTTGCTCCGGTTATATTCCACCGTTGTGGACGTTCATACCGCATTGACGTCGTGAAGAGAAAGTGCGCGAAAAGCAACGCAAGGAGAAGTAGAGCAGAAGGTGCGAGACCGGGTGTGGCGTTGAAGCTGTACCGAGGACAGGTAGAGGAGCCCGCGCCGTCAAGCTGCTTCTGGTCCTTGTGCTGGTGGGAGCTCTGTTAGAGTGCCGATAGAGCTAGGCAAATGCAGAGCCAGGTTCCAAGGCAAGCACAGCAGGTACCATGCCGAGTAGACATTGATGGGGGAGCCGGGATTAATAGCTCGATGAAGTGGCTAACAGACGGGTCCTCTCCTCCGTTGCACGGCTGGGTCCAGTCAGCCACGCTTGGCACCCTCCTCGCTATCATCGCTGCCGGGCTCGGTCTTGAGCACGCTCCAGGGGTTATGGTCGATGAACGGATTCCGGCTAGCCTGCGCCATGCCAGGAGCTGTGTCGTACTCGCGCCTAGAAGAGGCCGAAGGCGGAGCAATGGGTCCGAACGGGGACGAGAACTGAGCTGTGTCGCACAAGATCGTTAGTTTTCTCTCGCTGTATCTTCAACGATCATGAATGCAATATGACATCACTTACCAACCTGACCATGCCGACCCTGTTCACCACCGCCCGCTGGAGCACCGCTTCCCGACGAAGCGCTCTGTCGCCGTGCCGTTGTGGCCGGTGGTCCCTGCGACCGCCAGGTATTCTGCCTCAGACGATTGGCGCCGCCGAACCCGCCGCGGCCGGTGTTGCTGATGCCGCGGGGTCTTCCGGCGGGAGGCAGCGGTGGAGGCGAGTCCATGACGTTGGACTGGGAGTCGGAGGTGATCTCGCCCTGGTGCTTGCGCCACCAGATGGGCAGGCCCTGGAAGAGGCCGAGGGACTCCTGCGTGTCCTTGTCGAGCGGCATCTCGTGCTTGTACTTGCAGCCCTGCTGGGTGAAGGCGCAGACGCCCTCGTGGATCCACTTGTCGCAGTAGATCTTCTGTCGCTTCTGGGCCTCCGGGGCGGGCGAGGAGGCGATGATTGTGTCGATGCGGGACTGCTTGTCATGCGGTTTGTTAGCTTTTGTGAGCGAGGTACTTGTGTGAGGGTACGGTGAATGGCAAGGGAGGGTGGGACTCGCCTGCACGGGGTCACGTAGGTTCCCGGCGCGGATCTGGCTGTTGGGGAACTGCTGGGTTGGCTGGATCATGTTAGACCGGGACCGTCATCTTGAGTTCCTATCATCATCACTTGTAACTCACCTGAACAAACACGCGCTCGAGGTTGCTGGATCGTCCATTGGGAGCTAGACCAGTAGGGCAGGGCAGGACAGTCATGCCGAGACAGCCCTGCTGAAGCGCGGGAATATCGACGAGAGAAGGCAGCATGTCGGCCGGAATCAGCCTCGTGTACTGGCCGTTACCGCGGTCGAAGCAGTAGGCGTAGTAAGGCATGTCCGTGCCAGATCGTCCGAGAGCCTGCTGTGGCTGCGGAGCGGTTTGGGCCAAGGCCTTGGAGACCTGAACCATCGACAAGGCGCCGCCGTTTTTCTGACCTCCTTTATTCATATTCGTACCTTTAGCCGCATCGTTGCTCACTGCCTGACCCGTACCGGGGATGGTGGGCGAAGTGTCGGCTTGGGGCGAGGTCGGAAAAGACATGTTGCGGGTCGCGCCTGGAGGTGAGCAGTTGACGTTGTAGGGAGTAGGGAGCTGCGAAGCAAAGCTCAGCTCGATATTGCTGTGGGAAGTACTCAGGAAGGGAGCCCGGTTGTTCTGTGAAGTAGCGATGGTTGCGTTTCGCCAGTTTGCACCGATAAGGTTACGGTCAGAGAACGGAACAGCGTGATTATTGCCCCGAAAAAAGTTGTTCCTATTGTTTGGGGAGGATGAGGTAGAAAGAGCCGGAAGGCTGTTATAGAAACCCGAGCTTCGTGGTCCGGAGGGGGTGGTGTCCGGCTGGATTGTACCGTTGTTTCGGGTCCGAAGGGAATTCGAGGAATCGAAAGGAAGATTGCGGTGCTCCATGACCATTGACAAGCGGTCCTGCCTCTCTGATTCAGGCGTGCCACATGTAGGGTCTATATCGGATGACGATGTCGACGCTGAAAACTGCCTGAGGTCGGGTGATGATCCCCTTGGTGATGGACACGACAAAGAAGAGGAGGAGACAGAGGGCTCTAAGGGTGACTTGGAAGGAGCTCGGTCTGGCAGCACGGTGTTGTACATCTCGGATGGAGATGAAGGGGACCGGGAGGGAGAGCAGAGGAGCGAAGGACACGTCGACAACACTGCAAACGGGCTTTGAGGTAACAAGCCGTCCTTCGTATTCTATACACCGCACTTCCTTCAACCCGGGGCGTCAACACCGGTCCGGCCGAGGAGCGGACAGAGATGTGCCACGAAAGACTGGCTGTGGGGGTAGAGGCACGATGACGAGCAGGCGAAGCACGACTTAATGGTCTGCAGCTGAGACAAAGCTGGGAGGCCAGACATGGATGAGGATAACTTTGAGCTAGATATATGCATCTGTATCGCCTCTGACTTCCTGTCTTCTGGTCTCTTTCTGCAACTACGAGAATACCCAGCCAGCCAGCCCCCTTGGAAAGCAAACGGCCCATCTCAAATAAGGTTGACCGCGTCGAAACGGTTACCTGCATCCAGTGTTGTGCTTCCCACGTGACAAACAACTGGGTAGCCTGTGCTCGCATGGGCTCAGGCATTGGCGAATGGGACACGGCATGTATGTGGTGGCAATGCTGTCATCTTGTGGTGATGGACCCATGGAGGAGGAAACTCTGCGGGAAAGGGGTCAACGTGGCTTGGGAACTGCGAGTTTTATAATGTAGTTTGCATTTGCTGCCGACAGACATCTCAGCTTGTCTAGGGGTTCTATGCCCTAGAAGTAGATGAGGAAACTGAGGCAAACAAAGGAACGCACCGGGCAAAGTGAGGAGGAGTATCTCCCTGTCCGTGGCAGGACATAGCGCCTGCATGCAACGGTAAGAAAACCAGACTTCCCTGATCCTAATGCACATATCCACCAACCCTTTGCTATGCTATGTTGAAATTGAGAGGATGCCTCAAGTAATGGCAGACGTATCGCTCCCGGGTATCGAATTAGCTGGAAAAGAAAAGAAAAAAGGGGAAAAACCTGCATGCGTGACTGCACTGCTTCCATCCATAGCCATCGTCTCACCCTGGGCAGCAGACCACACTACCTCCTCATCCGTCTCCGGTCAAGCCCGCCGCATCTCAAGAGACCGCAGATGGTCAAGTAAGAGGGCTCGCTTCATGGCTATTGCTTCCGTTGGTCCTTTGCTCTTCAGTGCCGACATCTTCAGATCATCCAGCGCAAGCCGTATCTTGACCTTGGAATAGAGCGAAGGGCACTGCTCGCCGGGTCCATGGACTGCGTCGCAGATGAGACACAGCCCGTAGAAGACGAGGTTGCGAGTCGGCACCCCGTTGGCGGTGGTGTCCAATTGAGTCGGCATTCCCGGCTCTGAACCCGAGCTCACTGGGAGGACGGTGGGTTCCATCTTGCGAACAGGCCCTCCGGTTCTTCCCATTCCGGATTGAGCGACGTACCCGGCGGCGTCGGCGGTGGATACCCCGAGTAAGCTCCCATGCCCAGGCCGGCTCCCATTGATGGTAGGGTGAGGTTGGCCTGCATTCCCGGCAGGGCCGACAGGAAAGGCGACGGTTGGGGGGCCACTTGCCACGGGTCGGTTTGCTGAAACCTGGTTGGCGGGAAGCCATTGGGGATGCTGTTGCTGGTGTTGAAGAAGCTCGGGTCGTTGTTGGTTAGATGACTGGACGTACTGCTCGAGAAGAAGTTGGGCTCGTTGTTGAGGAGTGAGTTGTTGTTGTTGTTGTTGGTGAACATTATGCCGGGCTGGGCTCCGGGCTGGAAGATGGACCTGGACGGAAGCTGTTGCGCGAGGGGGGTTGGGGGTCGGGGAGGCAGGGACGGCGGCCCGGGAGGTAGTGACCCCGTTGCTTCCTGCATTGGAACCCACATCGGGTTGATCGAGAGCTCCGGCCGCGGAGGGCGACGGGGCAGGCTTTCCGGACGAGGCTCGTTCATCACGTCCCTTGAAACCGGAGTCTCCCTTTCGTCGGTATTTGCGTTTGGGCTTGTCGCCAGTCGCTCGCTCGGTGGCGGAGTCGGGCGGGACGGAGTCTGAAGCTTTGGTGTGTCAATAGATGTCGTACTTGTCACTGTCGTAAGCTCTGTCTTGCCCTCTGCTACAGCCTTCTTAGGCTTGACAGCCCTCTTAAGGTCGGCATACTTGCCCGCGGAAGACTGCTTGCCCTTACACGGCTGCTTGGGCGTGTCGGACTTCTTGACAGCTGGGGTCTTCCTCGGCACCATGACCGGCTTCTTGGGATTGGGTGTAGAAGTAGTCTTGGTGGCTGGAGTCTCGGGAGCAGCAGTCTTCTTGAGGTTCGGGGTTTTCGGGGCAGCAGCTTTCTTGGGCTTTGGGGCGGGAGCCTGCTTGGGGGGTTTAATCGACTTCGCTGGGGTCGTACCTTGAGTAGATTTGCCCTTTTTCTTGCCACGCGAATCCTTCTCAACCAACTCACTTGGAGGCGTCACAGTCCCCGGCGCCTCGTCACTGTCGCCATCGCTCTCGGCACCTGAGCCGACAAAGTCCTCGTCGTAGCCAGACATGTCGTCGTTCCCAGGAGCGCCATCCTCCTGGCCGTCCTCACCGCGAGTTGTTGAGTACTGTATAGCCTGGCCGTCTCAGTTAGTCAGGCAAATCGTACGGTGGCGGTCATAGTAGCCCTACCTTTCCCCGCCGACGAGCTCCGCGACCAAGGATCTCCTTGTTCGCTTCCGCCTCGAGACGCGCCTCCTCCTCGCGCTTCCGGAGAATTTCCTCCCAGACACTCTGGTTGATCACAGGATCCACCTCCTCGTTCTCCAAGTTTTCCGTCACAACGTCGCCTGCGCCATTATCCCAGACGCGCGCAAACGAGAAGGCGTCGTTGAGGGTCTGACCGTTTTCGCCCTCCGGTGGGTTCTGTTCGGCGATGAGACGGTCACGGTCCAGCAGCTTATCTACCGCAGCCGAATCGTAGACAATGGTCTCGCGTTTCGCATCGCCAAAGAGCGCCTCGGCCCCGTGTTTCAGGATTGACTCGAGGTCATGGACTTCTTCCTTCTTATCGTCCATGCTTTCGATGAGTGCGTGGTCGAGAGCCATCTTCTTGCGTCCAGCCTGCAGGATCTTCTCTTCGACGCTGTCCTTGGTCGTGAGTTGGAAGCAGAGAACAGGCTTGCGCTGACCGATACGATGGCACCGCGAGACAGCCTGCAGATCCTGATGGGGGTTGAAGTCCGGATCCAGGATCATCACCGTGTCGGCAGTGGCCAGGTTTATGCCCACGCCTCCGGCACGTGTCGACAGGAGCATGGCAAAGATGGGTGAGTCGGGCGCGTTGTAAGCGTCGATGCGCTTCTGTTTCTCCAGACTGGACATGTTCCCGTCTATGCGAGAGTAGGTCAAGCCGATGCCCGAAAGGAAGTCTTCCAGGATGTTGAGCTGATCCAGGAACTGGCTGAACAAAAGGACCCGATGGCCCTGCTCCTTCAGCTTAGGTAGCATGATGTTCAGCAGCAGAAGCTTTGCCGAGGCGTCGACGAGGTTTTTGTGCATCTTGACCGGGTCGTCCACTTTGTCCTCGACCGCAGAGCTGTACATGAACGGATGGCACAGGCACTTGCGGAGTTGCATGAGAATGTTGTTCAGAGAACCCCGCTCGGTAGCCTTGAGCTTGCCCTTGGCCATGATGGCATGGATTAGCTGGCTGTTCTTGGCGATGATGGATTTGCTGAGCTTCTCCTGGAGAACTGTCATGGTGACGGGGATGATGACGCGGGCCATTTTCGGAAGGAACTTGAGCGTGTCCGCCTTGGTTCGCCTCAAGAAGTATGGCCGGATGGTGTCGTGGAGCCTTGAGATATTCTCTGCCGTGAGCTCGCCATATTCCGCGTCCAGCGTGGCGGCGTCCAGTTTCGGGTTGAGGAACTGGAGCAGGTTAAACAGCTCTCGCTTGTTGTTCTGAAGGGGGGTGCCAGTGAGAAGGACCCGGTAGGGGATCTTCATGGCTGTCAGGGCAGCGTACAGCATATTCTCATCGTTCTTGAGACGGTGGCCCTCATCGACAATGAGGCCGGCAAAGTGCACCGAGTTGAACCGAGTCTTGGTTGCAGGATCCTGGGCCGCTTCGTACGACATAACCACAATGTGAGCCTTGATCGTGGACGAGCCCCTGGGAAAGAGCTCGAATCGGAAGGCGAGGTCTTGCGCCTGCTTGCCTCCGTGGTAGGTGACAACGCGCAGGTCGCGAGCCCACTTCTTGATCTCACGACGCCAGTTCGGGACAGTTGAGTTTGGCACCACGACGAGAAAGGGCCAGACCCTGGGGGCGGCCTTGACCAGGTCGGCGAGCAGCGCCACAATCTGAACAGTCTTGCCGAGACCCATCTCGTCGGCCAGAACGGCGTTGTGCTGCTTGTGGTAGTTGTACTTGAGCCAGTTCACGCCCGAGATCTGATATTTCATCAGCTCTCCGTTCTGAATCGTCTTCGGCTGCTCAGTCGTCTCGATTTCTCCGGCGAAGTCCAACGCGCGGAATTCCTTGATACGGTCCAGCATCTCGCTTCGGGAGACATCCTCGAAATAGACACCGGCCAGGTACTCATCATACGCGGAGAGGAACTCATCATAGAGCTGGCCAGAGTCCGGTGGAGGGGGTTCATCCCAGACTGCCTTGTCATATCCCAGACCGAGGAACTTGACGTACACTTTGTCAATCTTTTTCAAGTTCTGAAAGTCCGCCTTCTTGCTGGCAGGGCGAAACCCGGCCTTATACTGAACACTGAGGATGACGTCGATCATGGTCAGCTCCTCCGGTATGGCATCCTTCGCGTCAAACTGTGGACCCATGTCCTCAGCATCTACCCGCTTTGCAAAAGCCGACCGCATGGAGCCGTGGGAGGCGCCCCAGACCCAGCTGCCCGGCATCCAGACGCAATGGCGATGGGACTGCTTCTCCCACTTGATTAGGTACTCGAGATGATCTTCGCCGTAATCCAGATACCTCTGGCCGATGTAGTTTTCGCGATCGACTGGCCGCCACGCGACCAGTGCATCGATTTTCCCGGGGGCGTCGGTACAGTCCTTGCACTTCCACTCTATGGAGTACTCCTCGATGTTCTTAGCTCGAAGAGAGTCCATGTCTGACGTGATATGGCTGGGATCCTCCGCCGACGAGTTGGGAAGGTGCTCGAAGTGAAACGCCCGACGACATGTACTGCACCGGAACAGGCATGTTTCCGCATTGTTGATGAGGTCGCGGTTAACCGTCTGAATTGGATCTTCTCCGTTGTTTTCCAGACGCAGCTGCTCCTCTTGTTTGGCTGTCTTGCGCTGCGAAAAGGGCTTGCAAGACTTGCCTAGCTCATGGCAAGTAAAGCACCGAGTGAGATCCGGTGCCCTCTTGTCCTTTTTCTGGGGAACGTTGATGCAGAAACGGCATTGCAGGACAAAGCTTTCGTGTCCGATTTTTGTGACCAAGTGATCTCGGGCAGCTCTCTGGCCCAGGCAAACCTTGTGGTACGAGTACGAACAGCCTTGGCAGTAGATGAGGGCACCCTTGTTGGGATTGCGAGTGTCACATGTACTGCAGTCTTCGCTGTGGACGTCCCTGAATCCAGCCTCTTCCGCCGTCAAAGGCTGAAAGACCTCTTTCACGGCAACCACCTTGGGCGCAGTGGGAGCCCTGTCATCTCCGACGTAGAAATTATCTTCGTCGCCATCGACTTGCTCGAACATACTGCCGGTAGCCTTGTTCGCACGGCCCGAGCGCCTGGGAGCTTCAAACTCGATGCCATCCTCGGCGCCCTTGCCCTTCAGAGATATCATTCGTGAGCCTCGCTTTCTGCGCTTCGTACGTCGGCGTGGTTGTAGATCGGATTGGATGAGAACGAAATCGCCATCACTGCCAATTTCGTCAAGGTCTTGGGCAAGCTCATCAACATCGTCGCTGCGGCCCAAGCGGCTGGCGTTGGCTCCTGTCTGGCTGATTTCTCGCCGGGGTCGAAGGTTGCGACCCCTCCGAGGCCTGTCCAGAATGATCTCGTCGCTCTCATCATGATCTGAGGCGATCCGTGATGTCTGCCGGGTGTTCCTTCCTGATGTACGTCCGGAGGCCCGCCCAGAAGGACCACTACCAGACGTCGCGAGTTGATCCTGAGATTCGCTGCTCAGGTAGTCGTCCTCTCCCGCTTCATCATTATACTCAGCGTCGTGATCCAGCTTGCGCTTCCTCGAGCCATTGATATCACCGTAGTGAGCCTAAGCATAAGTTATTAGCGTTGTCATGACGGCTGAAGTGTAAAAGTTGACTTGACAGATGACACTGCGAAGAGGAGAAATGGGACAAGGTTAGAGAGAGGCAGATCGCAGGCGTGCTCATATCGTGACACCACCAGGCAGATACGACTATGAAACAACGCTGTATCCCAAGCTTCGCAGAGGAAAGCATTACCATAATGAATGTATGGCCGGGAATCTGCGGTAAAGCCAATGACCAGCCTGACTGCCGTAGACGGCGACGCAAGTAGTCTTAAAGCATCGATAAGCTACAGCGGAGCAGGGCCAGAACAGACTGTAAGCTCTTCAACGGGAGACAATAGAGGTTGTCGAGTTGATGGGGGCTCGAAGTTGGGCTTGTAAGGATCAAGAAGGTAGAGTAGAGCGAAGTGTTGAGAGGGTGGGGAGGTGATATTAAAGTAAGGTAAACAAGGAAGGTGCGATGATGGAGGCGCTCGTTTTTGGAAATCAAACCACGCCAGAAGCGCAGGGTCACAGACCGGTGACCTCGACGTGACAGTACGCCTGCTCTCCGGTAGGTAACCGGCCTCTAAGTCGACTGTGACTTCGATGACTTGACTGCCGTGACCTGGGAGCGAAAATGGCCCTCTCTGCCCCTCCCTGTCTCCATGATGCCATGCGCCGATACACTTCCCTCGATATGCGACTGGACCGGACACGACAAGGAGGTCTTACCTCGTTTCCGTCATAATCATCAAGAACCTCAACCAGAAAAAACTCCCGTCTCCTTTCCGGGCTGATTTCGGGCAATTCCACGGCAATTTCCACCTTGCGCAACGGGACCGGGTCTGCAGATTCTGAGCGTGGAGGGTCTGATGACTGTGAGGCCTCCGGGGCTGGACGTTCTGATGCCGGCGGTTCTGAACTCGGTGGTTCTGACGCTGCACCTCCCAGGGCTAGAGCTCCTACAGCCAAATACTCCAAGTCTGGAGGCTCCATAGCCGGATGCTCTGATCCCGGGGTTTCGGCCAGGGGCTGCTGTATGTCGAAGTCGAAGTGCATCCTGCTGTGTTCCCGATCCCCATCAGTTGGGGCTTCCTGCTCCGATATTGGCACATCTCCGAGTCTGGGAGTGTCCTGCGACCACCACGAAGACAGCGCCATATGTACAGGTTGTGAAAAGAAGGCACAAAGGGACAAAATGCATGTGGGCTGTCACCATCGGGTTTGCGACATGACCCAGAATTTCTTTGATGTTGAAGTCGTGAGATATCGCGCCCAAGTCGCAAACGCGCTGGCCACTCATAGCGGCGCGTTCGGCTTTAAAGTCTGGGACAGGGGGGGTTCCTAATGGGGTGGATCCAGCACACTACAATTATCCACCCCTGTTCGCCTCTTCGCGGTCTAGCCCAGAAAAAGAATCCAAAGTGCTCTCTGCTTTGATACGCTCGCTCTTTCAGTGCTTTATACTTTATGCAAACTCTGCTGCCAGCGAAAGCTACAACTCAAACACCAAAGGACTCACGAGAAACACATTGTTCCAACTCTATTTAGTGGCAGCACTTGGGCGTTTATGAACTAAGACTCCGGACCTGCCTCAGACCGAGGCGTTTGGTGTGGCCAGGGAGAGGTTAGACTTTTGAGGAACCAGCAGGCTATAGTTGGGACCTGGGGAAGTCTTCTCCAGAATGCTCATCTTACGTCAATGGCGGACACTGCGTGTCCCACCCCATTGTCATGGACGACTGTTGTTGTTGTTGTCGCAAGGCAGTGCTTCCCAGACCAGATGGGCTTCCCTCTCAGCAATCCATAGGGGACGCGCAACAGAACAGAAGCGGGGAGGTCGGACTAGGTCACCTGAACAGGCACCTGTGCCTATGAACAGGACCGAGAGGAGTCGCGCGAGAGCAGCCGCAGCAACCCAGACCTTCAAGATCAGGAAAGGGAAGAAGGACATCACGCAAAAAGCTGTCCCGGACTCCTTAACCCGCCAGGCTCGGTTCTACAATCCCAACTTCAGCCACGGAAAGAAGAGCCTGGTCTATCAGATGAAGACTGGCCAGTTGCGGGAGAAGTTGCAGGCGCTAAAGGAAGGCGAGCCTGGATCACGCTCCGGGTCAAAATCTGCTGCGATTACGAAGAGCGACTTCGAAGATGCTTTCAAGGGCCAGTCGCCGTTTGGAAGAGGAGATGACGGAAAGAAGCTAGAGCCCAAGAGACAGACCGGAGGCCGAGACTCGGTCAGACCCAAGCCAAGGATTACAGGGAACTGGGCCGACCGACGCAGTGAAGGGTATAGGCCTAGCCGGGAGACCCGGCGGAGAGACAGGGACGAGACGTCGAGCGAAGACGGTAGCCGTGAGAGATCCTTTGGAGATAACCAAGAAACTCGGACTCCTGGAGGGCCATCGTCCTTTGGACGCACGGCTGCTCGACCAAGAGAGGACTTCAGAGAGTCCAGGAGGAGTCGCGAGAGTCGTGATCCAGAGAAGGAGGAGAGGAGCTGGTCACGGGAGACACACAAGGAGTTCCACCGTGCAAAGGAGCAGTCTGGCCGCAGAGATGTCACCCGCAGAGCAAGCCCCGAACATGAACCAGAGCGACCCGTGTCGGTCGAGTACACAACGGCAGCCTCGCAGTTTCTGTACGGAAAGTCCGTTGTGGAGGCGGCGCTGAAGACTTCAGCGCGCAAACTCTACAAGCTCTACGTCTACGCCGGTTCGAATCGCGAGAATGTGGATGTCGACGAGGTCATGGTCAAGCTAGCGCGGAAGATGGGAGTCCCAGTGCGGAACGTGCAGGAGCGCGACGCCCGCCTCATGGACAAGATGTCGGGCGGCCGACCTCATAATGGCTATATCTTGGAGGCATCGCCCATCCCCCAGCTGCCTCTGACTGGCCTCGGACCTTTCGAGGAATCGAAAGAACGGTCCGGCTTCAAGGTCGAGCTGGCGCATCAGTCAGCCGAGGACGCCGCAGTGAACGGAACGGATGATTTCGTTCGAACTGTGCCGAGCTCCCACAAGCCCCTCGTGGTGGTCCTCGACCAGATCCTCGATCCGCAGAATCTGGGTGCCATTCTACGGTCGGTCAACTTCCTCGGAGCTACTGCGGTCGCCATCACGAAGCGCAACTCGGCGGCGCTCACTCCCGTTGCGCTGAAGGCTTCTGCTGGTGCGTCAGAGGCGATCACTCTGTTCTCCGTCGACAACCTGGCGCCTTTCCTCGACAACTCCAAGGAGAACGGATGGAAAATCTACACCGCCGTTCCGTTGACGTCATCAGCTGGAAAGCATCGCCAGATGAGCATCTACGAAGTCGAAGGGCAGGATCCGCTGTCGAAGGATCCGTGCATCCTCCTCCTCGGCGGGGAGGGCGAGGGTCTTTCGAAGCAGCTGAAGTCCAAGGCGGACGTCGAGGTCAATATCCGCAACATGTCGCAGACTAACCTGGTCGACAGCCTCAATGTCAGCGTCGCTGCCGGACTGCTCACAGCTTCCCTCCTGAGGGGCAAGGCCAAGGCCGAGACGCAGCAGCTGGAGAAGAGGAGGGAGACGTTGTCGCTGTTCTGATAGGCGGCATGTGTAGGAATCTGTACCATATCGCTGTATATTCACCTCGAGGAATTTGTAATAATAGGATACCCTATAAAGTCTAGGCTTAGATTTTGTAACGTTTCATCTCTTGGCTTTAGTTGTGAGAAGCCGTCTCGGAGCAAACGAGCGACGTACCGATTTGGGCCCCCCTGCTTCCCAGGTTGTCCCACCTTGAGTGACAGGGGTAGCTCCTCAGATCTTCGAACGAGACCCTGAAGCGACGGGGACCGAGGAGTTCAAGAAGCATCGAGATGCGCAGACATGGCATCTATATGGAAATGGCTGGTAAGGCACAGTTTGTAAGCTGTCTCTCGCTCCTCTGATGTACTCTTGAGCGCATCTTGGGCAGGTCAAGAGGTTCTGTCGGCTGAGTGCACCATATCGGGCCCGGCATCGAGATTCTCCCAGCCACTCGATTCCGACTTCAGATATCGGGCTGACCCCCGGCGCACTTCCTCCTAAAGTCACGATTGCTCGCGCAACGGTTGGAATATGCCTGAAATAGCTCACTCAACCCAACGGCAATCTCCACGCGTCTTTCAACCATCCAACAGCCAGTACGAGCCAGTGCGATCCACCGTCTCCGGCACAGGATGCAGCTCCTCCCGTCTGCCCTCTGGCTCCTCGTAGCTCTCCAAGTATCAGCCGAGCCGAATGCGCCTCGCCCAACAGCGATACGAAAAATGCCCGCCGACCCAGGCGAGAAGTTCTACCACCACTACTACGCCTTTGAGGAAGAACTGAGCCAGCAACCGTTCCCAATACCCGCCATCACAGCGCGGCAGTCCCCCCAAGATCAAGAAGCCCGATTCCGCTCTCCCAACTCTTCAGCCGAGCTCGACGTAAAGCCAGCCTTCGCCCGGTTGTATGATCGACGGATAGATGAGGAGAGGGACTACTCGGCCTGGCGTCTGCTGCGCCGAATCGTCGCGGCGCTGGAAAGGAGGGACTGGTCCTGTCCCGGAGGAACGAACAGTTGCATAAACATCGGATACCCAAACAGCTGCTGTCCGACCGGGCAAACCTGCCTGGTGATACAGGATACCGGCTTAGGACCCGTTGGCTGCTGTCCGGTCGGGTCGTCGTGCGGAGGGACCATCACTGGGTGCCCAGCGGGCAACACGCCATGCGCAAGTGAGCTTGGGGGCGGGTGCTGTATCCCGGGCTATGTCTGTCAGGGTGTAGGCTGTGCGTTCCCTTTCTTCCTTCCCTCTTCATCTGAGTTCTCGCTAACACAACCCCAGGCGTCCGTAACTCAACAGCAATCATAACGCCCTCCCCTGCTCCCACCTCAACGCGAAGCAGCACGCCCTCCCCCTCCACCACATCTACATCCACCACCCCGACCCCGACTCCAACCTCAACAACTTCCTCCTCATCCACCACCTCTTCAACCACCTCCTCCTCCCCGCCTCCAACCCAAACGACAACTCGCACAACCTCCCCCTCCGCCCCCGTCCGCCCCACCTCATCCCCATCCTCCTGCCCAACAGGCTTCTACCCCTGCCTCGCCACCGCCGGCGGCGGCTGCTGCCAGACAGGGCGCGACTGCCAGACCACCTCCTGTCCGCCTCCGGCGTCCTCCACGACGATCGTCGACACGGACGGAGTCACGGTCGCGGTGCCGGCTAGCGGCGTGCCGGGGACGTCTGCGGCGGGGAGCTGCGCGACGGGCTGGTTTCTATGTGGGAAGGAGGAGGGCGGGGAGAAGGCCGGGTGTTGTCCTAGTGGGTACGGGTGCGGGACGGCGAGTTGTAGTCTGGTTACGGCTGGGGCAACGGCTACTGTTGCGAAGGAAGTGCCGGGGAGGAGTGGTGGGGGGAGGAGGATAGGCGGAGTGGGAGGGATGCTCTGGGTGGTGGTTGGGGGAATGGTCGGTTGGGGGTTGCTGTAGGTGATGCAGAGACGTTGACTTGGCATTGGGAAGGTGGGATTGGGATGTTTTTCTTAAGATCTGGGTGCATAGCAAGCAGGCGTTTTGGGATATGGAGGTCATAGAGTGGGCTAGAGACAGCCATAGGATTCTGCAACTATAGACTGGCTTCATGGATGACATTTGTCAGGCATAACAACAGCTGGACTCCCATCTCGAACTTCGCACCGAATACCGGGGCGCACCACAGACCGGCACAAGTCTCAATAATAGATAACCCAATTAAATCATTTTATTTTTATAAAGTCCTTCCTATGGTCAGGTATATGCGACAATCCCCAAGGATCAGTATTCAGAACTAGACTACTTTCCAACCAGAGCTTCAGCCCTAGACCAGGACCGCAGCAGCAGCGAAAAACGCCAGCAGCCCGCGTACAGCATTATCCCCCGCCACATGATTCGCCGCATTACTCGACTTGGGCGTGGTACTCGCTGTCGTCGAGCTCCCAGTCCCAGTGCCCGACCCTGTGGGAGTGCCCGTCCCCGTCGTAGCGGTGGCGGTACCCGTCGTCGTAGCGGTAGCAGCCGGCGCCGTGCCGTTGGGCGACATGACCCTGTCGAGCACGTGGATGAGGCCGTTGTTGGTCAGCACGTTGGGGCTGATGACCTTGGCGTCGTTGAAGTAGATATCCCCGTTGACCTTGGCGATGGTCACGGGCAGGCCGGCTAGGGATTGCATGGTCAAGCCCGAGGAGGGTATGTAGGTCGAGTAGAGGGGCATTGGCAGGGTGTGGAAGCTTTGGGAGGGTTAGGCTGTGGCGGCATCAGGGGGGGCTAAAGGTGGTCTTACAGAAGAGCAGACGCGAGGTCACTGCTGTTCAGGGAGAGCTGGGGATCGCCAGCGGCTTGGAATGCGTCGTTACTTGGTGCTAGACAGGTGACGTTGGGTGAATGGTCGAGAGCATCCCACAAATTCGCATTGGTCAGGGCTGTGTCTAGGGACTTGAGTGTGCCCTGTCCTTTGATCGTGTTTGAGCACGGCGCCGGGGGAATGAGCACGCTGCGAGGAGATGGCGTTAGCATTAAGTTGCGTGTATGGGGAAAGCGATATCACTCACCTATCACCAATCTGGAAATAGCCCAGGTCCCATGCCCCGTCAACGGCATTGATCGTGGCACCCTGGCCCATGCCACCGCGCAGTGCAACACCGCTGTCCTGCTGGCGCACTCTGAGCTTCACGGGGTTGATCGGGTCCTTGGAGACATACAGTACGTTGCCTTGAGCAGCATCCGCTCCATACTGATCTACGAGCTCGGCGCCGGCGGAGCGGTTGTTGTATTTCTTGTCCTTGAGCAAAGTGGGCACGATGACGCCGTCCGGGGACGAGAAGTTCGCACTCGTCATCTTGGCGGCCATGATGTGGTAGTACAGGATGTTCACCAGCTGATCCAGGGGAACGCTTGTTACGTTCGGCAAGTTGGAGGCATTGAGAAACGTCGAGAATGCCTTGTTGCTCGGGATGAGGACCGTCACGCCATTGCTTGAGTTTGGGGAGAGGCCGCTCGGCAACAAACTAGATACACCTCCTGGGACCTGGCTGACGAGTCCTTGGAAGGTTGACGCCTCCGGATATCTGGAGAGGGCAGTGGACAGCTCTTGACCGAACACTGACTGTACCAAGCCCAGTGTAGGGGCAAGGATGCTGGTGAGACGCATTTTGGTGGTGCTCAGAGCTCAACAAGAGCCAATTCGCATCACTGACTACTCTCAACTGAAGAGTGGACAATTCGGTAGATGTAAGGAGACCGCAAATGGGCGTGTAAATGTGTGGAAGCAAGGAGATCGCGAAGCTACCAAGCTCACGCAGGTCGCCGGACAGCTGTTGTGCAGCTACGCAACCTTTTACTATTTATGGCCTCTCTCACTCGACAGAGGTTCCCCTTTCGTCAATGCTGTGGCACGCAGCAAACTTGACCCCTTTCGGACAAGAAGGCTTGAGGACAATTGCCCGAACAAATAGGAAGTCATCGTGGCGGCGTTGGCGGGCAGCCACAGGTCGCTCCGCCATGGCTTACGCAACTGCCTCGACTCGATGCATTCATCGGCATCAGCGAGGTGCTCGCCAAGGCAAAGTAAGCTTCGATGGCAGTGGTGGTGTTGTCGGGCTGAGCGAGAGATTGCTTTTCAGCTAGAATCAGAAACCAATGAG
>Ga0209127_100346_pt1 | contig 16127 bp, 20 predicted proteins | sample LakSupMetagenome_FD_187469 | JGI IMG/M metagenome (GOLD analysis project Ga0209127, IMG submission 187469) | Freshwater microbial communities from Lake Superior, Canada - Sta WM archaea (SPAdes) (version 2) | ecosystem: Environmental > Aquatic > Freshwater > Lake | place: Lake Superior, Canada...
TAGGTCCTGCTTGTCCGAGAGGAGGGTCTGCAGGGAGGAGAGGTTCTGCTGCGCGATGCGGGCCGAGGCCTGCAGGGAGGAGGGAGGGGGGAGCGGGTTGGAGCGGAGGATGTTGTCCTGGAGGGAGCGCAGATTGGCTGTTAGGGTCGCCAGGCGCTGCCGGAGGGCTTCGAGGGTGCGGAACTCGTCCTGGTCGAGGGAGAGGGTGGACATTTTTGGCCGTGATTTGGGACGGTGACCGGGGTGGTGGTTTGGAGGGCTGGATAGAGGGAGATTATTGGTATGTTCTGGTGTTTTGGGCGAGGAAGTGTGGTTGTGCTTGGAAAACAGGTAATAAACGTCAAAGCAAGTGATGTGTTGGTGTTTGTTTCACCAAGTCGAAGCTTTGTTGAAGCTCTGGTGTTCGTGGGGAAGTGGGGTGGAATGGCTGCAGGGGCAGTTGATCGAACCCCTGTCATTTAGGAGCTTGGGCCGCCTGTTGAAGCTTCCAATCCACAAGGGATTGTAAGTGTTAGCTTAGCGCTAGTAAATCATTTTCCTTTCTGAGACGATTTGGTACCGTCCTAAACGAATTTGCTGCTAGAGGCAGAACTCGAGACCGATATAAAGATGCTTACATTCCTGAGGATAAACCCACAGTTCTATAACACGCTGGAATATTCTTATTCTTACAATACCGGTTGTAAACTGGCTCTGGGAGAGAGGTTATTCTCGGCGGGATATCTCGTAAGATGGCGATTTTGGTGAGGTTCCAACGTCGTACAGTATAAGTCTACCTCATCTCATATTTTGTATGGGAGGGTCTGATTAGCCAGATATGGCAAAAGAATTGTTAGCGGCGAGCTAGCATTTAGAACCTTCAATTCCCCAGCCACCTGTTAGGGAAGCATACCACAACAAGGTAAGGTTCGCCCACAGCCGATTCGCACCAATAAAATCCAGCGCCGCCTGCGTCGGATCGCTCCAGCACCGGGCCCACGGGTAGTCGGCAGAGCCCGGCTTCATCCACCAACCGGACTCTGTTCTCACCTGCTTCGCCATCTCCCTCCTCGCCTCGCGCCTCGTCATCTCATTCTCCGCGGTTGCCTCGACAGTAGGGCAGTGCCGGTGCCCGTGTCGACGTCGCCGCCGTGATGCCGCGAGCCGTATCGTGGCCTTCCTCTGTTGATGGGAGACTGGGCGGAGGGAGATGTGTGTGGCTGTTGGGAGGCCCATCAGTCGCTGTTCCCGGGTGGAAATGTAGAGTTGCTCGTGGCGGTTGAGGATGGCGCGGTAAAAGGGGTAGGTCCGGCTGCGCTGCTTTCCCCGTCGCTGGCGTAGGGGTGAGTGTTGGGCCTTGAAGCGTATCGTCGTCGGTCGTGGGACGTAGAAGAGCAGGTCCCTCGCCCGTAGGGGAATGCGTCCCCAGGCCCTCGTTATGGGAGTGTGAGGGATTTGTTGTTGTGGCGGAGGGTATGGCAGCATCGGAGTGCCTTGAGCCGAGAGCTGTGAGGCGTTGGAGGTCGAGTAGGACTTGTATGGTTCGCCAGCAGTGCTAGTACAACTGCGATGTGGTGTCCTGGTGAACAGTCGGACACAGCGCGGGTCGGTGAGGAATTTTTTGTGACAGCTTCGGGGGAATGCTGCGACCAGGACTGCGAGTAGTGCGTCGGACAGTATCATGTGGTCGACGAGGATGAACAAAAGGGGCGTGCGTTACGTGTTTTGATATGGGTAGGTCTGGGACGAGTGCAATGTGCAAGACCCTGTTCCTTGATAGGCAGTGAAGCAGGAGGATTCTGATCCAAATGCCAGTGGGAAGGCATTTCGACTTATATCTGGTTAAGCTTTGGTGCTCCGCCGAATACCAGACGAAACGGTTACAGGTTCCAGACAGTCAACCTTAACCCACCTTCGGAGGCTTTAGAAAGTGCTCGGCTTCGTCCTGACATGTCACAGGCTCAACTCGCGATGGAACAGCACATGAGTTCTTAAATATCTAGCATTTGGTATCCGCTAACTCCGGCTTGACTTGTTGAAATCTGTCTGTAACGCCTCGCTTGCAATAATGTGAGTTGAAAATCATAATCCACCGCGCAGTCACTCCATCCCAGGCCATCGTGGCCCTCCAGTTTCCCCCTCGGTGAACCTACTCCCCGTGTGAGCCGGCCTGATCGTACATCACGTAAGAACCCGTCTCCCTTCCCCACTGGTCAACGGCCGGATACCGTGCTCGCCTCTCTAGGTCGTCCAGAGGTATGTGGCTTCTAATGTACTTCTCCCTTCCGTCGTCTTGGGGGTTGTAGTCCCAGCTCGTAAACTTGCCCTGCTTCAGCGCGCCCCAGACGAGCTTGCGCTGGCGCTGGCTCTGCAGGACTTCCTGTGTAATAGCGTCGAAGTCCCACCTCTGCCGGGCCTCCTCTTCGAACGCCTCAAAGATGAGTTTGGCTTCGTCGTCTTCGGGAGAGAGAGGTACGGAGAGAGATGCTTTCTTCTCAAGGAGCTTGACCAGGTCGTTAAGCTCGAGAGGGTCGTTGTCGAGGTTGAAGAGCATGGAGCCGTCGGTAGGGCAGGTGACGTACTTCCACGGCCCACGGCGGATCATCATCAGCGGGCTGATGGTCCCCTCGCCGGTGTACTCCGCGATGACGGTGTCGTGGCCTTCGTCTTCGCGGCCTTCGAGGTGGGGGAGGAGGGAGAGGCCGTCCATCGGCAGGCCAGGGGAAGGCTTGGTGCCGACAAAGTCGCACATCGTCGGTAGGATGTCGAGTGTCGATACGTTGTTGGTGACGCGATGGGGCGTGAAGAGCTTAGGGTAGGAGACGAGCAGCGGGACGCGGACGGACGGCTCGAAGTAGTTCATCTTGTACCTGCAGCGATGTCAGCCGAAGGCCCGAAGAGAGGATGATGTCTGATTCTTTGACTTACCAGAGCCCGCGCTCGCCGAGCATGTCGCCATGGTCACCGCTGAACACGATGATGGTGTTGTCGTCCAGCTTGCACCGCCTCAGGGTATCGAGCAGCTTTCCGATGCAGTCATCTACATAGCTGACGGCACCGTAGTACGCCCGTCGAGCCCTCTTGATTTGATCCTCGTCGAAGTCGACGTCCCAGAGATCGCACACCTTGAGCAGGCGCTTGCTGTGAGGATCCTGCTGTTCCTTGGGAATGTTGACCTTGGGCAGCTCGATGTCGACATCCTCGTACATGTCCCAGTACTTCTCCTCGATTGTGTAGGGGTCATGGGGGTGTGTAAGGGAGACCTGTGGGTTGTGGCGAGATAAGGGTTAGTTTCCCGGGAGCTAAGGTATGTACGATGCAGATGAATGTGCATAAAGCATTGGGGTGTTGGGGGGTCTCGGCCGCCTTGCAGCTTCCATTACGTAGTGGGTTGGGGGTTCTGTAACTTCAGCCGCGTGGACTTACCGTCAAGGCAAATGGACGGGCGTCTGGCCCCTCGCGAACATGGTCATACAAGAACTGTGTCGACCGGTACATGACTTCCTCGTCATAGTCGAGCTGGTTGCTCCTAACACAAGGGCCGGCTTGGAGGATGGAGCTGGCATTGTGGTACCACTCGAGGCGGGTATCGGGCTCGTCCCAGTTGACGACCCAGCCAAAGTCTCCGGGGTAGATGTCACTGGTCAGCCGGGTTTCGTAACCGTGCAGCTGGTCCCCCACGAAATGCATCTTGCCCGCCAGGACGGTGTGGTAGCCCTCGCGGCGCAGGTAGTGGGCGTACGTGGGCACATCACTCCCGATCTGGCAGGCGTTATCGAAGGCCTTGATCTTCATGGGCAGCTGGCCCGTGATCATGCTCATGCGGGACGGGGCGCACAGCGGCGAAGGGCAGTAGGCCGAGTCGAACTGGACGGATTTGGCAGCTAGCTTGTCAAGGTTAGGCGTCTTGATTTGCGATTCGGCATTGTACATGCGCAGTAGGGGTGCTGCGAGCTGGTCGGCCATGATGTACAGGATGTTTGGCTTCTGTGTCCTGGGAGCGCTACTAGCAGCAGGATTGTTGCTTGCTCCAGTGGCTCCCCGGCCATTCACGCTCGGGAACACTCCCGGCAGCGGGGAGGACGGCAACGAGTTAAGGTCTGGCGGTGCCATATTGGCAAGATATCAAGACGGTACTTGATGAGGGCGTTTGTCTGTCTGTTCTGTTGTCTACGAAGAGACGCAACCGCAAGAGCAAAGAATAACAAGGCCAACCGGCTAGACTTAGGTAGATCAGGATGTATGAGGAGAAGATAGAGCAACGCCTCTGAGGAGAGGAACGAGTAGACGCTGGTGGTAGAGTAACAGAGAGGGATTCCAAGTGAAAGAGTAGAGGTGAGGTGAGTGCCGAAGTAGAGGGTGAATCCCGCTGCTCTTGACTCGCAACTGTCTCTCCTCTCCGCCTTCACCGATTCTCGCCTAGTTCAGACTGAGCCTAAGGTAGGTAGGTAATGGGGAAATCTGCAGGGCCGAGGGTCGATTAGAGTGAAGCACTTCGAAGGGGGCAGAAGGAACCCACAAAGGCTGGGTGATTGTCCACACGACCGAGGATTCCGAATCTGGGGACGCGAGATAGAGAGCAATCAGCGATCAGAGAGAGAGAGCACGCAATCGTCAATCAAACGTAATCCTAGGTGAGATGGTGTAATCGGCGGAGGAGATGAGATAATAGCGGGAAGTCAAAAGAGCCTGGAAATCACCGCTTCCAAGGGATTTTGCCTGGAGGGAATCGAGGATCATCACGAGTTATCTATTTGGACATTGTCGCGTGCGATTGCGCAATCGGACATTATCTTATCGGGATTAAAAGGGTTGTTCCGGTTTAAAAGGCGGTGATGAGCCCTTAGCTCCTTCCTTCGGAGATCTAGGCCGGAATCAAGGGCTCCTTCCTTTGACAAAAGGGGCCCCGGGTCTGCCTTCGACTGAAGACCACGCAACTATCCCAAGAGCTTCCAATGTGAATATAAGCTTACCTTAAGGTACCTTACTTGGACAGTAAGATGATCGTCCAGACATCCGGTCTTGCAGATCCCCAACCCATTCAAGGAAAAGGCTGGGAAGGTAACAACGTCAAGGTGGGGAAGTTTACGCGACGGGTTTGGGGAAATGGCGGGTGGAGAAATGCGGTGTGTGTGGGTTGGTTGGTTGGGAATGTGGAGGCCGACAAACACTGCGAACCCGAGCTGCCTTCCATATCAAAAGCCGATATGGCAACCCCTTACATCTTCGGGTCGTCAGTTCGATTCCTCGACTCTCAACTTGGAAAGATAGACCTCGTCGCCAGCTCCTGTCTTGCGGCAAGACACATGTCCAGCTAGGCCCAGCAGATATGCAACACCTGAAGCAAAGCTTTTCAGGCGGGGAATTCCTCGATAGCCTCATTATGACTGCCTAGCGGCACTAAACTCCCTGCCGTGAATTACACTCTCGACACCTCCCTAAAAGCGCCTCCCAAACCTAACAGCATCGTTCGGCACCTAGCCCCTCCGACGCGTAGTCGGACCCCTCTTGCTCGGCGTCGTAGCCCCCGTAGCCGCACCAGTCGAGGGGAAAGCCGCGGGCGCGACGGGCTGGAGCGCCGGGGCGCCTTCCACCAGCGGCGCGACTTCGGGCTGCTTGCCCCTGGCCTTGGCCGACGGCGCGTTCCAGTAGTACACCATCTGCGCGGCCAGCACGGCGTTGAGCGCGAAGCCCGCCACGAAGCCGTACAGGATGAGCTTGTCGTCCACCTCTTGCAGGGTCGTGTAGATGCGCGAGAGCGAGCCGGCGAGGTAGTTGAAGACCTGTTCCCCAAAAAGGATATCAGACAATGTTACTCGGATTAGATGCCAAGAGAGGAAGTGAGAAGATAGGTAGAACGTACGGTGAAAGCGCTCAACTGCCCGGTCCCGCCCTGCTGCCAGATGGCCGCGATCTGAGGGACCTTGCTAGCCACGCCGAGCACGCCGGCGCCGCCCTGCAGGTACCGCAGCGTCTCCATCGGCAGGATCCTCTCGCTAAACAGCGTCACCACGCTCGCGGCCAGGACAGCGACAAAGACCGCCGCGGCACTCGCGCGCCCGGCGTAGTTCAGCACCAGGACGGTGATGATCACGTTCTGGCCCAGGATCAGCGCCGTCTCGCCGAACGTCGAGAAGGGAAACCCGTTGCGGATGTTGTAGGCCAGGCTGATGAGGTAGCTGCTCGTCTCGAGGAGGTAGGAGAGGAAGGACACGCCCGACGCGGACTTGGACCGCACGAGCTTGACGATCTGGGGCACCTTGACGATGGACGAGGCCGCGATGATGCCGATGCCGAGCCCCTTGCTGACGGCTAGCTTTAGGCACTCCGTGTTGGCCAGGTCGACGTCGAGGACGAGTGCCTTGTAGCAGGCGTCGCCGATGATGGTGCCGCCGAAGTCGTGCACCTGGATCGGGAGGGAGTGGGTTATCGGCTGGACGAGGGAGCGCACTGTGTCCATGCTGGGCGGTTGTTGTGGTTTTGCTCGGTCGGTTGGGGATTGTTGATTTTGTCGAAAGTATTTATGGAGCTACGACTATGTCTATAAGTCTGACAGATGGTGCCACGGCGAGAGGACACCTATCAGCCTTGCGTAACGGAGCGGCAGATAAGACTTTCGAGGCTGCAGAAAGGGATGAAGTCAGCTGCTTGGCGGATTTTGTGTGAGGTGTGATCCAAAGTGAATTTTGACGCGACTTGTGACGTAGCACTCAGGGAGCTCCACGCCTCCAACAACCCAACCCCATACATGACGATGGAGAAACTCAAACGTCACGTCACGGTGTGATTGATCAAGTGCCTTAGGTTTGCGATAAAAGGTACCCTGATAGACAGATGCACGGGAACATTCCCAAGTAAGTAAAAACAGCGCAAACCCCAATTGATCCTCCTCCGGGCGTCACGCAACTAGAAATCAGTGCCACTGCCCGACTCCCGATCCTAAACAGCGAACCCTAATGAACCTACTGTGTAAAGTGAAGCGCGTTGCGCCTTGACCAGACCAGAAGTCATAACGCACCGTCCCTCGCATCATATATGTACAGAGCAGTCGTAAAACATCTCATAGCCATTTGCAAGCCGTTTCCCAGCCCAAAGGCAGCCGTTCCCTCCTATTTTCTGCCAGCCAGGGATCCATCCTCAATCCAAGTGTCGTGCGTGTCATGCGCGAGACCAATCCACCAGACCTATGAGTTCCATCAGGCATTGAAGTTGCAAATGCGAATAACTTGAATACAACATGCGGCGACGGAGACATTCCAATGCGCCGCTCAGCATGTATCTCGACGGCACATGCGCCTCCTGACCGGAACTAGAATCATGCAAGATTCAAGTGCCCACCCTGCGCGGCCGGCCATTGCGCCTAAGAGCTGGTCGGCCAACAGCCTTCTTGGCAACAGCCTTGGGAGCGGCTGGCTCTGCGGCAGGCCGACCAACAGATTTCCTGGGGCGTCCGACAGACCGACCGGGCTTCTTGACCTCCTTCGACTTGGACTTGGAAGTCTTGCGAGCAGCAGCAGCAGTGCCATTCGTAGTGGCGGCGCCCCGGGGCTTACGCGTCTGCTTAGCTTGCGCGGCTCGCTTCGAATCGAAAGCCTTGATCAGCGCAGCGGCATGTTCCAGATTGGTCTTTGGCTCCCACGTCGCCTCGTTCACGGGATAGCCCTTCCACTTGACGCGATACATGTGCTCAAAGGTTTCGGCGTCGATGACTGACTCGAGGATCTCCTCGACCTCGTACTCCCCCTTAGGGACTACTTCATCGTTAGAGGAGGAGTTCTTCTTGGAGGCGCGCTTGGGACCGCCGCGCTCGGGGTTTGTGGTTCCCTTTGGTGCCTTGGCAAGCGTCAGTGGATAAGTTCTGTTTAAAGCGCTGTATATGCTGTAGATTAAGTGGACATACTGTTCTCGAGCCCTTAGGCCTGCCTACCTTCTTTTTCGTGCCCTTAGCCGCGAGACGCGCGCTGGCAGTAGCAGCTGCGCCCCGAGCGGGACGGCCGCGCGGGCGCTTAGCCGGCGTGGCCTCCTTAGCAGCCTCATCGTCGTCAGCCTTTCGCTTGCGGCCGGAGGTCGCACGTGAACCATTGCCGTTAGTCGTATCCGCAGACCCGGGGGTCTTGGCCGGCGTAGCGGAGGGCCTGCCGCGTTTCTTGGCCGACGCGACAGCCGCTGGAAGCTCTTCCGGAGCGGGCAGCTCGTCGTCAGCGAGGTCGCCTTCAGGGATGTCCATGTCTGGCACGGGTGCGGTTGGCGAGCTAGGCTCTTCTGGAATATCCGGAGCGGGCTGCTCCTCTGGGGTGATGATTTGCTGCTCTGCTGGGCCGGAGTTCAGTTGGTCATTCAGTTGCTGCTCGGCCTCGGCTTCAGGCTGCACAGACACGACGCTATGGCCGCCAGCAAGGCTCAGAACGTCAGAGACAACCCTGAACGGCTCATCTTCAGCGCCAAGACTGTGTGAACTGTTAACTTGCGCTCTTCGGTGATGAATTCAATGTCAGAGTTGGCGGCGGCAACGACGGACGAACGACATCTTGTCTCGTATGATGATGGCAACAAATCAAGATGCAATGCACTCTACTCTAACGTGGTACTTCGCCACTGCGAACTGAACTTACTCTTGGTTCTGGCCGAGGTTGAACAAGTCTCCCGGAACTTCGAGTTCCTCCTCAGGCACAAGTGGCGGAGGCATATTACCGGCACTCGCAACCGACGTCGGCTCTGGCTAGAGATGCAGTTGCTCGAAAAGGGTCCAAAGGTGAACTAAAGTGAATCTTATGTCCGGATAGAACAAGAGGCCCCAAGATGCGGAGTGGCAAGAGGCAAGTGCCAACGCGTTCGGTGAGCGGCAGAGATGGTCCGGCGCAAAGACGCGTACTAGAAAGCTCAAAGATCGAAGAGCTCCGCCACAGAAAATCCGCAGAAATTGGAAAGCGGATGCTTGTGAACAAGGTGAAACGTTCGAAAAGTAGAAGAATAGGGAATTGGCCTATTAAAGACAATCCCCACGGAAAAGGCGTGACTTTGATGATTCTGAAGTGGGAGGGACGGTGAGTGAGGTTGAAAGGTGACGGATGTAAACAGAAAGTGGAGGTGTCGTTGCGCTGCGTGTGCGCGGCAAAGAGTGGAGCCACGGTGTGCGCTATACGTCTAGCCTGTAGCGCACAATGTCCTGCGCTGCCGCATTTCCTCCAAAGGCAAGGACTTCTCTCCTGTACCGAATTCCAAGCTGTATCTAGAAGTTAGAGGATTGACTGCCGTTTTTATGTAATATCAAAGTAGTATCTTTGTTCATTTATCGCATGGCTCTTTTGTAAGTGGGCCATTCATTCTGCTCGAGGCGCCGGTAGACTTGGGATGGTATATGAGAAGGGGGCACTAATGTCTCGATGTGAAGTCTACAAGAGGCACGGGCTTGTGAGGTCTTCAAGTCTCCGGAGTACTAGTAGCCTCGGCTTATTGTAGCTATTTCCCCAGTGCCAGGTCATCATCCTCGTCCCGGACAGGCTAAGGTAGCTAGATGGCATCTTCAGTCAACCTCCTCAACCTCATCGTCGCCGAGCTCCCGAACGCGACCCTCCTGGTACATTCTTTCTACTGGATTTTCCACGTTCATCACCCCGGTTTTCTTGAGCCTAGTCGGTACGTCAGATGCGAAATCCATGTGACATGTTAGAGGGATGTAGACTTGCCTCTCAAAAAGCACGAACAATCGTTCTGCCTCGCGCTCTTTCTCTGCATCTGTCATCTCCGGCACCTCGGCAAACTGCTCCGTATCAATGAACTGGCCGGTGATAGGGTTGATAGGGCGCCGGTCTTCGCCCGCCGAAGCGTGTGCGTCAGATGCTGACTCCGGGACGGGTATGTTATTCTGGAACAGGAAGCCTGATGCGTAGCCGTACCCAACATTCTGGACGAACTTGTTGGCGTCCTTGTCTGAAAGGTCAAAGAGAAGGTGAGATATGGCATCTCGGAGTTTAGGCGTTAGTGGATTGGTCGAGTTGCGCAGTAGTCTTGAGGTTAGACTGTTGCCCCGGCCTAGTACCTGCTTCCGGTCTTCCTCTGTTGGCAGGAGCTTGTCTCGTATGAACTGCCGGACGTCTTCTGGCGCGTGCTCTTGGACGGACATGATGGCGCCGATCAGTGGTGTGACATTGGTCTCGAGGTCGTCGTCATTGTAGGCGATGAGAGCCAGGTCTAGTAGCTGTATCAACCGCGCCGCTACGTTCTTGGGGTCATCTTTGGGGTATAGGCTCGAGTGGATATCCTTGTCGTCCAGCTTGAGGTTGATCAAGGCGTTGATGAGCTGCCCGAAAGGGGGTGCCAATGGGGTGTTCGATGTAGGCAAGTCGTGGTTGGTTAGGATGGTAACGACATGAGGTATTGCGGGTGCGAAGGCGCTGGCACGGTCTGGCGCAAAGTGAGTGACGTTAAATAGCAGCTTCAGTGTCTCAACGAGGGCCATGTCCTCCATAGGGTCCGCCTTTGCCTTGCTGTCTTTTGCAGATATCCGCGTAGCATGTCTGGCGAGGTTCTGGACCATGCTGTCGGCCAGGTGATACTGGTCTATCAGCGAGGTGAGGCTGACGGTAGTGTTATAAGTCGTCAAGAAGATGAGTCGCGAGATGAGGAACTCATCGTCCCGGTTGTCGTTGTTCAACTTTTCGCAGGCTTTCTCCTCGTATCCGAGGTCGACAAACATTTGTCTCGTCTCCGGCTTCAGGAACATGGCGTTACAGAGCACTCGTAGGGCGTTCCGAGACGTGGTACCGGATGAGCTGTTGAAGGCATGTCTAGTGAGTGTCTCTATTCCCTAACCCTATGTTAGCTACGAAGCTAGCAAACCTCTCATGGTGTAAACATACTTCTCTCGTGAAGATAGGATCGGCATTTGCAGGGTCTCGCCCGTAGACCTTGAGTTCTTCCAGCAGAGCATCTCGCTCTAGCAAGTTTTAGTATCCGCCCACGACAGTAAAGAGCACGGGGTGTGGCGGCATACGATGTGACTGAAGGCTGGAGGACTTGAGGTCCTCGGCCAACTTGTCTACGAGAGTCCTCACGGCCTGTAGCTTGGCTGTCATGGACTTAGCTCTTGCGACACTAACAACAGAATGGGAGTCCTACCAGAACCCGTGAGGGTTCCCTGTGTAGAGCGGGACATGTAGTGGTCTTTCAAGCAATCTGGGGCTGTGAACCGTTGTGAAGCCTGCCTTCCCGTTTCGTGGATGGGATGAAAGCCCAGTCTAGGGCCCCTGACGATCAGAGCTCTGTGACTCAAGGTTGAAGATGATGCCGGTCGTTCGTATTCCAGGCCGGCTTCAGCGCGAACCCGAATGCGTATGACTCGACAAGGTGGCAGAGCTCGGAGTGAATGTGTGTTACAAGCTCTTTGGTTATTGTAGTAGCCAAATTGTCCGAGTAGTAATCGGGCCTGCCAAATAAGGATCGAAGCACCACTCTCTGGGGTTACCTTGTAGGAGGAGATGCAGCTGGCAAAAGTTCGTTGGCTTGCTCAAGAACTAGGTAGGATATGTGTATTACCCACGTGTAGGACAATAGTCGGGGAGTGAGACCTGATCAATGCTGTAATGCAGTTAGCTAGTACACCGCCGACGTGCACCTCAAGTGCGGGACACTGTGGCGGAGGGTTTCTCCTTCGGCCCGCTAAATCTGGGGAAGGACTGACCCCTGATCTGAAAGTATCACAGTAGGTTGACAGCCCCCATTATCGGCCCGTCAGCCAGGCTGCGCCAAGTGGGGTGAGTGTTGAGTAGTGGGGTTCCTCTTAACGCGTGCAAACGCCCTGCACGCGTTTTTGCGGAGGACCGCGTCGAAGGGAATTCGGTTTCCCAGCCATTCTCGCCTAATTTTACTTGGGGGATCCATCCATGATCTAAGTGACTGATCCGAAGTTCAACTTCAACCTCACCTCCTCTCCTGTGTATTTGCGACATCTTGCACAGGTTATATCCGCTGCATCAACTGGAGCTCAGCTTCGTCTGATTTGGGGTCACTCTCACCCTCCGTCGCGGGATACGAAACCTAACAATATCGGACGAACACCCTGCATGTCCTCCAACGAGCAGATAGCGACAGTGTGGTCAAGGTGAAAGGAGCTCTCCTGGCTCTGTTGCAATGGCATCGCCGGCTGTAATGTCGACCGTCTTGCAAACACTTCCACCTCGACCACCAACGCCTCCTCGAGAGACGATACAAGACCCCCAGATCCAGACGAGCCAGCTCGACATCTCGTCGAGTCTGCAACCACCACCGGCCTCGAGCCTCCACACTCCGCCGAGCGCCCACTCCCCAGCATCCGGTGGTTCCACGTCGAGAAGGAAAAGAGTCGGCTTCTCGGCACAGGCCGAATACCAGGAGCCGCCAGTGTATCCCGAGGGCGAAACCAAGCGAGTCCCGACCCCCGTGTCCCTCCCATCGAGCGTATCGAAGCCGGTCAAGTCGATATTGAAGACCACGTACGGCCCGAATCCCTTGCGGACCAGCACAACCTCTCTGGAATTGACCGACTCCAATGTGAAGCTCGGCGTCATGTTGGACTCGACCATCCAGCAGCTCGCGGGAGCCGACCGCGAGTCGAGAGTGGACGCATACATGATGCTAGTGCGCGCCTTGAAAGCTTCCAATAACCTCCCTGATCGCGTGGCTCTCCAAGAAAAGATGAGCCTCTTCACGCAGTTTATGCTTCGCGATATCACGGCCAAGAGTGCCACCGGCACGGTCGACTCGCCCTTGGTCAATCAAGCCCTCGGTCTCCTCATCACCTTCCTCCACTTCCCCGCCATCGCCTCGACACTCACCAACGACTTCGCCATGGCTATCGTGGACCACTGCATACGATCGTTCGAGGATCCTACCGTACCGAAGGAGGTGGTCCGGCACTTGATGCAGGTCATAGCCGTCCAAAACTTCTCCACCATGAAGGTCATAACATCGGACCGGGTCGGGAGGCTGGTGTCGGCGGTGCGTAAGATCGAAGACCATCTGAAGGGCAAGAGCATCATCATGTCGCGGGTCCTCATCTATACGCGGCTTGTGAAGCAGTGCCGGCACCTGATGGCCGTTCACGCCGAATGGCTGCTCGACTTGTTCACCGACATGCTCAGTGAGCTGAAGGAGATCCGGAACGCCGCCATAAACCTCGGCCTCGAGGCGGGATTCACAATTGGGAAGGAGAAGAATGTCTCAAGAAAAGTCATGGAGATCTTGAATCAGACGCACGAAGAGACGAGGTACATCGAGTTCTACCAGGAGAGGTTACGAGCCATGGCCAAAGACAAGAGCGAGTCGGCTGCGGTGCCGCAGATCTGGAGCGTCATTGTTCTGTTCCTCAGGTGTCCAATGGACAAGTGGGATGGGTTCTCTTCGTGGCTCAAGATCATCCAGGGTTGCTTCAACGGCGCGGATATGAGGACGAGGATCGAAGCCAACGTTGCCTGGTCTCGGCTGGGTTATGTTATGCTGATGGATGACCGGTCCTACTCCAAGGCTGTTCCCATCCTCACGCAACCTTTCCTGGCACAACTGAAGCGAAAAGCCGTCTCCGGGAAGCATGTTGACGACTTTCGAGACGCTATTGTCGGCGGAGTCCGCCATCTTCTCTACTACACGTTCAAGCCCAACACCAACCCACAACTTCTCGACGGTCAATGGGACCACTGCGTTAAGCCTCTGCTGAAACAGTTGCTCGACCGGCCAGCTGCGGTCACCTACGACGGAACGTTCCATGCTACGGTGATTCTTGCAGGGCTGTTCGACTGCGTCACACCGCGGGTATGGAATTCGGACCGCGCTATGGAGAAACAGCTAGTCCAAGCTGACGAGCTTCCAGCCATTGATTCCAAGTGGCTGAGACGCAACGCGCCTCGGGTGTTCGAGCTTGTCGAGCCAATTCTGCTCCACAACTTCACGAGCCTGCGTGAGTCTAACAGTCCCACGTACAAGTTGTGGCGCAATCTTGTGACGGCTGTAGCTTCTGCGGCGTCCAAGGAGATCAAGGTGTCGGCCGATACGGCCGTATTTGTCTCGCAAGCCTTCAATACTCTCCAAAAGATCTGGAAACAAGGTCCTCGGGAAGGCACCGAGTCTAGTGCTCTCTTCCTGAAGGCTATCCAGACCTACTTGAGCGTCATGATCGAGTCGCTCGGCCTCCTCCCCTTCACCGAGAAGCTCCTCTCCGTTGACAAGGGGCTCAACTTTGTGCCGCTGACTACTCCGACCCACCGTCTTGGCAAGAGCCAGGGCTTGGTCAAGTCACCATTAAAACACATGTTTTCCATCCTCTCGGCCCTGCCACATCGCATTCAGGACGACGACAACTTCGCGAATTTCTTCGCGTCAGTCTTCTCACCATTTCTAGCGGCGAAGAGTGACAAAGGACGCATGGAACTCGCCCAGGAACTGCTGTCCACTGTTCCTATGGAAGCCATGATCCCGTTCGGACCCTGGAAGTTCACCGCCGATGTGGTATCCGCTTGGCTGGAAGCCGGTCACAACAGTCTCCATTCGACCGGTTCCAGTGCAGATACCCCTGTCGGCCACGAGTTTCGGGACATTCTTAAGATCCTGGAACGGGGCCTGCGGTCCACGCCCAACCTGCCCTGGAACCATTGGGAGTCATTCTTCCACGCCCTCGTCAACCGCGTCCGCGACGAGACTGGCGAGGCTGGGGTAGCAATTGTTGTCATTGAGCCACTGGCCAAGTTCGTGTTTGAGCGCTGCACTGCAGGAGGGATTCCCATCGTGTCCCCGTTGATGGTCAAGTGCACAACTGAGCTCTTGTCGGTTGCGAACCAGCCGCGCGACCGTCAGGCTGTGGACGCCGCCCGCCGCCGTCTGTGGGGTCCTGGATCCCGATCAGCGTCTTTCGACACCTTTGATTACCTGTACAAGGCCGTCGACCTAGTCCTCAACGTCTTTTATATCCAAGGGGCGGACAATGAAGGTCGCGTCGCAGCGTTGCTGAAAGGAGTGGGCAACTTCCTGGAGCGTTGCAACCCTCAGCTGCTGACGAGGTCCCTCGTCTCGCTCCAGGCTGGTTTGACTCCCTGGATTGGAGATGTGCTGGCCGAAACTCACCGCAAACCGCCCGAGGTTGATGAGACGATCAAGTCTACCTGGCAGCAGATATGCAACGTTATCCGCAGACACGACGTGTTGCAGCAGCTACCGCTGGGTGAGCTGGAACCGCTGCTCTGCGCAGCCTTCAAGAGCAAGCACCGGCAGGTTGTCAACTGTTCGCTTTCGCTCTGGAACAGCGCGTTTGAGGATGTTAAGGAGGTACAATACCCCGAGAAGCTCAAAGAAGTGCTGCTATCTCTCCGACCGTTTGTGGATATTGTCCTTCCAGGCCTCGAGGTTTCGAGCATTGAATCGACCGGGCCGGAGCCCATGTTTGTGGACACTCAAGAAGACGACCTTGAGCTCCCACAGCTTCAGCGGCCAAGATCGAGTGGTAGAGGCACTCCTCAGCCTCCCACAGCCAGTTTGAGGTCTTCCTCCGTCGGACTTTCTGTGCCTTCTAAGCGTCTACAGGAGCGAACACCGGAAGTGAGGCCGTCAAAGGCCCAGCGACGCAGTGCCACGCCCAAGCTGAGGCACAACGACTCTCAGATCCAGTTTGCCAATATCGACTCGTCTCCGATCCTCTCCGCCGAACCCGCCTCGCAGGTCCTTACAGATCGCCAGAGAGAAGTACGTGAAAGGCAGAAGGAAGTCGCGAAGCTCTTCCCAGAGCTACGATCCAGCCCAAGCCACAAAGTCCGGCCCTCATCCCGCACTTCGTCCCGGGCAGCGTCGCCACAGAAACTCCCCATCCTGCGCGCTGCCACTCCAGAACCCCGGAAGACGGTCGAGGAGTTTATCGCATCTACACCAACCCCGCGCCGGGGCGAAGTTGTGGCATTGCATGATCACGACAGCGACATGGCTGAGCCTCCTTCGTCTCCTCCAGAGCCGAGACGCAATCCGCTGGCGAAGGAGATCCAATCTAGATCTGCCACTAACAGCCTGATGGACGAGTGGCATTTCTCATCCTCGCCCGTGTCGGGCTCGCCGGCACCTGCCAACCACGCCGTTGTTCAGTCGAGCCAGCTAGATGTCGATGAGTTCCAGCTCTGTGATGACGAGGACGACTC
>Ga0209127_100347_pt1 | contig 16076 bp, 7 predicted proteins | sample LakSupMetagenome_FD_187469 | JGI IMG/M metagenome (GOLD analysis project Ga0209127, IMG submission 187469) | Freshwater microbial communities from Lake Superior, Canada - Sta WM archaea (SPAdes) (version 2) | ecosystem: Environmental > Aquatic > Freshwater > Lake | place: Lake Superior, Canada...
GCTTCTAGGAGATCCTTCGCGGCACCTTCTTAGGACCGGTTGGTGGTATGAATGGGAGGTGACAGGCCCGACCATCCTGGGAGCGGTGATCTTGGGGATGTTGAATATATAGTCCATTGACGAGACTCCAAGCGGCCCACTGCGAGGTATGGTAGGCAACGTCTCGACCAGCCTCCCCTCATGTTGAACGGGCTTCCCACGAGTGCGGTGGTCCACGCCGGTCATATTGCCGTAACCAAGATGATAAATAGGAGAGGGGTGGGGAGTTTATAACGTGTAGGAGACCTCGAGTATCGCGGAAACTGGCGGATTTTCCTTCATATTTGGTAGCGCCCGGCTATGGTGATCAACCACGTATTGAAGACGTGAAGGCGTTTCACCGGTTGCCCGGTCCAAGTCCCGCTCGACGGCACGACGGGCACGGTGGGACACCGCTGCCGTGATGGCACCTGCTCTTCATCGGATGCCACCTAGAGATGAGCTCGGTTAGTCATTGTCTTTTCAGCGGTGCTCGAATCCGAGCCCATGGGGTACCCTGACTAAGGCTCTGACCTATGGCTGCTCTGGCGCTTGAGGTTGGGCGCCGCAGTACCGATCAGTGTCGAGTTCGCAGGAGTGGCATGCCAGGTGTTTGGCATCAGAGATGGTATAACGGCCGACTGCTGCTGAGAGTCGACGATGGCCAGCGGGCCGCTGGTCACCGGCATGCTGACTCGGACGTCGGGCTGGCTTGTGCTGGTCGAGACGAGGAAGTCGACCTGCTGCACCGTCCCGGCTGCGCTGGCGCTGGCATTAACAGGCGCAGCCCGGAGCTGAAGCGGTAGGGGCAGGGCCGTGGCGGTCGGCTCGCCCCCGGGCGGGCAGTCCATGCCGTGGGTCAGCTGCATTATCTTGCGGCTGAGTTTTCGAAGCCTTTACAACACTGCAAGAAGTGACCACGGGGAGCTGGTTGGGTATGGCTGTACTGGACGAGCGAATCAGTTTGCATACGGGTCGTGACAAAAAGCCGGAGCCAAGTCCGTCCCAGATGGGCTCTTATGTATGGTGAAAAGAGAAGGGAAAGAGAAGAGCGAAAGAGGGCCACACCGTTCCGCAATCTGTGTGACCATGGACCTCCCAGCAGGTAGATTAAAATTGACGGATACATGCTTCAGCGTATCGAGCAACTGGAAGGGGATCCCGCGAATCCAGACGCTCCCAGGCCATTTTGGATGTGGCTACCCGTCAATACGCAGCACTCGAACTCGGTGTCGGTGACGGTCACCGGCTGCAACGACCCGTGTTGTTAGTTAGTTCCAAGTAACCGTCGAACCATCACCTTGACAGAGCTGCCGGCGTGATGCTCTCCTTTTCCTCGCTTCCGCGCTATCCCCCCCTCACTCTCCCATGTCGTCTTCTTCTCCCCTTGATCTCCCATCAACACTCCTCCGTCCTCGCCGTCAGCACATGTGACCAGTGACATATGCATCTCACATCCCGAAACTTGGTCTTTCATACATATATGAGCCTGCCGCATCGTCGTCAACCACCCCCCGCAACTGTGCAGGCTTACGGCGCCACGAATGTCTCTCGCCGTTGCTGGCGGCCTTACCGCCGCCACTCGTTCAGTCTTCTCCGCTCGAGCACACACCTGACTTGTTTAACGCTTGCCTGCATGCTGCTGCCTCGGCGTCACCGACCCTTAAGCCACGGCTATCCGACAATAAACGTCGTCCCGGCGCAACGTCGGTCAAGCACCCACTCCCCGTCACACCATTCCACAACCTTCTCTTGGCCGCGAAAATACCTTGGGTAGTTTTCGGAGCTGCGTGGAGAAAGGCCCTCGCATTGGTGTAACGGGCCACTGGGGAACGTGAGAGGTTTCTTTTCACCGTGCCCGAGTCGCCGCAAATGGTAACGAAGATTGCTCAAGGTCATGACAACAACTATGGTCACTAGTGCGGCGTGAGCAAGGGAGGACGACGGCAAGGACGACATGCGTACTCATGCAAACGGACTTGGCGCCAGTTGACTCGTTAGGGAGGCGACATCCCCAGCCCAAGACCGGGGATGTCGTTCACCACGTATCTCGGCGATCACATCCGTCAATCCATCAACCAAGACATACGGCGGTCAGCAAAGGTGTATTGGTGGTATCAACATATCAATTCAATCTTCACACATCAAACCAATCCCAGTCTCGGTGCCTCCGCAACCGCATAACGCAGCGATAAGCAGCACCCCCTTCGGTCTACTCGAGAGAGAGAGAGAGAAAAAGACTTCAGATTCTCTGCTTGTTGTGTAGTTTACTCTGTTTCTTAACCACGCCTCGCCAGCCAGACAAGACACACCTTGCCTTTCATTCCACATGAAGCCTGCCTGGCTGGCTGCCTGCCCTACCCCCCAGTCCCCCGATATAAAACTCCTTTGATATCCTGGTTCACTTGAACAGGATCGAAGCCCCCGCCCCCCGTCTCTCTCGTCTTGAGCAAAGTCTCTGTTTTTGCGCCTTGTCCCCAGAGTCCCATATTCCCCCCCCCAGTTCTACATGATGTGATGATGGGTTCCGTCGGCATGTTGGCAGACGGAACTCTACATGAATATATCCTCTATCCCGGGTCCCGTTGGCGAAAAATGACAAGAAAAAAAAAGGGTGCAGCGGCGTTGGGTGAAGGATTGGATGTGTTGGTATAAAGCGTCGTGTGGTGTGTCGTGGAATGTGGGTTGCGCCTTGAATGCCGTGTTAGGTGTAGAACAGGCATCAAAGCAGTTGGTAATTATGCACAGGGAAAGGGGGAAAAGGGGGTATAGGTCGGGTATCTGTCATTCCCGTTCTGACACGATGCGCAGTGTCGTCGTGTCGTGGCGAGTTTGTCGGGGGAGGGTTGGATGGGTTGTTGTTGTTGGGGGATTAAGGGACCGCCGGGAAGGGACGCTGCTGGGGTGGTGGACTTGGGGCTGAGCTCTTGCCCAACTGCGGGAGCGGGGTTGGGCAGGGACACGGGGGGTTGCTCTCGTCTGACCATGTCGGTATATCTCATGTCTGCTGCATGACCTGGGCCGAGCCTCCGAGTTGCCGCTTGACCTGCTCGCGGGCCCACCGGGCCGTGTCGATGGTGCGCTGTTGTAGCTCCTTGTTGCTGCGGACCTCCTTGATCATGGCCATGACCCAGTCCTGCCTGAAGGCGTCCACCAGCTCTCCGTTGGGGTATGCGTCGGCAAGGTCGCTGCGGTCTGTTAGCCATCCAGAAGTTCAAATACGCGAAAGGAGTCACGCCACTTACCCAATAACGCCCATGGAAGCCCTCATCAGTGCCTCGCTCCGGTTAGCATCGAGGGCAATCGTGTTCAGGATCTGGAAGATCGACTGGACATAAGGTTGAAGAACGGCAGCTGGGAGAGGACTGTTAGCACGACACGCCATCTGTGTATAGAGGCCGCTGGACTCACTCTTGTTGCTGCTCTTCATGGCACCGATAATGCCACCCCATGCGTCCATGATACCCTCCCTCAGCGAGATGACATAGTCGAAGATCTCGTACGAGTTGTCTGGCGTCGCCGTGACAGTGGCCGCCTGCTGCAGGACCTGCGCAACGACGGAGAGGTAGGTCTCAAAGTGGCCGCCGATAGCGCCCGCGATGTCGCCAAAGCACTGGAGGATGGCAGGCTTGAACTGGTTGGACAGCTGCGTGCTCCGCAGGTTGTTCAGAAGGTAGTTCATGAAGTTGTCGCAGTACGGCTGGCTGCGCGCGCCCATTGACCGCGTGAGATCGCTGACGAGGCCGATAGCCATCGAGCACAAGCTGGGCTCCTCCTGGTTGGCGAGCGCGTTGTAGAGGAAGGGAGCGAAAGCATCCATATACTTCACGAAATCCTCCTCCATGGCAGTCGCGAGAGCGCTGATAGCCGCGAAGGCGGCGTCGGGCACGGTAGACCGCGCGCCGACAGTGGACAGGATCGAGAGCAGGGTCTGCATGATCCTGTCACCGAGGGGCACAATCTCCTTGTCGAGACGCAGGATGATGGCTTGGAGGACGGTGCAGAGACTGGTCTGCATCTCCTCGAGAGTCATCTTGTCCTCGATGCTGACCACCTGGCTCTGGAGGGGCACTGTGTCCTCGAGCCGCTTGATGATGACCTCGGACAGCGAGCCGAGGGCCTGAAGGCTGTCGTTTGCCGCGTTCTGCACAAACGTGTTGAGGACCTCGTAAGCGGCAGTGCGGACCGCAGTCTCGCACTCGGGACGGCCGGTCAGCGTGAGCAGATTGCTGACGCTCTCGTTGAAGTGCGGCGTCAAGGGGTTCGATGCCTCTCCCGGCTCACCGGCGAAGCGCTCAGCCAGGTTCATCAGAGCCCAGCAGCACGAGGCGGCCATCTTCGGGTTGTTGAGCAGTCCGTTGAACAGAGACGCCATCAACGGCTCGAGGTGCACAGCGGGGTCGATCGCGTTGGAGCACGACTCGGTGATACGGCCGAGCGCATACGCGGTCGAGTCCCTGACGTGGATCGAGGGGTCCTCCATCATGCTGATGAGCGGCTGCATGCCAGACTTGACAATCGGCTCCAGCGTCTTCTCGTCCGGACCGTCCATAATGGCTCCGAACGCGGAGACGGCGGCGTCACGGTTGTGCCAGTCGTCGGACCTGAGGTTCGCCTCGACAAACTGGATGACTGGCTGGATGACAATGTGGCCGGCAGCCTGGGCGTAGAGTTGTAGACACTGGTAAGCAGCACGCGAGGTGTTGTACTCGTCGTCTGCCGCGTCCTCATCCTGCTTTGTGAGTAGTTGGAGGAGCACGGGAATGACTTCACCGCAGGCAACCCGGGCGAAGTTGTAGAAGGGACGGGCCTGGTCGGCGCTCTCGACCTGTTTGTAAAAATAGACGTTAGCCTGGAGGGGCTCAAGCTGCGGAACCTGCAAAGGCCAACTCACCTGAGCATTGTCGTCCTCAATGGCGATCTCCTCTTCGCAGACGGTGCTCCAGAACTCGACAGCAAGCTTTGCGACGTCCTCATCGTCGCTCTTCATGCCAAGGATGGTCAAGCCGAACAGCGCCTTCTCCATGTAAAAGCGCATGTTCTCGTAGTAAAGTCCCATGATGCGGTTGAGGCAGCCGAAGGCTCCCTGTTGGATCCGCGAGTCCTCGGCCTGTGTGGCCTCGCACACCACCTGCATGATGTAGTTCCGCTCGCCCTCGTGCTTGAAGTTGTTGCCCACAAACTCGAGCGAGTCGCCGAGGGCCGTGATGGCGGCCAGGCGGACATCGTTGTTGGGCTCCTCCTTCCTCGCGCCTTGCACAACAGCCGTCAATATCGCGTTGCTGTGGCTGACGAGGGCGTTCCTAAGGTCCTGGTCCTGGCTCTCGCAGATGAAACCGATTGTGGTCAGAGAAGCCTGCTTCTGGTGCGGCGAGCCGTCGCTAACGTTCCGTACAAGAGCGGCCATCAGCTCGTTCCACTGGCCTCGCGGCAGCTCTATCGCCGCGATCGAGGCGACGACCTGCGCGGCCGCCTGGCCGGCCTGGGCATTGGAAGATGCCAGTGTCTGTAGAGCCAGCTCCTTGACGCGTGTCTTTGTATCTTGGTCTGTCTGCTGGAGCCATTTTTGTTGCAGGAGGGCCTGATGTGCGTATTCGCGGGCAGTGAAGGCGTTCTTCAGCGCGATACCGGCCGCAGCACGAATGTGGCCCTGGGCATTCTCGTTGGCGAGTTCTTGTACGAGGGTTGCGAGGTATAAAGACTAGAAGCGAACGCTGTCAGCATGTGACGGTGTGAAGCCCCGCGTCCGAGAGGCGCCAGGAGGAGAGGCTCGGAGGCGGTGTAACTCACAAAGTTGTTCTCGGCAGCTTGGGAGAGCTGTTGCTCGGCGGCATTTCGCAGGTTCGCGTCTGTACATCAAGACGGGTCGGTTAACGAGGCTACAAATGGAGGTTGACGTGAGGCGAAAGCTTGTTTCTTACCCGGAGACAGCGAGTCGGTCAGAACCGAGTTAATATCTGGTGCTGATGCGCCCTCCATCGTGGCCGTCTGTGGAAGCGTCGGAAAGAGAAACTAGGAGATGGCAGAGTCCGACGTCGAAGAAAGGACTTCTGTCTTGAAGGTGGGAAGAGAGAGGTTGTTGCTGGTTGCACGTGGGAAGAAAACAAAAGACACCTGCAAAGGTTCTGCCTGACGTTTCCTCAGATCTAGTAGGTAGTGCTGGAATTAAGCGGGGGAAAATAGGGTCGAGCCGTAGATCTGAGCACGTCCCTCAGCAAACGCGAACAGGGGAAGTATTGGCGGACTTGTATCCTGGTAGTCTCGTCGAGATGGGCAAAGTCGAACTTGGCTCTGGTCTGATGGTTGAAAGAACGGGTTTTGTTTTGGTGAAAAGGGGAGATCTGATCTCTCTGGTAACTTAAACTGAGGGGTGACGTGCGGGTCGCTTTGCTTGCAATTTTTTTGTTGACAATTGTCGAGCCCCAGTTTCAGTGGATTGACTTGCTCCTATTCAGTTTGGCAGGAGGTAATTAAAGCTGCATGGGCAACGCGTCAAAGCTACTGGAGAACCTCGCTAATACAGAGGGCGAGAAAGTCTGGGTGGACTACCAGCAAAACCTATTACCGGGAGCTGTGAGTGGCAGCAGATGAAGTCCTTCTAGGATGATAATACTGTCCAAACTTGCCCCGAGCAGTCCGTCGTGATGTCTGAATGATGGCGGCTTGGAGTCAGAGGTCAAAGGCGAGCTGGTAGCGGGGGTGGGGCTGTCTCTCCAGGAAGCCGTTTCCGGTACGAGCAAGCCACCTCTTCTCATTGGTTAGACTGTCAACTTTCACGTGATAAGGCTGGTTTGCTAGCTTTCCTCCGATCACCGTGCCAAAAGTTCCGGACCTCACTGCCCCTCTATTTACATGCTCTGGTTGTTGAAGTTCATCCGACAGACTGACTGATATTCGTCACAGAACTCAAGATAGTCAAGGCTTCTCCTCATAGTGCCTGTACTGCTCGGCCTTCTAGGTCGTTAATGACCTAACCCCTTTCGAAGCCACAGATGTTACCATAAAGAAGAGAGAAACGCACCGGGTCACGTCCAAAACGCATGCAACTGACCGACCTTTATCTGAACTGACGAACTCAACCATGAAACATCCATCCACCTTCAGCAGTATATTCAATAATTATACTATTTGCGCTTTTGATCTCCGCTGTCTTTACAAATTACCCTTGTCCTTTGTGCAGTCACTGAAAGAGACGCTGTCGTCCCACACTATCCCTTCCAAAAATAAAGCGACCGACTTTTGATTGTCCGTGACCCCATCCCGAACAAAGTGATACGATACACCCCTCACATCTCATCAGCCTGGTCCTCGAGACGCTGGATGATATCCACGCTCCCGTTCCCATTCGCTCGCGCGCTCGCATCCAGGTCGAACTCCTTGCTCAGAGACCGCTGCGGCACGGGCTTGGCCAAGACGGGGCTGCCATTGCGGCTGAGGACGAACTGCAAAACACCACGTTAGCATCGCTCCAATCCCAACCCATATCTCGCCTCACAGGAAAGAAAGAGGAGGACTTACACTACTGGCCGCACTCAGCACAGCATTCAGCGAGCTCTGCACCACATCCTCGTGTATCCCCACGCCCCAAACCCGCTGGTTCGTCCCCGCAGCCGTACACTCGATATACGTAGCGGCCTTGACGTCACGACCCTTGCCCACCGCGTGCTCTTTGTAGTCGTTGACATCCAGGTCAACCCCGACGTCCCTCAATGCGCTGGCCAGAGAGGAGATGGGCCCGTTACCCCTGCCGCGCAGCTTATACTCCCTCCCTTCGACACTCACGACGCCCTCAAACACCCTCTTCAGGTTCTTAGTATCCTGCGTCTTCCCGGGAGCGGGCGGCGCGGGACTCGTGCTCCTGTCGGGCGAGATGGTGTAGTCGACGATGGTAAACCGCGGGTTCTCCTTGAGGAAGTAGGTCGCCTCGAACAGCTCCGTGATCTCGACGGGCAGCAGCTCGCGGCTGCGCTCGTCGGCCACCTTCTGCACGACCTTGCTGAAGGCCACCTGCAGGCCCCGCGGCAGGTCGAGGTGCAGGTACTGCTGGATGATCCACGCGGCGCCGCCTTTACCCGACTGCGAGTTGACGCGGATGACGGCCTGGTAGTCGCGGCCGATGTCCTTGGGGTCCAGCGGCAGGTAGGGCACCTGCCAGTAGTCGTCGTACCCCTTCCCCTCCCTCTCGCGCAGCTGGAAGCCCTTCTTGATCGCGTCCTGGTGGGACCCGGAGAAGGCGCAGACGACCAGCGACCCGCCGTAGGGCGCCCGCGGGTGCACGGGGATCTTGTTGCACACCTCGACGGTGCCGATCACCTTCTCGAGGTCGGAGAAGTCGACGTTGGGGGACACGCCCTGCGTGTACAGGTTCAGGGCCAGTGTAACGAGGTCGACGTTGCCCGTCCGCTCGCCGTTGCCGAACAGGCACCCCTCAACGCGGTCAGCGCCGGCCATCTGCGCGAGCTCGGCGGCGGCGACGGCGCAGCCCCGGTCGTTGTGCGGGTGCAGCGAGACGCAGATCTTCTCGCGCTCCGTGATGTTGCGGCAGAAGTACTCGATCTGGTCGGCGTAGATGTTGGGCGTCGACATCTCCACCGTGGCGGGCAGGTTGAAGATGATGGGGCTCTCCTCGGTCGGCTCCCAGGCCGCCTTGACGGCCTCGCAGATCCGGACGACGAACTCCGGGGAGGTATCGGAGAAGGTCTCTGGGGAGAATTCAAAGGCCCACTCGGTGCCGCTCTGGGACGGGTCGTCCTTGGTGATGGAGCGCACGAGCTTGGCGCACTTGGAGGCCAGCTCGACGCTCTCGTCTTCCGTGAAGCCGAAGACGATGCGGCGGAAGCACTCCGACGTGGCCAGGTAGATGTGGATGATGGCCTTCTTGGCGCCCTTGACGGCCTCGACGGTGCGCCTGATCAGGTCTTCGCGGCATGGGGAGAGGACTTGCAGCCAGACGTCGTCGGGCACGGCTCCGGGCGTCTCGATCAGACGGCGGGTGAAGTCGAAGTCGGTCTGGGAGGCCGAAGGGAAGCTGATCTCGATCTCCTTGTAGCCGAGCTCGGTGAGCATCTTGAAGTAGTTCCATTTCTCGTCGCCGGTCTGCGCGCAAGCTCAGTGTCAGTCTGTAAGTCCTATTCGCCAACCGAGTGTGTCCCCCAAGCATAGACAGTTGCAATGCGTACCATAGGATCAACCAAGCTCTGGTTGCCGTCTCGGAGATCGGTCGACAGCCATCGCGGCGCCTTGTCGATGGTCTTGTTCGGCCATTGGCGGTCGGGCAAGTTCACCTGAGGGAACTTCCGATATTTCTTTGAGGGATCCTTGAGCCTAGAAGAGGGGGAACAGACGTGTTACTCCATGCGCGTTTCGGTGACAGAGTAATCTTGAAGTTTCGTCGAGGGATTCGCTGTGACTTACATGGGCATTTTGGCCGAAATGCGGGGCAGTGAGACGATAGAAAAAAAAATGTCTTTGCTTCACAGGATTCAGACAGTGGTGTGTTTGTGAGCTTTTCCCAGATGACGAAATGAGGGGTCAGGGTCCGATCGAGGTGCCGGCGTGTGTTGCGCTCAACGTGCTCTTGTGATAATAGATGCGATTGAAGACGGGTCACAAGTAGGTGCAGGGCTGGAGAGTTTAAGAGAGTCTTGAACTTGAACGTGTTTTCTGAGTCATAGTCCTCGATGGAGGTACAGTACCTTACCTCCATGGTATGATTTTAGCCCGGCTAAGGAAAGAGCGCCCGGGTGGATAGCATGCTGGGCAGGAGGGCAGCGACTGCGGCGAGAATTGCTTCGACTTCAGGTTCAAGACGTCCATTGCCCCACCTTTGCCCGCAGCCCTAAGTTGCAGTGCATGCCGGTATGCGCCCTTCCGCTGGCGCCTATATTGACAGCGTGGAGATCTGAACCAGGCTGTTTTGCACATTGTAGAGCTGGGCCTGAAGCAACGAACCCAGGGTTTCGAACGCCTGAACTGGACGAATGCCGAGTATTGTGGCAATGCCACGCGTAGCCGCATCTGGCCGGCGCCGTCGAAAGTTCGGCGGGAAGGCGGGGAGAATCTGGGGTGTTACTCACGCAGAGACAAGGTACCGATTGCACGAATCATGACCGAACCGATCTCGGTGTTGGGCTACCTCGGATGAGATCAAAGCTGGGACCTGCAGAATAGATTGGGAGCTGGCAATAACACGACCTCAGCCCAATACCTGGCTCATCGCACTGGCATGTTGATGAGCTACGACAGCAAGCTCCGAGTCTGGGTACTCTAGAGAAGCTGATAGAAGAGGTCAATAGTCGCAAGGACTTCTATATGGCAATGGATGGACGCTACGACAAATACGCCGTGAGTCGCACACACATCCACCAAGAACATGTCGAGGCATCTACTACTGTGTATGTGCAATATGCAATAGCCGCCTCTTTTCTAAGCTACGTGGATATGTAACCTAAAAGCATCAGCTCCCTCTGAAGCGAACCTGCAAGCGTCATGCGAGCAGCTTCCGCATCAACTTCATGTAGATGCTTTTCCGTAGAACTCCCGCTGAGCCTCGCACTATGTGCACCATCCCTCCCCGAGACTCAATGCAAGCTGCCAGCATATCAAAACAACTGGCGGGAAAGTTGGAAAAGAACCAGAAATCCAGGGCAGGGGATGCCGTCCTGTCGGTAACACCTCTCGACCCAAAATCGTTTGGATATCATTCCCTTCCATAAGAACGCCTCGTCAATTCATAACGGTCCAAAATCATTCGACCCTTCCATCACGCATGCCCGGAGCCCCCATCACCAGCTAAAGCTCTCCTCGAGAAAGTCCACCACAGTACCCTCATCCTGCACCTCCCTCACCGCCGCCCTAACGTCATCGGCCAAACTCCCGGGACCACACACTGTGACGCACATGGCGCCCGTCTGCTCGTGCACCTCCTTCCTCAACAGCGTCCGAATATTCGGCCTACCGGGGAACATCCTGACCATCTGCGACTGCCCGACGACGACGTCGCTCGAGTGCGCCGACGGCCGCGTCACGAACACGCTGACGTGGAGCATGTCCCTCCGCCTGGGCAGGTCCAGGACCTCGTTGAGCCACGCCCTGCACCACAGCAGGGCCTCCTGGTCGCGGACCACCCAGACGAGCGTGACGCGCCGCACCGACACGACCCCGCTCTCGAACCCTTCGACCAAGGGCCGGAGGTAGCTCAGCTGGTGCGTGATGCCCGTGGCGCCCGCGAAGAGGACCAGGTGGCCGTAGCTGTCGAGGCAGTGGTGGCCCGCGTAGGGCCCCTCGAAGGCGGCGCGCATCCGGATCGACGGCTGCTTCGACGCCAGCGCCGCGTCGTAGAGCTTCCGCGTCATGCCCGTGTGGGCGCCGATGATGAAGGAGACGGTCGTCCTGACCATCTTCTCCCTGGCGAGCGGCTCCTTCTCCTCCGTCGGGAGGAGGGAGTCGTCCGAGTGGTGCTTGACCCAGGCGATGGAGAAGGGGTGGTTCTCCCACGGGTTGATCCCCCAGAGACGGATGTAGGCGTGAGAGCCTGGCTTGATGTCGACGTAGCGGGGGAGGTCCATGGTGAGTCTTGTGACCTCCCCTGGCAAAGGCTCGGCAACTGCTTCGGTGTATCCTCGCTCCGACCAGTTGCAGTAGGCCAACCGGATGACGCGCGTCAGTCGCTCGGCGAACCACAGGAGGAAGATGGCGATGATCCACGAGAGCTGAGGGAGACCGCCCGGAATCTGCGGTGATATGCAGTGTACCAGCGTGCAGGCGAAGATGACAAAGGCAAAGGTGATGTGCGTGGTGAGGAAAGTCTCGTAGAAGGCGTGTCGTATCGGTCCACTTGCGAGGATGCAGAGGACGACCATGCAGAGGGTCCCTGCGGCACCGGAGGCGATGAAGACGTTGTGCAGCAGCTTCTCTACCACGCTGTCCCAGCCTCCCTCGGCGAACTGTACAATGGCCCATGCAATCGTGTGGATCAGAGTGTCAGCCACCACCATGCGCCCAATCCACCGATGGAAGAGGTTCATGGTGTCGAAGCTGATCTTGGACAGGTTGATGAGGATGTTGTTCCGCATCGAGAGGATCATCAGAGGCGCCATGTTGACCATGGCAAGCGTGCCAGAGCGCCCACGAAGTTCGGCACAGAGAGCGTACTTGTTAGGATTCGACCAGTTGAGGACGAACATGTAGGCGATATTGCTTGCTAGGTAGACAGCCAGGAGAAGGCTCTGGAACCGGGAAGGTAGGGTGCCGACGTTCAGTGCCGAGGACAGTCGTAGTTCTTTGGTGTGGCGCTTGTTCCACAATGGCGCGTAGATGAGATGCTTCTTGAGGCCGGGCATCCAACTCCACTGGGTCCATTTCCAGTAGTTCTGCCTCCTGCCGGACAGCGACATCGTTGACATCTGCCGTATCCATGTCCACCCGAGCACGCCTACACGGAAGGATATTATGACGAGGGCGAATCCACCTAATGTCCACCATAACAAGTCCTTAAAAAGCAGGTTCATAGGCTGATTAACCCCATCTAGGCCGGTACTGTAGGGTGCTATTGTCGACGCCGGTATGCGTGACAGCTCTGTCTCTGTCGCGGCATCGAGCAGTCTGTTCCGTACAGCGGGAAGTGATGGGTCCCCGGCCACAACGGCGAGCCTGCGCCTGTGAAAATCCATTGTGAGGTGCTTGCTGGCACCAGGCTGTGTTTGCGTGTGCTGTGATGTTGACGGATCCGGAGAATAGGTTGGGCTTGCCAGACGAGATCCAAGGATCAAGTGACTCGCTGTAAACCCGAGAGCGTCGAGAATTCTATTAATGTTGTTCTCAAATGGAATGACAAAGGAGAGGTCCAATGGCTTAGTGTTGTCGACACAAGTGACTGTCTACAACGCCATTGTCGCTCCGTGAGCCTCAGTGGAAGTGACAAAGACGATCGAGTGCCTCGAGAAGGACAAAGTGAGCTCAAAGACGAGGACGACAAGCTCGACGGCAGGCCCTTTGTTAGCGCCGTCCAAAAAAGGATTTGACTGTCGACGAGCCACGGATCAGAAGCAGGTGACGCTGCGGTCGGCAGCCTTGATCCGATGCTAAGTCGGTTCCTCGCGGCTGACGGTGCCCAGGCGGACACGGCGTTGTCGAAGCCAAGCAAACGTTCAAGGGTGAGGGTTGCGATGACGATGACGCGGACTGGCGAGATATCAAGGCGGGAGAGGGTTGTAAAGGTGACCAGGAGCAGCAATAGGCCAGGCCGCGCTGCTCAAGAGAGTGGTAGTACGTGCGACGAGGAATAGGTCGCCTCGCCTCGCTAGGGAGCTGTTGATCGCAAAGAATGAAGCACAAGTGGTATCGGAAAAGAGGGTACGAGCTTATGCCCAGCAGTCGCTCTTGAAGCCAGGAAAGCTTCTGTTTGGCTTGGCTTCGTATGGAAATGATGTCGTACGCAGTTGTAAATTCGTGTCTTTGCTAATGATGATGATGTTGTTTGTTGTTGTTTGTCCAATCTGCTTTGCTGGTGATGCTTTCGCTTAGAGGCGCATTCGAGTCGAGTCAATCCTAAGGGACGCAGCGCAAGATAAGGCAGAGACCCGAGATCGTAGAATCAAGGTATGTTATTGTACGAGGGGGCGGGCGAAGTGAATGTCTTTGCAACTGAAATGGTGTAGATCCAGGGATAGAAATGCGGTCAAGTTCAAGTGTCGATCACCTTCAGTGCGAGTAAACGTACACTCTTGCTTCACAGTGAACGCAAAACAGCCGACACGTCATGCGAGATCCCGGTCACGTTGAGGTGAAGAACTTGATGACGACCGACAGACTCTAAAGGAAGGAGAAAATGAAAAGGGAATGTCACAAGGAACTTGAAGGACGGCGGATTGTCATTACACCAACGTGTGTAGTAAGGGAACTAAGGGAGATATGAAGGAAGGAGCGGATGGGACGAAATCCGACGGTTCTTGCCCTCCATCCACCTGACTTTTGCCATCACAAAATTCTTTGCCATGAGATATGCTCGGCTGTGCGCAGACGTGGAGACATCATCCCTTGTGAGTGGAATCGGAGAGAGAGGATCATTGCCATTCCACAGTCAGATGCCAAACGTGTTACCGACCCGTATTCTAACAAGGATCGCTGAGCCCTGCTGGGAGCCTCTATCCTATCAAGCCCTGCAGGAAGCAGTCATGCCCAGACGGGAACGAACGAGAGACCGGTGCTGGGAGCACGAGATACGGACTCGGCAGGAGTTGAGCGTTGGTGTAAGTGTGAATCGATAGGCTGTTGGAGTATGGAACTTTCTTTGGCGTTGATTCGAAACGAAGTGCCCCCTGGGGAAGCATCGGACCTGATTGGCTGAATGTTTCCCGACTCCCGCCACTGGTCAGCCGCTACGAAGCACGGAGGGCCGGTCTGGTCCAGGGGCTGGCAGGTGGGGTAAAGACTTGGCGTTTCTGGGTGGCCGGAGATCTGCGGCATGGATTGTTGGGTCGTCCAACTTTCCATGTGCATACTGTGTACCATACCGGCTTCGAACAGTAATAACGGCACCCAGTGCACATGGCGGGCATTTTGAGGGTTCTAGATTGGCTCAAGAAAGTGCCATTAAGATGTGTTCAGTCCAGATTTCCACGGGCCCCTGTGCACAAACTGGGACATGACGAGTTCTGCATTCTCGACAGTTGTATAGAGCACGATGACGCCAAAGATGTATGATGCTCGGGGTGTAGAAGCGCCAAATAACACGAGCGATCAGGCTGGCTCTTCAGCATCGAGGGTATCTCTTGCCAACAGACCTAACCTCGAGGACATCCGCTCATTGATGCTGATAGCTCAGCCAGCTCAACGGGTTCTAGACTCTAGGTCACATATCGCTCGGCAGGGTTATTGCTAGGTGCATGAAATGAGTTGACGACGGTCGGTGTGCAGCGACTTGCAGTTGGGCCGTTACAGATTCCCGTGCGCCGGAAAGAGGACGAGAAGGAGAAGTCGACGAACAGTCGCCTGTGCCAATTGCGGGAGTATTGTCGGAATCAGATGGGGGGGAAATGTCATTCCACCCTTGAATACCACAAGGTAGTGAACACTAAGGTAGGCCAGCAGATACTCCAAGAACTGGATATTACAAGACCGAGCTCTGCCAGTGATTCATATATTCATCAGTTCGACTTGGTAGGAATACCATGCATGTGAACTTGACGCCAAGTGGACCGTGCACCTTTCGACACCCTACCTCCTAAACGCACCGTAGCCCGTTCCCGGGAATTTGCCGAATGCCATGACGAGCCAGGAAAACCATATGCCGCGAAATTCAAGACCCCAAGATCACCTTGACGGCCCCAAACTCCCTCCACGCAGCCATTGACCTGCTAGACCATGGGCTCCAGCTCCTCCAAGCCATCGGCCACGGCCTCTCCGCATGTGTGGAAAGGGTAAGCCTCCCAAGCGTCCTGTACCGCCCAAAAAGGACGCATCCGCAGGAGGGAACATCCGCATGCTAATCAGGTTCGGCAGCTCATCACCTACCGCCTCGTCGGATATCCTCGAATCATTACAGTCTAGCCACGAGGTATGCACACACACGCCCTTATTCCCATATCAGCGCGTCTTCGTCGCCAATTATTCTCCCGGCTTGAGGGACCCCACGGACACACATTGCTAACCAAGTCACCTCTCTCTCTTTCACACAGACCGACGCCTCCCGCTCCCAGACCCTCGAACTCCAGATCCAAGCACGCGTAGCGGCCGAGCTCAAGCGCCTGCAAGAAGAGGAGGCCGCCGCCCTGCGCGAGGTGGCCGACAAGGTCTCCGCCTCGGCGCCCGAAGCCGACGACGGCAAGCCCTCCCGCCAGACCGTGTCCAAGGAGGTCGAGCAGCTGAGGCAGAAGCTCGAGAGCCGCAAGAAGGTGCGCGACATACCGGCCAGCGTCGAGGCGGCGAGGGGAGAGGTGGTGCGGTGTCTGCGGGAGAACGACCGGCGCCCGTTGGATTGCTGGCGGGAGGTGGAGGCTTTCAAGGAGGAGGTGAGGAGGCTGGAGAAGGGGTGGGTTGAGAAGGTTGTTGGGTAATTG
>Ga0209127_100348_pt1 | contig 16064 bp, 19 predicted proteins | sample LakSupMetagenome_FD_187469 | JGI IMG/M metagenome (GOLD analysis project Ga0209127, IMG submission 187469) | Freshwater microbial communities from Lake Superior, Canada - Sta WM archaea (SPAdes) (version 2) | ecosystem: Environmental > Aquatic > Freshwater > Lake | place: Lake Superior, Canada...
TCATTGATAACAACCTAGCCCTGGTGGTGTAAATGTGACAGACGTGGCGACTTTGGAGGCCAGTTGGTTTTTTTACCTTTTTTTTTTGTTTCGTCGGGGCGTACGAATGGAATGGCCGATGTAACTGTGACAGTGCGATGTTGACGCATAAGCTGCTATAAAAGGATCCTTTCTCCACATCCATGTAGAACCTTTTATCCAGTCTATAGAGCAGGCTGGAAACAGAGGGAGGTTGATGCCGCCGCGGCTGCGGCCGCGGCTTCTGGACTTCGTCTCAATCCATAATCCCCCAATTGAGGGCTTAAGCATTGACGCCGTATCATCAACAAACAGAGTGGCGTCACTTGGACACAACCGCCATCGTTCAAGATCTAGCTTGCTAATGTGTGCCATCTCATCGCTCGGAAGCTATGTCAACATCAAGCACTGGCGCTCAACCGACCACTGGCCCTTCTCCCACCTCACGTTCGACAGAAGACCTTTATGCAAACACCACTCATCATCCTCTGCCTGTAGGTAGCTATACTCAGAGAAAGTGTTCGACAACGTCGTCCGCGGCGATGCGGAGCGCTCAGAAAGTTGGCGTCGCTCTTACCAATTTATGGAGTCCCCGCACCATGCTCTTCATGCTTTGCGACCTGTGACCTGCGACAAGCGTAATGTGCTGCATAACAAGGGTGCATTGGTGATGAGGGCCACTTGGTTTGCCTTCCGTGCCACACCGGGATATTCCCTCTACTGGTCTGCAATACGCCGGCTTAGCTGAGCACACCGCCTAGGGCGTCATTGGCAGACATAAAAGGAAGCATGACCCCTCTCCGAGTCTTGACTCTCTTTCCCAGCATTATCCTCTGCATCACTTTGCAATTCAATACTCCCAGACACATTCACCCATACGCTCTCATACAGACGCTCTCCCACATACATACACATCCTCTCTACCAGGTCAGCACACCCTGGAATCATGGATATCGACGAGCGGCTTCAGGTCCTGTACGAGGTGCAGGTGTCGATGTGGGTGAAGAAGGTGAACGAAGCGATCAACTAATGGGCAGCTTTGCGAATGGGTATCGACCTTTCACACAAACTAACTCCGCTGCGGGCCCGACGACAGCCCCGAGTTCAGGAACGGCGGCCACAGTTTGGGGCAGAGGGTGGTGACCTTCAGCAGGATCTGACCTTCGTTGGGGTGGTGGATCTCGAGTGGTCTTAAGCCGGTCCTGCCCAGCTTTCCGCTTCTCCACGGTGGCTGCTTCAGGGCGGCTGACCATCTACGACGCCAAACTCGACAAGGAGGCGCCTGAGATCCTTGGCCGATTCCTCCGATCTCTCGAAATCTTCAAGCGTGTGCTTAAGGAGGAGGAGGAGACGGTGTCAGGACACGAGTCCAAGCAACTGTCCTCGCTGTTCGAGTCGTCTCACACGCCCGGCGCCATGTGGCTTCACATCCTTCTGTCTACCGGCTTCAAATATCCCGACAGTATCCCCCTTCTCGCAGTTCAGAGGCTATATCGGTGTTCATAGGCTTTAACAACTGACCAAGGGCTTCCTCGACACTCCCGCAATGGAGACTCTGGTAGAGAAGAAGGCGGAGCAGTTGCAGAAATACGACGAGGCGCTCGATCAGGTGCAGGCATTGAAGGCAAGACATGAGGCTGAGGACATCAACAATGCAGAATTCCTCGCAGAGGTTGCTAAGCTATGCTGATTTGTCTGGGGCTGTTGATTGTGTTTGCCTGTTCCTGTTTCCTTTTTATTTCATGCGTGCGTGCGCGCGCGCGTGTGTGTATGGGTGTGTGTGTGCGTATGCGTGTTTGTGTCTCTGTGTGCTTTTCTTCCCGGCTAGATCGATACAAGAAAAACTTGAAGCAGTGAGCTAGCTACTATATCATCCATCAAAATGCAATCACGCTTCTCGTCCCTACACTTTTGCCAGCCGCTATCGCTTAACCGATCGGCACTCAATGCTGAGATGAGAGCTTGAAGCCAGGACGCCGTACTACTGCAACTTAGCAACGACGACTGTCATCGTCAGTGCGCAGCCGGTAGTATCTACATTAACTTGGTGCCTCGGACGTGTGTTCTCTCTTGAAAGAACGAAAGCTGTTACCTCTAATTTAAGCAATTGATAGACTAGTGCATTGGAGTCGCTTGCGACGGCATCTGCTACTTAGGAGGGGAGCAGACGTGTAGTATGGTAGATACAGGTGAATAGGAGGCAATGCTGGGCTTTAAGTATACGGCTGCTCGCATACTTGAATCCTACTTTGTGCAATGTTGACCACTATTTCCACGATCGTAAGATTTGCAGCTCATTCTACCATGTCCTTGCTTGTTCCTTGGCGTGTTGTTCACGTTTCTTTTTGGCGGCCCCGGATTGGTTGCAGCTTCCTAGACCACACACCCCTTGGGCAACCTTAGTCTAAGCCGATTGCGTGATCGCGCTCCCTGATGGCCGCCATGTTGCTTGTTTCGACGTCACACTCGTTCATTTTCTTATTTCTTAAAAGAAGCAACATCGATTCCTCGCGTCTCGAAGCCTCATTATCCGTAGAGCTTCCAAAATGTCCAGATCACCAAAGACAGCAGTTGTGGAAGTGATCCGCTCTCTCCAAGACCGCTTCCCGAAGCTGCAATGGTCAGCGCGTGTTGAACAGGTCGTACTCGAGACGCTCGTGAAGAATGGAGACCTGGGATTCACTTGTTTCGGCGGACCAGCCGTGCACTTTCAAGTCGTACGTACACTTCATATGTCCCATGAACGCTTTTTGGTGGATTAGGCGTAGGTTCTGACCACTGCACCAGTTCCACAAGCGCTTCGTCGAAAAGCACGGATGGCTCAGCGAGCCGGTCTTCCAAGAACTCTTCGCCGTAACGCAGGCTCTGTCGGGACCAGCGAGCACGAAGATGCTGTACTGTATCAACCTGCGCCGCAACGGATTCCTGGCGGCCGTGGCCTCGTTTCTGCTCTGGTCGTGAGTAACATGCAGCCTTGAACACAGCTGACGGTATCTGACACATTGCAGTATCCCCGGTGCAGTGGGCATGTTCGCCTTAGCCCTAGGCATCTCACATGTCAATGACGTCCTCCCGGAGATTGCGTACGCGGTGCTCTCTGGTCTCAATGCAGCGACGGTAGGGATAGTTGCCCTTGCTGCTGTGCAGTTGTCCAGCAAAGCCATCACGGACAAGGTGTCCAGGTCCCTGGTCTTCCTCGGGGCGACGGCGGGGATGCTGTACAATGCGCTGTGGTACTTCCCCGTCATCATCGTTGCCGCAGGATGCGTCACTCTGATATGGGACTCAGGACTTGTCCGTCATGCTGCGAGACGTGCCATGTCCAAGGTTCCCTGGAGGCGACGGGCCCAGACCGAACCGGATACGGAACTGACGAGCAGGTCGGAGACAGGAGAGGGCGAGGGTGAAGCACAACAAGCCAATGATGACGAACAGACGGAAGGACAAGAAGACCCGGAAGTCCGCACCGTTCCGGCCGAACGGGAACTGACTGTATCCTGGAAGCTGGGCACGATAGTGATTATCAGCTTCTTCGTCACATTCATTGCTGTTATGGTCGCTCGCGCCGTTGTACCTCACCGGCCCCTACTCTTTGGGCTGTTCTCTAACATGTACCTCGCCGGTACAATCATCTTCGGTGGCGGCCCCGTCGTCATTCCGCTTCTTCGAGAGTATGACATGATTCCTTCGCTTTTGTGCCGTGTGCTAACATGGTTACAGGTATATCGTCGCTGAGGGATGGGTCTCGGCGCGGGACTTCCTGCTCGGTCTGGCTATCGTGCAGTCCTTCCCTGGTCCCAACTTCAACTGTAGGCTCAATCCGTGTTCTCGTCATCACATTGCAACTGACAACCACAGTCGCTGTCTACCTAGGCACCCTCACCGCATCAAACGCCGGCTACCCCGCCGCCGCCGGCGCGGTGATCGGCTACATCGGCATCTTCGCGCCCGGGATAATCATGGTGCACGGTACGATGGGCATCTGGAAGACGCTCCGGTCGCGGCCGTGGGTCAAGGCCATACTCAGGGGCATCAACGCCGCTGCCGTGGGCCTGATCTATACGGCGGTCTACAGGCTCTGGGAGATCGGATACGTAGATGTCTCCATGTCGAGCGGCGCGAGTCTTGGACGGGAGCCATGGTGGGTCGTGACTACGGCCACGAGCTATACGGCTACTGCTTGGTTCGGATTGCCGGTGCCGGTGGCTATATTGCTTGGCGGTGTCATGGGGTTGATCTGGTATGGAGTTGTTAAGGCCTGAGGGAGAAACAGGGTACTAGCATCCGTAGGTAGAACCATTGTTAAAATACAAGCTGCCATCCAACCCATTGCTCTCAGCCTGGAAACTGTAACATCTGGCCTAGACTGAACGTTGGACGATCGAACATGTCCTCTGTTACAACCTAGACATTCAACAAGCGTTAATTCATTTCGGATAAGATGCCCAAAGTCGTTCAAATGCTGCCAGCTCTTGCCAGGCTTGCCTCTTATACTAGGACAATTCTGCATTGCACGTTTCGCGCGCCGTGGGGACAATGGCCGCCACCGGCGGCCATATGTCTGACCTCCGGATCCGTTGGTCACTGGGTATGAGGCATTCCAGCTTCCCCGCGCCGAGCAATATACGTTCAAGGCTTGGGTCACAGTTCGCTTTGCGGCCTCTTCCTACTTCCGCCTTACTCGTCGAGTTGGAGTCTGGCTGAACACTTTAGCCGCAAAACGCGGTGCCCCAACCACGGAAACGTGAGCGTGGAGAAACTTGCCAGTGTCACATATTGCATCTATTCTCCGACGGTGCTCCATTGGGCGACCTCTTTAAGCATACTACAGTATAGCAAGTACCGGTCTTGGCCAGAAATATTCCATCAATCCGATCGTCGCGACTTGTACTGGAGCGGGTAGACTACAAGATGGAGCCAGTCCTGGGATTGAGGATATATACCAGCTGTGAGATCGTCTTGTGAGAGTAAGCGGCTCGGTTCGACTACCAAATGACAGGGGTCAACCAAAAATCCAAAATGACATCCCCAGCGACACGCCTACTCCTGCTGGCTACAGTAGCGCTTGGCCATGCCACGGCTCTGGACAACACGCTGGCGCTCGAAGGGCGACAATCCGGAACCACAATAACGGTGGACCTCACAAAGACCTACCAGACAATGGACGGCTTCGGCATGTCCGAAGCCTTCCAGCGGGCAGTACAGATGAGCAAGCTCCCCGAGACCGAGCAGCGCAAAGCCCTCGACCTCCTCTTCTCGACAACCAAAGGCGCAGGCCTCTCCATCCTGCGAAACGGCATAGGTTCCTCGCCGGACATGAGCTCCGACCACATGGTATCCATCGCGCCCAAAAGTCCAGGAGGCCCGACCAAGCCGCTCATCTACCAGTGGGACGGGTCGGACAACAAGCAGCTCTGGGTAGCGCAGGAGGCCCAGCACACGTACGGGGTGCAGAATATATACGCCGACGCGTGGAGTGCGCCCGGGTACATGAAGACGAACGGCAACGACGCCAACGGCGGGAGCCTCTGCGGCGTGACCGGGGCCAGCTGCTCGAGCGGCGACTGGAGGCAGGCGTATGCGGATTACCTGGTCAGGTACATCCAGTTCTACCAGGAATCTAACGTGACGATTACCCACGTAGGCTTCTTAAACGAACCAGAACTGACGTGCGTCTCTGACTCTTCCCCGGACCCCAACTGCTTAGCCCCGTCGCCGCTACTGACTCTCTTCCAGGACAAGCTACGCCTCGATGCGCTCAAACGGCCAACAGGCCGCCGACTTCATCAAAGTCCTTTACCCAACCCTCCAAAAAGCCAACCTCACGGGCCAAGTCGGCATAGCCTGCTGCGACGCGGAAGGCTGGTCCTCGCAGTCGGGGATGCTCTCCTCCCTCCGCGCCGTCGACGACCAGCTCTCCCTCATAACCTCACACTCGTACACCTCCTCCCCCTCCTCGCCCATGAACACCCGGCACCGTGTCTGGCAGACCGAGGCCGCGGACCTCAACGGCGCGTGGACGACCGCCTGGTACGGGTCCGGCGGGGCGGGCGAGGGCATGACGTGGGCCAACAACATCTACCAGGCCGTCGTCAACGCCAACTGCTCGGCGTACCTGTACTGGGTCGGCGTGCAGGGCGGGGACACGAACAGCAAGCTCGTGCGCATCAGCAATAACGCGGTGCAGCCGTCCAAGCGGCTCTGGGCGCTCGGGCAGTGGAGCCGGTTCGTGCGGCCCGGGGCCATGAGGGTGGGGACGTCCGGGAGCGCGGGCGGGCTGAAGGTCGCGGCGTTTGGGAATGTGGATGGGGGCGTTGCCGTGCAGCTTATCAACTCCGGGGGCAGCGCAGTAAAGATTAGTGTTAAGCTGAGCGGTGCTGCGGATGCGAGTGTTGCTAGGGCGTGGGTGACGGATAATACGCGCGAGATTGCGGAAATGGAAGCGTCTGTTAGCGGAGGTGTGGCGAGTGCGAGTATCCCGTCGAGGTCAATGGCGACGATCTTGCTGTCGTCTGGGAATAGCACTAGGACGTCGAAGTAGCGGCAGCGCATAAAATAGGAGTATGATACAGCTTTTTCAGTACTCCCAGCATCAGGTGGACTTTTGCTCCTTCATCGCATGCAAGTGGACAGACAGATGAGAGTTTTGACGAGAGCGGTAGATAAGGAACATCGGGGTGACGCTGTAGGTCCTGCACGGGTGCTTGGTTTACGCAATCATAAAAAGGGGACAATCAAGGCTACGCTCTCCCCTTACTCATCGTCATCGTCATCATCGTTGTCATCATCATCGTCATCTTCGTCCTCCAGCTCGGAATCGGCGTCAACATCGTCGATCACGAGGGACGATCCTGTATCGGACCTTCCGCTACCGGTGCCTTCTGGCAGCCGCGACGAAGAGTGAGACCCTGCCTCACTAGCCGACGAAAACTCTGGCCCGATCTGCTTGAATGTGTGGTGCGTCGCGTGGAATGCCGTGCGAGATTCGTAGCATTTGTAGCAGAGGCTAAGGTCGGCGCACATTTCGCACTCGTACCGGAATCCCTCGATATTCTGTAGAAGTTAGACACACAGTCGAGAAGGTCATCTGGAGGTCGATGTTGGGGAGCTGTTGGAATAAACAACGACTTACCCAGAGGCAATAAGCGCAGTAGGCGTCGTCATGACGGGTCAGTATCTCCCGCTTATCATCAGCACCGTCGTCTTTGCCTTCGGCTGCTTGGTCATCTTTGGCCCCTTTGGCGTTCTGCTTCGGGTTGTCTCTATCATCCACATCAAGCAAGTCCAGTACCTCCTTATCAGCCGAGTGATAGCGCGCGATATCGATCGGATGCTTGTGCTGGCCGGTGAGGGTGCAGTCCACCTTCGCTCCGTGCTCGAGGAGCCTCTTGATCACGTCAACTTGCTTCTCCACGGACAGAACCGCAAAGTGCGTCCCAGAGCCACGGACGGCCCAGCACAGCGGGGTCCAGCCGTCGTTATCGGCTTGGTCAACCGCTTCGTCGCCCGCCTCTTCCAGGATTCGCTTGACAATAGAGACATGACCTCCCTGCGCCGCCCAGTGCAGCGCCGTCCGGCCCGCCTTGTCCTTGGCGAGGACGTCGCCGTCTGAATCCAGAAGGATGCCGAAGTGCTCTGCGCCGTGCGCACTAGCCAAGTGCATTGGGAGCCGGCCCATCGGATCGGGCACGTCCGGCTTGCCGCCCTTCTCGATAATGTTCCTCAGCAGCGTCGCCGACCCCTGGAGCGCCGCGGCGGCAACGGCGGTGCCGAACTGGCCCCCGACCGCGGACACGTCGGCGCCTGCGCTAATCAAGAGGTCTACTATGGCCGCAATGTCGTCACTGCCGCCGCCCGCCGTGGAAATACGGTCGACGGTAGCGGAGGAGTTGATGCAGAGGATGGCTGACTGCAGAGGAGTGCCGACAACGCTGTTGACGGCTAGATTAACGTCGACGTCCCTTTCGAGAAGCTTTTTGACGAGGTCGAGTTTGGTATGACTGCAGGCGATGTGCAGGGCAGTGCCGTGGATGTCGGATACGGAGTTGACAATCTCAGTGCCGGACTTGGACAGCAGGTACTCGGCCACTTCAGGCGAGCCGCGCGAGATCGCATTGCTAAGCGGTGTCAGCCCCTCTTTGTTTCGGATATCGAGCCTAGCACCGGCACGAACGAGGAGTTTGAAGTGCTCGAGGGGTGTCGAAGGCCGGACGGTGTGCAGTGGTGTGTCTCCGTTGATGTCTTGGACATCCACAGACGTACGGTACTCGAGACAAGCGGGGAACGAATCCACCTCGTCCATAGCGAGGTGCAGGACGGTGTGTCCTCGCGCGCCGTATTTGGCGTGGACGTCGGCGCCAGCATCAGCAAGCAGACGAAAGGCCTGGGGATAGCCGAAGAATGCAGCAAGCAGAAGAGCCGTCCAGTCATCCTGATGTGTACGATCACTTTCCTCCAGCGGCGCGTTATGATCCAACAAGAGTTGGATACTTTCGATATTGTTGGCGATGACAGCCCGTTCTAGTACCGAGGGCATCTTCAAGTTCTTTACTGTCGGGTCGGCCCCGTTCTCCAATAGCAGTCGCAACATCTCCGGCTTATGGACAGCTAGATGAAGTGCAGAACCGCGATGTTCGCGTCCGGTCGGTGTGGCGTTGACATTGGCACCCTTTTCGATCAGGAGTTTGAGGAGCTCTGCGTTCCCCTCGTCCACAGCCACCTGCAATGCTGTGTCTTCCCAACGGCCTGAAAGTCCTTCGATGTCCACTCCACGGCCGAGCAGGTACGAGACCAGTGGGATATTATCCTTATCTTCGGCACGAATAGCCCGACACAGAGGCGTCTCACCGTCCTCGTCGACCACGTCCAATCTTGCTTCATTGTCGAGTAGGAGCCGGACCATCTCCAGTCGGGCCTCGGCACTTGATATTCGCGGGCTGTTGATAGCATACATCAAAATCGGCGGATCTATCCTTTCATGGTTGAGGTCGGCTTTCTTTTCGATCAGCATGCGAACGATGTCGATGCGTCCGGCGCTGACGGCATAACGAATAGGAGTGCCGTCTACGCCGAGGACATTGGGATCCGCTCCGGCATCCAAGAGAGCCTTGACGCAGAGGATATGTCCTTCCTCGACAGCGCAAACGAGGGGGTTCCACTGAGGTTTGCCGGGCTCGAGGTCTCCGATGTTTGGGTCCGCGCCAAGCTTCAAAAGGGTCTCGACCGCCTTCCAGTTGCCCCAGAGGCTGCCTAGATAGACCGCTGTGAGGTTGTCGCTATCTCTCGCATTGATATCGACGTCGCTCTCTTTAACCAACAGCTCGACGACGTCGTCGTGGACATACGTGGTGGCAACCTGGAGGACGGTCCGTCCAAATTGGCCGATGTACTTCGCATCCGCTCTGTGATCCAACAACACCTTGACAACATCGTAGTGGCCGTTACGTGCAGCTAGATGCAGCGGTGTGGCTTCCTGAATTGAGTTCAGAGGGTTCGGGTCGCAGCCAACCTCTAGAAGCTCCGTGACAATGTTTGTAAGCCCTAGCCAAGACGCTCTCGACAACAGAGATACCGGCCACGCGAAGTTGTCGTGATATTTTCTGATGTGGTGTATGACCAGCTTCCAGACTTCTTCGTCTCCCTTTGACCCAGCTGCAATCAGCGCTTGTTGAAGGGCCAGCTCACTGTGTCGGATCCGGTTGAGCAAATCACCAACAACGTGGGCAAACCCATTCAGGCACGCTTCAACCAGCCCAGCGGAGATGTCTTCGTCGTTCTCGCGAAGAGGCTCCGCCAAGTCCCCCAACCCACGGCCCGTCAGGATGGGGTATATAGATGGGAAGAACTCTGGGCTTCTGGTGATCGGGTTGGCTAAGGCCCAGTAAGCCTTCGACCAGGTGGGAACGGACTCGGACCGGATGAACATGGTCAGGAGGCCGCTGTGGTTTGGCTCGGAAGGGGTCTGCTGCAGGTGGTCTAGCCAGTACAGTACAGCGTAGCTACAGAAGTTGCAGCGGTCCGACATGCTGGGAAGCTCCATGATGCTGGGCTTTTCCTGTCCGTTACCGTACACATCTTCTAGGATCTTTCTGACGTGAGGTCGCAGTAAAAAGCTGAGACAGGTGTCGGCAATATCTTGGTTGGTGGCCTTGATGAAGTCGCCGTCCCAGTTGGGCATCGCATTCCCCTTCTCTCTGATGACTTCCCTAAAGTGAGGCCCTGTGAGACGGAGCTCGTGTATTTCCAATGCGATGATGCCGGCGAACCATTCAGTGATCTTGGCAATGAGCGACTCGACGTATCCGTAACCCGGCGTGGCTCTTTGCCCGTCGTCTCCCGCGCTGCCAATGAATAGCGCCATTCCCAACTCCCATACAGTCAATGGCCTCGGTGCGCAGATTATCCAGCCCAGGGCACGGAAGGCTATGGTCCGGTCTTGTTTGGGGATGGCGGCAATGACCCGGTCGACTATCTTGGAGATGGAAAGTCCGCTCAGAGGGCCAAGAATCGACTCGACCGTTTCCTTTCGTGGCCACAGGCTGTGGCGACTGACTTGAGCTAGGACCAGATCTCGGATGTATGGATCGAGCTGCGAGATCTTTACCAGCTCCGGCTGAACTGCTTGGTTCTCTTTTAGTTCGGGCCGTACTCGAAACAGATGCTTGGCAGAGGTCATCCACAAGCTCGAGGAGTCGTGTCCATCGAGTTCTTTAGACGAAGACGTCGCGCTGTCCAGGTCGATAGACGGCCAGTCTTTGAGTTCCTCAGATAAAGCCCCCCGTTCTCGACTCGTAACGATTATGCGCCATGGCCTTTCATGTGTTTGAGAGAGCTTGGTGACCAGGTCCAGGAAATCTTTCCGTGACTTTTCCTCACACTCTTCGAAGCAGTTGATGACGCACGATACGCCGTCCACTTGGCCCCGAACGCGGTAGTACTCAAACCACGTCAGCAGATCGTAGTCGGACCAGCTGCGGTCGATAGCTAATCGGTGGAACTGATTGCGGACTGACTCGGACAGGGTTGGGTTGTGGCAGATTATCTGAGCCAAGAACGTGGTAAGCATGTCCTCGGTGGTATCGTGGCGGATGTCGTGGCGGTCGAATGTGAAATACAAGACTATCTCGTTGACGTCTTGCTTGCCGCGCAAGGTGTTGTCGAGGTCGTAGAAAGCGAACTCGGCAGCCTGTCGGATACCAGACGAGCCATGGAGATACAGCACCTGGGGCACGTTCTGCTGCGACCATGACTTGTATGTCTCGTTTTCACCAAGCCAGTGGAACGGATGGTCCTCAACATCTGCCGTGGTGAGCGCGGCAGTCGGACGAGCAATAGAAAGTAAAGTTCTCTCCTGGGCAATCGTGCCGTCGTCAGGGTAGATCTCTGATGAGTTGCCATCATAGTAAGCGTCATCCTCTGGTCGCGTGCGTTCGCAATGTTTGGAGCTGCTAACTCACGGGCGTGGATTTTGACCAGGTGAGGTTCAATGGACTCCATATCCTCACGCTGAGAGATGCCGCCTGCGATGCGCTTCTCAAAGGGGACACTGAGGGTTCCTGAAAAGCAATCAAATACCTGGATAAACTCGATATCAGCCCTGGCCATGGCAATGCAGTTTTAACGTTTGACTTGCCTTGTCGATCTGGCTCTCGTTGCTGTCGTTGTACACGCTGATCACATGAGACCGGTAGACGTGCTTGGAATCTATGAAAGAGTGGTTGATGTCGAGAACGGCTGTGGTAAGGCCCCTTGCGGAGGCTAAGGTCCCTTGAAGCTGCGGCGCGTTCCAATCGAAGTGGCTCAGCAAGAAACGAGACAGCCTGTCCTCCATGTCCAGACGGTCCACGCTCTGGTGTGGACAGCCGTAGAAGATCTTGGAGAGTATTAGCACACAAGACATCCGCTTGAGAGGGAAATAACTTTGACTTACAAGAAGGCGAGTGTAATCGAATATGTCGGCGTACAAGGCGGGATACAATCCCGCATAGGTAAGGGCCTCGAAAGGGTAAGCATCTATGAGAAGGCCCACAGTCCAGCAAAACTTACATCTTTAACAATGATGCCGCCGATGTCGTGGGCGACGAACATGATAGGCCGACGCTGGAGAGTCGGTCTTAGAGTTGCGGGAATTACTAGCATAGATATGGACATGACGGACGCGGTCACACACCTTGGCAGCGGAGGCGCGCTCCCGTTTCAGATCATCCAAAAGGCGAGTAGAGATGCGCCGGATGGACCGCCAGGTTCGCTCCCCGGATAGCATGTTCAGAGCATCGTAGCCAAAGGACATGGCTTTCCTACCACTCTGACGGCCGAGGTCATGGACCCAGCCGCTGTCGCCTGAGCCAGGATTCTTCCAAGGCGGACGCCGTGCGCCGTGAAGACCATGGACGATGACAATGCTGTGAACGGGTCAGCACGTGGGTAATCCGACGTGAGTGATTGAAGACGTCGGGCCGACATCCCAGCCTTTATCTTACTCAAAGTCACGGACAGGCAAAGTGGACTTTAACCCCGAGTTGCCGCCGTCGTGGGCTTCCCACAGCACACTCAAGCCTTCTGCCCCATACTCTGGAAGCTTCGCAGTCTCGTCTCCCGTCATATACTCGTCGTAACCGTCGGCCTCGGGAGCAACCGAATCTGGCCCCGGAGCTGGGGAAGAGCTGCCATCTCGGTCTGAGGGAGCCGTAGACGAAGAGCTGGAAACGGACTCGGACATGTTACCGATAATGAGGCTCAAGGTATGGTTAGGTGGGAACCGTCGGTCCACTGTAGATGGTTATGACATCCCAGGCGCGAGCCTCAGAGGAGTGTGTTGTGTTGACTTGTGTGCTTCGGGTGTTGTTCGGCCCGTGCGCGTGAAGGCCTCAGAGGCACGCCAGGCGACCAGATGCGACAGGGGTTGTGGTGACATGGATATCTAATGACTGTGGAGCTTGCGGCTGGGAAAGATTCATGCATATCAGACCGGACCAACCACCAATCCCACGTAAGCGCTAATGCTGCAGGCTGCGTAACACCTGAAGAAGACGCATCGTTCTGCGGCAGGGTCTGAGGGTCCAAACCCACCAATGTGAAAAGAAGGGTAAGTCAGGTCGCGATGGATCGAGGTAAGAAAGGTGACCATTGCTTTAAGAAGAACGGCGAGATAGTCTACCAACCGAAACCTTAACCGGCAGCCTCTACCCAACAAGCAGCAAGCGGTCAACAGCAGTTATACAGATCGCTCTTCATGGCGGAGGACAACGCAGGCAGTAGCACCGGTGAGCTCGATGGGGAGGAGGGTCTATTTGGCTTCGATGTCGGCCTTGACGAGGGTGGCGACGAGGGTAGCGGCTTCAGGTTCGAAAACGACCCTTCAAGGCCGCAGCAGCGGAGCAACATCACGGAGCGGAAGGGAGCCATCGACGTCCGCTGCGTGGGCAAAGATGTCGTCCATGGGTTTCTCAAGGACGGCGAAGATCCGGCCACGCTCATCGTGTACGAGTTCCAGTTCGACCCGCGCAAGCCCGGGAGGCGCATCATCTCCGTCAATGCCAAGTTCCTCTTCTCTCCGCGCAACGGCGGCAGCGAGCCCGTGGTGGTCAAGGTGGCTCCGAGGGGCAGAATGACGCTGGTGCCGACCAAGCAGACCGAGTCCACGGTCAACAGCAGGGAGGGCAAGCTGGGGGCCGCACAGTTCGGGGCCGAGCTGGCCGGATCGGCCAAGTGGGAGAAGACGGTCAGCCGCGAGACGACGGATGCCACCACGATTGTCGGGTCGATCGACACCTTGACTCGTAACTACGGTGAGCCCAACGCAGCCTCGTGGAGCCTGATGGAGAACCAGTCCACCAAGACCGGCGTGCCCGCCTTCTTCCGCACCGCCGTCCTCCTCAGGCGTGAGGACGACGGTGAGTTTGAGAGCACGTTCGAGATCGATGTCAAGGCCGATATGGTCAGCCGTCTTGCCAAGCTCTTTGGTAAGACACCGATCGACGATCCCATTATCTACGATCCGACCATGAAGCCGACCAACAAGTTGCGCGAATACGACACTGACAACCTGGACGACATCAACCTGCAGGAGCTGAGTCTGGTCGCATTCACCAACCCGACCGAGAATTAGGCGGATGTGGTTGGTTTCGCATGGCGGATGTTGCGCTGTCCACTTTGAGATTCGGCAGCTTTCTCACAGTAGCTTATCCCCCACAGGGGTAATACACGCTACGTCTAGGCTTTATCCGCTTTCAATCAGTGATGAGCAGATGACGCCGGCCAGTATTCGTAATGAGGGGTTTGAAGCTGTTGATTCCAAGTACCTATCCTTTCACAGCCAGCTTGTAGGTGCGGTGTGGTGCCTATTGCGACCCTCCCTGAGGTACCTAATAATATGGAATTATGTTAGCATCACTACTTCGTAATCAAGCAGGTATGTAAGCGGGCCTCGCCAGATGGTTCGTGCTACAAAAGGAGCGCAGGGTTTTGGATCCTGCGGGCCGTGGCGTCCGGGCGCCCGACATGGACAGGGGTCCACGCAACAGCGGCTGAAGGAGGGGTTGCAGATGCTGGCACGATCTTCCGGGTGTGTGTGGCAGTGGTCGGGGCGTCGCGGGGGCCAAGAATCTTCACTGCGATCGATGCTCGACTGTCTTACTTGCACTGATAGATGCTCCCGTCGTCTACTCGTCCAGTTTCCAACTGTAACCGTCTCTGTCGATTGAACTTACCACAGGGCACCTGTATCATCACCAATCATGAGTCCAGTAGAGGCTTCGTTGCGCCGTGGCGCGGCCAGCGACGACGAAGAGGATGACGAGGTTCCCGCTAATGGGGCCGAGGAAGAGGAAGAAGACGACGACGAAGATGATGACGAGGAAGAGGATGAGGAAGAGGAGGAGGAGGAGGGAGAGGACGTCGACGCGGCATTCGACAAGTTCATCTTTGGCATCAAGGAAGACATGCTCACTGATAGCAAGGGCAACCGCCTGGCTCTCGAGACCCAGGCCGATGTTAATTATTTCCTTGAACTGCACAAACACATCCTCGGCAAACGGAACACCAAGAAGCAGACCCTGCTGCACCTGCTCGCAGGACAAGCCGGCAAGAAGGACTGGTACAAGAAGACTCGAAGGCTTGTCAAGGCCCTTATCACGACTCAGTGGCCCGAAGGAGACTTGCTTGCGCAACAGGACGACGACGAAAAGACGCCGTTATACTGCGCGATTGCCACCAAGGACCAGAAAATGGCCAAGGCCATGTGCGAAGCCCACCCGCACATCGATAGCGTCATCAGAATCCCGTCAAAGAAAACAAACTCTCTCCATAAGGCCCTCCAGCTGAGGATACCCACCAACGCCGAGCTGATTACCTTGATGGTCGAGAAATCGAGCCCTGGGACGCTGTGCTCCAAGGACGAGAAGGGACTGACACCGCTTCATCTGGCTGTCGATTACGCCCGCTCCGACGACACGCAACTGAGGATTGTCAAGAGCATTGTGGACAGGTGCCCCCAGGCTATGGACCAGACGTACGACCACAAGGGCATCGGCTTATTGTCCGCCTATCGGTATCACGAACTGACGTATCAGCGGGGTCTGGAAAAGGCTGCCATGGAAGCAAAGAGGAAACTCCTGGAGAAGTCCGAGAGAACGGAGAAGTCCGAGAGGAAGGACGGAGGCTCATCGGCCAATGGTCAGCAGAACCCAAGAAGTCTGAAAGAGGAAGCATATTTCAGACCATCGCAATATCAGTTACCAGTACAACATGTCTCTTCTCTTTCCAGCTCCAAAGCGCAGATGAAGAGTGAGCCAACAGGGAAAGGAATGGGCGGCTCGACAATTCCAAAGACGCCGGCCACGGACGCAACACCGAAGGCTGGCCTCTCCAAAACCAAGAGTACAACCAAGCTGGATGGCAAGAACGAGACTAGGAAGGTCAAGAAGCGCTCGGGCGGCAAGAGAGTAGCAGCCTCAAAAGTCACAGAGATTGTCCCCACCGAGGAGAGCGCGAAGAATACCAAGAAATATCTCAAGCTATACTGCTTGCGTACTAAGAATCACGACGAC
>Ga0209127_100349_pt1 | contig 16052 bp, 10 predicted proteins | sample LakSupMetagenome_FD_187469 | JGI IMG/M metagenome (GOLD analysis project Ga0209127, IMG submission 187469) | Freshwater microbial communities from Lake Superior, Canada - Sta WM archaea (SPAdes) (version 2) | ecosystem: Environmental > Aquatic > Freshwater > Lake | place: Lake Superior, Canada...
TAGTCTGGCAATTGAGTGGAGGCGCATCAGGAAGAAGGAGGAGGAGGAGGTAGCTGGGGAGCTCTTGTAGATAGCTCGCGGATTCCGAACAGCATTGTGGCTCTTCTTGGATCTCCAGACTTGGAAGTCTCAGTGACGTGTCGGATATAAGTGACATTGATAGATAATTTGGTGAGTACACAGTGCCCATGACTTCTCGTGACGATCAACACCTCCGCGCTACCCGCACGGCAACGCGGCCCTTGCGCTGTAATCAGGCCACGCAGCTACCAGGGAAACATTTCACCTCTCTGGTACTGTAAAACTCTCCAGTCCCAGCTGTCCAATTCGGATTCGTCGCGGTTGTATCGGCGCATGCCAAAGTCAACTTTGTGGTTCCCTCAATATGGAATGCTGCCCTAAGCCTCACATCACGTCAGTACTTATCCATCCGGGGTCCACACAAGGATTGTTTCGTGATTATGGATTACTCACGAAGCCCCTTGATTCTCCGAGCAGACAATCGTCCCATTGATTTCGAGTTCCCCAGTGGGCCGGTTGAACCGGAAGCTCACAGCAGATCCAGCCGGAGCGGTCGATGGCAAGGTGCAGGGGTACCACTGCGTCCCGTAGAAGAAGTCGGTGAGCTGGCCGCTGCTCGCGCTGCAGGTGGCTGTATCGGCGACGGCGGTGTTCCAGAGGTTGAATTTGATGTAGCCGTGCGAGTTCTGGTGCGCAGGGTTGGTGAAGAGGTACTCGGCATGGTAGTCGAAATTCTCTACAACCCACTTGGAGCCGGTTGCTTGTTGGGCACAGATTAGGTGCAGATGGGCATTGCAGTGTGGATGAGCATTGCAGGACGGAATGGGCATTGCAGGCGGGACCATCAGCTTGCCGTACTGTGATACGCAGGGATGAGACCAGCTGAGCGGCTTGGAATGCGAGCAGCGCGCTGATGAGGACTCTCATTGTTTCTGGAGTTGTCGACGCTGGCGATAGCTTGGTGACTGAGATTCTGCCTTGGGTATGTTGCTCTGCTCCATTCATCCCATGTCGACCGATGGCCGGGTCGTTGGTCTTATACAATCCTGCCCTTGTCAGAGCGACAAGCTTCCGACGTCACAACATCCTTCCAGTCCAGAAACAAGCGATATATCGTGCTGTTCCTGTGTTACAACCAGATCGCTCTGCGCGGGAAGACATCGCGACACCGCTTCATTGGCGGAGGTGTTAGTGGGCTGGTGCCAACGACTCGTATCGATCCGATCCGGCATGTCGAATGCAGGACGGGAGCAGACTCTTTCAGATGCGAAGACCCGATGCTCGTGGCAGTATTGGGTAAGCATCATCGGAGAGGATTCCCCGTCAGGCGGTACATGCTGTTTTCCAAACTCGAAAGTTGACCACCCGCCTGGGAGTTGGGATGCCCTGAATGAAAGCTGGGAGCGGCTAACAGTGGGTCCGGAGTGGTGACGTGCACTGGCGTACTTGGCGATTCCGGGGCAGCTTGGCAACTTTATTCCCTCGTTCCACCTGACAACGACCTGTAATCCGTCTTGGCAGGTCGGATCTGGTCCGACCTACAAACAGTCTTCGAAGTTTCATCCCAACAAGCGGCGAATTCCAGAAGAATGGTAATCAAACGGATTCCGGATCCGAACGTCAACTCGTTCAGCCCAGCAAACACCAGGACAATGCCTGAGCCCGTGGACCTCCTCATCCTCGGAGCGGGCTGGACTTTCCAGTTCCTGGAGCCCCTGCTCCGCGAGCAAAAGATCAGATTCGCAGCCACCACCACGACTGGTCGCGACAACACCATTCCCTTCCGGTTCGACCCGGACTCCGAAGACCAGGCGCCGTACAGAGCCCTCCCCTCCGCAACCACGATCCTCATCACCTTCCCTCTCAAAGGCACAGGCCAGAGCAGCCATCTCGTCGATCTCTACACCACAACACACCCTCCATGCACCCCTCAATGGATCCAACTCGGCTCGACCGGCATCTTCACCGCCCCAGCCTGGAACGACGAGCGGTCCGAATACGACAAGACCTCGCCGCGGGCCATCGCCGAGGACGAGCTGATCTCGCACTGCCGCGGGTGCGTGCTGGACCTCGCGGGGCTGTACGGCGGTGTCCGGGATCCGCGCAACTATCTGGGCCGCGTGGCCAAGACGAAGGAACAGCTCCGGGCCAAGGGCGCCGTGCATCTCGTCCACGGGGCGGACGTGGCGCGGGCGGTGCTGGCGGCTCACAGGTCGTACGGGAGCGTTTGCGGGCAGAGGTGGATCGTCGCGGACCTGAGGACGTACGACTGGTGGGAGCTGGCTATCCGGTGGGGTGGCGAGGAGTATGCGAGGTGGGTCGGAGAGCTGATGGAGGAGGACGGCGTGAGAGCTCTGCCGAGACCTGTCGAGACGCTGGGACGGGTGCTGGACTCGAGGGGGTTTTGGAATGCGGTCGGTGTCTGGCCTGTGATGAGTATCCCGGGCGGCAGGTTGAGTTCCACGGACGCCGCTTTCCAGCATAGAGATGCCAATTAGAGCATCATGTGGAGCAGACAGTTTACACAAGCTTCATCCCAGTGTCCGTTCGTTCTGATCTACCCATTTCCAGCAGCTCAAATGCCACCCACGGGGTGTAGATGATAAAGTCAATTGAGGCAATGACGGATGCGAATCTGCCAAGATCGCTGGGTCGTGCTGCGCGACACGAGATGCGGGAGGTGACCTTCAGGGTCCCGAATACCGCCTCGTACTCGGCCACGGGCCCCGACCTGCTAAAAGTATGGATCCAATTTATCAGCTGTCGGTCGTCTCGATCTTTATAGCGATTCTGTACATCCGGAAGGAGATCGCCTTCGTTGAGAAATGCATCGTTCCGAGCAGAATTCTTCGAAGGTGCGATATCGCAGTACACCATGCCGTCTTTGACGCCGTATACGAGATCGACCGTGGGCCAGATGCTAGGTCTCCTGCCGACCCTGACCCGGTGCAAGAAGAAGTTGGCGCTCTTGCTGATGCCGAAGTACTCGATATGCGCCGGGTGATGTGAGAATGGTAACCTGCCGATCTGCTCGAACTCCTGCACCGTGCTCTTCATCTTCAGCAGCCGCAGATTGTTGTCGAAGAAGTCCTGCTTCGCGTAGCTTGTGGGGATGTAGCATGCCACGACCGGCCACTGAGCCGCCATCTCGTGCGACACGGGCGGCGAATCCAGCGGGATCCGCGCAAACTGGACAACCGTTCCGGGAGGGGCGTCCTTTGGCGTGAGTCGCAGCAGGACGACTGTTGCTCTGACGGAGCCCCTTGCGCACCAGGGCAGTGCCTTGTCGCAGTTGAGGGCGCCGACGTACACCATATCGAGTCCCGAGTCGCGCAAGTGCCAGTCTAGAGTCGGGATCTCGCCCGGCATTAGCTTGATAACCGGCATGTTTATGCGCAGGCCGTTGGCACTGATCTGGGGTTGGTCCATGAACCGGAGAGTGGTGATGGCGGCTGATTCGCACACACCTTGGAAGTCCCGCGGGCTCTGCGCGACCATGCCCGTCAACTTCTGATGTTGCAGATGCCCGAGGCCAACCGCGACTTGATACCTGGCATCGGACAAGAGACCCCAGGTGAACAGTGTGTGGTCGTTGGTCGTCTTCAGGATCTCCTCCTGTAGGCGGATGAAGGCTCTGTGACCCTCTCCGTAGAGCAAGGGGAGATGCACATTGAATATCCCCATCAGGCAGTATGCCAGGTCTTCTGAGCGTGTGGTACTCCGCATGGAGGCCCATCTCATCCGACTGGCGACCGGCCACGAATACACATCCTTTGAATGGTCCAAAACCGAAGCCGGGATGCCGGTAACGGCGGATATTGCCTCCTTCAGCGCCCTTTTGGAGCCGATACACACCCAGTCGACGGTGAAGAACTGCAAGTCGAAGGGAGCAATCAGTTCCTGCAGTGTGACCTCCTCACGGCCCCAAGTGTGGCTGAGGATCCCGTACTCGGGAAGCGCGTCGCCCTCGAATCTCTCGATTTCGTATGTGTCGACATTGATCAGCCTCATCTCCGACAACACTTATCAAAGTGCATAGTAATTACACTCCCGGACCGATCTCGCAGTTTGGAGTTGAGAGAAGAATCACGAATCTCTTGAGGACGGAATTCTAGATGGAAAGGAAGTGGCGCTGTCGCTTGGCTGCGCAAGGGGTGCGCAATATGACCTTTCAAGGCGTTAGCGCCCATGCTCCCCTGCATGCAGGGGTTCACGATCAGCTTCATGGGAGGCCTGCAGCTTGTAAAATATCGTCCCCGCCGTCTTCTTTCCTGCACCGCCATCAGATGTCGGACTTCATAGACCTTACACCTACCTTGATCGCAGTTGCATTTATAGAAATCCTCTTACCGATAGCGTAGGGAAACGATGTCATTAGCAAGGGTGAACGCCTTTATCTGATCTACACCGCGCGGGACGCGCCGTCTCATGCACATCAGCCTCTCCGCTACGCTTGTGCTACCCAGCCCCGAACACAAGCACCAACTGGACAAAGCCAACCATCGCTTGACCAGCAAATGCAAAAACGCCACTCCACGGAGCCGATGCCGTCCCATAAAGCACCAGACTCACCAAAGTACAGACAGACGTAAATGTCGCAAATATCCAAACAAGCGCCCTCATCTCCTTCTGCACGCGTAACTGTAGCGAACCGGGCAGCACAAGCGGGCCGATAAACTGCGTCCCCAAGCCCAGAAGTTGCAGTATAGCACCAGCAAGCAGCCCCCAAAAGTCATTATCCGTCCACGATCCCGGTCCGCTCGCCGTGCCGACATACGCCATCATGGCAGGCACGAAAGCACAGAGAGACCAAGCAAAGCTGATCATAGCCAGCAGCGCCGAAGACGCAGCCTTCTCCGGCGCAGCTTTCCGGAATCCCTTGCGCGACTTGTCGTCCTCGCGCACCGACCACGGCTCCCTCGCCGGATCGAGGAGGGTCCGCTCCTGCTCCACGTCGAGCAGCTTCCTCGCCGCCGGGTAATGCTGGTGGAAGGCGCCGAGCCTGAGCCTCAGTCCCGAGAGAAGGTCTTCTTCCAGCGCGCCGTGGTGGAACGCCTCGGTGATCTCGTTGCGGAGGACCCTCGCCTCGCTCAGGACGCTGGAGAGCCGCTCCTGCGCCACCGACTGCCGCTGCGTGAGCTTGGACACGTAGTGGTTCGCGTCCGCGGCCCGTTCGCCGATCAGGAGCCCGAGATTGATCTCGAAGGACCCCTTTAGGTCTTGCAGGGCCAGTTCGTGGATCAGGTTCCTGTCCTTGAGTTTCCAGATGCGGCCGAGCATCAGCCGGATGTACATTGCCTTTGCCTGCTCGTCCCGCTTCTTGACGATTTCTTTGAGTTGCTCGTACGAGAGGCCGGTGACGTAGGGGTGGAAGCCGGGCAGGTTCATGATGCCGTGGGAGTGGTACAGCTCCGGGCTGTCCAGCCATATCTCGACCAGCTCGATTGGGGGAGGGTTGATCCATAGCTGCCCGAAATGGGGCTCGATATTGGCCAGTCTTGACTTGCGGGTCATGTCTTCGGTGACTGTCTGGGCGGACCAGAGATCGAGGCGGAAGAGGTGCAGGGCTATCCGTCTTAGATATTCCTCTTTCAGCGACATCAGCGGCTCCGGTGCTGTCTATCGTTAGCCTCCCTGATTCGCATGCAAGTTCGCTCCAGGTCTACTTACTGGTTGCTTCAGGGTCGTCGGAGGCTTTGCCTGTCTCGTGTCGCCGGCGCAAGCCGACGTTCGGTTCGCTCAGGGTAGATGATGTCCATGCTCTCGGAGGACCTAGGGGTATGTCGTTCATGGAGTCCATATTGGTTCAAGTTTACAGTTATTGAGGATCAAAGTGACAGAGAGCGCATGAAACAGCGCGAACAGAAGTTATATGACTGGACTTCCAGTGCCAGACGCCCGAAGCCGGAGATTCTTGAAGGGTCAGCGAGGTCACACACGCCGGGCGTAGGTAGGCTCAGCCGCAGCTGTCTGCCTAGGCCTCCCAGAATTTGCACTGCCACCCCCGGAGTGGAACGTGCAGCACGGCAGGGCTGCACACAACTCCAGATACCGGCTTTCGTCAGCTGCAAGCAATTGTCGCTGTAAGTAGACATAGAGCTGCCATTCAAACACCGTGTTCGTTATCGCCTAATTGCTCCTGAAGACATGTCGGCGCAACTGAGGGTTTAGTTTCGCTACCAGACCTCCTAGGGTGTTTCAAGACACCAGAAACAGGAAACTGAGTTTCCTGCCAAAGGGCCACAGCGACATGCACTAGCAGTCGTGGACAACGCCTGGTAGCCAATGCCACCTACCCGGGTCAACACCAGCGCGGACCACCCGACGTTGACAGAGCATCAGGAACGCCTCCTAAGATGAGAACGACCCTTCTGCGTTCGCGCTTCTTGTGTATCCCACGACGCAACCACTTCGTTTGCGTGTCGAGAATGGGCACAAGAGCCCGGTGGCGTAATGGTCAAGAAGTGAGGAAAAAGTAGAAGGCCAAGGCAGTATGAAGCTAAGTCTTTCGCAAAGCAAAGAAGCTGTCAAATAAATGCCTTACCAGCGATCTCCGCCTCTCTGTGCGGTTTCTAACGATCATGGGCAACTCGCAGAGTACACGAACGTACCTATTCCTTGTTCGACGGCACGGGGCAATTGTTTATTGAGGACATCCATCAGGGAGAAGTACAGCGCTGAGGTGAGACTCGCTCACAGCCCGGCCACCCATAGCGAACCCAACTATGGCCTGAGGGGGTTCATAGCCCGCTTAGATGACATAGCTCATGCGCCAAGGCAGGTCAGCCATCGTTTGACGTATGCCGACGCTGGGGCCAGTTTCGCTGCTAACGACGAGAAGGTGCTTCCGATCCCTCATCAGGTTCGACCATAGGCCTGGCTACCATTGGCTCACTGGTACTCGACGGACGCCTATGCTTTGTCCGGGCGGGTGAGCGGGTGGGCTTATTCCCTTGATTCTCGTGACCGTCATCGAATCGTGGCCGTCATCGTCATCGTATTGTGCACCTGATATCGAGGCAAGGCTTTGTGAGGGTGCGAGAAGATATCGAGAATCGAGATGCGTACGTCGCGAGTCGCGCCGGAGAAAGACTCCGAAGAGCGGCCCGTGTGCACGGCAAGAGCGGAATAAGAGGGTCCACGGGCCCTGCAGGAGCAGTGCCGCAGCTCAGTACCGACCGGTCCCCAAGGCTCAAGCCGTATGCCGTAGTTCAGTACCGACCAGACGGTCACTCCCGGGGCTCAAGCCGAACTGACAATTGTCGATAGCTCCATCGGTCCCACGTGGTCCCCGAGAAAGCCTCAGCAGGGAAGTCGGGTTTCCTTATCGGCATGCATCGGCCCTAGAGGTGGACCGCGCATGATGGTGGAAGAAGCGGAGAGCCTTTAATACCTACTACTATATGCGCAGGACCACGGCCCTGGAACGACCAATAATTTGGAATTTGGGAGTCCGCGCCACGCATCGTGTTGATCTCCGAAGGTCGGGCCCCTAAAGCCTCCAGTCCTTGTGCAGAGTCAGCTTGAACCCTAACCCTGCTAAGCCCCTTGGGTTGCCGGTAGGGCTTCAGGGATGGCCTGCAATGGGAATACCGTCGGGTTTAAGTAACTCCACTCTTTACCGCCGTTGTTTTAGCGGCTCGAGATCATGAACCTTCCGAATTCAGACACTGTATCCTCTGTTTGCAGCTGACGGGGCTATCTGCGAACGTGACCACTAGCGGTCTATGAGGTACGTCTAGACTTTGGATGCATTGACATTTGCGATCTAAAACATCCAATAACATTCCAGTCTTGTCTCTTGTTGATGGTGCATGGCGATCTGGACCTTTTCGCAATTCACTGGTGTTCCGCGAAGCTGAAGTCACGTTCCCGGGAATTGCCGTCTCTCGAAAAGCCTTGAGGCGCCAAGACCATGACATCGGCCAAGGATGGGGCTCAATTGCAGCCCAACTGCCCAAAAGCTTCATACCAATTTGTTTTTAACCCCTCCGAGTCTTCTCCGACTGTGAGCCTTGGAGATAATCAGAACCCTAGTGTACCGGGCGTCCGATCCGCGTTATCTCTTTCCCTGAATGTTGCAATCGTGACCTTTAGTGTGACAATTTCAGTCAGGAGCAGAATTTGAATGCTTCCGTCACGCAGCCAAGGACCATTGCACCCCATTTCGTCAAGTGACTGCTTGGCAGCATATCAGATGCTGGTCGGGGTCGATAGGGCTGGTATGATGTTGCGGCTGTTAGTTCATGATGACGAAGGTTTTGCGTCGCTCCCACCAGTGGAAAGATACGCTGGCTTTTTGCGAGACGATAACATGTCTGAAGATCTTTTGTCACCGAAGCCTCCGGCGCTAAGTGCTAGTGGGCCCCGATGACTCGGGACTAGCCCCGAAAGGGCGTGGCGACGGACCCCTTGTCGCGGGAGAGCCGCAGAGTTTGCTTGTCGACCATGTCTGCTCCATGCGGCTTGGCACACTTGTGCGTGCGACGATTGGTCAATGGCCGCTGTTTACCGGCAGCTAAGCACGGCTGGCATGGATCACAGGGGTTGCACGTCACTGAGAGCCCTGCAAAGCCTTGAAGGCCTCTGGGAGTGCTCGCCGTGATATCACCGGCGCAGGGCGATAACGTGGAGCCCTCTGCTGAAAAGCATAGCTTCCTCACCATGGCAATAACCGAGCTCTATCCGACTTGGGGACCATATAAGTATCTCACACGAGACTGACTCTCGTGATTTTGTGTTCCCACCATTCTCCCTCCCCTATACCTTTGGGCGTCTGTGACGTTAAGTCTTTAATATTATATCCCTCTCTTCTTTCGTACTCATTTCCTTACCTTATCTGAACAACAATACCCCTGGATTGAAAAGAGACCCCGTCGTATAGCATTGCTCTAAGCAACCGACTTCATCCAGCATTCGGTCGTTATGGAGAATATCATTAACCTACCGGCGTCTACCCACGCCATAGATCACGTCACATCATCAACATCAGATGCGCTCTCAGAAACCTCATATCCCATAATACGCAACACGTCCATCGTGGCACAGCCCCATGGACGCGGCGATCCGTCGCCATACTCTCAACCCCAACCAAGACATGTCCGCTCTCAAAGCTCCGCTTCCCGCCGCTCGGCGGCGGCGCTCTCCCGGACGAACACAAAGGAGGTCGTCGACCCTAACCTCGACATCAACCTTCCCTACCGGACTCTCAGCGCCAATGCGAACCTCGCTGAGTACGTGGTCGCGGTGCCGAGTGGTGAGATTCCCGGGCCGCCGAGACCCGGCAAGGAGCAGTACAAGCTGGTTACCTTCACTCCTGACGATCCGGAGAACCCCAAGAATTGGAGCAAGGCGTACAAGTGGTACTGTACCATGGTGGTGGCCATCACATGCTTCGTCGTCGCCTTCGCCAGTTCCGTCATCACGGCCGATATCGCTGGCATGACGAAGGAGTTCCATGTCAGCGACGAGGTTGGATTGATCACGATTACCGTCTTTGTGGTTGGCTTCGGTGTTGGTGAGTTCCCCCGTGCTGTCAACGAACCATTTCCATTACATGTGGTTGGCTCGGTGCTAACCTGGCCATTCAGGTCCCATGATCTTCGCTCCGCTCAGCGAGGTCTACGGCCGCAGAATCATCTACGGGTCGACTCTACTCCTGGCCGTCGTCTTCGTCATTCCCTGCGCTGTGGCCAAGAACATCGGCACGCTCATTGTCTGCCGTGCGATTGACGGCATCGCCTTCTCGGCACCCATGACGCTCGTAGGCGGCACCCTCGCCGACCTGTGGAAGAACGAGGAGCGCGGTGTGCCCATGGCCGCTTTCTCTGCCGCTCCGTTCATCGGCCCTGCCATTGGTCCCTTGGTCGGTGGTTTCCTGTCCGATGCCGCCGGCTGGCGCTGGCTGTACTGGATCCAGCTCATCCTGTCCGGCGTCGCCTGGATCCTCATCACCTTCACCGTGCCCGAGACGTACGCCCCGACCATCCTGGCTCGCCGGGCCAAGAAGCTGCGCAAGGAGACCAACGACGACAGCCACGTTACTGAGCAGGACCTCGACCTCCGCCCTCTGACCGAGCGGCTGGGCATCTTCCTTGTCCGCCCCTTCCAGCTGCTCTTCGGCGAGCTGATCGTGCTGCTCATCTCCCTCTACATGTCGGTCCTCTACGGTCTGCTCTACATGTTCTTCGTCGCCTACCCCATCATCTTCCAGGAGGGCAAGGGCTACTCGGCCGGCATCACGGGCCTCATGTTCATCCCCATCGCCATCGGCGTCGCCATGTCGGCCGTGTGCGCGCCCGCCGTCAACCGCCACTACCTCAGCATGGTGCACAAGTACAACGGCAAGCCGCCCGCCGAGGTCCGCCTCATCCCCATGATGCTCAGCTGCTGGCTCATCCCCATCGGCCTCTTCATCTTCGCCTGGACCTCGTACCCGCGCCTCACCTGGGTCGGCCCCTGCCTCGCCGGCTGGCCCGTCGGCTTCGGCTTCCTCTTCCTCTACAACTCGGCCAACAACTACCTCGTCGACTCGTACCAGCACCAGGCCGCCTCCGCCCTGGCCGCCAAGACCTGCATCCGCTCCTTCTGGGGCGCCGGCGTCGTCCTCTTCACCACCCAGATGTACCACCGCCTCGGCTACGAGTGGGCCTCGACCCTGCTGGCCTTCATCGGCCTCGCCTGCTGCGGCATCCCCTTCCTGTTCTGGAAGTACGGCGCCAAGATCAGGCAGAGGAGCAAGTACGCCTACGGCGGCGACGATGAGGAGACTGACGGCAGCGCCAACGATGTGGAGAAGAACAGGGTCGACAGCGCTGGCCTCCCCGCCCACGCCGACGCCGAGGACCTGCGGAGGGCGCAGAGCTATGTCAGCAACCCTTGAGCTGTGGTCACTGCATGCACAGGGCGCATCGTTGCCTCCTGTTTGTTGTTGTTTACCCCCGCTAGGGGGGGGCGGAGGGGCTGGAGCCGGACACAAGGGTTGCGCTAGAGTCGGCATTCCTTGAATCCTAGGACGTCGACTTGGCGTGTCCGGTCTGGGCTCTGGGTGTGAAGGACGCAGGATCATCCCTGCATATAGTGAGCGCCGCGCACGGCATTCCAACGTTTGCGTGCGTTTGGAAGCGGGGATCAAGTATCGCGCCAAGGTGGGCGCGGTGGTGAGACGGAATTTGGGTGGGCTGGATTAGCTCATCGGGCTAAGATGTGGTGGCCGCTAATGGTGGAATACACGGAATGGTCGGATAGGCGTGGAGTGGTGGCTCGTCAAATTATTGATACCTAACCCTAAACTGTTGTAATGTTTTGCGTGACCTGCAATTTGGCAGTCTCACGAGTTTAGCATAGCAGTCTAGACGATTCTAGATATTGCAGCTCAGCAAGAAAATGTACTCTCTGTACATAATACCACTGAAGTGATTACTTTGTGTTTGGGCTGGCATCCGGAGCTAATAAGTCTATTGATGTCCAAAGCGTGTCACAGATGGCGTGAGAGTCCTCTGATGCTGTGGAGCTCCACTGTCCGCACTAGTAGACTGCCTTCACTGATCAGAAGCCGGTGGGAGCTAAGAGTTTTGTCGTCCCACCCCGCAAGGAGGACTTCGCGGAGTTGACGCCAAGGCACTTGCGCGAGACATCTCATGATGTATACCTCCATAGATCTCTTGACCGACTGCAGAGGAACGACGGGATGGTAGTGTGCCTGCGCATGCCGAGCTGACATGAGAAGGTCCCAGACCCCCCGTGTGGGCTGGCAGAAAAACTCTGCTTCCAAAGCCCGTGTCCGTGGTGGAGTAACAAACGAAGGAGAGTGAGAGGAGAGATTGGGTGCATCAGGTTGAGTAGAAACGACGTGTTAGCCTTGCTGGTGGCCGACCAGGCTAGTTCGGTCCTGTCTCCGGAGCTTCTGCATGGTACACGATACCCTCTTGCATAGCATAGATCCGAGATCATTGCCCAGCGCGGCCTGGAAAGAGATCTCAAGGTGAGGCTTCCATTTTGTCCCGTGGCATTGAAGTGCGCGCGTCCTTTTGCTTTGCTCTTGAGTCGGGGATAGGTGCAACACCGCTTGAACCGCTGCCTCGCAGTATTTCTCCAAGCAGACAGCAGGCAATTTCTGCCAGCCTCCCGCCGACACCGGGCTGTCCATCTAGCAGACTTCACGCGTCTACGGCCTCCTTCGTCATGTCCCCGGAACGAAAGAGTCCTCTTCATGCATCATCAGCCTCCTCTTCATGCGGTTTTGCCTTCCGTATGACCCAGCCGTAATAGTCGAATGAGTCCTTGCTGCTCAGGACCTCCACGTCCAACTTGAACAGCCCGTCGCGGTCTAACAAGAGCCGCATGAAGTGCGGCTGCCTAAAACTGACGTGAAGGAATATGCCGTCGTCCTTCAATACCCTGTGGATCTCCCTCAGATACTTGCCCGTGTTCTCCCTGACATCATCCGGGGGACTCCACGGACTGCCGTGTACCATAGCGTCCATCGTCCCCTTGTCAAAGGCAATGTCGACGGATCTGTCGGCAATGCCATCCATATTTCGGACGTCCATTTTCCTCCATTCTATCCCGGGTCTACTCTTGTGCCGGTCACTCATCGTCTCGACCACTCTCGAGGAAAAGTCGACGCATAGTTGGCGGTTGTATCCGCGGGTATCCAACTCGACTGGGATGACCTAGCAAACGGCAACTATTTAGCAACTCGATGCGTTCGGTAGAAGGAGGAAACCGACATCAACTAACACTATCTCCCGAGCCGAGGTGGAGTACCAGCGGGTTGTCGTTGGGCCTATGTCCGGGAGTATTGAAGATGAATTTCTCGAGGAAAGCCTCGAGGTCGTCAAATCCACGGTACCACTCGTGTGTTGGACTTTCCCAGTCGGGCAAGTAGTGGTCATCCCAGTACCACGCATGGCTAAGACACTCGTCATGGTCGCCCATCATGGGTGGATTGGGGTTCCAATCTTCGATATTGTCGGTGAATGAGGCTGTCAAACCCTCACTCAATTTTCCTCGCGCCAAGAAAAGAGAAAAGCGGGGGTGCTGCTACCTTACCATGCAGCAGGGAACAAGCGAACGGGACGGCACGCGGACGGCGTTAAGCGCCAAGGTACGTAGTGTCACCAACAGGGCTGGAAGGGGAGCCCGGTTACATACGCCTGGTCGTGACGTCGTTTCTGTCGTCTAATCGTGACATATGCGTTATCGTCTAATCAATTGATCATACAAACGTTTACCTTCCACTATTTGACGAGATGCGGCCTATCGCTTGGGGCCGCTTCGTCCACACGAGTAATGGTTTGCCTAACTAGAAGACCCTAGGTCTAGTAGTTGTTGACCACGAACCGGAGGTGGCTAAATTGGGAAGAGTGGAAAGACATACCATGTCTCCTCAGACCGGCTGGACGAAGAGGCGCCCCATTCAGCTCTTTCAACGGCCAAACTAGTATTGATTGGCACGTGCATTCGTCACCATGAGGAACGACCAACATCCGACATCGATACAGGTTGAGCAGCGGACACCTCAGATTAATAAATGGGCCCTATAATGTCCTGTGCGATCTCTCGACGCGGGCATCACGCCTCAGAATGGCCCGTGACGCCAATCGACCAATCCATGCTCTCGTTGAAGGCTCTCAGACCAAAGAGTCCGAGCCCTGACCAAGCCATCCCATCAAGTTACCCAATCCCCGGTATCAGGCAGAAGGAATTCCAAGTGGACAAGATCGATTCCAGAGGGGTGACTCTTCGCGCACCTACACATACGAACAGCATATACGACGGGGAGCTAACGTCAGGCTACACTTCTGTCAATGACGACAGGCTCTCAGATGGATACAACTCGGGTAAAAGACACAAAGGTTCTATTCTCTCCTTACTTCATGCTCTTGACGAATGGGTCCCGCTGAATCGAATGGCGCCACTTGGCCTATTATATGATCTGGCCGACCAACATGCTCAATTGAGAGATATATATCTCCAACACACAGTGATGGCAAGACCTGCCAATTATTTCAGGGTGGCATCAGCCAGCGAGATCTGCATGCCTGAGTTAGAGCAGAAGGGACATTGCAACCCACCTTATCCGAATGGATCAGTGGTGGCCAAGGAGCTCCGTCAGAAGGTAGTAAACGGGGCCCCCCACTCGGTCTGAGGGCTTCCGCCATCTGACAATGCGTTGCTCCGCAATACCTGCAGCAATCACGCGCCTGGCATCGGCTCGGTTTGGACTCGTTCCTGAAGGATCTTCCAACATCAAACAGCCTAGCTATGCTGACTTTCGACCTCTTCAAGCCCCACATGCGAAGGTGTACCTAGGAATAAGAATAGGTGATACTGGCTCTCGAGACGCTTGCTGAAGCCCACAGACCCCTTAGCTGCGGGAATTAGACCACACTCTCGCCGTTTAAGAGCTGATCCATGAGCTTTCCTTCGCCACCGGCGACGAGACGCACTCTGTCTTTTTATGTACTCCGCATAGAAAGTTTATGGCGCTCGAGGAAGGCGTGCCGACACGGGCAGTCGGGGGTACAATTCCTCGACTATGATGGATTGACTGACATAGACTCGCTACTGGAAATCGACCAAGGGACATCAAAGCCAACTATGACGGAGCAATCCAGTGCGGCGGTACAGCAGAAAGTCCATGATGATAAGTGGCAGTCGGATACGCTTCTCTCCTGCGGTAGGTTCCATCGTCAAGTACTTCGGTCCCGCCTGATACACCTTGACTTGCTAATCCCACCGTTCTCGTTTGACTCGTCTCAGTGTAGCAGGGTGAAGTCAGGGGGCATAGGCGATGGGTTGAGTCCTTGACAAGTCTTTGCAATGGCATCGAATACAATGGGCAGTCTGCATATGCGTCGCAGACATGTGAGATTACCTTGGTCTTCCTCCGACGCTGCCATCGCTAACATTATCAAGCCCAATTCTTCTTAAACCCAAACTCCCGTCTATCCTTTGCACACAGAACCGAGCGGTAGTGTGTCCTTCCCAGCATCTAGGCGATCTATATCTGTACAGACTCCGGAACATGAACAACGTCCTCATGCAGACGTTTCATCCGCTTGCTTGCTGCCAGAACATCATATTTCTCACAAGACAACACGCTCAACGTCCCCCAGCACCCCCTCCTCTTCCCGCTCATAACCTTCCTATCGGCACTTTCAACCCGATAAACAGCGCCTCCCCCTTAGCCAGCACGGCGCCCTGCCCGTCCTCAACCGTAGCAGAGATAAAGAGCTTTCTCCCGTCGACCTTGCCCATGCGCGCCACCACCAGATAGGTACCGGGCGTCGTGACCTTGCCCTTGTACGACGTGTTGAGGTACCCCGTCATGTACGACGTGCGCTTGATGGTGCGGTGCTTGAGGTTGACGTTGATGAGCTCCCCCATGACCTCGTCCAGCAGCGTCGCGACGATGCCGCCGTGGCAGACGTTGGGGAAGCCGTTGACGTCCGGGCCCAGCGTGAGGATCCCCTTCAGCTCCGCGATCGGCCCGTCCCCGGTGTCTGGCGGCGGCTTGTACAGGGCGACGTACTCCGCGATAGTGGTCTCGGTCTTGAGTGTCGAGTTGAAGAGCTTATCGGCGCCGTCGGGTTTTACTTGTCGTGAGGGTGATATGTAGGCTGTGAGGGTCTTGTCGTTGATGAGCTTGGCGCACCACGGGATCTTGCTCAGATTCGCCAGAGTGCTCGCGTCTGGCGGCTGTAGCACACGTTTCTTTGGCTGATGATTTTCCATGACGTCTACCTCCTATTTGTCCTGTAACGAGGAGGGAAAGGTTCAAAATTGAACCTCCATGGAATAAATTTGCCCTCATCGGCCTCGCGATCCTCGATGGCCCCCGATGTACCTCGGCATGTCCCACCAGCGCCATGTGTCCCACTCTTTTTAAACTAGCGTTATCTTTCGCACCCTTCAAACTTCTATACATGATCGTCTTTATTTAAAGTATAAGTAACTAATGTAGATAAGTATGGAAAAGTTTAGAGAATATAATACGAAGTTATACTGTCCTAAAATATATAACG
>Ga0209127_100350_pt1 | contig 16047 bp, 18 predicted proteins | sample LakSupMetagenome_FD_187469 | JGI IMG/M metagenome (GOLD analysis project Ga0209127, IMG submission 187469) | Freshwater microbial communities from Lake Superior, Canada - Sta WM archaea (SPAdes) (version 2) | ecosystem: Environmental > Aquatic > Freshwater > Lake | place: Lake Superior, Canada...
CCGCTCCTATCATCTAAAGTCCCTCTGCCGTGTCACTCCTCATCTTTCAACCTCAACCCGGCATCAAGCCTCGAGCTCGAGGGACCCTCTCAAAAAGAAAGAAGAATAGACAATCAAGCCATGAATTACGAACCCCTGAACATCCGCCTCGCCATCATCACGATCAAGCTGATGTCGCCCTTCGTCGCCATCTTCTCCCGCACAGAGACGCTGTGGGAGAAGGAACAAGAGGCTGGCCGCGATGCTGCTGTGTCTTGCGTGGGTACGGACGCATTTGCTGCAAATGGATGTCACCGTCAGGGCAACCAGACAGACAGACGCAGGGTTTTCACAGAAGCGAGGGGACAACTTGGACAGACGTTAAGGGATTTCCTCAGATCAGCATATCGTATCTCCACCACCATCTCGCGCACAATGCAAAGCCATTATCTCAAAACCCTGGCTGTTCGAGGGCCATGTCGTATCACCCAACACCTTATCGAAGAATCGTGGCCAGACAGCCCGCATCCTCTCTCCTGGCGCCACACCAAAAGTGCGCATATTGACACGTCGAAATCGCTTTTCCTCCACATTCCTCGACTCCTAATCCACTCTCTGACACGTACACTCCTCCTCCTGGCACCTTGCGCATGGTCAAACCGCCCGGACCCGTGTGCTTGGTAAAGCCCCGTGTCACCAGGCCAGTGGCCAGCTCGCCATGGCCATATAACGTATGATGTTGTCGATGACCGTGTGTTCCACAAACACTTGTCCCCCGTCTTTGTTGCCGAATTCTTCACACAAGGGGCCTCGCACGAAACCATGCAGAGCAAAGGAAAATGCCCCAGAGCACTGGAACCGACACGCCCGTAAAAATTATTAGTTCTGTGTACGCAAATACGCGCACCTCTCCAACCCGGACAGACGACACTTCGAAAATGACTACCGGCCGAAAAGGGGTGGAAATAGCCATCTAGGACATGAAGTCGTAACAGCATAAACAGTCGTAAAGGGCGTCGTAGCAACCCGAGTCTCTTGATGCCTGGGGGGTGTCTTGTCTCCAACGATTGTCGAGAGTTGGCGGGGTTCGTAGGGAGACAAGAGCGGCAAGCGGGAGAATCAAGCACCGGACATCGCGGACAAGCCAACGTTGATCATCACGTCCGTGTCGCGTATTTCCGGCAGTTGCTCGTAGGCCGAAATGGTCGATGGCCTTGGTGGTTGCCCACAAAGCTGTAAAAGAAATTTGTAGCCCGGTCTCTCCTTTTTCCATCATCCGCACGCTTCACTTCTGGGTCGTCTCGTCCGTCACAGCGGCCGTCTGCACACAAGCGCCGCTGGTTGGAAATCCAGCGGTCCAAGAAAGTTTAGTCAAACAAGCAAACACCAAAACATGCAAACGCCGTGTTTGGGTAGCACTATCACCCAAAGCAGCGAGTAGTACTCATTCAACTAGAGGCCGTTGCAACCGTAAGTGGAGCAAGTAGCCGGTTTCCGGATCAGCGAGGGTCTTCGGTGAGGAATAATAAGTCGATGTCGCCCACGGTGTGAGTGACGAACACCTCATTATAGGACGGCAGCGCCTCCTTGAGATCCCTTGGCCGTCAGATTGGAAAAAATTGGAGTGCCGGTTCATGTACTTCTGTTGTGCCCGAATGGCGACCTCGAAAGGCAGTACCGCTGGCGAGCCTAGCGTCATTCTCTCGACGACTGGTGGTCCGATGCATGCGATGAGTCCCAAGGTTATGTACAGAATGATGATCGGATGGGAGGGCGCTCAAACGCGCGCATGGCCGGACGTCTGGCTTGGGCGCTCAGTGGAACCTGGAAGTGCCGGCATTGGCGCCAGCTCGAGGGGCGTTATCGGATGAATCTAAAGGATAACCTAGGTTAATATGCTGGATCGTGATGCGCATGTGTTGAAGAGGACAACATACCACTGCCTCGCTGCATGTGTCCGTTGGATCTGCCACGGGCGCCGAATCCACTAGACTCCCATTCGGCCGGTCCGCGAGGCTGTCGCTCAGGCGCATTGACGCGAGTGTTGGAACCGTTCATCCCAGGACGTTGGCTGCCGATCGCACCCGGCGCCTCTCTAGGGCGCAGCTGGGCGCTGCCACCATCAAATCCACCCAGACCCAGACCCGACATTCCGAGGAGCAGCGACGAGGGGTCGCTGGCAGACGGTGCGGCTAGGCTGCCGCCGCCGGGCGTCGTCGGGGTGGCCAGCGAGCTAGTCTGTGTGTAGTCGCCAAAGCGGGCTACATGGCCGCCCGGCTCGCCGTTAGCCTGCCCGTAACCCGTAACAGACGGAGACGGACTAGGAGTGTACGAACGCAGATCCGCGAAGCTCTTGACGCCCCTGAGACCGTTGATGCCCGACACGTCGGGGCTGCCCGGCAGCTCCAGCATGGGGTTTCCGGGCCGGCCAACAGCGTGGTAGTTGCCGGCATTGCTCATCCGCGACTCGCCAAAGTCGATGGTCGCGGCCCGGCTCAACCCCCGGCGGTGGGCATCCAGAGACACGCCGGCTGGCAGATGGGGCGGGGCCTGAGCGGTCGGAGAGACGCGGGCATTGTCGTTCTTGATGACGTGGAGCTGCCGATGCTGGCCCTCGCCGGCCGAACGGTGCTCCAGACCCATGTTGTGGGCCAGGACGTGGATGGTGCGGCGCTGGACCGGCGTGATGCTGTTGGGGAAGATGAGGATCTCTCGGTCGGGGTCGTTGCGGAACAGCGTCAGCTCGGTGTAGAAACTGAGCGTCTGCGGGTCGTTGAGATCGACATCTCCTACCGGGAAATTAGCTCCAGCTCTTGTCGGGACGGGGCCAGGTGACTTGCGCAGCGGTGAATTACGCTGGCCGTTCGTCGTTGCCGAATTGGTCAAGGAATGCATCGAACCTTGCGGGTGGAGGGCGAGCGGGCGGTGCTGCTCCTCGAGCTGGCCGCGCTTCTCTCGCTTCTCCCTCTCGATGCGCTCTCGCTCGTGCTCGGGCAGCATCTTCTTGTACTCCACTCTCAGCTTCCTGCCCTGCACGTCCAAGCCGTTCATCTTCTCGATCACAATCGCCGTGTCCTCGGCATTCTGGAAGTTGGCAAAGGCGAGTCCGCGGAAGACGCCCTGGTCGAAGTGGTAGTTGAAGGCGTACGGTTGCGGGAGGGCCATGTCGGTCATCATCTGCGTCAGCGTCTCCTTCCGGATGTTGAAGGGGATGTTCTTGATGACGATGGCGGTCGGAATGAGGTCGCTGCCGTTGTTCTTCTCCTCCAAGGCCCGCAAAGGCATTGACCCGTAGTTGTTCTGGTACAAGTGCCGATCGCCGGGCATGCCGCCGTTCATCATTCCGAGGTTGGGCGCAATCATGGGAGGATTCGGGTATGCAGGCGTGCCGTGGTGAAGGCTCTGGTTGTTCAGAGGCTGTTCGGGAAGGGAGGTCCATTCCTAAGGATTAAAAAGTCAGCGCCAGCCACGACACAGAAATACACAACAAGCTAGGGAACTAACAGATGGAATTTGGCCTCTCCGGTTCGAAGGACGCAAGCGGTTGCCGTCACCGCCCATAGCGCCATTCACAGTGGCAGCTCCCGGATGGAAGCCGCCCCAGCCTTGGTTGTTGTTGTTGTTGTTGTTGTTGTTCAGCATGAAGGGTTCCGGGAAGCCTTGGCCGGGGTGGAGCCTGGTGGTCCGGAAGGCGGCGTCGTAGCTGTTGAAGCGATCTTCTCCATAAAGAGAAGGCAGGTTCTGGCCGCCCGACTCTACTTGGCGCTGGCCTCCTCGACTTGGAGGTTGGAGGCTGGAGAGTGTGCCGTATCCGGGTCGCGACAAGCTAGGTGAGCGGTTTGCGTTGCCCATGGGATAACCGCCCCCGTAGAACAGATCTTGTTGGGGATTCATTGTGGAAGAGGAACGTCAAACTGCCGGGGTGAGCTTGCCGGAGAGGGCAAGCCACTGCGCTCCAAGTGTATAATGTATAGAGGTCGCCGGGGACAGAGTGACGACGACTTGGCGTGATGTCGCTCACTGTTGACAATGAGTGGGCCGTTGCCGGTTGCTATGCAGATTGTGGGCGTCTCTTTCGGGGAGAGAAAGACACCAGTATGTGTCGATGGAACCCTTTATAACTCGGATCGCAAGGCGCGGGTGGTTGAGTCTGCAGACGTTCGCACGCACACGACTGCGGAGTTGTTGCTCAAACAAGCCCGGGAGCGACGTCGAGAAGAAAATAAAAACCCTTCCAAAGGCCACACACACTACTAGATGGGGCGCGCGTCCACTCTCCGGATAAAAGAAATGCGAAGCCAAATAAAATGCTGAGAATGACTATGTACTAGGGGATTTTCTAGAAAGATGTCGATCTCATCACGTCGTTCGTCTGTTCTTCGTCCGTTCGTTGGAAATCGTATCGTGGAGAATTGAGGATGCAGCTGCGGGATGGATGCCTCTGGTGAGAAAATGGCTGCTTTAGCTTTTGTTGGATGGAAGGGCGGACGAACTCCAAGTTTAGCGGAGGAACGGTGGTGGGATGAGAAAAGGCCGTGTCGAGAAATGCAGGGAGCCGGCCAAGTGTGATTGATGGGTCCCCTCTCCAGGCTCTGGGACGGTTCTTGGCAGGCGCCGTCCTCTCAGAGGGCAGAATTTGTTGTGCCAGTTCTCTCCCCTCTACTAGCGTAGAAGCATTGGCCCTCTTCAGAACAACTTTGCTCTCCTTCATTGGCCTTCTTGGTTGGAGGGAGGCTCTCCTTTTTTTGTCCCCTATTCCCAGTGGAGATGATATCCGTATGATGCCTGATGCCGCAGGTGGATGATCTCAGTCCCGAGGCAAGAAGATGTCGGAGAGTTGAGTCACAACTCTCTCGAAGTGCAAGGCGGTATATGTGGAAGGCGCGGGTTCGTGACTCGCAGACACTTCCTGCCTGGTGTAATGCTCGACTCGCTTGCAGCTAGAATACAGTAACAGGGAACGGATTGACTTCGGCAACAGCACTCGTCCGACTTCTACTGCAGCGCAATCTCAAACCGAAGTGCTCGATTCCAACCGAATAGAGACATTGGCCAACTGCGATGCCGAGACCTGGACGAGATCGGATGGATTGCGCAGCCAAAAGCTAGGGCTGCTGCTGCCACGCTGCCGTGGCTGCATACGGTGGAGGCGATTTGGTCCAATGTTGACTGGAGCTTGCAGCATTCAGCCTCCTGTAATTCTGGTATCCCTGGCTTTCCTTTCCCCCGTCATGCATGTTCTCAACCAGACGCCACCATTACAACGTAGGTGCTCTTACTTTCCGTGAGAAGAGGTCCTACGTGATTGCCCTGAAGCCTTTCAATCTACCAAGTGGAAGGTGAGGCTGGTCTTGCCCCACCTTGACTCGGAATGTTTGTCCACCGGCACCAGCCAACAGCCGAGGGTACAGTAAGTACTGTATCCGACCTGACCCAGAACAAGGCTGGTTTTATGCGCCACGAGGACAGATCCGCGAGGAGGTGGTTGGCTTCAGATTATGACGGTGGTTAGGCAAAAGGTTGGGGTGTGAGGTTTGCATCTGAACCAAGCAATCGTTATCGTTATCGCGGCCCGTGCTAGCCTTGCCAGCTGTGGCTGGATCCACTGGTTCGTGATGATCCTGGCTCGCCCTGCACAGACTGGAGCTAGTTCGTATCCTTGTCATTATGACTGGCAACTGAATCCTGCCTGTTCGTACAATGCGGTAATGCAAGAGAGCAGCCAGGGCTTGTCTGAGAGTGCAAGATCACTGCACAGCCACATCAGTGGCTGGACTTGTGGTGCCCCTTCCGCCGCCTGACCTCCGGTGACTTACGAGCACCTCCTGACCAAAAGCGTGTCCCCATCCTCTCCCCTCAGTCCATGAAGGTTCAGGTTGTGCCAGGACGGCAGTGCTGGGGTGGTCATGCAGCAGTTGGTCATCTGGGGGTTCTGAACGTTGGACTAGACCTAGCCCATAGAGACTGCTTAAGCACGGGCTCACACTCCTTTAACGGCAGGATGCCCAGCGGAAGGTAGTTGAAGGTCATACTACTATTGTCATGCCTGCGGGAATACCGATAGTTGTGCGGCAAGTCGATTTTCGGTCGAGCAACCAAGGTCACGACTGCCCAGATCTCTACTCCTGGTGGCTTCCCGCTTGCGACCCCCTTCACCCGTCCCGGACACACTCGGGGTGATGCTTCTGTCAGTCCGTTAAGTTGCGGCATGCGAAAGGGGATTCTAGTTCCCTTGGCCGGCATTCTCTGGACCTTTGCCGATCGTCTTCATGTCCTCTCAACACTTGTCAAGTCTGACAGTCTGTTTGAACTGATACCACCCCCGTCACATGGCCTCCTCTGTCGTATCTCTCCCGGCCCCTTCTCTCAGATTTGCAGAACATACAACCTGCTCTCCCCGGCCGAATGTGCAGTACAATTCATGTCCACCCCCGCTTGCATCTATCCCAACGGACTCGGCGCCATCCTCTTCCTCGAGCCTCCTCTCGCGGCATCGCCAGCGTGAGATTCACTACTGGACTTCGTGTGCGATTTATCAGCACCAGGTTCATTTAGGACGTCCGAGGAGATTCTTCTCTCCGTCACGGATGCTCAACCCGACGGCGCTGCTATGAATACGATACCTCCAAGGCTGCCTGCGGTAGGGCACATTGTGTCTTGTACTTCTGCGTTACCAAGACTAACATGTTTTCTGTCCTTAGGATCCTAGATTCCGCACCCATGCTGCCAGTGGCCCCCGACTCTGCGGGCTTCCATGGAACAGCAGCAATACCCAGCACTGGCCAGAGCACACCCAACGAATCCAATTCGCTCCGCAGCGCCGTCAAGTCCACCACGACACCTCTGCCGTTCCACCATGTCTGCCATCCACCGCATCATAGCAAGCCCAGTTCTGCTTCATCGCCAAACCCCTCTTTCAGCCATCTCGGCCTGGAAGGTTGAATCTCAACGTTGGGCGTCCGGTATCACACCAATACATGCGACTCCGGCCATCGGTTGTTATTGATCAGTTGTCCTCGATCAGTTGTTGTCCTCGATCAGTTGTTGTCCTCGATCAGTTGTTGTCCTCGATCAGTTGTTGTCGGATGAATCTTGAGTTGAATGGCATCAGGAATTCCTCGGTGGGAAGCTTTCACTCTGAGCAATCTATGATGATCAGCAAGATATCATGCTTTGGGATGGGCAAGCGGAGAATTCCAAAGCCTCGATTGTGTTGGGAGATGTCTCTACAAGGTAATTGACGGTCAAGGAGGTTATACAGGAGATAATACTGTGGTGGAAGAATCAAAGTGGTGAGGGTCGCTCCAAAGTTTGCCGTGTAGTTGACTTGGGATGGGGAGGATTAATTGCTTTGGGCAACCTTGAGCGCGACATTGGCTGTACTAAGACTGCTTCTCGTGGGCTCGTGGGCTTGTGGCTCGTGAGACACCATCTATCCATGCGTACTCTATATGTGTGTTCCAGATCGAGGCTTACACAGTAAAGCAAGCAGGGTTGTGTCCGACGACTTACACCATGCGACAAACGTGCCATTCCTGGATGGAAAGAGTCGTCAGGCGCCCGTCGAACAGATATTTCTAGATTAGGTATACCGTGGTGATTAAGCTATCGACTTTCTATAATTATAGGACGCTGGCGACAGGTCACGTAGGGAGTGGTGAGGACGACGCAGCCTTCCCAACGACCGACTCCGTAAAGTGTACCACCTGGCGACTCGCGGCAAACACTTCAGGTCCGCGAAAGTTAAGGCCCGTGGCGGTCGTGTAGGCGCCCAAGATCTAGCAATGCTTACGACTGAGGATCAAAGGAACGATGTATCATAGACCGTCCGAGTAATATGAATGGAGGGAGGATTTACTCGACGGAGGACGAGTCGTGGATAGAGGCTGACCCATGGCTTTTATACCCAGCACCGGGAAGTTTAACTTTTCCTGGCATCGCGAATTAAGGTTTCTGGGCTGAGTCCTGAGCACGTTTAGGGCCGCCGCTGCATACCTTATGCAGGGAATAAAGCCTCGGTGTAACTCTGCTTGTTCGCGTATGTTTCTCTTACTACGCTCTCAGCAGATACCTACGCTCGCAGCCTCCAGAGACGGGACAAATATGCAGTGACACATCCTTGAGATCATGCCGCAACAGGAGATCTAGCATGGGTTGCTGCTGCTGCCCTTTCGAGGAAGAACCTTCTTCGTATGACTCAGAAGCACAGGCTGTCTGTGTGCGAGCCGTATCATCCTTGACCACAACCCGTTGCGGTATTGCTTCTTCTGCCAACTGGTTAACCTGGAACCTCTGGTTTCGTTTCGGCACCTTGACGAAGGGCAGCCAAGTGTCTTCAAGAGAACTAGTGATATTGTACCTGCAGCAAGTCTCTTAGCATTACCGCTGAGTCTCCCTTGGGATGACTGCCGAAATGCGATTCCGAGTTTATTCGCGCAAGTTCCTGCAGTTCACATGGCAGCCATGCCTTCATTCTGTCACTTAGACTGCGCACGCGTGTCTAATTCATCGCCCCAGGCCGATAGGGAGTTCCTTCTCCGTGATACGGAGCTCTGAATTCTCCGCAACTTGAGTTTGAGTGTCAGTCCTAGTTAAAGCTTAAGACAGAGTACTCATGTCGAGTAACGCTGCGTCGAACAAGATTCAAGAGCCGAGCGTCGAGATCTTGTACGTCGGGATGGTTCCCTAGTCTCTTGTCCAAAGACTAGCTCCTGCGCGCAGAAGCTCCGAGGTGATCAGGCCAAGTATTGAAACAGTCGCAGGTATTATCCAGCGTGCCCGTCAGTAATCCGCGGTATATGTGTGTCGGCGTTAAAGGAAGATCTTCATCTGCTTGATGAAGAGCGGTCGAAGCGTCTTCAATCTCCCCCGGTTTCATGGGCGAAGGGCGTATCATCGACGGTGTCTCCCACCCAGTGTCCTATGACCTCCAGGCGTATTTATAAATCTTCCGCTTTAGTAAGGTAAAGAGTGGCTGAAGTATCATATTCCAGTTAGGACAAACTCCCAAATGACTGGCAATTAAGGTACCTGTGTGACACCCTGCTCGTTACTGTGTACTAGTATAGCAGCCGAGCACCTTATTACGCTTCACGAGGGCAGCCCTCGAAATCGGCACCTGAGACCTCCCACATTGCCGGGGTGGGCTGTTGAAGCGAATAGCTAAGGTATGTAGTTTACACCGATGATTTGAGGAGATCCAGACTGTAATATTGCTTACCTGGCCGCCTTGGCCCTGCACTTACGTTGCTGTACTGTCATCTTGGACGACGACTGGGATTTCGCTCTTGACCGGCGCAATGTCAAAGCCAGGGAAGATTTATGGCGATGATGTAGACTCCCGCCATTTCCAACGGCAGTCGTGGACGTTTGTTGGTGGTCAGCTGGCCGCAAGGCGGCATCGTGACCGATGTCTCGCACACCACCAACGAGATGGTGTTGGGTTTCAGCTATCATGTGCACAAATCTCGGAGTCAACGAGCTCCATCCAATTTCTGGGCCGCCTAGCGTGAGCACCTTAGAGCCTAGGTCTAGTATTTAGTTGTCACCGCTACGTTTGACAGCCCAAGCTCAGCTACCCTATACACACACGCGCGGTACTCAGGTACCTCCCTATCCGTACATGATCACAGTCAGAGGAGAGAGAATTGTCAATGCACACCAAAAGAAACAGAACCGCTGTATATTCTTCGCGCCTTTGCAAATGCTCCTCGTGTCGAGGTTAATGAACTTATACAATGCCGAAACCGCCGACCTTCAAAATCTCCCATGTCTGGGGGGCCCGCTCTACCGCCCAAAAGACACGAACCATCACTCAAGAAGGATGCCATATAACGGAAAGCCAGCATAACGACTGTTTCCATCCATTTATCCGCTGGTCAAAGAAAAACGCTGACTCCTCCTCCCCTTCCCGCCCGACCCAAAAAAAGGACAGAGAGACAGCATAGTGTCACAGTTAATCGTCGCTCTTCCACTTTCCCACGCTCTATCCATGTGTGGCCGGCCCCCGCCAAAAGGGCGAGGAACATCCCCACAGCATAAGAAGTAAGTCGGCTGCTCATCTGACCGAGCATATTGATAAAAAAAAAAAGGGTCCCAAGCCACGCCCCAGGACCCTTGGACCCCTTAGACCAGACACCTTGTCGCGGGGAGACGGAGGCGGAGATAGCGACCGTATGATCTGACTGTGGGATAGGCTCTAACGGTCTGGATGGTGGCCGGGGAACTGCCTACCATGCTCGTGGCGGTGGCGGTGGTTCATGCTCCTTGATCTCCTATTTTACCAGAGCGCCCGCCTTGAAGTATTTTGTGTTTTGTCCCCGCCTCGTAAAGTGCCTATGCCGAGTGTCTGACAGTAATCGGGGCTCGAACAGGTCGGCCGGACCGAGGAGAGCGTTGACGGCCGCCGCCCTCTTTGCGTCGTGCTAGCGGGTAAAGACCTTGACGACGCCGTCGCCGCCTCCGCTCACCACCCACCGGCCGTCCTGGCTCCACACGACGTCGCATACGCCCTCGCCGCGCATGACCCGGTGCGTCGTGATCTCCTGCGTGCAGGAGCGCTTCTCGAGGCTCCAGAAGCGCAGAGAGGCGTCGTGGCCTGCGCTGACTAGTTCGCGGCCGTCGGGGCTGAGAGACAGGCTCGAGATGGCCGCGGGGTGGGCAAGCATGTTGTATGTGCATTGTCCTGGAAGTTGTCAGTATCACAGTGTAGAGATCGATGGAGGGAGCAATACTTACCACTGTTGGCATCGAAGAAGCGGATGAACCGGTCCTCGTGCCCAGATATGATGCGGCCCTCGACGCCGGAGCCAGCCATGGACCGGCTACCTCCGGTGGGACCGCTGCTCATGTCGTCTTCCACCAGCCCGCCCTGGTGTGAGGCTTGGTCAAGTCCTGCCGTAGTCGCGACCACAGCATTAACGCTGGTGAAGGGAGTGCCGTCGTAGGTCTCCAGACTCGCCATGCTGCCAATCTCCTCGCCGGTCCGGGTATCGTACACGATGATGGCAGCATCCGAGTAGCTAACAACGAAGGATTCGCCGTTGGGACTGAGCGGGGTGATGCAGGTCGGGCTAGCTGTTGAGTTGGCACGCGGGATGTTGTGGATGAGGGTGTAGTTGAATGGCGAGTTGGAGGCCGTGGTCGGTTGCGGAGAGCTGGGGAACTGCGACCCCGAACTCATCGAGTTGCCGCGCACCCTGCCGCCCGGCCCACGACGGCCGGAGCCTGGCTGAGGCGAGGTGAGTTGCGGAGGGGCGCTGACAGCCCATAGCTTCACGCTGCCATCGGCGGCACCAGATACGAGGAGGATGCGGTCGGGGGTGCCGTACGAGTTGGACGGACCGAACACGGCGCCGAGAGTAGCTGGTAAGACACACAACGCCCAGACCGCGTCGGTGTGGCCGTCCAAGGTAGCCTTGGGATCCACGCGACCGCGTTCCCATACTCGAATGGTCGCGTCCTGGCCACCAGAGAAGATCCAACCATCCCCCTGTGCCCGGCCGCCAGTGGTGAAGTTTGGTGACGGAGACCAGGAAGTCAGGGCAAGCACGGCACCGTTATGACCCCGATGCGTGAAGTCGGCCGTAACATCAAGGTCGGACGATGCACTGAGGTGACCGGGGTGTCTGTCGGGGATGTGGAACCGTTTGATCATCCCATCGTCGCCAGCCGTGCAGATCTCGGGCTCACCCGGGCTGCCGCCGCCAGAGAAGATGACGGTCCGCACCGTGTCGAGGTGACCCCGCAGTCCAAACCGTAGCTTGAAGTTGCCGCTCTCGGCCTTTTGCGCCAGAGCATTCAGCGACAGCTCGTGTTCCGCACTCCTCCTGCGAGACATGGAGGTCGAGCTCTTCCTCCTATGGGCAAGCGGTCCCCGATTCGGTGATTTCGGTAGGTTCTCGGCCGTGGGGAAGACATCTGTGTCCGGGCGGTTCGACACTTGCTGCTGCTGCTGTTGTTGTCCAGGTTGCGAGGCTTCCGCAAAGGTGCCTTCGCCAAAGTCCCAGCCGTCGGCCTCGGTCATGCCTTGCTTTTCCGTCACGTCGGCCATATTCCCCTGGCGACCCATGTTCCGGAGCTGCTGGCTCGACTCGTTGGTCGCGTCGTCCACCACCCTACCGATCTCAGAAGCATGTGCGGCCCATTCACTGGCGGAGTTGTAGTTTACTGGAGCACGTTCCGCATTGGAGGTCCGGACCATGGGCGCTGGCTGTATATCTGGGTTCTTGACCGCCAAGTTCCCAGGCGCAGGTGTCTGCATGGACGCGGCGTGGTGATTAGCCGATGGTGCCGGACGGGCGTTGAGTTCTCTGACGTGGTTCTGCTGAGGCCGGCCCGGCTGACTGAATGCTTGCTCCAGTGATTGTTGCTGCCCAACCGGCAATCCGAAGGCCTCGCCTTCCCGTAAATCTTCCAGGACGGGGAGTGGCGGCGATTCTCGTGGCGGGAGAGGGTTCGCGGGTGTGATCATGAGATATGTGAATTCGGCCTGGCACTGGTCGAGGAAGGTCTTGAGGTCGTCGCGTCTTGCGTCGTCCTCGCCTCGCTCGACATCGACGTTTCCTTGGATTTCGAGTGGAGATTTGACGGGCTTGACAGCGGCAGAACCTGCGGGATTTGCGTTAGTACCAATTCCCATGTATGGCTTGGAGGTGGGAGAGCAGACTCACTGCGTAGATGTTCCTTCAGCTGTGCCTCTCGTTGCTCCTCCTTGAACTTGTCCGCCTCGGGATCCTCACCCTTCAGTTGCTTGGCCTGGTCCTTGACCTTCTTCTCCAGTATCGTGACGTATTTCTTCAGCGCCTTTTGCGTCGCGTCCGATCGCCGCGCCTGCCCTTCAAGCGACGCTATCCTCGCCTTCATCTCTTGCTTCTCGATTTCCCAGGCGTTACGGTCCCGCTCGTGACGATGCCATTCCGTCTGGAGAAAGCGCATGACACCTGTAGGAGAAACGCGCGTATTAGCATGCTGAGCTAGGGTCGTCGTGAGGCGGCAGGGAGCCGCCACTGGAAGGCTGCTTACCTTGCAACGTGTACTCGGTCGCCGGCGGATGGTTGGCGTTACCGGCCATCATGCCGCCGAGCTCGTTACCACCGGGAGCTCCCCCGATGTTACCACCATTCGTCCCCATCATGGCGGAAAGTTCGCCAGTCTGAGGGCAGTATGGGTCTGCTCCAAGGCCGATCCGATGAGACTCCTACACAGGTGGGCGGTCGCCTGACGCGCGCTCTCGATGCCGAGGCCCAGCTGTCGTTTCGCCGACTATTCTTGGATGCAGGGCGATGCCTCGACGCGCATCTGACCCCAAGCAGAATCACCGGAAAGTAAGGACTGTCTGGTTATGATGTCGTCGACGTTGTTGCAGGATTGATCGGGGGCAACCGAGCAATGGCCAGCTGTTCGAGATCGCGAAGCTGGGGGTGGAGCCGACGATCGAATTTGGGGTCGACGTTCTGAACGCAAGTCGAACAAGGGCCTAGAGGTATTACAGAGAGAGGTGCCGATGATTATCAGATGGTGGGGAAAGAAGCAGAACTCCGTCCGTTCTATGATGCACTGCGAGGTTCGGTCGGTAAGGTAGCAGACTGGGCGTAAGTAGACGTCAGGTTGCGCGTCGTTGGTGAATTTTCGTCACTTCCAAAAATGGAGCTGCGGCGCCAGACAGGGCTGTGGTCGCACGTCGGTACCAGAAAAGCCAAAGCTGCTGCCGGTGCACCGGTAGGTAGGTAGGTGCTACTAGAATCTCGGTTGCCGTGCCTGTGTCGGAGGACAACTGGCTGTCCGTCCTTTGCAAGTGCAGGTGCAGGTGCAGTGTGCGAATACCGTAACTACCAGACATGCGCGATTCCAAAGATGGAGCTCCAGTCGGCTCCAAGCCTCCAAGCAAAGATGCTCCCCCAAAATAACGGTCCAAGCTTGACGGGCCAACTGGCCCCTGCTGCCGCTGGCCAGACTGACCAATGGAGACTGACCGCTAGCCGTGGAGCTAGCCAGCCATCACGACCAAGGGCCAATGCACGTCGCGGTTTCCGTTCGTCAGTTTTCAGGGGCTGCAGCTGGGGTCAGAGGGTCACAGCTGCCAGTGCTCACAGTATTTACAAATTGACGGGTCTCACCACTGAAGCAATGACGGCGAGGATAGCACTTGAGTATAGACGAGCGACAAGATGTCACGAGACGATTTGAATTGTCTGGTGACTGCAGGCAATCTCATTAAATGAGGTATCTCTGCAACTTGCGTCGCGCAACCTCCAAATCTAATAATCATGGATAATCATAGCTGTGCTGCCTGCGATGAGAGTCCAAGGCCAACACTCAGAACTCCAGCTCCTCAACCTCCATCCCGCAACTCAAGCAGGTCTTTACACTCATCCCCTCGGCATTCTCAACCGTCCGCCCCCATTCATGGACGTGCCTCTCCCCGCGCGCTCTGTCTCCGAGCTTCTTCCCTGCCCTGTCCTTGATCCACTTCTCCGTCCTGGTCTTCTTCTTCAGATCGGCCAGCTTCTCCTTGAACTTGCTCTCCTTGCGCGCCCGCTTCTCTGCCTCCCGCCGTTCGAACTCCGCGTCCAGCGCCTCGGCCGAGCCCCATTTCTTGCCGAACGCGTACTCCTCCACCTGGAACCGCAAGAAAAGCATCATGTCGTGCCAATGAGCCTTGTGCGGATTTGGTTTCGACAGATGCGGCAGTAACTCGGGATCCTTAAGTTCGGCTGCATCACACCGTTAGCAAATAACGTCCAGCCTTTCTAGCGTCAGAAGGGCGAGACCCACGATCAGTCAGGAGATAATCCTGCTTGCACTCCGTCTTCGTGAGCAGACTGTACTTCTCCGGGAACTTCTCCTTGCAAGCCCCGCAGACGCAGACGTGGAAGACCTCCTCCCACACCCAGTCGATCTCCAAGCTCCCGCAATCCCTGCACTTCTTCCGCTCCTTCTCGTCCGTCAGCACGCTCAGCCCGGGCTCGTACGGCCCGGCCTTCAGCCTCTTCAGCTTCTTGATCGTCTGCATCCTCTCCCACTCATCGGCCGTCATATGCGCCGGCCTCTGCTCTCCCCCGCCTCCCCCTCCCCCTCCAGGCCCAGACTGCCCCGGCGCCGACATGGCCCTATTCGTCGGATCATCCTCCGTAGACAGGAACCCGCCCTTGGTGTCCGTCATGGCGCTGAAGTTGTAGTCCACGAACTTGGTGAACTTCTTGGCCGGACGGATGGCGTCGTCCTTGCCCGCGGAGCTCGCATCGCGGACCGTAGACGGGTTGACGTCGTCGGCGTGGGGTCGTTTGCGGCCCGCCGCGCCGGCTAGCTGGATGTCGGCTGTCGCGACGAGGCCCGAGCTCGTGCGCGGCTGCGAGGGGACGGTGCCCGCGGCTCGTTGGGTTGCTTCGGCCTGGTCGCGGAGGGCTTTGGAGCGGAGGCGGGATTCTTCCTGGGAGACATGTTAGCTTGGATCGGAGAGGGGTGTATTGTACAGGGCGGGTAGGCGTACTAATCGGCGGGTGACTTCTGGTGTGGGAGGTGATCGAGCTGCTGTTGCTGCCGGGGCACGCCGTGGAGGGGTGCTTGGCCGCTCCATGGCGACTTCTGGATCGCGCGCGCTGGCGGTGGGATAAGTAGAGTTGCGCAGAGGTATATTGTGATTGCCCCTGGTACCTCAGCTGGTACGGGAGCTGTAAATGGCAAGTTGGGACTTTACTGCAGGATCGCAACCTTAGAAAGTCGGCGTTGAGTGGCGGACATTGATGACGGATGCAGGCGGTGGGGCTCCCGGAATCAGGGTCCGTGGAACGTGCCTTATCTCCGAGGTACAAACTGCCCCGTGTCAATGCTCTCACGGAAGTCAAGGACAAGCCCCAAATAATACAGATTGCTATATTACACAGACATAGTCGTATCAATGCACTGCGATCTCAGTGATGCAGGTTGGCGCGATATTCCCTCGACATTAGTTAAACTTAGTAGAGAGAGATATCCGCTCACAAGCAGCTCCGCGACTCTCGGCATAACGACATACCGTAAGCCAGTGTCCAAGTTACCACATCATGGCGCAGTCAGCCTCCCAGGCTA
>Ga0209127_100351_pt1 | contig 16035 bp, 11 predicted proteins | sample LakSupMetagenome_FD_187469 | JGI IMG/M metagenome (GOLD analysis project Ga0209127, IMG submission 187469) | Freshwater microbial communities from Lake Superior, Canada - Sta WM archaea (SPAdes) (version 2) | ecosystem: Environmental > Aquatic > Freshwater > Lake | place: Lake Superior, Canada...
GAAGCAGCACAAGGAGGAGCAGTGGTTCAAGGAGCGTTACGTACCCGAGATTCGCAATGCCTTCAAGGAGCAGCTGAACGAATATCGGCGAGGAGGCTACACTCAGTGGGAGCAAGACCTCGAGTCTGGCACCTTCGACGAGTTCTCGCTCGAGGGCATTCCCAAGAGCGAGACCAACGGCGCTGGCGGCGTGATCGAGAAGGAAGAGGGCGAGGCGACAAACACCAACGAAGTGCTCGGAGTCGGCGATCTCGTGCCTGTCAACAGCACTGAGATCCGCGATGAGAACCTCTACCAGCCGACCCTGCTCATCAAGACCATTGCGCCGTCCGTCAGCCGCAAGAACCTAGAGGCCTTTTGCAAAGAGCATCTGGGAGAAGGCGAGGGGGGCTACAAGTGGCTTTCCCTAAGCGACCCCAACCCGAGCAAGCGCTACCACCGCATTGGCTGGATCATGATCCACCCTGGTTCGGAGTCGGCCGATGTCAAGCCTGAGCGCCCCGACGTCAAGGACGAAGACGGAGAAGTCGACGCCAAGTCTCCTGCTCCCGTGTCCACCGCGCAGAAGGCGCTCGAAGCTATCAACGGCAAGACAGTCAAGGATGAGCAGCGGGGCGACTTCACCTGCCACGTCGGTGTCCACAACCCACCAACCAATCCTCGGAAGAAGGCTTTGTGGGACTTGTTTTCGGCACCGGAGCGTATCGAGAAGGATCTTGGCCTTGCTAAGCGTCTGATCAACAAGTTCGAGGAGGACTTTGGATCAGATTTCAACGCCATCCTCAAGATTGAGGAGAAAGTCGAGGAGTTGAAGAACAGCGGGCGTCTCCAGCCTACTGCCCCGACTCCTGCCGTCAAGAAGGAAAAGAAACGGCAGGACCTCAGCATGGACGTTGCTATGGACGAAGAGGGTGAGGAGCCCGAGGCCATGGACGAGGACGAGGAGGAAGAGGAGGGTGCGGTGGACGATGAGGTCGACGACGAGGATCTTCTCGTCAAGAAGAAGCAGCTTGATCTGATGATCGAGTACCTCCGCCGCGTCTTCAACTTCTGCTTCTTCTGCGTCTTTGAGAGCGACAGCATCCACGAGCTGACGCGGAAGTGCCCCGGCGGACATCTGCGCAGACCTAGGAGCACCCTGTCATCGTCCGCCAAGGCCGTTGCCCGCGCCAGCGCCTTTGGCGAGCCCTTCCCCAGCAAGAAGCGCAAGGAAGCCGAAGAGCTAGAGGAAGGCGAGGCTCCGCAAGATCCGAGTGAGCAGCGCAAGTTCCGCCCCTCTTCCAAGACGGAGCAGCAGCTGCAACGCGCCTACAACTGGGTCAAGACGTTCGAGGACAAGATCATGCAGATCCTTGAGCCGGAGAACGTCGACGTCCGCAAGCTGGGCGGCAAGCCGATCGATGAGGCTATGGAGGAAGAGCTGGCCAAGCACGTCAAGCAGGAGGATGAGCACAAGTGGCGCTGCCGAGTGCCTGACTGCACCAAGCTCTTCAAGGAGGACCATTTCTGGAAGAAGCACGTCGAGAAGCGCCATGCCGAGTGGCTTGAGAAGCTCAAGGAAGAGGTAAGCCATCCTTTGCTCTTGTGCCTAACCCGATCTCGCAACTAACATGTCCACAAGTTCGTGCTGATCAACGCCTACGTCTCCGATCCGGCGCACATCGTGCCGTCGCGGTCAGACAGCAACTCAAACGGGCACTTCCCCCCTACCAACGGCGGCCAGCCCACCGGCACGCCTCGCGGGTTCAGTCTGCAGAACTACGCCGTGAACCCCGCGAACTTCCCCTTCGCCATGCCCATATTCGGCAACATGATGGCTGCTATGGGCGCCAACGGGCCGGGCTGGCATGCGCCCGGGGCAGGCAGCGACGATCGCGCGACCGGACCCATCCGTCGCGGCGGCGGTGCCATGGGCGGTGGCGCGCGGTACAACAACCGTCCCGGTCCGTACGATCGTCGCGGAGGAGGCCCGGGCCAGAGGTACGATGCCCTGGGTGGTGGTGGCATGGGCGGAAGAGGTGGGCGGCCGGCTCCGCCTGGTGCTGGCAGGTGGGGAGATGGAGCCGCTGGTGGTGCGGCCATGGGGCCTCGTGAGGCGGTTCAGGGACGGACCATTAAGAGCTACGAGGACCTGGACCAGGTTTCGGGTGGTGGTAGTGGAGAGTTGAACTACTGATGGAAAGGCACTGCGGCTTGATGGGTTGACATCTCCACGCCGTCAGCACCTTTGCCGTTGCGATGCGTTCCTCAGCGGACTTCTTTGGCGTTGAGCTTCTGTCAGGGGGCAATTTCTGCCTCGTTGTACTTTTAGACATCTCGGTAGGGCAAGCAGACTACAGGTAGATACTTGCGTACAATGAAAAGCAACCACACAAAAAAAGCAGCTCGAACTAGCGCACTTGAAGCCAAGCGTGTCTTCAAGGATTATGTAGACTGACGATTTACTGTTCTGCCTGTCTACAGGATCTACGGGATGGTAATGTCCCGGCAGCACGATATGTAGCTTTGGAGTATCGCCGTGGTATCAGTATCCATACATTCGCACATTCTCGCCCTTCCATCTCACCACATCCTTTCTAGCAATCTACCTGCTGAGCGCGATATCATCAATCCGCAGAATCATCTTGACCGTCTCAGCCGCCAACTCGATGGCACTAGTGCTCACCAACAGCGGCTGCAGGACGTTCTCCTTGGCGATGTTCGTGTTGACGCCCCCGCTCTTGATGCTGACGCCGGCGTTCTTCTCGCCCATCTCGTGGCGGTGGCGCAGGTCGGTCACGACCTTGATGCTGTTGAGCCCGGCGTTCTCGGCGAGGGTGGTGGGGATGACCTCCATGGCGTCGGCAAAGGCCTTCCAGCAGATGGCCTCGGCGCCCGACAGCTCGCGGCTGCGGCGGCCGAGCTGGGAGGCGATCTCGATTTCGGCGGCGCCGCCGCCGGCGATGAGGGCCTTCTTCTTGACGAGGCAGCGGACGACGCATAGGGCGTCGTGGAGGGAGCGCTCGGCCTCGTCGAGGATGAGGTTGTTGGCGCCGCGGACGACGACCGAGATGGTCTTGCCGTTGCCGCCCGAGCCCGAGGATGGGTGGGAGGAGGCCGAGGAGGCGGTCGAGGCCGAGGGCCGGGTGCCCGTCACCTTGACCATGCGGCTGCCCGAGGAGTGGACCTCTTCGACGAGATCGGCGGAGCCGAGCTTGTCCTCGGTGAAGCTGTCGATGTCGGCGATGGGCTTGCAGCCGGTGGACTTGCAGATGAACTCGACCTCGTCGCGCTCGATGTCCTTGACGGCGAGGATGCCGAGGCGCTGGAGGAAGTGGAGGGACAGGTCGTTGACGGCGTCGCGGAGGATGGACTTCTGGATCAGGAGCACGTTGCATTTCGCCTTCTTGATCTTCTTGACCATGTTCAGGAGGTAGGTGCGCTCCTCCTTGACAATCTTGTCCATCTGGCGGTAGTCGTTTACTTGGATTGTGTTCTCCATCTAAAAGGGGTTAGCATATGTCCATCTTCCAGATAGGTAAGGAGGGCTGATAAGTACATCTGGCTTTGGCGGACTCAGCTGGAACTGGATGAGTCCGATCTTGGCCTTCTCCATCCGGACAGGCCCGCCCGCGGACTTGATGACCGGTTGCGTGAGGACGAGGCCGTCGACGAGCTCGCTGTCCTCGATCGTGCCTCCAACCTTCTTGATTATCCTAATGTTCTTCAGATCGACGTTGTCTGCCGTCTTCAGGTCTATCGTCTTGGTCACGGCGTTGACGGCCATGGGCCCGAGCAGGTTGGAGTATTGCGACACGATCTTGGACGAGAGGGATGTGTTGGCGGCTTGGAGGAGGGCGGCCGTGTCGTTCAGGGTTATGGGCTGCGACATGCCGTGTAGGACCTCTACCGCGGCTGCTGCTGCCCTCTGGAAGGCTTCTGAGATGACTGAGGGGTGGATGCCCTTGGATAGTAACCGGTCGGCGGCACCGAGTAGGCTGCCGCATAGCACGACGACAGATGTGGTACCGTCACCGGCCTCGACGTCCTGGGCGTGCGAAAGCTGCACCAGCATCTTGGCCGTCGGGTGCATGACCGACATGCTCTTGAGCATTGTGCTTCCGTCGTTTGTGATGATAGTCTCGCCCTTTCCACTTCGGATCATCTTGTCCATGCCTCTCGGTCCCAGCGAGGTTCTGATGGCGTCGGCGACGGCTGGGAAGTTGTTAGTATGGCTTCAGGCTTTTTCGTAGGCTGGTGTCCGTACCTCTGGCGGCGACGATGTTAGATGACCTGACGGCCATGGGCTTCTCCTTGTCCTATGCATCGCGTCAGCAAACATGGAAGCTCCCGATATAGCATTTAGACCTACTCTGAAAGCTGCATTTGAGGTGAATGCACCCGCCGACGGGTGAGCCGCTGCTGTCGCCATTTTCGGAGATGCCTGTCTGGTGAGTCTGAGTCGAGTGAGAACAGTGATGAAGGTGTATCGGTGGAGAAATATCGACCAGGCAAGCTGCAAGCAACATGAAGCTCTCCTAACTGTCGAGGTGGGCTGTGATTTTTCTCACCGTGCCTTCCATCAAACAGCGAGGGGCCTGCAGGTTGTGGGTCCGCGAGGCTGCGCTAAGCTCAGCTAAGTTCAGCGTGGCACGGTCACTGTGGCGTTAGCGCGGTAAAGCTCCGTTACCAATTACGCATCAAGGGCAGCCTGACGAGATAGCTCCAGTCGTTGCTTTGGTTGCTGGGAGCATCTCAACTTCAACAATCACCAAAGCCAAACACCACCTCAGCCATCGACGGATTGCAGAACTCAGACCACGCCGCACCGGACACCGCCCACGGTTATCACATATCATCGCCAACTCGGTTCTTCGACAAGCAGCTGTTTCCGGGACTTCGATCCTCTGCAACCGTCACCATGGTAGGTTCCGCTCGGCCCGCCACAGCTGCGAAACTGGCTAACAACACCAGCCTTCTGCCACAGGACAGAACTGGGAGAAGTACAAGAAGAACTTTGCCGACGACGAGGTCGAGGAGAAGAAGATCACGCCCCTCACAGACGAAGACATCCAAGTTCTCAAGACCTACGGAGCCGCACCCTATGGCGCCGCCATCAAGAAGCTAGAGCAGCAAATAAAAGAGAAGCAACAGAGCGTGGACGAGAAGATCGGAGTCAAAGTGAGCTCAGCTGGTCCCAACCCCAGTCGCTAGTAATGCAGAGGGCTAACACGATCTGTTCAGGAATCCGACACTGGCCTCGCGCCACCTCATCTATGGGACGTCGCCGCCGATCGGCAACGCATGCAGGAAGAGCAACCGCTTCAGGTAGCGCGGTGCACCAAGATCATCCCAGATGAGAAGGACGAAAACAAGAGCAAGTACGTCATCAACGTCAAGCAGATAGCCAAGTTCGTGGTCAACCTCGGCGAGCGCGTCAGTCCGACCGATATCGAGGAGGGCATGCGGGTCGGTGTCGACAGGAACAAGTACCAGATTCTCCTGCCGCTGCCGCCAAAGATCGATGCCAGCGTCACCATGATGACGGTGGAGGAGAAGCCCGATGTCACGTACGGAGACGTGGGCGGGTGCAAGGAGCAGGTGGAGAAGCTGCGCGAGGTCGTCGAGATGCCGCTGCTGTCGCCCGAGAGGTTCGTGGCTCTCGGCATCGACCCGCCCAAGGGCGCGCTGCTTTACGGACCTCCGGGCACGGGAAAGACGCTGTGCGCCAGAGCGGTGGCCAACCGGACGGATGCGACGTTCATCCGCGTTATTGGCAGCGAGCTGGTGCAGAAGTACGTCGGTGAGGGCGCGAGAATGGTTCGCGAGCTCTTCGAGATGGCCCGGACGAAGAAGGCGTGCATAATCTTCTTCGACGAGATCGACGCTATTGGCGGCGCTCGTTTTGACGACGGTGCTGGAGGCGATAACGAGGTGCAGCGGACAATGCTGGAGCTGATCACGCAGCTGGACGGTTTCGACGCCCGTGGCAATATCAAGGTGATGTTCGCTACCAACAGACCCTCGACGCTAGACCCGGCTCTCATGCGGCCCGGCCGTATCGACCGCAAGATCGAGTTCTCGCTGCCCGACCTCGAGGGCCGCGCCAACATCCTGCGGATCCACGCCAAGAGCATGTCTGTGGAGAGGGATATCCGGTGGGAGCTCATCTCTCGCCTATGCCCCAACGCGACGGGCGCAGAGTTGCGCAGCGTGTGCACCGAGGCCGGCATGTTCGCCATTCGGGCGAGGAGGAAGGTGGCTACGGAGAAGGACTTCCTCAGCGCCGTGGACAAGGTCATCAAGGGCAACTTGAAGTTCAACTCTACTGCTGCATATGCCCAGTATAACTAAACAGCGAGAGAGAGAGAGGGAGGGTCGTCAGCGTGTATTTTGTACAGTACAGTATCAGGGGCTTTATGGCGCGTATTCTGGGGTCTAGACTACAGAAAAGATAGCGGAGTTTAACAGGAGCATCTACCGCGCGATCACACATTCTATCATCGGGCGTATTCTTCGGACCTGAATGGCCAGTCTGCGTGGCGTTTCGAAGGAGTCCCTTAACATGTAGTGGTATTATGATTGTCGCTATACGTAATAGCACACGCACTTTGGCGTCCAGAGTCCTTGCTCTGCCTTGGTGGACGAAGTGAACCAGCATCCGCACGATGGTCTCGTCACTTGCTCCCCCTCCCCCTAGCCACGATAATGAAAACATGCTGTGTAAGCAGGGTATGAAAATGACCTATTCCTAACGCCGTAACGCTCCCAGATGCCGCTGAACCTGTGCCCTTCCCTGGTCCACGAGGTGTTAACTGCCTCCACTGCTCTTCTCAGATAGCGATAACTCCCTTCCGGAGGCCAATCTCCATTTCCTTCTCTAACGCTTAGAAGGAACCTCTCTCTACCGGGGATCGACATTGCAGGCGTTGTTGACATCCTCTGTCCCCTTTCGACGCAGGCTTGATCCAACTCAGTACTCCAGTTGGCCGTGGCCTCTCCATCAATCTCACGCCTCAAGATAAGGCAAACACCCGTAACAAACCACATCCCCGTCCGGTCCCCGTTCCACGCAGCAGCTGCTGCATATCTTGGTCCTGTGTCCGTCCCTCCTCCCATCACCCGGCTTGCCCCAATATTCCCCCACGTCTCTTCTTTTCAACCTACTCATCTCCTCCTCGTAGTCCTCCTCCTCCCCCGTGACGTCGTCCACATCCCTCATGGTGAAGCTCTCCCCCCCGTACCCGCTCCAGCGCCTCTGCTCCTCGGTCCGCCAGTCGAGGCACTCGCGCAGGCAGACGAAGCAGGCGCGCTCGCCGCACCGCTCGCAGTCGGCGAAGGAGTCGAGGTCCGACACGCGGGCCGGCTTGCGGTTGCATATGTGGCACCTGCTCAGCAGGGCGGCCGAGTTCGTGGAGGATTGGCGGGCGGGTGGCGTCGGGGGGGTCGGGTTGGGGGAGGTCTCTTGCAGCTCCCGCGGTGGTGGCGGAGATTGTAGGTGGTGCGAGGCTGGGGAGTGGGAGCGGGAGCTCGGTCTGCTGGAGGGGTCGTCGGCCGGGACGGACTCTCTTAGGCGCTTGGAGGCCGGGAGGGGGATGTGTCTCCTGGAGGTGTGGTGGACATTGTGATGATTTTGTTGTTGATCGGTCGGACTGCGGAGGTGGGCGCCGGTCGGAGGGAGGACCTGCGATTTTGGGTCCCAGATGAAGCCCTCGTACGGTGGGGGTTGTGGTGGTAGCTGCCCGTCGTTTTCGTCTCGCCTTCGCTTCTTGCCGGCGTGTGGGATGGGATCTTGGTGTTGCTGCGTGACGGCCGGCATGGTTATATTCACCAACTGCACAAGGCCCGAAGTTCGTTTCGGCGATCAGAAAATACTAAATGGAGAAGAATCTATCATTTAAAAGACGCGTCAAGCAACCAAGGAGGAGTGGAAGGCGGAAAGTGAACGGCGAGGTTGGAGGTGAAGTCAAAAAGAGGAGGTTAGGATTGGTGGTGCAGAGCATGGATCACCGTCGCTGTGAAGTGAGTGGTTGGACGGTTGAAGACCGGCTTTTGACAGCTTTGCTTATATGAGCAGAGCAGGCAGAGACTCGCCGAAAAAGCTGGATTGGTCTCGGAATTCTCCTTGACTTCTACGAGTGCCATGTCATTATTGCTGAGACATTGCAATTGTTCAGTGCCATCCGATAGTCTTTGTGCCTGGCCGTCCTGTTGGGCCTTTGAACTTTGCCGCCCGGTTCGAACTTCGGACGTCCAAAAAGGCAAGGCCAAAACGAAAGATTACCAGCTGCAACTCTCTATACAAACGACTGCTCTAGGAAATACCAGACGACGCCAAAGAAACTAGAAGCGACAATTAGCTGCTTCGTCAGTAAAACGCGCAATATCCAGTCCCGCATCTCCCTCGGTCGTGTCAAATGTTGTGTAGGACGGGTCATCGTCATCATGTCTCAACAATGAAGCCACAGCAGAGTTGCGTGGGCGTACCTGAAAAGCAAAAAAAAAGACCCGTGTGTTCCCAGAATCAAGAACCAAGAAGCATCGTCCAGTCCAGTCTTGAAGCTGAACCACCAGCCCAGATCAGAAGATCGAGCCAATTGCCGCCCAACATGTCATCTCGTTGACGCTTCCGCCAGCACATGAACGAGTGTGGTTGGTTGTCGCACCTTCCATTCAGACGAAATGGGACGTTTGATATGAACCCTGCACTTGCCAGCTGGCGGACGCAGCCTGCCGTCTTCGCCAATGTTCATCAGTGTCACGTGGCGCGCTCAGGTGTGCCGTGTGGTGGCAGAAAGTGGAGTGAAGAGGAGATCGCCTCTCCACTTCAGGATTGCGAATTGATCTCTCGTCTTCCCCATTATCATCCCGCAGCCATCCTGCGTCTCGAAAGAGCACCATCCCGCATTCTGCATCCTAATCAACTGCCACCACTACCGAGCGATTCACTTAGTATCGTGAAGGTGACCTAATATTCGACCTCGGCATCAAGATATGAGTCGCGCCGGCAAACTTGCCCCAGAGGTCAACCGGTAAGTCTCCCGTCGCCGCCTTGCTCGGTCCCCACTCCATCCTGTCCATCCCGGCCATCGCGGCGCTCCGGCCCCGGCCGTCGTCTGCATATGTCGGGCATCTTGCTGACCACTGGTGATCATGGTTAGAGCTTTGTTCGTAAAGAATCTAAGGTACGCGTCCTCCTGACCCAAACGAGGCGTCCGAGACACGCCGGCTGACTGTGTGCTGCAGCTATAACGTTACTCCAGAGGAGCTCTTCGACCTCTTCGGAAAATTCGGGCCTATCCGGTATGAGACACCACTCGACGCCAGGCACTGTATCTGGTTGACGACATGCTGACTCCCGGTGTAGCCAGGTCCGTCAGGGCATCGCCACGAACACCAAGGGCACTGCCTTCGTCGTCTATGAAGACGTGATGGATGCCAAGCAGGCCTGCGATAAGCTCAACGGCTTCAACTTCCAGAACCGCTACCTCGTCGGTAAGTTGAACGAGCATCATCCTCCTACTCTCCGCTGTATGCGTGACGGAGACATGCTGACTCGGTGCCCAGTACTATACCACCAGCCAGACAAGATGGCCAGGTCAAAAGAGGACATGGAAGTGCGCAAGGAGAACCTAGAACGCCTCAAGAAGCAGCACGGTATCGATTGACGATTAGACGGGCCTACAGAGAGCCGCCAACAGACAACCAAGAAGTCTGTAGGCCCGTCTTCTCCTCCGCCTTCCTCGACCAGGACCACCACGGACACCCCGAGAGCGATCCTCAAGAAAGGCAAGCCGAATACCGCCGGCCACCACCATCACCACGCACGACAGGTGATCCCTCACTTCGTGCGGAAGTTACTGCCGACAGTGCCCGAGGTCGCTTAGGAGGCGACCGACCCTGCCAGTACGGCCCAGAACCGATGCTGTCATGGGTTCCTGGCCGGAAGGACATTCAGGACTGCACTGATCGGCGTGACTACCATACTCTTCACTCTCAACATTGTGCAACTCATGCAACTCAGAAGCTGGTGCATTCCAGCCACGATCCATGACGATTAGGGGAAACGGTTGAAAGGTGCTTATGGGATTGGGACTCTTTATGATATTTGCGTTGTATTATTGAACAGGCAGGCCTTTGGGAGCGATCGAAGACGCCGTCCCCGCATTGCCTGAGCTTTTACAAGCCTTGCGGGTGTACTTGGCAAAGGAGTTCAGACGTATCCTAGGGTTATCGCCTCTGAGCGAAATGGAATGGCAGGCTCTCTGAGCTCTGCTCTTAAGCAACTTTGTATATGCCTTTCCCAAGACAAGCTACCAGTGCCCTTCATTTTATCTTTTTCTACTCAAGAGACCTCGATCCTCTATACCCGTATCCTCTACGAAGGTAGGGGGGTTCATCAATCGACTTCCGACATATCTGCAACAAGGAAGACAGTAGCCCCCTCTCCAGGTCACAGTGACTGAAGTGAAATTAAGTCTCTGCCTATGCTTACATGGGTGGAAGCTTAGCATACAATCCTTGATGCTGTGTTTTCGTCGACGTAGCTACTCTCTGTCCGTCTTATCAATCAAAATCTCAGCCTCGCCATGTAGCTCTTGGGCAGTCCACGTGGGACGGAGCTATTGAGAGTGGCAGTACCGATGTGGGGCTGCAGATTTAACCTTAACAACAAATGCTGCCCGCAACCAGTCAGGCGCTCTTGGCGCTCAGGCTGCTGCAGAGGCAATGACCTCGTGCAGCACGCACTGCCATCGTTACCTCTGCCTCCTCATTCTCCTAAATCCAACCCAAAAACGCTGTGTTCCCATTCGTCATCGCAAAGCCACCACATCTTCTTCTTCTTCTTCTTTTTCTTCTTCTTCTCTTTCTTCTCCTTCTTTTCTTGTGGAATCTGCGTACTACTGTCGGTTCCCTCGCTCCCCCATGGCGTCATAGGGGTGGTAGAAGCTGCTTTATATTTCGCCTCTCAGTGAGAGGAAACGTACATTCCCGACAACCTCTGCTCCTTCGATCGACATATGCAGATGCATCCCGCACTCCAGATAAGGAACGCCATCGTCCTGCCAGCAGATGCTGCACCTCCCGCTTTCGCTCCGGCAGTAACCTCACTTCCAACCCACCAGCGTCCGCCACCAGCCATCGGCGTCGACGATCCTCTGGCTCACAACGACGACATCACCACTGTAACCTCCTCGTCCACAGTCGTCTCCGTCACCATGGCGTCTCCGACATCCTCCGCCGTCTCCCCAATCCCAAGCACCGCGACATACTCCGGCGACGACGACAACGGCGAATGCCGCCTCCTCGGCCCCTTTGCGCTCTTTGTGCAGCTGGCCCTCGGCGGCCTAGCACTACTAGCCCTGGTCTACAAGCGCTGGCGAGAACGTCCCCAGCGACCCGTCAAGATCTGGTTCTTCGACGTCTCGAAGCAGGTCTTCGGCAGCGTGCTGGTGCATATCGCAAACGTGTTCATGTCGATGTTAACCTCGGGTCGGTTCAGCATCAAGCTTACGCCAACGCCGGCAAGAGACGCTGTGGCCATGCTGGCGAGCAGAGCGTTAGGGGCACGAGGAGACGGCTATACCCCCAACCCGTGCAGTTTCTATCTGTTGAACCTGGCTATTGATGTATGTGGCCCCTCCGTACCTCTTATCTCTGGGCTTTGCTAACCGGCACAGACAACCCTCGGCATCCCAATCCTCATCGTTCTCCTGAGGATCTACACCTCCATCGTGGCTCTGACACCCCTGGGCAAGCCCAGAGAGTCGATCCAATCCGGCAACTACGGCAATCCCCCCAACGCGTGGTGGTGGCTGAAGCAGAGCTTTATTTATTTCTGCGGACTCTTCGGCATGAAACTCTGCGTGCTCGTCATCTTCTTGACCCTGCCCTGGATATCGCGGGTGGGCGACTGGGCCCTGGGCTGGACCGAGGGCAACGAGAAGCTGCAGGTCGCGTTCGTGATGATGATCTTTCCGCTCATCATGAACGCGATGCAGTACTATATCATCGACTCGTTTATCAAGCTTAAGGAGACGGCGGAGGAGGAAGGAGACGGTGATGATGGGACCGATACAAGTTCAGAAGGCGGTGGCGAAGTCTATGCCGGAGTCCCATCCGATAGTGATGGTGATGACCAAAGCGAGGATGAAGATGAGGATAAGAAGATGAGGGCGACGACTAAGGTGTCTCCGAGGATAGGGGCGGCCGACGACCGCGAATACGACCCTGAGGTGGACGGGGATACTCAGACGGTTATCGGAAGCAGCTCCAGCCGGACACGCGATGAGAGGGGTCGATTACTACCCAAGGAGCTGTATCCGCCTGAGTAAGATGCGCTTGTTTTGTAGCTTGCATTGACATCCTGCTTTGGGCCGGCATCTTCGTCAGCGTTTGCATAACACCATCGTATGGCGTTTGGTTATCTCTAGTGCAGTTGTAAACGCATCAACCGGGAGTTGGGTGTTTGTGACTTTTTACATAGCATGGTTATGGAGGCTTGCGAATCACGATACGTTTCTTGCTCACTGAACTGGTAAGAGAAGAGAGATCCATCGGTTGATTCTTTCTGTCGATGATACGTTTTACTGTCGACATCCAAGTCAGACAACCGCTTACTGTCTGACAAAGACGCGATTGGTATACTCGATCACTCCTTTCTATCCTAAGAAGGTGTTCAAGAGAGTCATGAACCTTCCAGTTGCCCTCGAGATGAATCGTGTTGGACTCATTGTGCCCCGACACTGAACGCTCTCTCTGTTCACTGCATTCTTGTCTGATGATTCTCCTTTCGCCATCTACAACAGTACTCGAATCCTGTTGTCATTCGGAGCCAGTTGACCTATGCCTGATCCCTCTGGCTATGCTAACTGCAATCTTATCCTCGCTATTTCGTAAGGTTACAGACTGTGTCTTTGTTTCTTGAGCGAAGTGATGCCTTTATAAGCTATACCGTGTTCTTACTTGAACTCTTGACCGTCTTGTTACCATACACTCTTACCAGCATAAGGTGCTTTGCACATTTTCCCCGTTTCAGTATTTTGACGACCACAATCGCATAACCATCCATCAATCCATCAGGGCACCATGAATATCATGAGGAACCTCCTGAGTCGCGACCAGCGTAACAACGAGCCTCCCAATATCTTCCTTCAACCTCGCAAGGCAACCCGTCAAAGTAAACACACCTAACCAACACCCAAGACATTCGGCGTCGTCCTAAACATAGGCAACGGTCTTAACAACAGGCGAGTTCGTCACCCCCAACTGGACCACCAACTTCGGCACCCTTCACCCCAGCGCCATCCAAGCAATCTTCCTCCTCGGAACCCACTCCATCCACTCCGTGGTCAAAACCAACGCCCGCAACCCCTTCGACGAGAGCGCACGCTAGAGACGAACCGGTACTGCCACGTCCTGTTCTCCGGCCCGGACTACCACAGGGCTCTGGGGTACCCGGACGAAGGGCGGGTGGGGCTGGACGTCGACGTCTTCCTGCGTGAAGCGAGCGAGTTCTTCCTGGCTAGGGTTGGGCGGGGGCCCGGTAATGTGTATGACCGCGTGATCCGTGCTGGATGGCCGGATGCGGAGGTAACTATTGGCTTGTGGTATAGAACTCCAGGGCCGTCCATTCGTTTTCGTGCAATGGCTTTCGTCTCCTTGCTCCTGTCACCGGTTCAACGTGTCCGTAAAACAGATAATAATGAACAGCCCAAGAGGAGGCTACGGTCTCGGTATACTGCTGAACCCTGGGCGATCTACCATAAGCGGACCCCGGTATTCAGAGAAGACGGCGCCTTCTTTTCGTTCTGTGCACACGTGTCGCTCTGTATACGGTGCGTTAGGACGAACCGTTATTGGACGCGGATGGCGACGACATGGATCTAGTTCGAGGAGTTAGCATATTAGAACGCATTCAATCCTCCGCGGTACGTGAATATACCTCAAGATACTTTGTGAAAAACGCTTCGCAAAATCTGGCGCCGTATGGGTTGGTGACGCTCAAGCCGGCCTTGAACGGAGAGGGGCCGGCCGAACTAGGCGCCGGCCCCATCGCTCGGCGCCGTCTCGGCAAGATCAGACGGCTGAGATGGTGACAATGCAGGCGATATGTGCTCCCGCTGGATGATGTCCTCGCTGTTCAACGGCCTCGACCCATCATTAAACACCATTGCCTCCCTGTGACGATGGCGCAGCCTCTGCTCCTCTGCACTCTGTTCCTGATGGCGGATACCCACCGGCCTGTCCGCATTCTCGTCGCTATCATCGGTAGCGACGTAGATAGGCAGCACGTAGCTCATCCTCCTGTTGTTCCGCCCCTGCCCCTCGATGATCTCCCTGGTAGACTGGGTGATCAGCCCCGTCTTCACCAGCGCCGCTCGACCCCTCCGGCATCCGATGATATGCTTGACAATCTCGCTGACGCGGTTATCCCGCACGTCCATGTACTGCGTGAAGTTGGCGATCACTTCTTCCGGGTTGTCGCCCCAGTACTGCTTGGCCAGCCACTTCTCGACGAAGCCCGCCTTGACCAGCCGGTTGGACACCTCGTAGCGGTGCAGCAGCTGGCTGATGAACATGAGGCAGAGCTTCTCGGCCATGTCGCGGAGGTAGTATTCGTCGTAGGACTTGTCGTTCAGCTTGTCTTCTGGGTGGCGCTCCGAGGGGATGCATAGCTCCAGGGACCTGACGAGGGCCTGGTAAGCCTTGTCGGTGTGGAGAAGGTGCAGCGTGTTCTGGTCAGTGACGAAGGCCAGAGCGCGCAGGTTCTTCATCCTCTCGTCGTAGTCTGGACGGGTGATGCCCCAGAGAAGGATGTCGAGAGTCCTCCCGTCATTGGCTGCTCTGTCACAGACAATCTTGGAGGCTGTGTCTCGGATGGCGTAGTTATAATGGCCCAGGAGTGTCTCCAGAGTGCTGTACTTGAGAGCGTCCTCTGTTTCCTGGGTGATGTACTGCGTCTTGGGCTGTACGGGCTTGATCTCAGCATCATCGCGGAAGTCCGAGAGCATGACGCGCATCAGATACGCCGTCCCAACGGCTGCGACAGTGAAGAAGCCGAGAATAACACGCTCATCGCGTGCTACGGTCGGTATCCAACTCATCTTGCACGTTGTGTGTCGAGGGCCCCTATATGTATCATTTGTACATAACTGTCTCGATGAAAATGCAGGCCGACGTTGATGTGAGTGCTGCCCGGTGGAGCTTCGACTCAGACAGATCGGTACGTACCGAGCAGGGGACCTTCCTTAGCGCCGTTTTATGGACTTAGCACCAACCCACCTTCCGATAAGATAAGTTTCTCAAAATTTCAGAGCACTGCAGCAGCCGTTCACTCGCCTTGACGGACGGAGCCAGGGCAATCTCGACAACAGGAAAAGCGACTGCAACCAGGTCTCGCAGTATGGCAGGCTCGCAGCTCAAGAGGCTCAAGGCCTCTCTCAGAGAGCAAGGCATCATCGGTCCCCAACAGTCGAAGAAGCAAAAGCGCAAGCAGGCCGAGGACCTCAAGGGCCGGAACGACAAGCGCCTCCAGCGATCCGCCGTCCTCGAGAACATCCGCGAGCAGTTCAACCCGTTCCAGTTCAAGACCAACGCGCGAGGGCCCAAGTTCGATGTCACGACCAACAAGCCTGCGAGTAGCGGCCTGGCCATCAAGGGGCGGCCGGGGCTGTCGAAGGCCATGGGCGAGCAGCAGCGTCGCGAGACTCTGCTGGTTGAGATGGAGCGGCGCAACAAAGTCGGAGGCATCATTGATCGCCGGTTTGGTGAGGACGATCCCAACATGACGCCCGAGGAGAAGGCCCTGCAGCGGTTCACGCTCGAGAAGCAGCGGCTGCACAAGAAAAGGTCAATGTTCGACCTCGAGGACGACGACGATGCTGGCGTGGCCTTGACCCATTTCGGCAAGAAGCTGGACCTTGACGGCGAACCGATCGTCGACGACTTCGACGAGGATGATCTACCGTCAGGCGATGAAGATGACTCCGAGACAGAGCGGAAGAGGCTAAAACGTCAACGGTGGGAGTCTGTGGCCGAAGAGGCAGAAGAGCG
>Ga0209127_100352_pt1 | contig 16028 bp, 22 predicted proteins | sample LakSupMetagenome_FD_187469 | JGI IMG/M metagenome (GOLD analysis project Ga0209127, IMG submission 187469) | Freshwater microbial communities from Lake Superior, Canada - Sta WM archaea (SPAdes) (version 2) | ecosystem: Environmental > Aquatic > Freshwater > Lake | place: Lake Superior, Canada...
CGAAGTCCCTGCAGTCTACATGCTGGACGTCTTCCTTGCTTGGAGACCGCTACGCATCTACGAGTACCTACCAGCTCCGGGGACCAGGGTTCATAAGCAACCTGGCATTGCCGCCAAGCTTCCCACGCTGGAAACCTGGAAAGAAGCTGGGCTTACCTCGCGCTGGTTTTGTTTTCACGGCAATTCGACCCGGGGATGGGACGTGGAGAAGACAAGACGTGATCGGAGCGCAAGAAAGAAGAGATGATACGTTCAACCCTATTTGTCCCTGGTTGCAAGCCTATAAGCATCCGCCTCCGACCACCGCCGACCATGACCCTCTCAATCCGACTATCTACAAACCAAACCATCCGGACGAGGAGGGGCACCAGCCCTGGGGCGGTACCTCGATGCGCGGGTTGCCAACATATCGGGCGGGGAAATAAATACCTGTGCATACATACTATCTCCCCATGCATTGCCGCTCACTCTCCTCCAGGAAACTCGGAGTACTGGAGATTTTGGAGTGTTGAAGATTCTGAGCAAGTCACCGCAACGAACCATATCGACGCCAACCAGTCCAAATACACCACCAGCATCTCCGCCGCACAGGGTAGAGGCTATCATTTTACGGCCGCGTCTTGGGAATCTGCATCGGTGTAGAGACAACGGATCAGGAGATCAAGTCCCTTATGCCAGGGAGGTGCGTACCTGGCGATCGTATGGGCTTTATGGCGATCCGAACGCCGACTTTACTACGGCCCAGCGGCATAACCTCGCCTAGCTCAAATTCAACGTCGTCGATGGTAATGCCTTCGCGCAGGCTGGGATGACCATCATCCGGACTCAGCGCGCTGCGAGTGCGAGTCAGAGACGAAGGGTCACAGAGGAGGCCCTTGAGAGCAACCATCAGTTGCTTCAGGGGAAGCACGAGTGGGCAGAGGCCGATCTTATTGCCACCGGTATCAAGGGCATCATCACCGGTAGGTCAGCCCGATGGAGCCTACGCTTTTCACTGTGGCCGACCTGAGCTCCCTCAAGTGCTATGAAGCTTGCGGCAGTTGGGGTGGCACGGCTGCATTGGGCAGACTTTTGATGTTACGACTTCGCATAGAATGCTTCAAGATCTTTCATAGCCCTGCTCCTCTTGATGGCCGCACCGTCCAAGGTGTCGAGGTCCCCGAGATTAAGAACAATTCCACAGCGTGCCCATGACTGGTACGCAAGGAAACGTCACCACCCTTGGGTACAACACCCTCGATGTGAATCATCAAGCTGGGTGCGCCACTGGCAAGAATACCACTCCGAGCCGCTGGTCAGCGGGCCTGTTTGGCACATAGGCCAATCCAGCAATGCGGCCGTCTGAGCAACAGGGTCGGGCCCGGCAGAGCCGACCGCCAGCCCCTTGCCTTATATTATCCCGCTAGCGCGATCGACGTGGCAGAGCGAACGGCAGATGGTCGTGAGGGAGGATGCAATCTGGAGAAGGGCAGGTACCATGTTTGGGCTATTCTGAAGGAGAGGGATGGCAGTCAGAGTCCAAGAACCATCAATGAGCACGAGTAATAACAACATCTAGAGGTGGTGGCAGCTGAATATCCCGAATTTTTGCCATGGCGCGTTTGGGATGAACCTCGTCAGTCCCTGCTGCGCCACGCCAGTTCTGCTGCTCTGTTGACACCTCGCGCCATTTAAAACATCATCTGGTTCCAGACACCCTGCAAGGGTACCTGCATGAGCACATGGAACGTGAAGTCGACTTCTTCCAGGCCCTTTTTCTGGCGCCGCACCTCCAGACTCTCCTTATCCATAGTCCGATGCACATGCTTGGGTGTAGGGAGAGTAGTCACCCGCCGCCAGTACCCTGTTTGAAAATCCCTCCTCTCCGCTGTACAGATTTGTTGCACGTCTCTCCTTGCCAAATTGCTCAGTGGCGGGGCCTGTCTGGCGGCGCAGCGTCGGTGGGAGGCGAGTGATTGTCCTGGCAGACAAGCTGTATGAAAGCTTGCGAGTCCTTGTTTCCATGGGAGTACCCATCGCAGCCCACCTCCTTCCCTACGCCGAGTCCACTGGCTTGACGACTTTTGACCCCACGCGTATCAGCCAGCCAAAGGATCGTATGCCATGATCCTGTGCGGTTTTTTGAGGACGTAGCTGTGTAGAAGAAGCCCCAAATCGAGGGCTCGTTCTCCAATGGCGGTATTGGAACGCACAGGCACAGCTGGGATCTCATCCTGGTGGTAGGCTTGTCACCGAATCCCTTCGGCCCTTCGGGCTTGTGTGTGGAGCACGGCGCTCCGAGCTGTCGTGATGCTGCTTGTCCAGGACCGAGAGCTGCTGTACCACGCATCGCGGTAATCGTGGTTCGTGGATCTGATGAGCCTCGGCAATGAGTGTGGACCACTCTCAGCGGTATCGGTATTGGAGTCGAGACCTCTTCACAAATGCAGTCTTGTGCCGGCTGCAACTGAGGTGCTAGGATCAGACTCTCTTGGAGTATCCTGGTTCGTTGTTGCTCTTGGGATATCGAGGTCGTCTAGGCCACGCGGGCTTTGGTCTGGCTCGGGGCAAAGTCTGCCTTGCGTGGATTTCCAAGAAGGTGGTCAGCGACTGTAGCTAAGGAAGTGATATTGGCAAACACTGGTGCAAGTCCAACCACCTTCTTCCCTCAATCGACAGGATTCTACGTGCCGTGTGCCTGAGTTGGAGAGTCTTGCCTGGTCAACATGCCTCGTTGGAAGAGATTCCGGCAACTGGACTGGTTGCTGGGAGTGGCCCCGAGCTTTTCAAGGTGCGCGGATTTCCGATCGCGCTTGTTCGAGTCTCCCGCGAGGGCGTCGATGTAGATAAGTTGCTGATTTCCAGAGATCGGAGTGCGCCCGATCGAGTGGCATAGAATTGGTGGTTGCATATAGAAAGCCTCGAATACATGCGGACAGTAGCGTCAGAAGATGTATAACATGGTACTGCCAGGGGGTCTTAGACAGCCATTGTGTTTGGCGGACGGCTGGAGGGTGCCATGTCGATGGCTGTTGCGGAGCCATGACGTGGACTGGACTTCACCGTGTAAGGTGACTCTGCCTTGTCTCACTGTCGATAACGAGTTATCGGGTGGGGCCACGCGGACCATCTAGGAGAAGGGTTAGCGGGAGGTGGATATTGCCATTCATCAACAGCTGGGGCTTCATTCGCGTATTTCACTCATCGTTTGCGACGCTGGAGTCTGTTTTTACTACGCTTTCTCGGTTTCTTCCTCTTCTTCTCGGTGCGCCATCCCTGTCCTACACCTACCATATCTACCATGAAGCCGGCTTCTGACTCCCGGGAGCACCTGTCTCGGTGTCCAGGACAGATAAAGTGCTCCCATCTTCCCAGACCACGCCTCTTACAGTCATTGCTTCACTAAGCTGAGTAGCTTACAGCTTGTGGTCGCGCGGACTTGGAAGCGCGAGCTCCCTAGGTAGACTACATGGATTCCAATGCTTTGGCAAGGATCTCGAGCTAACATGTCCGTCTTGCAGTTCTAGACTTCTCCTTTACGCCAAGCACGCCCATCGCCAGAGAGTCTTGGGCCGCTCGACGATATCGATAGTCCAGTTGATAGCGATCAATTCGGCGACATTCACTAGACGCATCAACAACCCCGCGATCCACTCGACCGCCCCGATACCGTCTACAAGCGATTCATCTCTTTGTCTTGAGGTGTTGCCACATGGGCATCACACACGGAGGCATTCCAGCGCTTCATCAAGCATGACCCAGTGCAAATGCCTCCAGAGCCCTAGCCCAGACGCCTGGCATTCTCGGTTCGCCAGCAGGAATGCCTAAGGGAGCCAATAGCATGGTGGCTCAGCCGACACCGAACCAGACACGGACTTCCCGGATGTCGACCCCTGAGGCGAGCGGGATCGAGTGAGCATGTTGGCCCACATCCAGCCACAGCACAACCAGTGATCCGGGAACAGAGATACCTCCACCTGTCTTGAAGTCTGGCGGGGAATCTAGGAACTCCCCCGTCAATGACTGGACGTCCTTGCCTGCTGTGAGTATCTCCTCAATATCATCGTCGGCAACTAGCTGCTCGTTCTATAGTCACCGCTTCCCAAACTTACCCAGAGGCTTCTCACACTTCGCTTCGGTGCCGTCCGAATCATACGCGTTCTCCGCGACCTTCTCTACTCCGACATCCAGCCCTCTATCCACAACGCCTTGGCCAACCACGTCTTCTTTGGCCACACCGTCCGCGTCCAACACCGCTAGAGCCGGACACTATTGCTCCCTTGCAGCCCCATCTTAAGACAGCAGCGAAGCCCCAACAATCAACAATCTCACTTCCAGTCTCCCTCTTGAGGCATGTTCAACCTCCTGCTCGACGTCGCCCGCCGGATGCGAGCCCACAAGCGCTTTGCGGCGTTTCCTCCCGGCGACAAATTCCAGGACAGCTTCCGCAGCGAGACGACCGCAGCACGGCGGCAGATAAATTGAGATGGAGAAGGCCCTCCGGGTTTTAAGGGCATGATGGACGTGGTTGCCAGATAAGCAGCAGTTGGAGGAGTGGACTGCCGAGCCGAGGAGAAGGGGATGGATGATTTGTTTCTACTGGCTTGGGCGATGACCGGCGACCAGCGGGAGATGTGAGACTGCAATTGTGAGGCGCGAGTTTGTAGATCTGATAAGCGAAGAGATTTAGGCACTCACACTGCTGTTTGCGCCTTGGCCATGTCCGACACCTCTGGCGCTTACTCGCCGCTGCCAGCAGCTGGTCTTCTTCAGTGGCTCCTGCTATGGGTCAACGCCGGACGGAACCAGGTATATGATGGCAAGGCTCCCTGGTTGGTGTTGCCAAATCTTAATTCAGCGGGTCAGACCACTCCATTACTGAGTTCTCTAAATTGCCGGTCCTGACCTGGCCTGGCTTGGCTGATGCGACATCAAACTCGCCGCGGTTGTGGCTGATGCGTCGCAGACCGGGCACAGTTCAGCGACTACAGTGTACTATCTCAAGACAGCTCACGTCGAAAACATCGTTCTTGTGCGATCTGCGACATTACCGTCGACGTGGCACCCCTGGCTTCCAAGTTGTTTGCCAGTGCGAGGTCGGCAAAGGACATCCCCGTCATCCGCGGCCCGGCCATGGAACAGCAAAGCTTAGTTTGAAGCCACTCAGTCTACGCCCGGGTGAAAAAGGCACAACAAACGGCCTTGTTTGGCCGGCTTCGTATCTTCCCTGGACTCAAGCAGCCCATGTGAACGTTAGCCGCAAACCCCCAGTTGTTTCGCGTAGTTGAGATGCCGGTTCTCATGTCGGGGTTTGGTGTGGTTCCCGCGCATCTTCGCCTACTCATCATGACGCCAAGATTTGGAGGATCCAAAGGTCTTGGTAGACTCGGGACGGACCCTGTACCGCCGTTTGAGTTTCCATTCTGCCCGTTTTTCAACCTTTCACCAGTACCATCAACGTATCTACCGCCGGCTTGCTGCCTCTCCGTAAAAGTTTCCTGGTAGTCTTGGTATCTAAGCTTATCCAAAAATCCCAATAAGTACTTGGTCAGAATCTGGAGACCTCAAGACGCTGGTCGACGAAGCGTTTGCTGCCTTGGCAATTCTCCCTGACTAACATGCTCACGGTCAGCTTTATCATCGGCTCCCTAGCCACTGGCTTTCTTGTGCTGCTGTGGCCCATTGACCAGCAAGAGAGAATTATACCACGCGACTCCGATCGCCCGTACTCGACGACCGCATTCCGGTGGAGAATACCCCGACTCAACCAGACTACCGCGGTGTCGGGCGGGAATATCGAGCCGTTATATTGGGCTGCTAGGGGGAAAGAAGAGCGAGGGTTTGCTGGCAAAATTGGGGGTGATATGGCGTAGACTGGCAATCTTTCAGTTACTCAGGGGTGATGCTACCGACGTAGAAGCGACAGATCAAGGCTCCTGCTGCTGCATATCTTTAAAGTGACTGACCTTGCGAAGATAGTGGATGATGGTAGATTCTGGGATGGCGGACTACGCCATTGCTGAGCGAAAGGCGGGATACGTGACGGGGTGGATTCTGCCCCTGGGGCGTGCCTCCGTCAAGCAGGCTTGTCGCTCAAGAGCTGGTATCGACACTGGCTCGGTTGTTCAGACGGGTCAGGGTGGTCATGCTTATGTGGACCGAGGGAACATTTATGGTCGCATGGTGGGCAAGGCCAAAAGTGCTGCACGTCTGCAACTGGGTCAGCAACAGGACGGTTACTCAGGCTACGTTGGGTGAAGGTACATCTTCATTTACTTTTGTAGAACTGAAAGGCAGGGAGCGGACCTTAGGGGTTTCTATCTCCACCTTTGCTTCGGCAATGGTCCTTTCCACCGTCTCCCCCTGGTGACAAGGTTGGAATCAGGGTCGCCTTGATTTCACCTTCAATTGGCCCGATCGCCTATCCATCGTCGTCGAGCAGCGGGTCAGAGTGTCAGTATATATATCACGTATGGATGTGCCCCTGACGGGTCTTGAGCTGTGGGATGGGCAGAGAAACATACCGCATATCGCCTTAGATGATAGCATCTCTTTCAGGCTTCATTGTTCCTAGCTGGGGACGTAGCAAGATCGCAAGCTCTATCCCGTATGCGTGATTTGCTCGTAAGACTCTGGCCATTAGTGCCACAACCGCCCTGTTTTGCGCATATACATAATCCCTTCATCTCCTATTAAATTCATCCCGTTGCCATCCGTCGAAATAAGGCTAGAATGTTGCTATGCGATCTCAGATTCTTCTGTCGTTTCTTTCAGTCTACACTAATCTGGGTCAGAGTAATTTGTAAGAAAGAGGAACTCTAGTAACAGATGTACCAATAGTTGCTGTAATATCAAGTAATGCTCGCTGCCGGGATACGATAGTGAGGCATGTCTTTGTACAGATGTCCGTCCTGCTCGGGATCGATGCCATGCTTCGTTGCATCTTGCTCGATTTACCCCTACATAACTTCAATAACTTCAACATGAATAGCTGTCCTCCAATCCGGCTTGAACGCTCACCCAGCTCCCTTCCAAGACATCTGCACGATCGAACATACGCCCTTCTACCTATCCATAGTATCGATCTTCATATTTTCGTAATCCAGCAGTCCAAGCAGGCGGCGAAGCTGCCTTTGTGCCTCATGAACGCGCCAAACGACCTCGTACACCTTGGGAGCACGCCACAGGTGTACTTCCGTATCCGCAACGCTGGCCCCCTGAGGCACTGGGGGGTACCTTTCCGCCGCGTCCCAAGTTGCGCTCAGCTCCTCGAAGCTAAGTTTGGTAGCATCGATTCCGTTGTCAAATGCCTTGACTGCCGCTGCAAGACTTCTTGTGGCAAGGGCCACCGCATTACCCTGCGGTACCTCGGGCAGGGGAAGGAGGAGGAGGTTCGCGGCTTCAATGGTATACATCCAGGGCTGGAGTCGACAGGGGGGAGGCAGAAGAATGTCTGCGGCGATGCACCGCCGCGCGTGTCTAATAAGTATTTCTGAGAAGTGGTGCGGACCGAGGGGTGTATCGGCTGCAAGTAAGAAGGCGGCACGGATCATGAATACGCCGCAGTCGTAGACATTGGGTTGCTTGGGCATCTACCTGCCTCGTTAGGACGGACCAGTTTGGGCGATCACGGAGCATTGGGCGGTCTTACCTCGGAAATGTTGATGATGGCTATCTCTCTCCGGAGAGTAAAGGTATTGCTCTTCAACAAGGCAGCCAGCAGCCGGAACGCAGCATCCTCCACCGCAGCGGGGGCGCTCCGCCGCGACGAGTCGTAGTACTGCAGCATCTTCCACTCAATTTCGTAGGCATACAGACTCCAATGCTCCTCGTGACAGACGGGCAGGAGCAATGTTGTCTTGTCGGCAATACGGGCCCGGAGACGGTTCAGGTTCGTGGGCCTCCTCTCGAGAAAGCCTTTCATGACGAGGCTATCCACGACACAAATGTTCTGGTTTTGCTCTGCAAGTCGACACAGGGCGAGTTCAACGGCATCGTCGTTCAGACACTCGCCTGGCTCTAGTGACCTGATGGCATTGAGCTGCCGCAGGGCGAAGATGGCTTCAGCTTCGTCGTCCATATCGGGAAAGAAAGATGGATAGTGCAGATGTTGAGGAAGACAAGTAGTTCGTGCTCAACGGAAGGAAAAAAGGTGAACTCGTAGGGAGAGGCTCTTTGGATTTTTCAGTCCTAGCTGAATGAACTACCTTACGGACATGACACATGGGGATCGGCAGGCCCATGTATGGCTATGGTAGCTTTGATCTGGGCTCCAAAGGCCGCCAGGAATTCCATGTGCGGAGCTTGGATGGTCGTCTCATCTGAGGTTAGGACAGGGCCTGTGTGTCATGGTCGAGTGATGGTCGAGTGTATGGCGAGGTTCATCGAGAGCTGTTGCCCCACCCACATTTGCACATGCGGCAATGACGTCATTATCGAAGGATTGCTCCTCTTTCAGTTGTGGCTTCCCCGCGCAGGGAATTTCGACGTCTCTTCCCGTCACCACCGTCCACGCAACCACTTTCCTGAGTGCAACACCACCAGAACCTGTTACAACCTCTTCCATCTAGCCCATCAACGATGGCGCGAATGATCTACGGGACTGCCTGGAAAGAAGCTGACACAGCCCGTCTTGTGTACGAAGCCGTCAAAGCTGGATTCCGAAGCTTCGACACCGCCGCCATGGCCAGACACTACAACGAGGCCGGGTGTGGAGATGGCCTCCGTCGCGCAGCACAGGAAGGGCTGGTATCGCGGTCCGACCTCTACATCCAGACGAAGTTCTCGCCTTCGGACGACGCATTCGCGGACGCGGCGCGGTATCCCGACATCCCATCTCAAGTGCGCGCGTCTGTCCAACAGTCACTGGAGAGGCTGCGTGTGTCCGACGCGACGAGTGACGCCTACCTCGACTGTGTCGTCCTCCATTCGCCCTATCCGAGTCGCGACGACACCCTTGCCGCGTGGCGAGCCCTCTCGGCATTCGTGCCGGACCACGTCCGCTCCCTCGGAGTTAGCAACATCTCCCACGCCGAACTGCGAGCGCTGCTAGACTCCCCAGCTGGCGTGTGCGCACCCGTCGTTGTGGTGCAGAACCGGTTCGCTGCAAGGGAGCGCCACTGGGACGCGGCGACGAGGGCACTCTGCGCCGCCCGGAAGATCACCTACCAAGGCTTCTGGACACTCACCGCCAATGCCAAGGAGTGGAAGACTGCAGACTATGTCACCGCGGTTGCGGCAGGCGCTGGGGTCAGCCGGGTCGTGGCCTGGTACTCGTTGATGATGGCGATGGATATTGTGGTCTTGAATGGCACAACTAATGTCGGCCATATGCGAGAAGATCTCGCCGGTATGAGTAAGATTGAGGAGTGGATGAACACATCCGAGGGTCAGAGCATCTTTGAGGAAAGCCTAGCCGTCCTGAAGCGCCGGACGGGGACGGTCTCGGAGGCTTGAACCGTGCTTACCGACTGTTGAACATTGAGTAGAGAACGCAGGTTGTTGGGTGATGGCTGGATCAGAGGCATGCGGCAGCTTGCCCTCGCTGGCGGCTAGCCACCTATCATGCCGTCGGGTCGGGACTCCTAGTGTTTGACGCCACTCAGTGGGCTTGCACAGCTAGCATTCTCACGGTGGCTTGTGTGGGCGTGATCCCCGTTGGTTCTAGCGGCAGCATTCAAGTTGATATCTCGAAAATGGCGTCAAAAACATGGAAGATCCAGTGTCAAAGGGTGAGGAATGTGAGCGCCGATAAGTGGTTATCTGACTCTAACCAAACCCAGACTAAGATCGTTCACCACCAAATCACCACTTCGAACCACGCTTCCTCCCACGTGCAACCGGGACCCTTGTTTCTGTCCTTGATAGCCATCCAAGCCCATGAACAAACTGATGACCGTTGTCATCTCTTTGGCTTACTTCCCATAAAGCATATCAAACTCTCATTCCATCTTGATGTCTGACTTGAAGCAGCAGCGAAATTCTGAGCAAAGCTCCTACATTGAGGTCACCATGCAGCCTCAAGGTCACCTTTTCAACAATCTCACCGCCAATTCGGTCAGGAACAAGAGGTCGAGTGGTGCGGAGTAACGCCCACACCAGAGGAGCACCATTGCAGGCCCTTCGGCGAGATCTCCCGCAAAGTTTATGCAACTGCTGTGCAATTCATCAGGGCCGTCAATAGCCATGACTCCCCCAGCCCCGTGTACGACCTGATCAAGCGGCCCGGAGAGGACGGCCTCGCCGACCTGGAGGAACGGTGGGCGGGGGTGTATGGCCAGCTCGGCTGCCTCGCATTATCCGTGGATATTGACGCAGGCGACAAAACTCTGAGGGGTAAGCAACCGCAATATCTTCGCTGGGTGGCGACAGGACGGAAAGGCGGTATCTGTCCGTTCGGCCATTAAGACAACTGCCCCGGCACTTCATCATCCGTCAACCTGGGCTCTACGTGTGGCACAGACTCCTGGCTCACCGCATGCACCGGATCTTGCCTCCCTGATGGATCCGGGGTCGGGGTCACCGAATGGTACTCCAGCAAGACCTTCTAAGCACGGGATTGGCCTAACGATAAGCCACGATGCATTGAGACTCGGCGCCTCATCCACGCCGTAGCCATTTTCAGCGACACCCTCTATCACTTCCTTGCGGTGACCTAGGAGTCCAGATTTCCGCTAACATCGATCACAGTCAGCTAGGGATTGGCGGTAGTCACGATCAATTCCCACAGCGCTTATACTCCCGAGTACACGGTATTATCAATCCGCCCGCAAACTGGCCTCGTGGAGACCGTGATCCAGTTTCACGGCAGCACCCCAGAATACGATGTGCAATTTCCCCTTCCACCTGACCAACGACCGGGGCTTACCATGGCCATGCTCATGCGCATAAACTGCCACGTCCCTCCCGGCGTCGCGAGATACCTCGTCGTGCTACTCATCCGCCGTAAGTAGGCCCCTCCGGACACCTGCTCTTACCCCAGCTAACCACACTTCGCTCCCACCTACCTACAAATCCCTCCATAGGACTTCGTTCTGGCTGCTGGCGCAAATCATCCGCGGAATCAGCGCAGAGCGAAGCTCATGGACATGGTTGCTGGGGGCTGCGTCGAGAACGGATTCAGGCGTTTTTGGCAAAGCTAGTGTCAAGGCAAGTGCGGCAAGCCCGGACCACCACGATATCCCTTGTGTGAAGTCCCTGGGCATATGGATGCCTTAATAAGATCTTTGTGGACTCAAAGGTGCAGTGGTTGGTGCAACTAAGGCCGAGATGGACAGCCTCGAGTGCGAGGAGGAAGGGGGCATTTGCGAAGTGCGTCGAACCGTACGGATGCTGAATTCTGCAGCGGCTTTGGTATGATTTGCATTGAGTTCGTGAACTCGCATGGATATTGAGGTATTGCACTGGGGTCAATACTCAGTGTGTTTCATGGTATCACGGGATGCGGCCGAACTCGTCAGAACTGGTGACGGCTGCCGATTGTGTGTTGGGCGAGGATTCACCGGTTTTCTGGTGCAAGTCCGTCTAACAATACCCACTGTCATCTCCACGGGCTCTCGAGCTTGATTACTCTTGCGCATCTCAACGCATGCCGTGACCCTTAACCCTGACCCCTAGTAGAATGACAGATACACATGGCTATCATCTCCTCCAAACAAGAGTTCAGCAGCATGCACTGTGGTCAATACACCTGCGCAACACCACATGCACCTTGGTCCATGTGCGACGATTTGAACGGCTAGCTAGCCGGCGTCAACATTCTTATCCAGAGCTACGAAATCGACAGATACCTGCTACTGCCGGCTTGCGATCAAGTGTCACATCGATAGAACAGACTTGTTACAAGAAATGCCTACAATACGCGTTGATCGAGAAGTTGCTTACCTTAGCTGGCTAAAAATAGCATGTCCGCCATTTTGAGCCGGGCATTTTTGTTATCTTTACTTTCCATTATGCGAGACACGAGACGCGAAGTGGTACCACGGATACTGGATGCACTCAGGCCTGTTTCATTGTGGACGACCCATGGAAATGACGTGTTCTTTTCGGCGTACTAGAGCAGCAGCTTCACAATGCCCTGGGCGACCGGGGAAAACACATGTTCTAGTCGCAGTTGCCGGTCATGGCGACATTAGCTGGTGTCAGAGGCCGGTGATCGAACCCGTTGTCGTCTGGCAAAGCCGGATGCTCCATAATCATGACCCTTCACGTCCATGAGCCTCCACAGTCATGACACTCCACAGCCATGACGCTCCACAACTACAACACTCCGCACCCATGAGCCTCCACAGGCATAACGCTCCCGTCTACAACCATAACGCTCCACAACTATGACTCTGTAACATCCGTCGGCCATTAGGTAAGCACTGACGTCCTTATGGACCAGCAGAGCGTGTACCGAGCCCAAGGAACGTTGCTTGCAATCACAAACAACATACGTGAAAGTACACTAGCGCAACTACAGCTGCTGCACGACGCGGTTCACGTGAGAGCCGGTAAGGCTGGTAGCGTCCCCCGGATCAGCTCTTGCGCCACCGGGTAACCGCAAGCGCTGGCCGATCTCTTAGTCACTGATTTCTCACTCCCAGAAGCAGCTACGGCGGTAAGACTGGTAACCTGCCCATCTGCAAGGGATGCAGCCAAGCGCACGCAGGCTATTCCTCCAGCCCAAATCTACACCATGCCAGCGGTTCCATAGAGAGCAGGTCGATTTCCCGCGGCTCGAAGCCCGCATCGCCGCCCGAGAGGACTGAAGCGCAGCCCAATCAGGCCGACAGGAGGAGGAGCCGGGCTTGTATCCCAGCCCGCGCCAAACCCTGGAGCAGAGCGCGCGTGGCGATGCTCCACCAGTCGAAAAGGTGAGCTCGTCCCGGTCGCAGTCCGGCCATTGCCGGGCCAGGACGGCGGAGCATCTGTTGATCAGCTGGCGAGGTCGCAAGGCGCATTAAGGTGCGTGCAGAGTGCAATCGGGCTGTATCAACCAGCTGATCGGGCTGCGTCGATCCGCTGAGCTATCAAGACTGGAGTGGAGAGTTGTGGTTGAGGCCGCTGATGGGTCTCAACGTAGAAATCAAGGCATTCACATGCGGCACTCATGTTTCGCCGCCTCGTCCGACTGAGAGTCTCGTACTGTAAGCATGAACCCTTAAGTGTTCAGAGGCTGTGTTGCGAGGAACTATCTGGTTTGGAAGACTCTGCCGAGGAAGGGGTGTGAGTAAACTTGGCGAAGAAAGGACCTCTACATGGATCTGGGGATGCCACGGTGCCTCTGCTCATTCCTGTTTCGTCTTTTCCAACCAATAGCTGGCCCGGTCTCTTATTGCTCGACGCCGGCATCTTCATAGCCTGCTCGCAGGAGTCTCCGTACAACTTGAGAAACATGCGGCAGATGAAGACCAGTCGTATAGGGCCAGATACAGTGTTCATGGAATCCCGCCGTGTTGTTCCTATTCATGCTCTGAGGTTCACTCCTAACCGACAGATGCGCCCATGAACTGGCTCAGCCCTATACAGCCTCATAGCCGTTGTCCGACCCTCCTACAGTTCAGAAAATCATACTAACTCCTAGACCCGCGTCCACAGCCATAGATGTCTGTCTGTTGTCATCCTCCAAAACTCTCGACCGGGATCCGTAGAGGAACAACAGTAATTCTCACACTACATCATCCCCCCTGGGGCACGCAACTGCCGTGGCACCGTCAGCATCGCCGCGTTACACATCGCACTGGACTCACAGCTGACGTACCTTCCTCAACCTCTCCATCAACTCCCCATCCCCGTCTTCAGCCTTGGTTTTAGTTCTGGTGACATGCACTATCTTCTGCTGTCTCTTCTGGCTCGCAGTCGCCTTCTGCTCTGCTCTCTCGCGCTCCCGTCGCTTCATCCTTTCGTCGAGCCGAGCGCGGTATGGCTTCAGGTCTTCTTCTTCCCGCCGCTTGAGGATCCAGCGTCTGCCCCAGAGCGAGAGGGAGAGCAGCAAGACGAGGGCCAAGACCATGACAGGAAGGATTTCGGGTGTCATTGCGTGGTTTTGGGATCCAACGGTTTTGCCGTCGTCGCTCGGTCCTTGCCAGGCGGTGGCACGGTGGGCTAGGGTTTGAGGTTCGCGTCCACTTCCTTCATCAGTATTACAAGAGAATTATTAGTTTTAAAAAAGGGTAAGAAAGTTTAGGGTTGCATTACTTACCTTGGACTTGGTCTACTCGTCGGCGGTTGTGTCCGTTTGCGTCCGCTTCTTATCTGGCAGGTGGTCTGCGCTGATCGTTTGTTCCTGACCTTCTGATGGTAGTCTGGTAAGACCCTCTTGGGCGACTAATCGAGTAGGGAGCGTTAATTCGTGCGTGCTAGTGTTGCACTGGAGATTGCAGCGTGCTCTTGACGTGCTAGGAGCTGTGCCTTGACGGAAGTGGTCCGAAGTTCCAGAAAAGGGATTTTTTCTTGCGCTGACTCACGTGATATGCGGTCCACTTTTCTGCCGGTCCGAACCGCCCAAGGCCGGAGCGGGCCCACTCCGGACATCAAGCGGATTCGACTTCCGGGACAACCAACGATATCTCCGGGATACGCCCATTGCACTTGTAGTGCTACGTTTCTTGATTATCATTGATAAGATGTAGCGCTCTTGGCAATGCTTCTCCAAAATGCGATGTGCCGAAGCAGTCCAATCCGCCCCAACGGACTACATTTGGATGGATCATTGCACCAAGACGCAAAAGCCGACCACCAAGACGCAAAAGCCGACCACGTCATCCGACGACGATAACTCAGTACCTCCGAGGCGCTATCTCCCCGCAACCAGCCCAATCATCCGCCATCCATGAAAGTGCAGAGCCGTTCGCCAAAACAACAACTGGCCGGGAAAATCATGCTGTTGATGTCGTGAGGTGGGAGGTTCGTGGGTCCGCATGTGCCGTCGGTGCAGAGGGGGGACCGGCAACGCACCGCTCGGGAAATCGGGGGAAGGACACGACATGCGAAGATTCGAGGAAGTTGCGTCGATGTTTGTCAAACATGCAACGATTTCAAGCTTGGAAGTACCACGGGGGAGCGACCGTCCGATAGTGAGGCACCCATGCACCCGTGCGCAATCTCGATCCTGGTATCCCAAGTCTTTTTCAACTCGAGTTGTCCTTTTCTTCACGTCGATTGGCCAGATGTGCCATCCCAGATATCCGACTTCCCTTATCTGTCTGATATCGCGCCCTTCGTCAACCACCTTCTTAGCGGTTTCTGTTTCGGATAATCTCGTCGTCCTCGCCGCCGGGGCTCTAGAGGAGAGATGGTATAGGATCGGCGGGTAGCGCGGTAGGGCAGTGATAAATAGCCAAGCAAAAAGGACAGAAAAACATGCAGTGGATGTTGGGAAGACATATAAGGCACGAGAATGGGCTGGATCTTGACAAGGACGGTAATGAAAATTTAGGAAGTCACAGGAGAGGGCATGCGGCAGCAGACGTGGCAGTGGGAGGGGAGGGCTTGGGCAAGAGAGAGATATTTTGGGGACGACAAGTTCGTAAAAGAGTGGGTTGGTGGTGAGGGTAGTAGAGCCAGAAAGATGGTGTTATGACGAGCGAGCTGGAGGGAGACAGGAGGATGGCGTTCATTGGGCGGTCCGTCCCAAGGGTACTTTATGCCAGTATCTCTCAAGAGCAGCATAGCAACGACGCATGAATAATGATTAGGAAGGGAAATGGTAGCACGGTGCGACCACTTCCTTGCCAACCCTTCTCTCGTTCCCATTGCTTTGCCCAACGAACTCCTCCGTCTTTACCCTACTCATGCTGCGTGGTTCTGGGGCACGCACGCATAACTCGCTTATATATGTGTGTGCCGGGTCCTTCGCCGCGGGTCAGGGGATTATTTCCTCGCGCAGATACGGCCTGCTAGGTGGAGGACGGGGAGTGGATTGGGCAGCTGGGGCAGGGAGGAGGTTGATGGGTGGTTGGTTGGTTGATGGAGAATGGGACAGACAAGGTGGTGATTGGGAGGGGGCGAATAAGCGGCAGGGTAGATTGAGGAGATGATCGGGGAGGAGGGGAAATCCAGGGATA
>Ga0209127_100353_pt1 | contig 15976 bp, 5 predicted proteins | sample LakSupMetagenome_FD_187469 | JGI IMG/M metagenome (GOLD analysis project Ga0209127, IMG submission 187469) | Freshwater microbial communities from Lake Superior, Canada - Sta WM archaea (SPAdes) (version 2) | ecosystem: Environmental > Aquatic > Freshwater > Lake | place: Lake Superior, Canada...
GACAAGACTGCAGAATCGTCTTGTCCGTGTCTTTTCCCTGCGCCATTGGCTGGCTGGCAGGACACGATCATGCAGCGTTCCATAACTTACCACAGTACTTCCATTGCCTGTCGACAACCGAGTCGCATGATAAACAGCTGCTATTTGAAGACATGCACTGACATCGCCTTGCCTTGCTATAGGGATGCCAAGGTACAAAGGACCATACTTCTATTCGTAGCCATTCGCTTAAGGTTTACCATGCAGAAGGGGAGTTAACGCGCCCGTGAGGCACAGCCGGGATCGAGATCCTCTGAATGTTGTGCAAGTCTTGAGAGGCTGCCAGTGCTGTCACTGGCGAGTTCGACCGAATGGCTACTAGGAAGCTCCGGGTTTGAGAAGATACGCCTTGATCCTGAGTGGCTGGCTGGCTTCCTGTTCGAGGAGCTACGACTATCTCGTAGGCCAAGCCTGGAGCGACTGATTTTAGTGGCAGGTTACAAGTTTGCAGGCCGATACTGGTGAGACGAGGTAGAGAAGAGAGTTGTGATAATTCCCCGTTGGTTGCTGGCGTCGAGCTGCATGCATCGAGACGGAGAAAAAGGAAACGAGGCTGGCTGACTGGAGATCTGGGCGCTAAAACAATCTGGAAACCGGGGAGTTAGAAGCAGGCAACCGGGATTGACAGGGATGCCGGAGGAATCTCCGTCTCATGGTCTGTGACCTTCAGAGGGTTTGGGGCGACCAGTAAGCCTCATATCGGCGGAGCTCGCCGTCCACGGCATAAAGATATGAGTTCGCCCGGGCGATCACCCTCACGAGGCATACGAGACGCGGAAAGCGGGATAGCATGATCGACATATAGAGCCGCGTTACGAACTCAGCAAGACGTTGGGACATTGGGTTACAGGGGACGTCCAGGTGGCAGAGGTTGGAAAGGATCCCTCCCGCAAGTGTGTGCCTACAAAAGTACCTTACTTCGTAGGTATGTTGATCGAGGCACTGTGCCTATTGAGGCACGATATTTACGATATTCTACAAGCCACAGAACTTCAAACAGCATCGAGCAGCCCAATAACAATCGGCCAACTGGCATGCTGCATCAGAGGTTAGTCTAGAGCCGGCGATCATTTTAGGGCAGGGGTGGGCTCCTGATGCCGCCGCATTTAAGCTTAGCGAAAGCCGGTGCGAAACCCGGCGTTCTTGTCTTTTCTTCGACCACCTGAGAACCATCTACTTCAATCAAGTACACTGTCGCTCATCTGACATCTCGAAGCCGGCATCTTGAAATTACCTTGATCATCAGTCAGACAAGGAGCCCTAAAGTTTCTTAGTCTCCGTATCAGGCAATGGTGTCGCAGATCTGATCTACCCTGAATCTACCAACGTACCCGTCTCGATACCCGCCATGTAGTGCTACGATGCCTCCAGAAACCCCAGAAAGTAACATATAATCCATACTTGCTGCTCATCCACATCTTATCCATCGTCCCTGTCACACATACTTGAAACATTACTACTGCTCTCGTCATCTTTCCTTTAGGCCTGTTTGATACTGCGCGGGCTTTATTGGAATACAAACGGACATTTCCTACCTGAAGAGAATCTCGGCACAGGTCCATATCACGCTGGCGCTGCCCTGTGATGTTCGTCTCGACTTCCTGAGCGGTAGTCACATATCTCCACGATTCCGGCCGGCTTTTCCGGGCCTTCTGCTGAGAGTGTTGTAAGTCCAGGCCGAGGATTCTCTTAGCGATGATGCCTCCCCACTCATCAATATTGGCCGTTTACCAACGCCATCGTTTCGCTCTTTACTCGTCCTATGTACTCTCACTAACAAGTTAGCAGACCAAAAATCTCGTGACGCGCGCATTTCTATCAAGGATTCCACGCCGCGCGAGGTTAAGCCCTGTCCGACATGTTCAATATCAACGCTGCCGCGCTCCCAACCCTGCGGACTCGTCAGGCGCTCCTGATCCTGGATCTTCAGAACGAGTTCGTGTCTCCGGATGGCGCATTGACCATCAAGCAACCGGATGTCGTCGTCTCCCGCGTCATCCAACTCGCAAAAGCCTTCCGGCTCTCCGGAGCCGGGGACGTTATCTGGATCCGCACCCAGTTTGACGGCCACCGGCCGCTCTCTGGAGGAGCAGATGGAGGCGACCAGATCATCACCACGGACGCCCCCATCGTACCCAGACGGAGTAATTCGTCCAGAGGACGACAACCGACGTCCGGTCGGCACGAGGAGGCGGTGATGGAAGCCGACGAGGAGGCGTTCCTCAGTTACCCTCCGGCTTGCGAAAAGCCCCAGTGCGTCCTACCAGGCAGCGACGGCGCCCAGCTGGCGCCAGAGGTCCAGCAGGCCGTGGACGTGGGCAGGGATATCCAGTTCACGAAGACGCACTACAGCGCCTTCGCGGCGGGCCAGCAGCTGGTGCAGCTGTTGCGCGGGCGCTTCGTGACGGAGATCTACGTCTGCGGCGCGCTGACGAACATCAGCATCTACGCGACGGCGCTGGATGCGGGCCGCCATGGGTACGACATTACGCTGGTGGACGACTGCTGCGGTTATCGGAGCGACATGAGACATTCCAATGCTGTGCATCGGTTGATGCAGTTGACGGGGTGCGAGGTGACCACCTCGAGCGATATCATGGCGAAGCTGAAGCCCGAAAAGCCTAGCAGTGAGAAGAAGGCGAAGCGGCGGGGTGCAGCGCGAGACGAGACGCCAGGCAGCAGTCGTCGACGCGGCAGCAAGGAAGCTGCGGGGCGGTCTGGGAGCAAGACCAAGGAGCCAGCTGTAGGTCAACCCTCTCCAGAAGACGAGGACGACCCCTTGCCCTCGTCTTTTGAGAGGTTGACGCTAAGTGGCCCGTCGGCTCCAGCTCCAGCTGTCTCCTCATCAGCCACCACAGGTGCTCTGCCTCAGCGTCATCGCCAGGACTCCGGCCCGACTGCACAGCAACCCATTCCGACCGTGGTAGAACGCAGCAACCCGGCAGGACCGCCAGAGACGAGACCCCCTGTTACTACGGCCAAGCCAACTTACCAGACGACACATGTCAATCCTGCGCCCTTGGAGGTTGATCCTGATCTGGGTAACGAATCGACTCCGCATGATGGTGACTCATCGACTCGGAAAGGCCACTTCGACGTTGGACAAAAGCTACAATATATAAGAAGCAACCAGGTCAGAGGCCCGCCCCGTATTCTTATCCCGCCCAACAGCGCTCTCGGGTCCGTCAGATCTGCAGCTGCTAAAGCTAGAATGCAGTCCCGACAGCCTCCAGGAACCAAGGACACCACTTCCAGCAGCAGCAATGCGTCTGTCTCGACAGCTAGCGACGCATCTCAACCGGGAATGGAAGGAGAGCCAACCCCCACCCCCTCAGAGCCCCTCTGCGAAGGCGACACCACCATAATCACCAACCTCCTCCCGCCCTCCCTAGCAGCCACCGCCTTCGACCGCCTGAAGTCCGAAGTATATTGGCAGCACATGTCCCACCAAGGCGGCGAAGTCCCGCGACTGGTTGCCGTGCAAGGGGAAGTCGACCACCAAGGCGACATGCCCGCCTACCGGCACCCGTCGGACGAGTCCCCGCCCCTCCTCCCCTTCACCCCCACCGTGAGCGAGATCAGGAGGCGCGCCGAGGCGGCCGTCGGCCACCCGCTCAACCACGTGCTGATTCAGCTCTACCGCTCCGGCGGCGACTACATCAGCGAGCACAGCGACAAGACGCTCGACATCGTGCGGGGCAGCTTCATCGCCAACGTCAGCCTCGGCGCCGAGAGGACCATGGTCTTCCGCACCAAGAGGCCGGATAAGGACCCCTCTTGGCTGGCGGAAGAAGAAAGGGCCTCGGACGACGACGAAGCGCCGAGGACAGAAGAACAACCGGCAGGCCAAACCGGCCGCGTCGTCGTCCGCGCCCCGCTCCCGCACAACTCCCTCTGCCGCATGGGCCCCGCGACCAACTCGCGCTGGCTCCACGCCATCCGGCCCGACAAGCGCGCCGACCGGGATAAGACGCCCGCCGAGCTGGCCCGGTCGGGGGCGCGTATCAGCCTAACCTTCCGGCACATCGGCACCTTCCTCGATGCCACCCGCTCCCGCATCTGGGGCCAGGGCGCGACGTCCAAGACCCGGGACTCTGCCCGCACCGTGATCAACGGCCAGACGCCCCAGGCCGTGGCGATGCTGCGGGCGTTCGGGGCCGAGAACCGCTCTTCGCGGTTCGATTGGGAGGGGTACTATGGTGGCGGGTTTGATGTGTTGGATATTAGCGCGAGTCCGAGGCTGTATTTCAGCCGGGATTGGGTTGTGAATGCCAGGGCGGCGATGATGCTGGGATACTTTGGTGTTGGGTTCGCGAAGGGGAGTACCGGTGCCCCCGGGACGGGAGGCGAGGCGGTGATCAAGTTTGTGGATAACGATGGGTCGAGGACGGGTGTCGAGGGCGGGGTGGCGGTTATGCTGTATCTTGATGCGGTGTATGGGAAGGGGGGAGGGGAGGTCGGGAGGGAGGAGGTGGCGAGGAGGTATATGAGGTTTCAGGCTGCGCTGGGACTGGGGGAGCGGTGGAGGTTGGCAATCGACACGATTCGAGGGAATCAGCAAGGTAGTGGTGAGGGCGTGGAGGGGATGAGGGAGTTGGGCAAGGAGATGGAGGCCTGGGATGGGTATGCGAGGGAGGCGGGCGATGAGGCGTATATCGCGGGTGGCAAGAGGATGTCGATTGCGGATTTTGCGCTGTGGCCAGTGCTGCACGACGTTGTGACCTCGCGGCCGGGGTTTATGCAGCGGTTTGAGTATCTGATGGGGTACTATGAGCGCTTAAAGAGGAGTAAGGCTGGGCTTAGGGCGCTTGGGGGCGGGGAGGGTGAGGATAATTTCGGGGCTGAGACAAGGAAAGGGGCAGAAAAGTGAAGTTTGGTATATGCCTTTGCTGCCAACGTAGCGTAGCAAGCTGGTGAGCGTTTCGTTCTGGGTAAAATAGAGCAGGCGGATCTAGATGTTTTGTCCTCTTGGCTATCTCCAAGCCTGTGACCTCGCTTGGCTCATCAAATCACAGTGTCAGCAAGCGACGTGTTACAATACCATGTGCAGCTATTATTGGCTGAGCAATACAAGGACCGCGACGCCTGCTCGTCAAGTTGAAAAACCAAATCCATCCACCTGATGACCTAGGTTACAGAAAGTGTTGAACGGGATGTTTTCTGCTCGCCCCTCCTCTCCCCCTCTCTTCAAGCCTTCGCCTCCCAAGGCAGCGGGTACGTCCCGACCCAATCCGAGACCTCGCTCCTAAGCTGCACGATCTCGGTATCGGTATTCCCGTCGCCCAGAAACTCCAGGAACGTCCTCAGCCGCCCGGCCGTCTTGCCCTCGCCCTTCTCCTCCGCCTGTTTGCGGGCGGCCTTGTCGACGCGCACGGCGATGGTCACGGCGCGGTCGACGATGTCGGCGACGCGGGAGAAGTCCTCCTCGCCGAAACCGCGCGTCGTCATGGCCGGAGTGCCCATGCGCAGGCCGCCCGGCACGAGGGCGGACCGGTCGCCGGGGACGGTGTTCTTGTTGGCCGCCACGCCCACGAGCTCGAGCACGCGCTCGACGCGCCCGCCGTCGATGCCCTGCGGCTTCAGGTCCGCGAGGACGAGGTGGTTGTCCGTCCCGCCCGAGACGAGCGTGTAGCCCAGCCCGCCTTTACCCCTGGGCTCCGAGAGGCGCTTGGCCAGGGCCTGCGCGTTGACGAGGACCTGCTCCTGGTAGGCACGGAACTCGGGGGTTTGGGCCTGCTTGAGGGCCACGCTCAGGGCGGCGATGGTGTGGTTGTGGGGTCCGCCCTGGTGGCCGGGGAAGACGCTCTGGTTGATGGGGGTTTCGAGGTTGTACAGCTCTTCGGCCTTGGTCTTGGGGTTGACGCGACGGACGCCGCGGCGGAAGAAGATGAGGGCGCCGCGGGGACCACGCAGGGACTTGTGCGAGGTGGTAGTTACGATGTCTGCGTGAGCGAAGGGGCCCGGAACGACCTTGGCCGCCACCATGCCGCTGATGTGGGCTATGTCGGCCATGAGGTAGGCGTTGACCTTGTCGCAGATTTGGCGAAGCCGGGGGTAGTCGATCGTGCGGCTGTAGGCGCTTGCGCCGGCAACGATGATCTTGGGCCGGTAGAGAGTGGCCATTTCTTCCAGCTTGTCGTAGTCGATGTAGCCGGTGGACTCGTCCAGCCGGTATGGGAGCGTTTCGAAGTATTTGGAGATGAAAGAGATTTTCTTTGTAGGGGTCTGGTATCCGTGGGACAGGTGGCCGCCATGAGGGAGATCAAGGCCCATGAGTCGATCGTGGGTCTCCATCAGTGCTGAGTAGACGTAGAGGTTGGCCGGGGCACCGGACAGGGCTATAAGGGGACGTGTTAACTCGGCCATAGCATGTTCGTCAGGGGAGAGCTAGAGGACTGACCCTGAACGTTGACGCCCCATTGCTTCTCGTCTAGACCAAACGTTTCCAGTGCCCGCTGTATGCAGAGTCTCTCGGATGCGTCAATGAACTCGTTGCCGCCGTAATATCTTGCCCCTGGATATCCTTCCGAATACTTGTCTGCCAGCCTTTATTAGGTGAAGCTCCAACACAGCAAGGATCCCTTGACGGGATGGGCACATACTTTGCATAGGACTGCCTAGTGCATCCAGGACAGCTTGCGAGGTGAAGTTCTCGGACGGGATTAGGTTGATGAAGTGCTTCTGCCGCTTTTTCTCCTGCATTGCCAAGCGTGTTAGCCTTCCCCTACCTGGCACAACACTTCAGACGGCAATGGGGTTACATACTGCTTCGATGATATCGTACATGACTGGGTCGGCATCTTGAAGGTGGGCGGCCAGTAACTAACCAAAGAATTGTGTTAGCAATCTGCCCCAACTCTCGGGATATTTGGGCGTTGGACCCGGCGAAGCATTTTTACCTTTTGCTGGCCCTCAAGGGTCTTAGTCGACACTCCTCTCCTGACACCCGCACTCCTGCCGACGGCTCTGATCTGGAGCCAGCTTCTCGGTGCTGCGGTCCGTAGAGCGGCAGCGCAAGCACTCGACGTGCCGCGGATTACAGGACGGACAGACATGGCTGAGCGGGGAAGAGAGTCTCTTTCACGGAATAAAGGTTAGCATATACAGCCACAGCTATCCCAGTCAACAAAGTCCTAAAGGGTAACATACCAATTGCCTCCCTACAACACCATATCGTGGACGTTCGTCTTCGTCACGCAGGTACACCGTAGGATCCGTCGTTCGTTGGAGGCGGGTGTTATCAGTCGATGTCATCGAGCTATCACATCACAGCCGAAGAGCTCGGGCCCTCCTGCCGGAAGTTCCACCTTCCTTCCACCTTCCTAACCCCGCGAAAGTCGACGACGGGAACGCACGGACCCGCTCGCCGACCTTTATTTCATGGAGATTTTTTAGACTCGCTTCCCTTTCTTCTCTTTTTCTTCTCTATCAACTATAACTGGGGATGATGAGACCGCTTAGTTCACATAATCGCCTTCCTCCTTTGCGTGGGAGCTTGCTGATATGTCCTGGCACCTTCACCACCTTTGAAGGGACAATTTGAAGCTTCTGACTCAGTCTGGTTGATCTTGATATTGCCTTTTGTCTCGATTTGAAAGCATGCTCTTGGGAGCGGGCAAGTGCCGTGCAGTCTCGGGGCTACCAGAGAGCATGGTATATCGGTGGAGGGAAGGAGCAAGATAGATTACCTGGAACAGATCACGTGGAGCTGTGGTAGCTTCCTCTCCCAGCATCGGTGTTGACGCCTCGGATTTGGCGCCTCTGCAGCGGTCCTTGCTCTCCCATACGGAAGCAACATACCCACGAGCCCCGGAGGACGACCTGTAATCATGCTACATGGATTGGTCACCCGTTGGCGGTAGTAACAGCTGTCTGGACAGAGAACATTCAAGGCACCAGGCGACGTGACTAAGAGACAGGCTGCTGTGGAAAGCATCATTCATCATTGACAGCCACACACTCTCTTTTCGATGCCATACATGCAACCCAGGCCCAACGTCCGTCTTACCACCCGAGAGCAGTAAGCAAGCTACAGTACATAGCATCCCGCCCAAGACACTCGAACACCACGACACGTAGACTAGTGGGAGAAAGATGCCATTTTTGCGAGAGGTATGTACCAACGATGAGGAGGAAAAGAGCCCAACCAATTACTCCGAATGCAAGCCGCCTTTGTAAGCTGTCCGTACTTGAATTCATGTCTCTCTCGTTCCCACCAGCAGCTCGGCCCCAGTCGAGAAAGAGAAAACCCCAAGTGTAGAAGAAGTCATTCCATTGGAGAAATTCGTCGTCTATTTGGTCTCCTCCTCGGCCTCGCCGGTCAGGGCGTTCCGCTTCGCCGCCTGCCTCTCCTGCTTCCTCTCCCGAGCGGCCTTGGTGCGGGCACGCTTGGCGTCCATCTCCTCCTTGATCTGCCTCTCGCGGGCCTTCTCTGCCTTGGCACGGTGGATCTGCGCCTTCTTGTCAGTATGATGGTGTGGTGGCTAGGCTCTGTTACACGGTAGGGAAAGGAACAACGTACGTGCTCGACAAGCGCGCGCTTGTGCTTGAAGGTGTTACCCTTGGCGAGGTGGTAGAGTTCGTGGTAGAGGTGCTTGTCGATCTTGCCGCTGGCGCGGTACTTGACGAGGAGGCGGCGCAGGACGCGGAGGCGGCGCATCCACAGGACCTGGCTGGGCATGCGGGCGTCGGCAGTACCCTTGCGCTTGCCGAAACCGCGGTGCCGTCCAATCCGCCGGGCGAGGTTCAGCTCGCGGGCGCGGCTGCGCGAGTGCATGGTGACGGGCTTGCGGATGATGAGGCCATCGGCGACGAGCTTGCGGATCGTCTGCCTCGAGTTGGCGTTGCTGATCTCGTTCACCTCGTTGGGGTCGAGCCAGATCTTGCGCTCGCCGCAGCCGAGCACCGACGCCGCCAGGCGCTTCTGAGTGACGAGGTTGACCCTGTTTTAACGGAGAGGACAACGGTCAGCATAATTGATCGATTGTGTGACGATTCGGTTCGTCTCCACGATGGGCAGGTGGTTGATTTCGATGGTGGTGACGAAAAGTCGATGCCGGCTTCGTTGCTGCTTGCTCAGTCTTCCCAAAGCCAGAACCGCCCAAACTTCGATATCCCATCTCTTCAAATCGAAGATACATGTTTGTGCTGGCCGTGCTGATCGGAACGGAGGGGTCTGGCAACTCACATCTTGAAAGATTTTCCCTGTGATGGTCAGTATCCGTTGGTCGTGGGATGGATTGAGGTTCCGGCGAGGGGAAGTTCGAGGTTCACGGCCACTCACGAAATTTCAGGTCAAGGCAGTTTGGCCAGATGAAGTTTGTGGGTGGAGAGTGGGGTGCCTGGGGAGCGATTGATTGGACCAGGGCTGGCGAGGGCAAAGACTCCGCTCTGGCAGCTTTCAATTCGAAGCTGACTCAACCGTGGACGGACACTGATCACGTGGCTGGATGACGGCCTCTTCGTCAGAATGATTCACGTTGGCAATACAGCAGCGGAGCAAGATACCTAAGTTTAGGTACCGGAAAGCCTTCGTGTCGATTATGACCATAGATAGCTCAGTGTCACGAATGCTGCCTTAACCAGAGCTTACGTCTCCTCGACGAATAACTTTCTTCTTCAGGAAACCACTCCTGCGTCGTTCAGGCGAGCATCACCGGACAACGAAGCTTCTGAGTTACAGGCACTTGAAGCCACTGTAGCGCTCACTCATGGCGCCTGCAGGACTCTCAGGGTGCACTGCAGGGCTCCCATATGATGATCTCCCATGGAGTTTCAATTCTACAAAATCTACACCTCTAAAACTCCCGTCTTGCTTTTCTACCGTCCATGCACATCAATCACGTCCATGCAACACCACTCACGTCACTCAACTCACTCCTTCCCAAACACATCCCCTCCCACATCCATCTTCCCCACGCTCCAAATCTCCTTCTCGTCCTCAACCTCGTCATTCGCCAGCCCCAACCCCCCACCACCACCCTCCGCATCCCTCCTCTCCCTCACCTGCGCCCCCAGCCTCAGCCCGACCCTCTTGAAGTAATCCCCCATAGCCCTCTTCGTATTAGCCGGCAGATCCGCCCCGCCGCTGCCCCCAACCCCGTTCGCGCCGGGCGCCGCGAGCCACTTGTCGAACACCCTCGACTCCTCGTCCGCCACGGCGAAGAGCTGCACGAAGGCCGCCTCGGCGGCGAGCTTGACGGGTATGACCGGGTCGCGCACCGAGGCGAAGACCGGCGGCGCGAGGAGGCCGAGGTGCGGGCGCACCATGTCCGGGCTCGAGCGGGAGAGGGTGCGCACCAGCACCAGGGCGAGGCGGCGGGAGTCGATGGCTGCCCCGGGCGGGATGATGGTCGCTAGCGAGGCGAAGATTGGCTTGGTGGTGTCGAAGGGCTTGGGGTTGGGGCTGAGGAGGTATTTGCCTGTTGCGAGGATGAAGTTGTCGGCTATGAAGGCCTGGGAAGAGGATGGTGTTAGTATAAAGTCAGAGAGCAAGGGTACAGAGATGTGTTAAGACTTACGTTTCGGTTGGTCATGCCCTGGCAGAGCAGCTCGGGCAATTCCTCCACCAGTGGCGATTCGAGCAGAGTCTGCGGACTTTCGAGCAGTACCGCGTTCAGCGCAAGCACGCTCGAGTTGCTAAAGTCCTTGGTCAACACCCTGTTCCTCAGCAGCGTAGCCGCAACCTCCCCGGACACGTTCTTGACCAGGGCGCCGAAGAGCTTGGCGTAGGTGATGGTCATGGACTCGTCGTTGGCCTCCGCCTCGGCATCAATAAGACCGAGAACTGCGCTGCGCGAAGACTCGCCCATGTTGGCGCCCGCCTTGCTGATAACCTCGTACAAGGCCTTGAGCATGGCCGTCCGGACGCCAGTGTCGCTGGTCTTGGACCCGGTGACGAGCTCTGCAATGAGAGGGTCGACACGCGGAGTGAACTTGATCAGCGTACCCAGAGCCTTGGCCGCGCGGCTGCGGAGTATGTCGCTGGAAGTGTCGGCGAGAGACTTGGCAAAGGTGCGCTGCAGCTGCGGCAGGAAGGGCTTCAAAGCGGTGGGCATCTTCTCTAGGAGGTTGTTGAGGGTAAGCAAGATCGCAGACTTGACCTCGGTCGACCGCTCCGAGACAACACGGATGAGAGGTCCGGTGATCTGTGTGACAAAAGGCTTCAGTGACGCTTCGCTCGTCCGGTCGACGATGTCCGAAATCGCCAAGGCAGCCTGCACTCTTTGATCTGGGGTTCCGTTCATCAGACCCTGCAGGAAGATCGGGAGGATGGCGTTGACACCCTTTGGCAGCTCGAAACCGGGGAGGTTGTGTCCAGCAACGCCCACTTGAAGGAGCGTCTGGCGAGTCGATGGGACCAAGGCCTCCATCTCTTCCTTCTTGAGCTTCTTGGTGAACTCGCTCAAGGCGGCCCAAGCCGACTTGACGACGTCCATGTCGCGGTCATCGAAGGAGATCAACAGCGAACGGATGATGTCCTGGTTGTACCGAGAGTAGTCCACATCCGCCGAGGCAAAGAACTTGGCCAGATGCTTTCCCGTAGCAGCCCTCTTGCGATGGTCTTCGTGCTTCATGAGCTGGAGCAGGACGTTCATGACTGTGTTAAGGCCGTCGTACTCGTCAATGGACAGGATGACAGTATCGAAAGAGTTCTCGAGATCCTCGCGCAGCTCGTCGTCTGTGCAGTTGTTGATGTTATCCATGAGCGAATTGATAATGTTGGGCAGGCGACGGTTCATGGCCGCACCGGCAACTCTGGACAGCGATGCGAGAGCCTTGGCATTGAAGGCCGTGATAGGCGGTGCGATGAGAGTTGGGATGAGGTTGGGAAGGATGATGTTGGAGCGAGTGGTCTCTGTCAACAGCGTCAACAAAGCGGCAAGAGCATTGTCCGCGTCTTCTTCGGAGCGCAGAAGGTTAAGCAAGAACGGTAGAACTTGATCAACCGCACGCTTGCCGAATATCTGCTGCAGAGAGTCGAAGGCCTCCGCAGCTGCTTCTCTGACATCTTCGTCCGAGTCAGTAAGAGCTGTGCGGACGACAGAGATGAGCGTCTTCTCGTGGTCTTCCAAGGCCTCTGGTGACGCCGACGAGATGAGCTCCTTGAGGGCGAGGCAGATGCCCTGTCTGGCATCCACATCGGTTGAAGTCTGCAAGCCCTCCTCCAAGGTAGGCAGTAGTGTCGACAACACCCCATCGCCGGCTTTGCGGATGAGCTCGCCCAGAGCATTGCTGGCGATGACCTTGTGCTCCATGTTGGAGCTGCCGAGGCGGCGGATAATGAGCTGCGTAAGCGTAGGAACGAGCTCCTTGAGCGTCCTGGGGCTTGAGACAAGGGCTTTCCAGACATTGATAGCTGCTGCCCTGACCGAGGTGGCAGTGTCGCAGCGGCAAACATAGAGTGCTGATAGGATCTTGTTGCGCTTCTCGTCGCCAAGCACCTCGCGAAGCGATGCACCGGCCTCTCTAACGGCTTCCTCGTCCTCCTCGCCTGGTTCGGCGTTGGCGCGGATGCCAGTAAGGTTGAACAACAAGTCTCCGACCAGCTCGACGGAGCTGAGACGGATCCTGTAGCTGTCGTCAGCCAGACCGCGCTCGAGCTCGGGAAGCAGAAGGTCGACAGCTTTGACAGCAAAGTTCTTCACCAGCAGGCGACCGGCGCGCAGGGCAGTCTCGCGGATGGACTCGATGTCGTCTGCCAGGCCAGACAGGATCGGCGGAATGATCTTGCCCAGGTAGTTGGCAAAGCTATTACCGAAGCACACCGGCAAGAAGATGAAGAGGGACATGAAGCCTTCGCGCACAGCCGGCTTGGACGACTCCACATTCTGCAGGATAGTCGGGAGCGTCTCCTCCAGTCTTGTCGTGCCCAGGCCGGCAAGCACCTCGGACAGAGCCTGAGCCGAGCCCAAGCGGTCGCCGGCACCTGTGTCCGACTTCAGAGTCTGCATGAGACCCGGGATGAGGTCGGGGAGAGCATCCTCTCCGAGCTTCTCCACGAGAGAGCCCAGGGCGCGGGATGCTGTGGCACGAGTTGTGGGGACAGGGTCGACGACAGCAACTTTGAGACCAGCCACGAGCACAGGCAAGTGGGCAACGAGGTCCTTCCGCTCCGTGAGGTGGGCGAGACTGCCAATGACCTGCGCCGCCTTCCGCTTCGTGTTGGAGCGGTCCCCAAGGCCTCTTTGCAGAATACGGCTGACAAGAGCCAACGAAGGAGCATCGAGGTAATGGACGAACTGGACCTTGATGAGCGCGTCCAAGGCCTCGTCGGTGTACTTGGTAGGGTCGCTGAGAGCCTTGAGGAGAATGTCGACCAAGCCCTTGATTTCGGGGTTGTTGATGACTTCGCCGAACCTCTTCAAACTCTTGTTGGCAGCCATGCGTACCTCCTTGTGGCTGTCGTTCAGGACACCCGTCAGAGGTGGGATGATATCAGGCAGGCTCATGGAAAGTTGTTGGGGATCGAGGTAGGCCATAGCGCCCAGGAGATCGCACGCTCCCTTCTTGCTTCGCCACTGATCCTCGTCAAGGCCATCGAGCAGTGTTGGGAGAATCTGCTTCACACCGTACGAGCTAAGCTTTGCAAAGCAAGCACGAGCAGCCGCGAGCGACGCGTCGCGGACATTTGCGTTGGAATCACCAAAGCCAGTCAGCAATTGCGGAACGATCTGAATGACGTATGGCTCGAAGAGTCTGCCGAGGACGGTAGACAGCAGCTCATAAGCCAACAGGGCGGCCTCCCGCTGGTTAACTTCCTTCTTGTTCTCAAGCGCACTGCTGAGCGTGATCATGATGCGGTACTCCCTCAACGTGTTGATGCCCCGACCCATGACAAGACCAGCGAGACCATAAGCTGCGCCCCGTTGCACGGCGTACTTCTTGGACGTCAGGAGAGTGTTGAGGATCTGGTCAAAGTACTTGGACGACTTGTCTCCGCAAGTGCGCACCAGGGGCGGCAGACACTCTGCAATTGCATACTGGACAGTCTCGGAGGGGGTACTGAGCGTCTCCAGCAACCTCTCAATGACGGCAGGGATCTTGGGGTCTCCAGGCTTGAGATGGCGGGCCAAAGCACCATACATGATGATGACGGCCTCGTTCACGCGGTCCGCAAACTCCGAGTTCTTGTCCGGTCCCTCCAAGGTGCGCTCAAACACCTTCATGAGCTTGTCGACGAGGTCCTTTCCGTGGATGGCGATGGCCGTATTGGCGGCTTCCAGCATTTCAGCTCTGACGGTAGCGTTCTGGTCGCCCAGAGGCCCCTTCTCGATCAGGAATTCGAAGAACGTGTCAAGTTGTGCCTTGCCGAGGTAGGGCGCAAGCTCCTTGAAAGCCAAGGCAATACCGTGCCTCGACTCCCACGGATCTGAGAGATCCATCTTCTTGGGCATGCCAAACTCGTCCAGCTGGGGGACACGGGGCTTGGCCAGCTCAACGTAAGAGTCCCTTAGCCGGCCGAGGGTGTCCTCCAAGGCGGCAGGATGGAGACGGATGGTGTCCCCTAGTGCCCGAGAAGCAGCGCGACGGAGCTGCGCATCCTTGCTGTCCAAGTAGGGGAGCAGCTTAGGAGCGACCTGATCTGATGTGGCGAACTCGCTCTCTTCCCATATCTCCTGGGCGGTGACCCTGTTGTCGTCCAGGTCCTCGTGGCAAGCCAACCATATCTCTTTCGAAAAGGCAAGCTCGCTCATATCAACCTCGGCACTGATGGCCTGGAGAACAGCGGTTCTAACTGCTGTTTGGGGCACAATGGTACCCTTGGCCAGAACGTCGATCTCTCCGAGAGACATGTTCGGAGCTATGCAGCGAACCATATCCGCGAAGCAATCCTTAATAATCTTGTAGTGCTGGTTGTACTGCTGCATGGCGTGGATGAGGGTGTGAAGGATGTCGTCACGGTTTATCGAATCGTCCGCACATGTGTCGGTATGGAACGCGAGGATCTCAATCGCAAGGACGATCTGGGCGTCACGATCGTCATCGGTTGCGCCAAAACCGCCTTTGGTCATGACCAGCAGAAGGAGGGGCAAGAAGTAGATGAGAGAGACGGTATCGAAAGGCCGCTGTTCGCTTGTGAAGCGGAGACGGTAGAGGACTCTTGTGACGAGGTCTTCTAGTGGTTCCTCCTTGAAGTTCTGGGGCAGGGAATCGACCCCGTACGCTCTTAGCGTGGCCGAGCCGATGAACGGGCGCGTAGACCCGAGTCGCGGCGTTACTCTGTCTGAGCAAGAGATGAAGGCCATTGGTCCGACATCCCCAGTGATCGAGCAAGCTCCAGCTTCAATGACTGTGAGAACCGACTTTACGACGGTACTGAGCCATATGCTAACGTCCGTCGGAGGCCCTGTTGCCAGGGCTTTGACGACGCCGAAGCCGCGGAGCAGCCTTGCGGCGACGTGACGCACCTGTTCTCGTATTGCTGCCTCCTTCTTCAGCTGTGCATTGACCTTTGCCGTCTCATCCGCGGTGAGCTTCTTCTGTAAGCCTTTCTTTGCCGCCAGCTGGGCCCGGAGTTCTTCCTCCCATTTGAGGGTGTCATAGTCCTTGGTGTTCTTGTTGGGAACAACGTTCTGTTTCTTGGCTAGGACGTCCACGAAGGCTGTACCCTCGGGTGTCCTGAAAATCGCAGCTTCCAAGGGCCCGATAGTCTGGACCTCGGCAGGATCGAGGTCTCGCTCCACAAGTGCTAGCACCCGTCGCGACATGGTTTCAGAGGCGACGAAGATCAGCTCAGCGGTTGCCATTGACGCAGCGTCTCTGACCGCTTGGGACTTTTACATCGTTAGTAATGGGCTGACAGAAGCGACCCGCGAGTTTACTAACCTTTTGCTCGTAGCCAGTCCGAGAGACAACCTCGTTGATGAGTTTTTCCTCGTACTTCGCTGCGAGTTCACCCGGATCTACTCCAACATGAAGGCATAGCTCGATCCAT
>Ga0209127_100354_pt1 | contig 15924 bp, 19 predicted proteins | sample LakSupMetagenome_FD_187469 | JGI IMG/M metagenome (GOLD analysis project Ga0209127, IMG submission 187469) | Freshwater microbial communities from Lake Superior, Canada - Sta WM archaea (SPAdes) (version 2) | ecosystem: Environmental > Aquatic > Freshwater > Lake | place: Lake Superior, Canada...
CACGGTGCAGGACACCGTGATCCATGTGGCGTAGCCATAGCTGTCGGTATGCGGCCCCGTGACGTTGCCGCCTTCGGACAGCAACACCCACTCCTCGATCTCCGTCCACCCGTCTTTGAGACCGAGTCTGGGCCTGCCAGCCACGCCGTTGGTCGTCTTCTTGGTCCTGATGTCGCGGAGCAGGCCGCAGTTGTCGTGGCCCAGGAAGGAGGGCACGCAGGGCGTCTGCAGCGGATTGCCAAACTCCAGCAGATTCCAGGGATCGTCAGCTGGCTTGTTGGCGCGGAACCTTGCGACAACCTCTGCGAAGTCTATGTCCTTGCAAGAAGCGCGTGACGCGATCAGCTGGCTTGGGATCTGTACACCGACGGTCTTGTGGTCGAAGAGCTGGTGTTTTTGCAACAGCTGCTCGATAGGGCGGCCCGAGGCACTTCCGGGCAGGAATATCTTCCCGCTGGTGATGATGGGGGCATCAGGGGCCGGACCGGTGCTGACCAGGGCTTGCGCCTCTTCTGGAGTTAGGAAGTGGGCTTCGACGCGGCCCGAGCTGTGGTCGGTATTTGGGAGTTCGGCGTGATGCAGGACCTTGCAGACGAGCTCGTTGTTGACTCGCCCAAAGGTAAGGGTGTCGCCAGTATTGGCAGCTTTGATGTAGTGTTGGGTCAACCTCTCAAGGTCTGCGATGACTATCTCCACGAAGCGATTGTCTCTGTCGTGGGAGGAGGGGTGCGATGATGGGCTACTGGCATTGGCGTCGCGCCGTTGAGCAGCCTCTGGTAACGAGAGACCAGGCGCGGCGACGAAGTCGTCTATGCCGTGGGAGATGATGGGTGCTGACGGCGTCTGGGCACTAGCTGCCTGCCCCTCGGCGACGCGGCGGTAGTCCGAGGCTGATTCTGCAACATCAGCGACGACGGTGTGGCGGACCAATAGCCCGAAGCGGTCGAATGCGAAACCAGCGGGAAGATCTGCCGCGTCCAGTGGGTCCGGACACAGGGAGCGAGCGAGCCGACCCTTCCCAGCGGCATACAGGCCCCCTCCGATCCACTCGGCCAAGCATTTCAGATCGTTCTGCGTCACCGAGTTGACACCCACTTTGACACTGTTAGACACCGACAAGAGCAAATGGCGGTACAGTATCAGCTGGTTGAGTTTGGTTCTTGCTTCGTCCCACGTCTTGATCTTTCCCCACGCCCGTTTCACGAGATCACAGTAGGCGACGCCGTGTCGCGCCCACTGGTAATGTCGTGCAAGAGTGTCTGAATTGATGTCGTCGGCTCCAGAAGTGGGAAGCCAGGGCTCGGACCCACCGGCATTCATGCGCAGACTCACTCGACAGCGCTGGGCTTGGGACCGGCCGTGCTCGACCATGTTGCGGAACTCGACCGTCCGCGGGGGTAGTAGTGCCGTGTCTGCTGCTGTGCTGGGGTCGTACGCTGGGGATGTGACACCCATAACTGCCGCAAACTCGCCAGCCACAACTGACGGCATAAAGGGATACTTGTCGTGCCGCTTGGCCCCGTGGACCAGCAGCGCGTCTCGGACATGCTCGCACAAGCGATCCGTGTCTGCTGCGGTGGCACACCTGTCCAGGGCGTCTCGGAACTTGTCGACTTCCTGCCGATCAAGGTTGCGAATCAGCAGACTCCCCTCTGCCAAGGCCAGGTTATGGCTGGCATGGCCGTCTGGCATCAGCCCAACTGGGGTCGGTCCGCTAAATAAGCTCCCGGGGAACTGGTACGGGTTGCGCATGGTTGCGGCGCTAAGACCCCCAAGAGGATCAAGTGGGCTTGGGAGGATTTGGCCTGAGTCATTTTAGCCTTGCTTAGCTCCGAGGTACCCGCTGATAATCGTACCCACCTGCTACTCAGTGAACTGTTGTTGGATTCGACATTGCGATGCGATAATTCCCTGACTAACGGTGCCGATAGATCAGCGATGGCCCTCTCATCGACTTCGCGCTGCTCGTGATTGACGTTTGTTCAAACGGTGCGTTGAGCAAAATTTTCCGGTGCACCTTCAAAACCTCAATGCTGGCAGCTGTCTGTCCAACTGGCAGTCCAGGCCCACCCCCTGTAATCTGCAGTAGCTGATACAGAATCTGCAATGGCAGGCACAAATCTCCAGTCCCGGCATAAAATCTCCAGTACCAAGTACACAACCAGAAAACCCCGCACAGTAAGGTACCCCCAAGCACAAGATGTCAGCACAAAAGAGTTCCCGTGCCCGGCATAAAATCTCTACTACAGCATAGGCCTCCCAATGCACGCCACGGTCATAACACCCGACATGGTGCATAACCCGACACCGTTATGCCGTGTTCTGTATGTGGCGTTGCTGCCTGCATCGATGATCTCTCCTTCGCTACCACGTAATAAATGTCGTACTCGCACGCTTGCATCATAACGTCCTGTGCAGGGTAGTTGCTCAGTGTATCAACTGGCTACGTGCCAGCAAAGTGTGACCCACAGTGGCATTTGCGGCTTGGCCTTCCCGCTGCAGCCCCTGGCACCTGCGCTTCAATTGAGCAGCGTCGCGCGCAACGTCACTGGCATCGGGCGACGCTGTGAACCTAAGGATCGGAATATTTTCATCTGGGATTCAGAGCCTGGCCGTTGCCGCACAGAGAGGATGATTATCGTGGCTTAGGATTCTCTCCGGCATCCCGTGCCCTTCTCCTGATATCAGCACTTCGGCATCTAGGACGAGCTCGCGGCATTGGTGGGACTTGGTCAATCATTACCGTCGAAGGTGTGATTGCCATGGAAGGTGTGACGACTCCTGACCGCTGTAGGTATAACCCCATGGCCACAAAAAGCCGTGCAAGTCGCAGGGATGGACGATCTTTTATAACTTCATCGCTGACATGGCTTTCCCCAGCTACTATCACCAGTCCTTGATCCATCGAACCCTCTCTGCCATACCGACAGGTCGCTCACCTGGTATAAGATGCAGGATGAGACCCTTGCCGTAGGACCGTCTGCCGGACGTTTGCGTCCAACAATGGTAACCGTCTGTGTCCCAGGCCACTCCATGCCCACCACCATGTCGGGCCCAGGGACTTGAGCAGTCAATGCCGTCATCAAAACACCGCCCTGCGCTGAGTGTCAGCTATCATGCTGTTCTGACCTTACGCATCTTGCGCTCCTACTGGCATTCCTCTATGCCCGTCTGGGTACTCTCACTGGGATCGGCAAGGCTGCCCGGGCAACCTGGATAGGTGTGATCGAAACGACTGCCGCAACTTTAGCAGCGACAAACTAGCCCGTCTCTCAACAAATCGCTTTGGGCAATCGAGCTCGCCGTGCCGTTATGGTGGAGGGTAGGCAATGCCTCTCTCCGCTGCGCCCCTTTTCGCGAGATGGCAAGACGGCAAGCATATGGATAACTGGTCGTCACACTTTCATGGCACGTGCAGATTACAATGCTGATCTCTCGCCCACCGAGACAGAACGCTTCATCGACTTCTACCTCAGACACTGCGCCATCCCGCTCTTCAGGTCCGGTCACTAACACGTCTGCAGCTGCGGAAGGGACAGTATCTACCTTGTCAATGCGGTCGTCGCAGTCCTGGACCGTGGGGCCAGATATTTACGCAGTTACTGTAGCGGTATCAAAACTCGTTAGCGCTGTGACGGTTCGTTGGAGAATGATGTACATGGCTGATTGGGATCAATTCTCGTACATAGGTAGACGAGTTGGCAAACTTTGGGAGATTTCAAGGTGTGTTTATTCTAAGCACATTCCCGGTCTCTGAGCAACGCAGCCGGCTTGAAGTGACAAGTGGGATCCCGGGACAATGGCGGGTGATATACCAACAACACCGGAAAGTGCTGAAATGCTGAAGCTAAGATGAGATCCCAATAGGGTGATGGTGTTCCTCGCTCCTTCAGCTAGCCCCTTTCGCCTGTCCAGTCGAGGGGTTTCTTGTCATTGTTGGTCCATATCCTTCCAGGTATTTCAGAAGCAACTTTCAGGTTCATTCGAGAGCTATGCCTTCAAGAGATACAAACCCAGCACATGGATGGATACAAGCAGCCCTATGTCTTTGCTTGTCTGCCTTTAGCGAGCTGGCTCTTTTGTATGAGCCGCAACCTCGAGTGAATATCAGTCTACATCGATTCACTTTCAGGTCTCTAACCCTCTGCCGCCTTCGAGATAGGCCGAGGTATAGCCGGCGAGCTTTCGTGACCTTGAGATGCTTGATGTGGGTTTTCTCTTTCTTTTCTGCAACTCCGCGACAACCTCGACTGGGAGAGAGTCAGCGCTTCGAACCTCGACAGCACTCATCCAGGCGGTCACATCTCTCTCCCCCGTCTTGACGACTAAGCCTCATCAGCGTCAATCACTGAACTACCGGCACCCAGCCCACAAATCCTTTCATCATGGATTCCAGCAGCCCCGGCAAAAACAACAAGTGTAAAGTGGCCATCCACCATCACACCCATTGCGCCCAGTCAACCAAGGAGGATCTCAGCATAATGGCGAAGATCATGGACAGCCTGGTGGGCGTGATCAGTATGTTTTTCCCTTTCCTCAATCCATTTTCTCTCCTCCGTCAGGTTCGGGATAAGCTTACTGACGCAAACTTCCTCAACCAAAACAGAGGCTACGCCCAAGCAGCATTCGGATGCGGTCGAGAAAGACTTCGGCACGACTATCCAGTCCGGCCTGTTTCGACACCGCATTCGCACCAAGGTCGATATGAACCCCGAGCAGCTGGCCCTGCTCAGCGCCATTATGGACCGCCGCATCTTCGGCGCCCGCGCGGTCGAGCAAGATTTCGGCACGACCATCAAGGCCGGCCCGTTCGGGCATCGCATTCGCACCAAAGCCGCAATGAGCCCTGAGCTGGTCAAGCTCAGCACCATGGCGGCCCGCCGCCAAGCCATTTTGGGCGGCGGCACGGTCATGGTCCTGGGTGCCGCAGCCGTGCTGGGCGGTCTTGTTTGGCATTCCCGCCGCAGCGAGGGCAATGGCAACGGTATGTTGGAATATCTCAAGTTGACATGATTCATCGGTTGTACTGACATATCGCTACGGTAGAGTCCGCGCAGCGCAGTGACACCAATTAGACACCAGCCATCGACCTTCGTTTCACGACAACATGTACGATCTACTGCAACCTACCTCCTCAGTCATCAACCGGCACAGTGCCGCTCAAGATAGGAAGAATGGGCTGTGGTCTTGCTAAGAGCGCAGGGTTTCCCAAGCACGTGGAACAGTGCTCGTGCTCTACGACCTGCGTTAGTACGGAAAGCTGGAAGACTGGAGCGGTAGGAGCATACCAGAGATGACGCATCCCACCTCACTGTATATAACTCTCCGCTGCTGTAGCCAAAACCTGTTGCTGCCTTCCCATCCCTTTCTACTGTATCATGCAGCGAGTCAGCAAGGGGTCTGACTTGTACTGAAGTTGTCATCTATTCTCGCTGAATACCCGCAGAGTCCTGGGAAGAGACCATATAGTCAGTCGTGGTATCCCAGGGAGGCTATTCTGCATAACCAAGCCTGTGCGATAGCTCAACATTAAGAGCTGGTACTGATGAGGGAATGCACGGTGGCGTGGAACATCCAGGGTTGGGCCACCAGAAACACGGCTCTGTTGTCCTATGAATTCCTCGTGTTTACCCAGCATAATGTCTCTCGAGGTGTATGGAGAGTAGGCTCTCCACCGGAAGGGAGGGACTGAACAGCGCTTCGTCTGGCGCTTTTGCTGTTCTGATATCTCTAGTGCCCACCGCCCGCATCCAACCCAGAATGGGTTGCCCCAAGAGAACAACAGCCGAAACGCTGAAATAGAAATATAATGCTGCGTAAACGCGTGAACTCAGGCATCAGCAGCCTGGTGGCTCACTGCTCTTCAAGACTTGTTGTGCGGCGTAAAAGTTAGAGGTTTTGTGCTTGTCCCCTAGGTTTCAGGGAAGAGCTTGAGTCCCGAAGCGCAGCCGGATCCGTTCTGTGAGAGTGACTCTGTTAGTGCTTGTCCCCGTTCTGCCAATGTTTGCAAACACTGAATCTGGCTCTGGTCTTGCAGCCAAGCCTGTCGGTAGCTACCAGGTTCTGATGCTATCAGGTACTCTACCTCCAAAAGGATACGCGCAGATTGAGCACCTGCATGGTACTGCATTCTCACTGTGGCCAGAGTCGCCATGTTGACCCCTGACATGTGCACGTTGAGTGTGCAATTGAGGCGGGACAGGCAGAGATATCAAAGTTCTGGAACCTGCCCGGTCGACCGTGTTTGCATAAAGATCCTCGTAATGGTTTTACGTCTATCAGTCTAACTGCCAGAGTGATATCGGTGGTAACTGCTCCCCTGGCGGACAAACGAACCGAGTCTGGTCCTCGCTGCTGTGCAAAAATTAATCCAACGTTTGGACAGTACATGTCGTTACTTCAGAAGCAGCCCACTCAGGACTTACTCGATACTACCTGAAGTTTGTTGTATACCGGCAGATCATGTCTCCTGAAGCATTCTACCTCCTCGCTAATTATCCATCTGATGTGAAATATGTCAGTCATCGCACCCCAACGTTCTTCGAAATCTGAACATCACTCGTTCTGGGCCGAGTCTCCTCCTATTCGTGTTCATTCACACAGGGCGAAGCACTTATACCGGTCTGACCTGCATTCAAGCCCACGGCGAAGGTCGCCGTAAAAAAAGGAAACACGGTCTTGACCTGAGTCAATCACGAAAATTGTCCTTCCCTGGAAGAGGGAAGGGACCCCGTGCAAGTAGAATGGTGGCTGCGACGCCTGACATGGATCTCTCCAGCCAGGAGTCTGCGACGCTCACCCTACAGAGTCCTGGGGGACCTTCAGCCCTGGGCTTTGGGCCCGTCCGGCCCCGACGCGCGGAGCAACAACAAAGCCATTGGGGCCACCACTGTAATGAGGATTGTATCGTTCTCCAACATTGCGACGCGGTGACCCGGTCGCGTGGAAACGGATGTATGAGGGGGAGAGGTCAAAGTACGAGTTTGGAGGTTGGTCTCGTTGCTGGTTCCGCAAGATCGACGAGGATTGGACGGGGAATTGCTTGCAGTGTTTCGCTGACAGAAGTGTGTCGAAGGCCTGTTACACAGATTATTAGCCTCTGACACTACACACGCATCCTATGATTCCTTCTTGCCAGCGTGCGGCCAGACGCCAGGGTCCCAAGTGTACCACGGGCCCTTGTCCCCTGGCAAGCTGTCTAGACAGATCTTGCAACTGGAGGCCGGCGAAGAATGGCGTGGATCTTGGTCTGGGCTTCGCCGATATCTGCGTCTCCAAACCAAAAGTCAACTAAGGGCGTTGCTTTGTCGCGGCCTCGATCTCCCGGTCTCATGTCATTGGGAGCAAACAGGCAGGTTGTGCGGAGGACGTGCACGAAATTGGCAAGAACCACTGCAGCCTCGTCGAGATCGCCTCGGCAACTGACCGAAGCATGTTGATTCGCTGAACCCGCAAAAACGCCGAGCGTCTCGCGTCTCTGAATCCTCGAAATCCGGTACGTGTAGTCTCATCTGCTGCTCTGCTGCTCTCGTTGACTGGACCTGCGTGCAGTGCGACGTACTGTCGTTTGCTTCTCGTGCTTCTCGTGCTTCTGGAGAGGAGGCGTCTGGTATGGCAGTCTTGAATGAGTCTGGTGTATTCGTCGAATGCGGAGGAGGATAATCCAAAGTTGGGATCTTGGTTAGTGAGAGTGGGCCGGGATTTGATCGAGACGCGGTGCTCTGTCCAGCGGTTGCAAGATTGCCCACTCTTAGAAGTGACTCGGGTCAGAGGGTATGGGCTTTCCCCGGACGTGTATAGTGACCAAAGCGTTAGAACATGTACGAGATGGGCTTCAGTGGGCGATGTAGCGGAGCGGGAGGTCCCAGAGAGCTTGTTGCAAAGCAGTTGTCGGAGAAAAGTTGGACGAGAGGTGAGAGGACGAGATCTGGAGGTTGGAGCGAGGGATTAGTTCTGTTAAACTCGTTGATCGACTCGTAAAACCCGGAACCAAGTATGTAGGAGGGAAGAAGCCTTCGCTCCTCCACAAGCTCCAGTCGGAGAACGTGTGACAGCGCAGTGTCCCACCGGTAGCCAAAAGATGAAACGGAAACCAATTGCCAGGCGATCTGACAGCCTGTGACCATCAGGAGCAAGTGATCAGGAACAGCAGGGAGCTTGATAATCCTTTTCACAGCACCGTACGACGGTGTGCGCCGCAGAACACCGCGTCGTGCGTCTGTCTGAGCAACGCTTGTGGTTTCGCCGCCTGCTTACTTGTCCGAAAGGAATATTCTCTTAGCAGACCGGCTTTCGACAGCGTCTTGTAACCAGTGAAAGCGCAGGGACCCGACATCCAGCTTCGACACCCAGCTTCAACACCCAGCTTCGAACGCCGCCGGTGGCCGCAGGAGTGTTGGGTTTACTCAAGCAAACCACGGGTATCGTCGTAGAAGGGATTGAAGGAGCGAGAGGTGGTCGAGGAGGGACTGTCGGAAAGTGACTGTCGGAGGAGAGACAAGCATCTGACAGAACCACCTGAAGGCGATACGTATACAACCTGAAACTCAAAGCGAGTGCGCCGTCTCGGTCAGTGACAGACATGGGCTTTCCTGCACAATCACGGATCAATGCAATGCACGGCGAAAGGCAGACGACACGGGGGATGGGAAGCCCAGATACAGTTCGCAGCCGCTTAATGAGCGCGGAGCAGGACTTCCTACGAGGAAGAGCGGCCTCCCATAGTTCAGCCGAGGATGACGACGGATTGCAAAGCGGACCTCGGTTCAAGCAACTACAGCATCACCGCGGTCAGGACAAGGCACACATTTCTCGTGAAAATATTGGTTCTGAGCCTGGAAGAGAATCCTTTTCCTCATCAAGAAGGGCTGCCACTCTCCATCCGAGAGTGCATTAGCCGCATATGACGCATTTCATGCCTAGCACCACCGGCCAACGTCAACGCCACTAGGGAAGGACCTCGTCGACAGGTCGCGGGCAAGAGAGCATTCGGAGTTCGATTCTTACTTTGATATTCATAAGATATTCTCAGAGAAATGATCCACAGATGGCGTGCTAGCTTGAGGCTTGCCTTGAGCCTGTCGTGCGAGGTAAGCATGATTCTGAACCTCACAGTCTACCCCTTAGAAGCTCAGATGGTTATAGCAACCCACTGCATACCTTACACAGCCCTAGAACAAGAGTTGCAGTTCACAGTACCCACTCCAGTTCTCAGCGGTCCTCGTCGTCAAGGGGGTGCTGGCCGGCATGGACTGCGCTCATCAAGTCACAACACATGAGGGCCGATATTCACCGAACCACGGCCTTGGAACATTGACCACCCAGCGAAAGAGCTCCCACAACGTATGAACACCGATTGCGCTCTACTCCCTCTTCAACAGACCCCATCGCTCGATGTAATAGGTTGACGAGGTTTAACCGAAGCTTTGACTGTCATTCTCTCGTGAGCACATCAGCTATTACGACCACATTGTCTTCGGCAAGCTTATCATATTTGCTTTGGCGGTTGGTCTTTTCGCGCCTCCGCGACTATCTCAGAGCCAACTTCGCTGAAGGTTCGGCATCATATCGGGATATAACCTCTACCGCCGCTGATACTCCACAATGTCAGTCCAGTGCTTGAAATTATCCCCAGTAAGCAGATCGTTTCGCGTTGCCAGTACTCCACGATCTCCAGTACTCCACAATCTCCAGTGCCAAGATCTCCAGTGCCAAGATCTCCAGTACTCTGGATGGATCCCCAGTTCCCTAGGATCTCCAGTACTGAGGATCTCTGGTTCTCAAAATTGTAACCAGCTGATACCACATACTACCAACTCTTTATTTTGCCAGATAACCTAGAGGTTTGAAGAGTCGCAGGCGTTCCCACCGAAGGCAACCGTAAAGAGAGGCCTCTCTGCTCGCGACAACTCTCGCATTTCGCAGCACAAGTGCGGCATGCATCTCGAGTTCACTGTCGCCACCCTGGACATCGAGAGCGTCACGCCCGCACAGCGTCCCGAGATAGCAAGCCAACATCCTTTCCCCAACTAAGAGATACTGGAATCACGACGAGCGTGTTACGTATCACAAGGCATTCAAACCATCACCGGTCTACTGTCAGGATACCAAAGCGACGAACCTTAGGAATCCAGGATCTTAGGTTCGGTGTGCTCGGTCCCAGCCGCTCCGCTTTACATTGGAAGCGTTGCTAGAGGTCGAGTAGCAAGATGGTGGGACTGGAGAAACCACGTACATCGAAATCATGCACCCTAACGAAGACGAACAGACCCTCGCCAAGGCATGGATCACGACGGGTACACTTTAAATCTCACTTAGCTAGGAACCTCCGTTAGCTTACGAGTGGTGCGTATTCCGAGCGGAGAAGTCAGCAAGCGATACTCGAATGCAGCGTGCTGCCAAAACCATATACCGCCGTTACCAGCACCACTTGCTCTCGGAGCTGCCATGGTCGACGGGTCGGAGACAGCTATATTTGATCCCCTTTCACACATATAATCCTTGATATCACGCCGAACGCCTCGTTGGAATCACGTCTTCTGCCAGCGAGACCGGGAGAAGATGCTCGATGTGACCGATCAGCCGAAGCTGGTACAAGGAGCCCAGGCTCACATGGAGAGACACGTGGACTGGACGGGTACGGCCTCATGTTACTCCAACCTTGAAGACCCTTCCAATGCATTCACAGCTCACTGCGCTCGAGGGCATCCCGCGTCTTACAGGGCGGCGAGGTGATCTTCCCGCCCGCCCCCTCACACGCACGGAGCTCCTCGGGCGGCATGTACTTACGCCTGGCGTCCTCAGTGTGTCGCGCGGCACCGTGGAACTGCTGCGTGTGTCTGCGCACTAGCATGGGACAATGCCAGGTCTTGTGGCGCACAAACAGCCAGACGGGGTCCCCGCGGCGCCCTCCGTCATAGGTGTCGTCGAAGAGGGCGAGGGTGCTGGTCGAAGCGGCCGATACGCGCGTCGCGGGGTTCACCACGATGCCCTTGATCGGCCAGCCGATGACCCAGGCGACGCCCGGGAGCTTCAGCTTCGGGAGCCTGGGGCCCGACCGCTCATGGCTGCGCCTCAGAACGCCATGTCGGGCTCTGACGAGACGAGACGCCCAGTGACCCGGAGTTCTTTGTGGTCATGATGCCGATCGGGCAGTAAATCGCGACATTGGGCGACGACTTCGAAACCGCAGCGAAGGCACTGGAAAAGTCTGCGACAGAGGCCAGACCGCTCGTTGGCGGCGTTCAAGGCGTACATCACACGCGCTGAGCACGTCGGATCCTGTCGCAGAGCGACTGGGAGGCATCGTATGTGTCCTCCATCACGTCTCGCTTGCGTCACCTCGATGTCGGCTGCACTGCCGGGGGTGCAATGTGCGTAGGGGTGTCAGTGAGCTGCTCTGGCGATGTCTGGTAAACAATCTGCTTGGTGAATAGAGTCGTGTGTATGCCGATCGGTGCATTTTCTATTGGATAGCCATCGCTGAGTCAGTCAGGCCGGCTTTGGTCTAGTGACGTGAGACGTCATCCGTTGGTGAATCCAAAGGTCTTGGCAAGGTACCTTACGTACCTCGAACTCGGACCCGTGGCGCCTGCCCGCAGATGCAAAGTCAAGATGTTGAGTCAGGATATGAATATGTTTTGTTTCATTGCTGCAGTCCTATGCACAGTACGAATTAGACCTGCATCGCTCACCAAGGGCGCCGGACTGGTACCTCGCATCATACCTTTCCAGTCCACTTTAGGCAGTGCATCTATCTCGAAGTTGCGGATCAGCCTCCAAACTTGGACGATGGGATGGCCGCATGGAGAGGCCCGATACTGCGAGACCATTTACCCGTGCCTGCTTGCGTCAAGTTGCGCATTGTTGGACAGGAGGGGAGTTCACTATATGGGTGTCGGAAATAGTCGTTGAGGGCTGACTGAGCTATGGCATGCACCTCCTCCCTTTCCCACGTCTCAGTGTATATTGCTCATCTTCCGCTCGGTCAGTGGACCCCCTTTGGCAGACACATACTTGGGGAGCACTGTGGCACTTTTGTAACAAGACGATTGCCTGTTCCCCTCCGGGTAAAGGAACCCGACTTCCGATATTCCTCAGTCCACCTCGCGCCCCCAGAGGCGGGGTTGGGTATGAATGGCGACGTCGCTGGTATTCTGAGCAAGTCACCGCCATCTGTAGAAGGATTTCATTGCACCGGTGGAGATAGGAGAGTGTAGCGCGGAGCCCATCGAATGCTGGAGGATATGGTTGGCTTGTCCAAGCTCTCCGCGACAGGCTTTGTTCGGATTTTGGAGCTCGACATGTCCTACGCGCTTTGGAGACGCGATAGACGTGTTGCGGCTCTTCGGTATCCCTCCGCATTCAAGAATTGCATGCCCTCCTCCTCCAGCAATGCCTTGCCTTGTCGCTCCCCGAATGGGTTGTCCGGTTCTTCCGCACCCAGCTCGCCATCATGCTCCTCGCCTTGAGTTTGTTCGTCCATTCCCGCCCGGATTGGTATGTTCCCTCCCGCGCTTGGCCCCGATGGTCTTATCCTTCGCGATGCCCTCCTCTTCTTCCTGTTGTGCGTTGTCCTAGTAGCTCATGCTGAAGTGGTCTGCTGTCCTCGCGCGAACTCCGCTGCTCGTCCAGACGTTGCCACGTGGCGGTTGGGCTCGTTCGACTTCGATATGACACGCCAGGTTTCATGAACAAAGTGAAGGAGGATAAGCACAGACCATATCATTGGCCGTGGTGCCAGGGTTGCGTGGTGCGGTGCTCCAAAGGTCCCTCCTCGTATAGCATGTCGCCCGGTAGTCTCGATGTGTTCTTTGTGGGCGTCCCGACGTCGTGCTCCCCAGACCCAGCGGCAGGTACAGCGGCTAGGGAAGGTTGGCCCGGCTGCCCTCTTGGGATGTCTGGTCTTCTATGCGAACGACGTGTTCCGGTCCCTTGTGGAGCAGGCTCGGCAGCCTTGCGGGTTCGCGGTTTCTTCGCCATCGATCACAAGGCGTTGTCCCTGACCGGCATCGGACGACGATGTTGCCGCGCTTGAGGCTTCCGTATCCGCCAGCTCGCCTTTTTCGTTGTGGGAGTGGCAGGTAGCATCAGGTACCGCGGGTTGCAGTAGGTCTTTGAGTGGCTGGAGTGACATTGACAGCTCGCGGTTTTCGGGTCTTTAGGCGCTGGAGACCGCCGAGTATGTTCGATGAAGTTGCCGCTTGGGAGACATGGGGGACCTCGTATGTCTACATTGGTAACAGCGAGTTAGCATTGCTCCCGGGACTTCAACGATTCGAGATGCGGCGCTGTTGTTTGAGAATGTGATCCATACTTTGCCGCCGCCCCTCTTTCTTTCGACGCGACAGGATGTATGAATAGGAAGTAGCAAAGGATCCGAGGATCCGAGTTCGAGAGGTGGATTGAAATTCCTCAGCTCACCTCGATCGTCTCTGCAAACAGTTGCGGCCGCTCATTCGGTGGTTCGGCACGGCGGGACTTGGACTTTGTGCGGGAGGTGCTGGAAGTGAGCCAAAACACCATTTCTTAGTATTGGTCCAATTTGGTGGATCGGCCCGCCTGCCGCGTTCCGGGCTGGCACGACTCAGACCCATCCAAGCATCGCACTGTCAACTGGCACAAATCCAAATATCCGGACAATGCTAATGTCGCGCCACTGATCGAAATTCTCCACACATGCACCCGACAGCCGGATGTTGACGGCCCCTGGCAATTCCAAGACGGTGCCTCATTCACGCAACGTCACAACATAACATCATAACATCAAGGAGCCTCTGCCTTGAAACCGGATGAACGAGAACCACGGCGATGGGGCAATGAGCTGTCCCGGCCTCTCCCAATGCAATGTATCGGCGCGAACGTTGGCGCCGCCCTGCTACACGAAACGTCGGGACCATGTCCTGCCAAGCATCAGTCGTGTCACACTGCTCCCTGTGCTGACGGTCCCTTGGTCGGCGACAGATCACAATAAAGAGTACATCCACAACAACTTTCGAGACACACTTAACTTGGCTGACGGTCCATGATAGTTAGGCTGTTGGACAGGCCGTTACGCAGTTCCAAGTCATCCTCAAGGCCGGGGGGTTAGTCCACAAGGTTCAGATTCGGTTTCCCGCTTCTCACCTGGCTGCATACATGCCTCGCCGGCAACGAGTTGTTTGGCTCGGAGCGGTCAGAGTCTTCGTGGACTTCCGGTACACGTTCCGAATGTTCAGGACCAGAGCGTGGTACACCCCAACGGAGAATCCACGCCTTCGGGCAGGAACGCTCGGCAGCGGCTTCGGGGCACGGACACAGCGTCGTCGCTGACGGAACAAGTCCAGCCTTCTCGGAACAGAACATCAAACCGAGCTACATATATCCAGCGGTGCTGCTTCCGGAGAATCCATTGCTGCCATTACGAAGCAGTCTTGCCGGTAGAAGCAGGAAGGAACCTTGAGGCAAGGAAGACATCAACCCGCCGCCAGAGCTGTCAAGGTTCCCGATCGATGGCAGTCTTGCATACTCTGCATACTACGCTAGCTCACCGATAGCCGAAATTGCTGTCGACAGGTGCTGAGAGCCTGACTTTGTGGCTCAAGAGTCTGTATCAGAGCCAGACCTGCGGTGCTGGGAAGACGGCGTTGTGACCTGCCATGACCATGCCAAGCCCGGCATGGCGGAGGGCGATGGTTGCCTTGTCACGGAACCGAAGAATCTGACTGGGATAGCCAAGTGAAGACGCCACCGCCTTAACACAAATCAGTTCCAGAACATCCGTCTCGTTCTGTGCGGTCAAGAAAACGCCTTGTGGGTCGGGACAAGGCGGTCTTGCCTCGGTCCAATCGCAGTTTTGTTGCAAGGACAACCAGTGTGTAGCGGTTTATCGTCGCAGCCCTCCACGTGCGCTGAGAATTCTCGACGCATGTCACACGTTCACTCAGCTCCTTTGCTGAAAAAAAGTTGGTCAGCTCATTCCATGGTCTGGTACTTACAACCTTGAATCCCGCCAACTTTCAAGCTTCTTGGTATCGAAATCCTCGACTCTCCTTCCTCACGACCTGATCATTCCTCCTGAGCAGGCAAGATACCAGCACTGGCTGTGATTTTTTCCAGTGGATACAAACGGCTCTGGAGATTCCAGGCTGTCCAGTCACCTCGACGTATTGCAACATTCATTCTCTCCACCTGGTCTCTTGCTCAGGTGGACAAGCATTCCTCAGCACAACCAGGACAAAGCACACTCTGTCATCAGCACTGGACGGTATGTACGGTCCTTGCCATCTTTTGAACGGAGTTGGGGTTTAACATAGTCCAGTGGCCAGAGGGATTTCCAAGTTATGTTGCGCCAGGAGCTCGATGCCGACGTGGGCGGCCCCTCGCCTGCGCCAGATGCTGGGTATGCAATGTCACATATCCTTGCACGTCATCGGCACGCTGACATGTGTCAAAAGCCTTCGAGCTCTACAGGAGATGCCTCAGGAAAGAGAGGCCGACCTGAGGTGTGTAAGAAGTTGAGATAGGCCGATGTCAAACTCGCAGCGCGACTCTCTCCTTCGGTCAACGCTGGGCTGTCAGAGTCGCCAACATGCAAACATTACCCAAGTCCAAGCTCGAGGGGAGATGAATCACGAAGGAAAGGCCGTCGCGAAGGGTGCTGAATTTCGAGACGTGCTGATTTCAGACTCTCAATGTAACTGATTTCTTCGAGCAGTTTCACGGAGTCAACGGCTACATTAGTTGAACTCCCAAATGACCAAGCTGAGTGAGCGTTTATTTCCCTCTTCATCGAATCCAAATGTCCCACCAATTCACCCAAGACACGGGGTACTTCAGCACACCGGCTAGGCGAACAACATCCACACATCCACGTACTGGACTCATCTCAGGGCCTCTCGCCCTTGAAATCCGGTCAGGTCTCCCTCTCGAATCCGAGTCCCGGAT
>Ga0209127_100355_pt1 | contig 15915 bp, 9 predicted proteins | sample LakSupMetagenome_FD_187469 | JGI IMG/M metagenome (GOLD analysis project Ga0209127, IMG submission 187469) | Freshwater microbial communities from Lake Superior, Canada - Sta WM archaea (SPAdes) (version 2) | ecosystem: Environmental > Aquatic > Freshwater > Lake | place: Lake Superior, Canada...
GCTTCTTCCCAGATGCCGAACCATTCTTGACGTCCTGCCCCGGAACGGGCTGACTCTTGTCCAGCCCGAACACACCAACAACAGCAAGCACCCCCGTACCTACGGCAACCAAAACAGTGGCCAGATCGAGGATATGCACCAGCCACCAGAGGTGCTGCGTCCCCATCGCGCAAGTGGCATACTCGAACCTCCACTCCCACGCCTTCTCGTCAAACCAAGCGCTCAGCAGCCCGGCGTTCCCACCAAAATCCCCCATCATGCTCCGGACAGTAACCTCCCGAATGCCCGGCAGGCCCTCCCTCCCTGGCAGTCCGGCCTCCTTCGCCTCCCGCCACCGACGCACCTCCCACTTCCGGTCTTCACCGCCCAGGCTCTGGTTGATGAAGTGCCACGTGTCGCACCCCTCGTGGTCGTGCCCGTTCAGGATAACGCCGGGCCGGCCGCGTCCCGCGCCGGGCGCGTTCCTGTCCCCGTTCATGCCGTAGATGCCCTCGAGGAAGCCCCGGCTCGCGTCGGCGCTGAGCTGGTTCTGCTCCTTGAGGGTGCCGTCGTGCTCGTGGAAGTCGAAGAAGGGGGCGTCGACGCAGACGCCCTCGGGCTTGTAGAGGGGGATGTGCGTCAGCACGACGGTGAGGTGGCCGGCGAACTCGACGGCCGAGGCGGTGTTGATGACCGAGTTGACGAAGGCGTAGGTGGCGTCCTGGAGCGGGGTGGACAGCGCGGGGGTGTCGAGGTTCATGTCGTTGAGGACCACGACGCGGATCTCGGGCACGAGGCGCGGCGAGTCCGGGTTCGTCTGCTCGTCGTAGAGGGTCGCGCTTAGTGTGGTGTTGGTGACGGGGAGCTCGAAGCGGAGCTCGTAGTTGGCTTTGCCGAAGGCGCGCTCGAAGCGGGAGAAGCGCTCGTCGTTGATGTCCCCCGCGTAGCCGATGTCGTGGTTGCCCGCTACGTTGATGACACGTCTTCTCCACGCTTCTGCAGTCTCGTTGTCCCCAAACTGGCCGAGGACGCCGGCGAGATCGTAGTCTTCGCCCGGTAGCCGTGCGACGTCGTCGGGCACCCGCTCGCCGCCGCGGAACACGCGTGTCCAGTATCGCTGGCTTCGACGGTCGAACTCGTCGTCATCGAGCCACTGGCTGCCGACCAGGTCGCCCAACACGGTGATGTGGGTTGGCTGCGTCCACCAGCGGACGGTGCGGTAGATGTGTGCCAGGTAGAAGTCGTTGCCGAAGAGGTCGATGCGCTTCCGGATGGACTCGATCGTGTTGGGGATGTCCTCGAAGTAGAAGTCGACGGTGTCGTGCAGGCTCTGCCGAACGCGCTCGCGCAGCGAGTGGTGCGCGGTCCGGAAGGACAGGCGCGAGATCAAGCTCGACAGGTGCGGGAACGACTTGCCGCGGGCATTCGGGATCGAGGTGTCGCCTTCGAGCTGCGGGTCGCCCAGGGCCAGCAGACGGAAGGGCGCGAGCTGACGCCCTCCATCGGCGGACGAGTAGTGTAGTCTGGCGGTCTCGCGGAAGCCTGCGCTGCCGGTGTCGACGCCGGTGTTATCGGGCTGCGGTAGTGGAAAGGCACATTGGAGGAAGAGAGGGAACAGGTAGAGATAGATGGTCAGGATCAGGGACAGCGGAACGAGCACTCGCAGGAGTCGCAGTCCATTGCGAAGCGCCGTAGAGGGCGAGAGTTGGGTCATGTAGATCACCGCATGAGGTAGAGCCGTCTCTCCTCAGTAGCCTCTCGACGAACCGTCGTACAGACGGAAGAATTTGGTCACAGAAAAAGTTCGCGTTCAGGGTTGTCGCGACGGGAAACAAATACGTAGGACCCCTGAAACCTGATCGACGCAGCTGCAGGGTTGCATGCTTTTGCTCCACATATTGCAGTTTTGGGCCACTGTTACCCCTTTCGCTCCCGTCACCAAGATGCTGGTTCGACAGGAGAAGACATCCCATAACTAATAGGATTGTGAAAGACATAAAACTGAAGCAGAAAGGAAGGAATCAAGGGCCATCTCGGTTTGTGCTCTCGATTGTTATCAGCAGAGCGGCCCGGAGTCCAGCATGCCGGTATTTAAGGTCTAGCACTATGTCTAGTCGACAGGACAAGCTCATGCAACGCAATTAAGCTATCTGCCAGTTCCCGCCTCAACCATCACTCATGGCTCCATCACGGTGTTTCGGCTGGACCCCTTAACCTCCCGGTGCCATGTATAAACCCGAGGCGAAGCCAGCTATGCAGTGTATAACTGCTGTTCGTGGACACCCAGTCCCATCCCCTAGAGCTGAAAATAGCCTTTTCGCCGCCAAGAATCGCGTAGCAATGTTCAAGCAAGCCAGCGTCCAGTGTGACATCCGCCACCCTCGTATATAGGGCTCTCTTGTCTCGCGCATGATCCATGGGAGTGTTCAGCTCGTACAGAGGCCGTCTCCTTCATCCCGAGAGGTTGTCACGACATCTCGTCGTCAGTTTCGTCTAGCTCCTCCAATAATAGCCCTGACGTAAGGCATCGGACCAACACAGGCATGGCTACAACCTCTAGCGCTTTCTCTTGACCAGGGAGCCGGACTGCTTAGTCCGCAATGTCGTCATCCGGGCTGGGGAACTCGACGTCGAAAGTCGGATTCTCGTCGGCGTCATCGGGGGCCTGCAGCGCAAAAGCAACGACGGCGTTATTCTTGATGTTCTTGTCCACGGGCTTCTCGTCGCCCGTGATGCGGAGATTCTTCCAGCCCTGCGTCGGGTCGCTCGGGGTCTTCAGGACGGCATAGGCGACACGGACCTGCTCGGCCTCGGCGGGGACGGACAAGGTGGGCTTGAGCGAGTCGCGCGAGGCGTAGAGGCCGTCTGCGTACCGCTCGCGCAGGACGAGGAGCAGCTCGCCGGTGATCTTGGAGAAGGGCGCCAGCGGGTCGACGAACATGAAGATGGTGTGCTTGCCGTACTTGAGGCGGAGGGAGATGTCGACGTCGTCGGGCTGTGCGTTGCCTCGGGGCTGCAGGTGATGCGTGTTAGTGGAAGTCCCGATTACAAGGGCACTATGCGTGTCGAGGGAGGAGCGAAACTGGGGCAAAGCTGAGTCCAGGCGTACCATGTTGTGCGGTTTTGAGTGGTCTCTTTACTGCTATTACTTCCTAACCGATGTCCGTCTTTGCGACGCTGCAGTAACTGGCGAAAGGGGTGTAGCCCGTCAAAGTCTGTTTGTTTGCGATGATGTAGGTCGCTACCTTATCCACTCGCTCGCTACATGGCGGCGGCGGTGGGGCACACTTTTTGGACCCCTGCTCAGAGAAGCTTGGGCCGCCAAGTGTGTACATGCATGCAGTATTCGTGGCTCCTTTTTGGTCCTGGCCAGAAACCAAGCCGCCTCGAGGTGCAAGACGAAGCCCGGACAACCAAGAACACTCCCGCTCCTACGCTTGCACGGAAATAACCCCCAGCCATTACAGAAGTGTATCTGGTGCTGAGGTTCTACCATGGCCTCGGCAACAGCAACCCCGGATAGATCCGAGGGGGACGACCCGTCGAACTCGAGACCAACACTGGAGCAGATGGACGAACTGCACAAGAACGCCCGCCTCTCCATACCAGCACCGCTCCGTCTACCCATGGCTTCCGGCATGGCCTTCCTGGTCGGCTTGGGTCTCGGCACCACAAAGGGGAGCAAGATGGCCGGCCTGCGGTTTCGCGCTGAGCACGCGCACAAGCTTCCCACGACGACGACGGGCTGGTTCCTCTACCATAAGAGCAAGAACTACCACGTTGCCTACGGCGGCCTGCGCGAGGGATTGAGGATGGGTGCCAAGGTCTGCTTCTGGACTACGACCATGTTCAGCATCGAGCACATGTTCGACATCTCGCGGGGCCAGAAGGACTTCTTCAACACGGTTCTGGCCTGCGTTACCGTTGCTGGCGGCTTCAGCTTGTGGAGTGAGTGCCATCTGGCTGTTGTTGTGGGACGAATGTCAACTAACGTGCTCGCAGACCGGTTCTCCCTTCCTATGGCAGCCCGGACGACCAAGACGGCTCTCGTGGTTGGCCTCGTCTACGGAGGCTTGCAGGATCTCGCCGGTGCTGCGCGAGGTCGTCCGATCGGATATGTCGAATTCATCAAGAGACGGCTTGGACGCAAAGCACTGCAGGTGCCTGATCACGCTCCGTGACCGACAGGATCGATGCATTCCGGTCGCATTGACTGACGGGGCCACACCCCCCTTCGCACCTCTATCTCATGTCTTCGGGGCCTTGATGGAGCGCGTCAAAGGCAACAGCCATTCTGTGTCTGGACCATGCCTGAGTAGCCAACCTAGGATCTGCCGGGTTTCCGCCTTCTACACGACAGTCAGATGATGCAGATGCACCAGCCCAGCATAGGCCAGGTCCGGCATACGTTTCGAGGTGGACAACTGCCATCGCGCTTGACGCCGATGCCGCTCGAACAAAGGGGCAAGACTTTACGTCTCGCGAGTCAAGCAGCGGAGCCAATGCTTGGGACACCTATATGCTCTGCAACCTCAGCTGAGCCGTTAAGCCGCCTGTTCGCTTCGAATTATCGACACATCTGTTGCAATGGTCATATCCCCAAGAGTCTGAGCTCGGCTTTGTACCCCACACAATGCCGAGCATTACGAAAGACAACCAGCGTGGAATGCGATCGAGAGCAGCGACTTTGCCATATTGGGCCAAGTTATGACTTGGAGATGGCGGGTTCTGATTTGCCAATGCCACTGCGCCGGCTAACAGCGGCGTTGCCAGAGCGTGCGGACCCATCACGTGGCACTGATAAGGGAAGCGGCGGATAGCATCATCGAAGGACGGATAATGCTCGACAAAGCAATGACAGCCAACGCATGATAGGACAGTAGATCATCTTGCAGCTTGATATTCCCCAGCAGGATGTAGCCAGGCCTCTTGGCCCCTCTTGCCGGTCCTCGGAGATAAAGGGTTGGATCTCTTGTGACAAAGAGGATCCTACGTCAGGTAGAGCAGATATATAACCACATGAGTGTACGTTACCTTGTCTTCCCGAGATGCCATCATATTGACCTTGTTGTTGCTCCCCGTCGTCTCACCATTTCGGCGCCATATTCTTTACCTGTTGCTGCCGTCATCCGGGAGAGCTGCTGATTCCACCAGCAACTTATCCCTGACGACACTCACCTCTTGTCTACCTCAATACGCCAATACTTGCATATCCCCGTCACTTGTGGTTGATCCGGACCCTGCCCGTAGCAGTCGTCCTAACAATGCCGCCGACGTCTAGTTCGCTCTACTTGCAAAGCGCAAGATTCACTGGCAGGTCGCGAGGATTCCAGCGAGGAGGTACCGCTTCACTTACCTCGTCCGTGCCTGCCGTTTTGACTACATCGATTCGCCGCACCTACCAGTCCAGAGGGATTCACGGGACACCCGTGAATATGGCTGCTACAACACCAACTCGCTCACTTCACTCATCCTCAAACCTGTCATCCCCCTCAGAGCATATGCTACTAGACCCAAACGCCCACGACTTAGCATCCTCCTCAGCCACGGGCACAACAATATACCACGACCCAAAGCCCAACACCATGGCGCCTCCACCATCGCCTCTGGCAGTGCTACCTCTGACAGCCATAATCCGCTCCCTCATGACAACAACCATCTCCTCATCCCCCGTCCTCCTCGGCCCGTCCATGGCCGTCATGTCCGCCATGGCCCACTCCACCAACCCCATCCTCAACCCGGACCGGAACCCCATCCTCAAATACTTTCTGAAAAAGACCTTTTACGCGCAGTACTGCGCGGGCGAGAACGAGCCCGAGGTCCGCCGTACGGTGTCCTCGCTCAAGCAGATCGGCTTCAGCGGCGTCATCCTCGGCTACGCGCGCGAGGTCGTCCTCACCCCGGCGCAGACCGCCGACCTGGCGTCCTGCACGGCCGAGGGGCAGGCGGCCGACGAGTGCATAAGGAACGAGATCAACCCCTGGGCGCGCGGGACGCTGGAGACGGTCCGCCTCGCGGACGAGGGGGACTTTGTCGCGCTCAAGTTCACGGGTGCGGGCAGGCAGGCGCTTTACACGCTTTCGAAGCGGCTGCCGCCGTCGCCGGCCCTGGCGGAGGCGATCGACAGCGTCTGTCGGCTTGCGGCGGAGAGGGGGGTGAGGCTGCTGTTTGACGCGGAGCAGCAGGCCGTGCAGGCTGGGATCGACGACTGGACGGTCGAGTATATGAGGCGCTTTAATAGCGGGGGCAGGGCGGTCGTCTACGGGACGTACCAGGCTTACCTCAAGGCAGCGCCCGAGATCCTGTCGAGACACCTGGCTGTCGCGCGGAGGGAGGGGTTCGCGCTCGGGGTGAAGCTTGTGAGGGGCGCGTACCTTGGGTCGGATCCGAGACATCTTATTCATGACACCAAGGCGGATACCGATGCGGCGTATGATGGTATTGCGGCTGCTCTGCTTAGGGGGTCGTGGAGCGGTCCGCTTGTTAGGCCTGAGGGGACTGCCTCCGATGACCAGTTCCCGTGTGTGAGTTTGGTCCTCGCGTCGCACAACCGCGAGTCGGTCCTCAAGGCGCGGGCTATCATCGATGCGGGCCAGTCGGTCACCGAGGTGGCGTTCGCGCAGCTACAGGGCATGGCGGACGAGGTGAGCTGCGAACTGGTCGCCCCTACTTCTACTCCTGCGACTGCAGGCCAGAAGAACGAGAAGAGCCTGGTGCCTAACCGGCTCAAGGCGTACAAGTACCTGGTCTGGGGCTCGACGGGGGAGTGCATGAAATACCTGCTGAGACGGGCGCACGAGAACCGAGATGCCGTGGAGAGGACGAGGAGCGGCAGGGACGCCATGAGGGCGGAGCTGTGGAGGAGGCTGAGGGGGGTATTTGGGCTTTCGACGTAGACTAAAGGAGTACAGCACGGGTGTTTGGGGTTACTAATGCAGTGGAAGCACTAGACGTGCGGCAAGGGGCTTGCGAGTCCCCGGCGGTTAATGAATTATGAAGAGGCTTGAAAGAAATACCTCAATATATGACCAACCATGCGATTTCTTTCCATTCAGTATCCAACAGTTATGGTACCGTGCAATAACTCCTTGAACTCCGTCGCTATGCATAATCGGAGAGGCAACATGCTCTCAAAGACCCCGTAACGCCATGCCGCCCAGAGCCAGCAGTTCCATCTCCTTGACCTTGCCGGCCTCGTCCTTGCCGTCCAAGACCGGCGCCCCGTTGAGTTTGTAGTATTTTCGCACCTTGGGCCAGTCCGTCAGGTCCGCCAGCTCTGCGTCGGTGAGCGGCGCCGGAGTGCCTTGCACGACTTGGGCCAAGTGGGCGGACACTTCTTGCGCCGAGGGCAATTCTGGTCGGGACTCGGTCGGAAAGACCACCTTGACTATGGCAATGTTCTTGGTGGCTTCTGTGATGCCCCAGCGGCGGTACGCTTCTGATATCTTTTCATACGCCGTGATTAGCATGGTGGCCGCCAGCATGGAGAGGTGAGGGACGCAAGAAGGCGACGCACATTGTTTGAAGCGCTCAGTGCGCAGACGATCTCCGAGTGGACGTTGGGCGTCTTGAGAGTGCCGTCCAGGAGCACGGTAAGGGCCTTGTAGACGGCGGCGAGGAGGTGTAACCGGGAGAGGACGGACGAGGCGTCGATGAAGGCGTATTCGAAGTCGCTGTTCCTGGCCAGGAGCTGCGACTGGAGGTAGCCGGCGTTGGACACGTCGCGGAACAGGCCCACGTAGACCCTGTGGGTGTCCGGGACGTGCTCCAAGTGTATCTCCTCGAGCGACATGGTCTTAATCCGTGCCGGCTGCTGCTTGATTGCTGTCTTCCGAATGTCCTCCGGCGGGGTAGCTCGTCCTCGTCTATGCTACCTTATGTCGAGAGCTCTGCGCAAAAGTTTGGCGGGGTAGCCGCATAACCCAATCCCAAGCAGTCCAAGATAGGTGCGTAGGCGGTGTATGCGTGTAACGGTGCTCATCAAGAGGACGACCCCTTGCAGGTCCGTGAGTTCTAGACTTGATTGCATTCGCTCCCGGCGCCAACCTCCACTCGGAGATCTGTGCAACGACCCGCCAACGGCAAACTCCATCAAGCTTTCCCCAGATCATCGACGGCAAACCCCGTTACCTCTCGCTGTGCCCTTGTCTCAGTCCGTGGTCCGAGTACCTCTTCTTTTAATCATTGGGGCATAATTGCGACACGGTTGGACATTCTAGCGACGGGCCTTTGCGTGTAACATTCACAGTCGGCAGGAATTCAAGCAGACGCCGCAGCGAGACGGCGCCGGCGCCGGCGCGGGCACAACTGCACACCGCTGCACGCTGCACCGCCCTCGAAAGACGAGCGGCATTCTCCATCGTCGAGAGTCGGCCCCTCACCATGCCGCCCGGGCGACCACCCAAGCGACCCAGCGACCCGGGCGAGGGCCTCTCGGCGCTGTCGGAAAGTCCCTTCTCTGGCCCCAAGCTCAAGCACCCGCGCCTCGAGCGCGCTCCCGAGGATTTCTCCAGTGTGGTGAAGAACAAGCTCCAGTCCTACACTCGGACGGGTCAAGCCTGCGACAGGTGCAAGGTGTGTGGCCCCCCAAAGCCGCCATAGATTGGTTCCTCCTCCTCTGCTAACTTCTGTTCTTCCAGGTGCGCAAGATCCGTTGCGACGCTCTTCCCGAAGGATGCTCGCACTGCACCAACCAGAATCTCGACTGCTATGTCACGGACCGAGTCACAGGCCGCACGGAGCGGCGGGGCTATCTGCAGCAGCTGGAACGCGAGAAGAAGGACATGCTCAGCTACATCAGAGCCACGGAGAAGCTGCTGCGCGATACCGGCACCGAAGTCAAGCCCTACGAGTGGTCGCCATACGGACCGACCTGTCCGCCGGGCGTGTCTTTCGACAACATGGGGAACCCGATGCAAGACCCGATTGCAAAGGACCAATGGACCCAATATGGGCCTGTCTGGGTCAAGAACACGGGCTCAAAGCCTCAACAGAACTTCTTCTCGGCACCTGGCGAGTACACGTCCGGAGCGAGTCAATACTCGCGACTGTCTCTGCTGGAAACCCGACCGACCGAAGGATACCTAGGGGTGCTTACGGATAGCAACACTTTGAGCTCTATCAAGGGCACGAAGCTCTCCATTCTCGGCACCACCATCGACGTTACCTCGTTCGACGCCCCGGACATGGACGAACCCGTGGCCGGCACCCCGCCCGGCTCGCCCCTGTACAACAAGTCGCTCATGGCCTTCCTCCAGACGACGCTGGGCGTCAATCCCAAGCTGGAGGACGTGGAATTGCCGTCGAGGCAGGATGCCTTCAACTACTCGGCGTGGTACTTCCTCATGGTGTATCCCTTTATGCCTGTTTTGCACAGGCCTTCCTTCCTGAAGCTCGTAAGCATTGCATTACACTCATATTCGAGGAGAGAGCAGGACTGTGTGAGGTAGCTGACACTTTGCTCAACAGCTGACAAGGATATACGACGAGCCGGGCTTCCAGCCCACAACCTGTGAGCTTGTCACGGCTCACATGGTCTTCGCCGCTATCTACTTCCAGTACGGCATCCGCAACCAAGAGCAGCCCGAGCAGTACTCGCAGTTGAACGAGCTCTCCAACAAGCATTACCACTGGTCGCTGGGTAAGTCCTTCGAGCTCGCAACCGAGAACTCGGTGACGGCAGTCCAGGCTCTGGCCCTGATTGCCGTCCACACCCGCAGTTTTCCCAAGCCCGGTTGTTCGTCCTACATCGCCAACTACGCGCTGTCGAGAGCCATCGAGCTCAACCTGCACCGGGGTGTCAAGCTCCCCGGCGGAGCCACCAACATCGACAACGAGGTGAGGAAGCGTGTCTGGTGGGCCACGCTCGGGCTGGCTGTCACCCTCAACGGCCGACTCGGGCGACCGATGCCCATCACGCTCGAGGAGTTCGACGTTGAGTTTCCATTGGCCATATCTGACGACTACATTACCGAGGACGGCATCACCGATCCCTCCCAGGTCGGCCAGTGCCCGTTCATTGTCGGCCTGACAGGCTTCAAGATGGTGCCGCTCTACATGGAGATGTTCGCCAATATATACAGCGTGCGACGCAACCCGGACAAGTACGTCGACGTGGTCCGCGGTCTCGAGGAGGGCATGCAAGCTCTGCAGGATAATCTGCCAGACGAGCTCAGGCTGCAGAAGTGCCAGCCCGACGGTAGGATCTTTGCTCTGTATACCGAGGCAGAGATCCTCGAGTTTTACCTTTGCCTCCGGCATCCGTCCGTTTGCATGACGCAGGACCGCGACTTCTACGCAGAGAACACTAGGATATGCGAACAGACGGCGGGCAAGTTGCTGAATGTGGTCACTGCTCTACTCAAGATCAAGTCGCTCGATACCACGTGGTACCAGCTATCTGTCTATGTGGCGGCCATGTTCTCCAGTCTGGTCGCTCACTGGGAAAGGAGGTTCGACACCAACCCGGCCGAGATCGCTGCGCTAAGAGAAGACATGAAGCAATGGATGACCATCGTGTACGAAATCGGTCTGACGTTGGGTAAGCTTCGCAACACATCGACCGCTAGGAACGAAGATGTGCTGACCGTTGATGCAGGGCCCGGAGCCAGACTAAGCCACGATATCGGCACGGTAGTCGACCGCACAATCGCCCAGATAGAGGAGGCCATGAACGGCAAGAGGACAGCGCTGCCGCACCAACGAGGAGCACCTCTCCAACCCAACCCACAACCGCCGCCAAGGGAGCAGCAAGTGGCGAGCACATCTGCCGGCGAAGGCTTCAGTGCTGACGGCCAGGAGGCCAACGGAGCCGTCGGCGACAGCAACGGCTACTACAACACAGCCATCGCCCATCATGCCGCTACCGGCTACGGCGCCCCGGTAGCATACCCCAACCAGGCGACGACCAGCGGCCAGAACCCCAACAGCAACGGCATGCCGTCAGTAGGACCCTACGACCCGGCCGACAGCGCGCAGTACCTCTACGCGGCGGCGGCAGCAACCGCCAACAACCCGACCCCCGGCATCGACCAATCCGCCTCGTCCGCCAACCCCCTGATCGCCTTCGCCTCCCAAGCAGCCGCCCAGGTCGGCGCCTCCCAGCCGGGGTCCGAAACGGACGAGTGGCGCCAATCCCAGGCGAACCTAGCCGCGGCGGCTGCGCAGGCTCAGGCGCACGGCACCAACAGCTGGCACGACTGGGCGGCCGCCATAGCAGACAGCCAGACGGATCGGTACAGCGCCAACGCCCTGCTCACGCTGGGAGGTGCCGGTGGCGGCGGCGGCCGCCCCGGCGACGGCGGGAATCCGGCTGCCGCTCTGGGGGGCCCCGGCGGCGCCGGCGGCGTCTCGGTCTCGGCAGATTTGAGTGGGATGGCTGGGTCGGCGGCGCAGCAGCACCCCGGGCAGTGGCCGCTACTGTTGTTCCACGATGGGAACGGGGGTGTTAATGGATCTTGAAGAAGTGACGGAGACGGCCTTTCGACGCAGGGGGTGTTTAAGATGTTGTTAATACGAGTTGACGAACAAATACATAACTGGACCGCCGGAATCAACGAAGGGTGGTTTGAGGGCAAGGGATTAATTGATATTGCGGAAGGGTTGGCGCCGTGAGGGAACACGAACAGGAACAGGAACAGGAACTCGGCTGGCGCAAAATGGAGTTACATACGCCTAAGGCTCTGGATTCGGCTGGACCACGCGCTGATTTGGTGCTTGGAGGGCCTTCTCTGTAGTATACTCCGAGGTTGGGCCGGATGACATTGACGGGACATGATCGGTGTCCGAGGAAGAAACGGCCAGTTTGGAAGTCTTGTACGATATCCATTTCGGATCGACGAGGAGGGGACCTTTGGTACATAGGCGGAGGGAAGACGAGGGACCTGGATGAAGGGAGATATGGTCCTTGAAAGCACAAACAGAGGAAGTCACGGTGGAAGGAAAGGCCTTGCAATATCTCAAGCTCGAACGAAATAAAGACGTTGAAACATCCTGTCACGTTCGCGGGAAGCATGTTTCTCGTACTTCGAGGTGTTATCGGAGCAAGCTCGAATCCTTGAGGCTGCCTGTGGTGCGAGATAAGAGATCTTGTCCGCCATCACGACCGCAGAGCAAGAGGTGCACGTTGGGACATGCCCTAGCCGCTCTGGTTGGCGCCTCTAGATAGCGTAGAGGTCAACACAGAATAGTGTCAAGGATCACCTCGCCGGTGATACGGCCAGATGTGATGGGCAGTTCCAGAGTGCAGAGAGGTGATCACCGATCTCGTTCATCCCGATTACTCGGAGCCGCTGACGTTGGTGACCAGTCTAGCGCTGCTTATCCGTCGAATTATCACCCCATGCCTGCAGTCGAGATAAGGTAGTCTGAGTCTTTAAAGATTCCCTGGACAGCTGTTGGTGGTATCGAGGGAGCTTCTAGGGATCTCGATGGCCATCATCTCATGTTGGGATTACATCACCTTGCCTTATTTTGCTCTCGTGGACCTGATAACAAAGAATGCCTGCATAGCTACCTAGCCAACTGCTTGTTGAAGGACTACACGAGAGGAAGTTGAGTCACGATTCGCGAGAGCAATTTCTGAGCTCGGCGTTTTGAATCAACTTGGCGGCTAAAGGACCTACCTACTGAGGCTACCGCGGCGGCGGTGGTTGGGGTGCAGTATATGCGCGAAGGATTCGAACTAGACCTCAGTCTTGCCAAGCAATGGTACCAGCTTGGAGCGACTGGAATATGATAGCAGGTGGAGGACGTTGCCAATTGCCATGAGGCCTGGGAGCTCAACGCGCGATCACAAGCTCCCAAAAGTGAGGAGACACAGAAGAGTTATCCGACACGAAGGGTTACATTTGACTGCTATAATTGGACTGCGTATCTGATGCCACTGCAGGTTCCCCCGGTACAAGTGTGTTACATTGTTGGGGAGGCCAAACTGTCAGCTCGGGGGCAGGGCCTGGACCACCGTAGTCCACCGGAGGTTGACCGTAAGTCTGGGGGGAGGGCGGGGGGTATCGGTGATAGCTTCATCTTTACAGATTGTCTTTGTCACGCGATCACCATGATCAGTACGACGGGCAATGGCGGCCAATATGCGAGACAGGACGGACAGGATTGAGCGGCGAAATCCAAACGTACGAAAGGTGGTTGCTCGACATCGGCTGCACTGAGCTTACCTTGGGTTTGACGACCGGTGGCTAACGGCGGGCTATCCAGGCTCTCGGCGCTTACTTGACCTGCCTCTTTCATGTAGGATGACTGACTCTAGGAAATCGAGACCATCATCGAAGCGGAAGCTGGACTTGGGACCCAGCAGGATCAGCCGCCCTCCCCCAGCCAGTGGCAAGGCGGCCGGACGGGCATGCAGAAGCGTGAGTTTGGCCCCAGAAAGCCACCCATGTCACCTCACCAACGGTATCGAGCTGCAAAGAGAAGGCCGCTAGCAGGGAACGGAGCGGGGCGCTCTTGGCGATCTAATTGGGTGCTACCCGCGGTCCTTCACCTAAGGTAGTACCGTTGTAAGAACACAATGGCAAACTCCGATTGCCCGTATCCATCGCTCGCCAAGCGACGCCCTTTGCTAAGGGATCCTACGCTGCTACTGTTTGAGCTAGGAGATATCTGGCAGGAGGAACATCTCAAATGCGTTAGCAAGTGGCTTGCCCCAAGCCACAAATTCACAGGAGGCTTTCGGCTCATTGTGCGCCTTCGGAAGGAGAGAAAGGGCCATCCAGAAACTTTACCCCGCAAAATAGAGAATGACTGCGCTGCCCGAGTCAGGACAAGCAGGGAACTGCCGCAAGCGTGGAGAGCTTAATCCGACTGTGAGTGAAATGGCCTTCAAACACCTTGCGTCGTCGACCACGACTCGAAATTGCTTTAAGGACGGACGCGACCTGGTTATCGATTTGCCGCTCCTCGGGTCAACCTCGCAGAGAAATCCATATATGGCGATTGATTAATCTGCAACAAGACGGCTTCCGGAGTGTACTGCCTGATTTCGCAGCTCGGACCAATGCCCAGGACCCAAAAGCCAACAGGGCCACGCCGTCCGCCAATGTCCAGTCCATGACGACCTGCCTAATTCGGAACAAGTCTATGGATTCCAGCCAATGGGAAGCCTGATCGCGCAAATCTACCACAGCACCAACCATCTATTTCTCGTTGATTCTTGGGGGGTGTCATTCTGAGGGATCTTCAACCTGTGCCTTCCTGTGTTGCGTTGGCGTCGTTTTGGCGCAATGCATGATCATGGGCCGACGTTTCATTCCTTATCTTGTGTGTGCCGCGCATGGATTCCGCTGAGAGGGCCGATTCGTCGCTTGAATGATCAACGGGGGCCCCATCTGGCTCCCCGAGTCCCCATTATCCTGCCCCGGCCTGACATTTTGAGCAGGTGGCAAGCCAGGCAAGCAAACACTGATCAGACATCGCTTGTTCCGAGGTTCTGGGCGCTCCAGGTTTGTGATGCGCAAGGCGTCGCCTGTACAAGTCCGTACTCCAATGCGTACCCAGTACGTCCTGCCCTACCGCCCACGCCAGGATCCTCCAGGGATGGCCATGCTCGCCACGGGTCATTGTAACCTGGTGGTGCATCTCCGTCTGCCATGCACCACTCGAGATGCACGGTTCCGCCGTCCCCTAATTAAGCTATCAGCATAGATATGCGGCGTGACGGGCGCACCTTAAATACTTCATGCTGTCCCATCTGCCTGGGTGTCCCGTCTCCTTTCCTTTCGACTCGTCTCATCACCTTTAGACATTTTCTTGTCACACGCCTTTCCCTTGGCGTGGTGTCTTCCTTGCCTTCCATATTCCCCCATTTGTGAGTCCCCGGGGACAGCTCACTGTCGACATGGTGGACTACAGCGAGAAGCAGGAGGTCCACGCTACGGCGGCGGGCAACGTGAATGCGTTTGCCGACAGCACGCCTCCTTTCGAGAACACGCACAACATGAAGGACGAGATCAAGGTCGCGGTCGACGAGGAGGAGGAGGAACTGGACCTCTACAAGCCTCTGGTCATGGACCCTGGCATTCCACACGAGCCGAACCCGTTGACCATCCGTGCCGTTGTTACGGGCTGCGTTCTCGGTGCTCTTGTCAACGCTTCTAATCTCTACCTGGGTGAGTGCGAACACATGCAGCTTCCCGCTTCCCCCATAAAGTGAGAGTAGAAGAAGCCTGGAACTAATACAATCAATCCCCTGCAGGTCTCAAGACTGGTTTCACCTTCTCGGCTTCCATGTTCGGCGCCATCTTCGGCTACGGAATTATCAGGATGATGTCCAAGGCAGGCAAAATCCCCATCATCGGCGGTACTTTCGGGCCTCAGGAGAACTCGATCGTTCAGGCTGCCGCCACCGGCGCCGGTGGTATCGCCGGTATCTTCGTGGCCGGTATCCCTGCCATGTACCAGCTCGGCGTCATGGGCCCGGATCCCGACGTGCCCCGCAACCCCAAAGAAGACATCGGTTCCATCTTCACCATTACCATCGTCTGCTCTTTCCTCGGTCTGTTCTTCGTCACCCCTCTCCGGAAGTTCTTTGTCATCCAGGTTGCTCGTGAGCTGAAGCTCATGTTCCCGACGCCGACCGCGACCGCCCTGACCATCAAGGCCATGCACGCCGGTGCCGCTGGAGGCCGCGAGGCTATGCAGAGGCTCAAGGGCCTCGGTATCGCATTCGGCGGGGCTTTCGTCCACCGCGTCGTCTCGTACTATGCCGTCGGTATCCTCTACGACTGGCACGTCTTCACCTGGATCCACATCTGGAGCGGCTACACCAGCTGGGCTTTGAACATTGAGTCCTGGGGTTGGTACTTTGAATGGACTCCGGCCTTCATTGGCTCTGGTATCCTCATCGGCCTGAACCCCGCCATCTCCATGTTCGTCGGCTCTCTCCTCGCCTGGGGTCTGATCGGCCCTCTCCTCGTCCACTAC
>Ga0209127_100356_pt1 | contig 15910 bp, 19 predicted proteins | sample LakSupMetagenome_FD_187469 | JGI IMG/M metagenome (GOLD analysis project Ga0209127, IMG submission 187469) | Freshwater microbial communities from Lake Superior, Canada - Sta WM archaea (SPAdes) (version 2) | ecosystem: Environmental > Aquatic > Freshwater > Lake | place: Lake Superior, Canada...
CCCCCCCCCCCCAGATCCGAGCAACCTGTTGTGCGACAAAACGTTCGCTAATCCGGGCCCAGAGAACGGCTTGGTCACGCTCTCAGGGAATCAGATTATTGCGCTGGCTCGAGCGAGCTCCAAGACGCCGCAGGGACCGGCAGAGCTCGAAGAAGACGAAAAGGCCGCCTTTACTTCGGACAAGAAGGTGCGGATCACGAAGTTCAACACGGCAAAGAAGAACGCGCTGCAGATGAATGCACCTATCGGGAAGGACATGTGGGCGGACATGGACGTCGTCATTGTCAAACACAACGTTGCGGAGGAGGGTTCCATTCAGACTAACGTGCCCGTCGAAGACCCTGAATTTTACTTAAAAGTTGTTAAGGCCCGATTCAAGGCTGGCCTTGCTCCGTAGACATTGGATCGCCTGGAGTAAACCAATCAATCCTTCACTTGCCCATTTTTCAGGCCTCTTTCTTCCTCCTTCTTCTTCCCCCCTCGTCTTCCTATTACCTTTCTTTTTTCCTTCCTTTTTTTCTCGCTACGCTTTGGGTCAGGGTCATGTAAGAGTTAACAAGTACTCGGGCCCAAACGATCGATCATTGCTACTCGTCTCAAAGAAGATATCTGATACGTGCGCTATGACAGAAAATGTTGCTCGACTGCGACGAGCCCGTACGTACCTTATCTTTGTGTCTTGCTGTCTACCCCTGCACCAGAAAGTCGACCTTAGCCATCTACCTTGCCAAAGAGCTTTCGAGAGCTTTTCTCGGAACGTACGGGAAGACACTCGCACATTTCTTCTGTGACTCCGGCTTCCAAATCCGGAAGATGGCCACTTCCGTTATCAGGGGCCTCCTCCTGCAACTCGTCTAGTAGTATTCTAAGCTTCTTGACTATGTCCTCCCGAAGTACAACTAGCACCGTGAGGATGTATTCGAGTCCTTCAACGCTCTCTGTCGACGATTATCCTGAATGTGGCGGCAGATGAGAGGAATGGTCGAAAGCACTAGACGCATACATTGTCTACGAGCTGGATGAATATGATCAAGAAAAGCGAGCTACCCTGTTGTGCCAGTTTGAGGCCACATTTCAATGATCAAATGCCCCCCCAAATATCCGTATACTAGTAACAAGTCGGCCATGTATCCTGTCGCTATATGTCACCTACCTTTGAGCATCTTCTCCAAGAAAGTCGACTTCTTCATGCACTTTAGAAACGACTGCGACGCCGCTTCGGAACTGCAAGGTAGCGACGTGCCAGGAAACCCCCCCTTGATACCATGGATTGAGAGACCCATCGGAACGTATTGCGTTCACGGAACACATGATGGAGGAGTCGACTGCTCAATCCAAACGTCTTGGAGCCGACTTGAGGGAGTGCCTAAACATGGTAAGATTCATCTTTGCTCAGAGACAGAGAGACGTAGCCACCACCGACAGCCCCAACTCAACTATTCCAACTACGTTCCATTGAACAGAACGAGCTGACCATCATGCCTGACACGCAGAACAAGGCTAACTTTGTGTCCACGGCTGTCACGATAGCCTCCCTCTCGTTGTCCTTCTTCACTTCTTATTTCGGGATGATCTTGCAGGGCATACAAGGAACTGACTGGAGGGAGGGAGACTTCTGGAAAGGTTGTGGTAGTTTGTCTCTCACACTTCTCTCCCTCACTGTCCTGTACACGTTCCGGCATCAGATATACAGGACGATGATGAGCTACCGTCCGGACGAAGATGCTCTCGCAGGGTAGTCGGGTAGGAGTTGGGCCAGTCAGCTCAGAACCTGAACCTTGGTAGTTGTGAAGCTCAAACTAGGTTATGTTTCTCAGCCGAACGCACGGATTGTGAAAGTGAATATGCAGCTCTCCCTTTCAGTTGCTGCCTCGACTCCTTCCGACAGCAACGGTGACTCGCACTCAATTGTGCTCTGACATTGGCTGGATGTCGGCTCGCAGGCCGCCAGACTCTTTAGGCTGTCTTGCTGGACACTTTTGCTTCTCGAGTGTACGGTGCATGATTTGTCGAGGTGCAATTCTACCTCAGTGTCCCTCCCTCGAGTGCACCTATAAAGGTCAATCATCATGGGGGTCGCGCTGCATGCCTACCTCCGAAAGATGAAGACGAACAGGAGCATTCTTCATTCACCGAAGGCTGCAATAGGAAACCGGTTGGTTGTTGGGTGTCGCATGCTCATTGGTGCTGAACCTGGCTTCATCGCACGTCGCCTGATGATTGGCTGTGATTCGAACATGCAGTTTGGTCAGTTTGCCCAGGATGGCTGTGCCCGGGAAAGCCTTGGGGGCAGGAAATGCGAGAAATACGATGCGTCCCAGCCCCACAGAATTGTGGTGAGATTGTGGTGGTGGCCGACGACATAAATGTGGCATCGAAGTCAAGTTGATTCTCAAGTCTAGGGTTTCTCCAAGGCTCAATATACTCGTTCCATTACATTTTGTCACAAGATATTCGGATTCCAGCAGACAGTCATGATGTGCAAGTCGTCCAAGAATACCACGACACCCCCAATGGAGAAGGACGACGACTCCATCACGTCCTCAGAACCCGGCCAGCAGTCCAATAACCCCACGGAACCCGAAAAAGCGATCAAGTGCGGCAGCTACTTTCCCAAGTCCACCTCAACCCGACCGGCCTACCTCGCTGCCCGTTCCGTGTCCGCGGTTCTTGGCATCCTCCTTGTTGTCCTTGCCGTGATCGCCACTCGCGTCCTCCACCGTCCGAAATGGCTGTCGCCCATCCTCAGCCCGGCCATCAACGCTTGGTCGGCCAGCACGATCGACATCCTCGTCGTCAAGTGGAAGGATAGACGGTCTCCGCGTCTCCAACGGCTGTTTTATGACGGTGCCATCGGGATCGGATGCTCGGTCGCTGCTGGGTTCCTTGTTGCGTTTACGCTCGCGGATATTGGCGGGACTGCAGACGGCGCCGGGGCTGACACGGCCGCGGTTGCGTGGTTGATACTCTTCTGCATGTTTGCTGAAGTGTGAGTGCCCCTTCATGTGGCCAACCTGTCAGCTGCCTTGCTAACAGTGATATTGACAGAGGGTTGCATCTTGGAATCGCCGCGGTTGCTGCTATGGAGGTCTTCAGGGTTCGGCGTGCCTCGAGGCTTCAGGCGGTGTAGAATCCTGCCTGAATGGCATGTTTGCTAGTTTCATCTTTCGGTTTCTCACAATGTCTAGCAAGGACTCCTCGGCCAGAGGCACGACATGCTGGATGGAGCCTGGACTATATGTGAAGGACATAGGCAGGAGCATAATTAGCCCCGAACAGAGCGTCGATCTAATCCCCGTTGTGATACAGCTCTAATTTGAACGATGATTTGACTTGGACATGCAATAGCGTCATCTAGTATCTCTCATGCGGTACCAGACACAGTGGCAGGATCACCATCCTGAACTTGAACGCATGTTGCATGCATTCCTATTCATGTACTGGACAGTACCTGTCCTCCTCTCCAGTGCTATGGGGCCATGATCTGTGCTGTGATCTATTCTCATGCCCTAGGACATTATGCACGATCTCTATCCGACATAGCAAAATCAAATCGTCATAGTTAGAGTTTTTCTTAGAAATCGAAAATCTGACTTATGGTATAAAAACATGCGCTCAGGCACCCATACCTTCACGCCCCACCTGGTGAAGCCCCAATGTTGTGCCTCCATTTCACTCCCTGCTCTTGAATATGGCTTAGTGTCCATCCGAAGACGCACTGCATCGTTGCCGGTCCTACGAGAGGGATGCTGCCGCCTTAGTGAGTGTTTCTGATTGGACCAAGCGCGGTGGACAGAGCGAACGATCAAAGCACGGTTTAAGTCACAGTTAACGAGCATCGAAGCTCGCTTTGTAGGCCGAGTATCTCGAGTCACACCTCTAGTCATAAGGCTTGCTAGGTCGCGACTGCGACTCTAATCACTACGTCTTTGACATGACTCAGTAGAGATTGCAGTTGAGCTATCCTTGAGGTCTACTAACGCTGTCGTTAAGGACACTTTTGGAAAGGATATGGGTGTGTAGATGACCAAAAATGGTTTGTGAATGGGATAAAGGTTTGCATCTTATTGTGGGGGGTCAAACTACTGACAGGAATGCAAGTAGACATCGACTACCCTAAGGTAAGGTGAGTGCAAACTATCATGCTTGGCACGAGTCGGTGTCCACAGTCAGCCATCTGTGTGTAAGCACTAAGAGACTGTTGTGTGAGAGCACTAAGAGTGTTGAACGCTACTAATGCTTAATCTAACTATATACACCATGTCGAAAAAAAGTGGATTAGCCTAGGACTAGGTCTCTCTAACCTTTCCGTCCCAAGAAAGGGATTAGACTGCTACGTTTGGGGAGGCAGTGGGATTCAAGGGGCTGTCGGCTTCTCACGAAGTCCCAACACAAACGTAGTACCCAAGCCAGAGGGCAGAGCAGGTGTTGCCTACGGCCGGGTTCCAAGAGTAACTAATCGCCATCGTTAGTACAGCCTGAACTTTTGCATGATGTGAGAGCGCTTGGGGTGCATCAGGGAGGAACTCACAAGTTTGAAGTCGAAATCTTGTACTTGTCAGCGATCGTTTGGCAGATGTCTCCCGACGCCACTTGGTGCCATTTGTTGCCTAGATTAGCGGTTAGCATCTAATCCAGAACATAGTTCTGGATAAGCTTTGTAAGAGGGAGCTCCAAACTTACACTTGGCCGTGATGCCTGCCTGGACCGGGGTGGGCGTGGTTGGCGGGGGAGTCGTCGGGGTCCCCTTGACGGCGATACAGTAGTAGTATCCAATCCACAAGCTGGAACAACTTGATCCAACGGCGGGGTTCCACTTGTAGAAATCAGCCAGCGAGAAGGTGCGGTACTTGTCCACGATGACTTGGCACGTGTCGCCGGAAACAGCCTGATGATACTTTTGGCCTGAGCTGGGGTCAGTCTTGACTTGTCCCTTCATTCAGGTTTGTCGAGACCGAGAGATTACTTACAGTCCTTGACGATTCCAGTTTGAGTGGGCGATGGCCCCGTGGGGGTTGTGGTTGTCGGCTTCGAAGTAGTGATTGGCTGCGATCCAGGCACACCGACGCAGACGTTGTAGTCCAGCCACAGGTTAGTGCAGGCCGAGTTGATATAGGGATTCCATTTCTTGAAGTCGGCATCCGTGACTCCCTTGGCCGACTCGATGGTCGCGCAGGTATCACCAGACGCGATCTTATAAAACTTGTTACAGTTGCTCACGATATCGGGCATGTTATCAGTAGGTTGTGCCGCCGCGGTCGTAGTAGTGCTCGGTTTCGAGGTGGTCGTTCCAGGCACACCGACACAGACGTTGTAGTCCAGCCACAGATTGGTGCAGGTCGACGTGATATAGGGGTTCCATTTCTTGAAGTCGGCATCTGTGATTCCATGGGCCGACTCGATGGTCGCGCAGGTGTCACCAGACACGATCTTGTAAAACTTGTCACAGTTGCTCACGATCTCAGGCATGGTATCAGTAGGTACTGCCGCCGCGGACGTAGTGGTGCTCGCCGTCGGCGCAGTGGTCGCCTTCGAAGTAGTGGTCGTCTTCGAGGTAGTTGAAGACCGCGTCGTCGTGACAACGGGCCCGGGCCCGACCCACTCGACGCAGTACTCCTTACCGGCAACAAGGGCACCGCAATTGACACCGGCGTTCCAGAGGGTAAACTGGTCCTCGCCGATGTTCCAAGCCGCGGCCATGGACCGGCACGTGTCGCCGGTTTCAGCAGGCACCGAGAAGGAGCATTCTCGCGGCCGGATGGTAGCCGCGATGGCTCTCGGTGCGCCGACGAGGGCAAGAGTGCCCAGGAGGAACCGGTTGCTGGCCATGGTGATGGTGGGAGATGGGATTGGTGATTGAGTTGCGGACTGATGTTGAGAGGCGTGGTGAGAGAGGGTGCTACACGATCCGGCGAGGGGAAGAGTTGGGGTTGTTTATACAGTGTCAGATGTGGCCGCAGCTGATGACACATAGTCATCCTATCCGTGTTGCAAGTTCAATGTTTGGCGACAGGCTCGGATGTCCAACATCGGATTTGGCAGGATGGAGCTAGCATGGAAGCAGAAGGTTACCTTTTACGTACACTAATTTCCGAGATGCTGTATGCTCTTAGCAAAAGACTACACCGAGGGAAAGTAACTAGAAGTTTACCAGAGATTGCTATGCAAGTGAGCTTATGAATAGATTGCGATTGCTCCAAGAGATCCCAAGTTCACATTGCAATGGTTACAGTCGAAGGATTGCGGTAATGGTACCAGTTCACATCAAGGTAGACAAGCTCCGAGGTCGAGTTTTAGCGCCTGGGCATCAGGGGAATGTAGCCTGCTGTGCCGCAAGCAGCAACTCGTCCGATGTGGCGGCTGCCCCCTGACGCAGGGTTTAGAGTCTAGACTTTGGCTCCTACATGTTGCCTCTTGTTAAGCTTATGTGAGATAAGGTAACATTGCAGTAGTCCGGTGACGACATGGAATTGGTACTCAGCAAACGACAGCAACCCGGCGCAGGGCAAAGGTCTGCCCCTTACTGCACCGCGACGGTTTGTGTGTAGTCAACATTAACCTTTCTACACCGCGCGGGGCTGTCCCGTACGAATTGATACCCCGATACTTTTTTTTTGTCTTTGGGCTGCGTTAAGGCGCTAGGCTATCAGAGTGTTTAGTCAAGTCAATGTTTACTCCCATGGCATAGGGACATTGTTGATTCGTTCTTCCGTATATGTCTTCTGGGGCCAACATCTCCTCGGCATTTGGCAGCCACCGGGGCAGATTACGCGCCTGCGCCTCCCAGCCGGCAATACCGTACCTCATATAAGCACTCCTTGCAATTTAAAGCTAATCGGATCATGGAGCGGCAAGCCCGTTGTTGCGCGCAGGACGATGCTATGCTGCGCTCCTCCCAAGCAGCAACTGTCTAAGTAAATTGCACTTTATCCCCGAGCGGCATCTGCTACCGCCGACGCGGGGATAAGGTAGAGTACTTTGTGTTTGTGTGAACAGGCATCCGTTTAGCAGGCCATGTGTGCTTGCTCGCCACCTCTAACGCGACGTGACTCAACGCTACTACGATTCCTCCGAGAAAGTTCCGATGATCCGTTAGCTAAGATAGCAACGACAATTGTGACCCGGTTCTTGAATTAGCATATGCCGCCCGGTTCCTGCATTAGCGTATGTGCGGGAGTAACGCTGAATTGCCAAGGCCTATTCGATTAGGTACTTTGACTACTATGAGCATCATTCCCTCGGATCCAGACCCAGCTCCTTAATCTCGGACTTGAGAACGTGTATAGGTAGGGCTGCTATAAATATGCTGCAAGGCGCTTCACCTACCGCGAGCTGCTGTGGTGGCACGGCACTTTGGTCAAGCCTCGACACTCGGTGATCTTTCGGGCAACCCACGTCAAGATGTTGGGCTCCAGTTCGCCATCGCTGCGCGCGTTGGTTCTCACCACACTCGCTGTTCGAGTATGGGCGCAGAGAGACCCGGCAGTGGTCTTGGACGAGTTGAACAGCCTCAGCGACGAAGAGTTGATGAGGGGTACCCACGCCGGTGGCCCAGCGCCTTACCAGCCTTGTCCAGCCGAGTGCAGCGCCCGCGATAGTCCTTCAAAATGGACAATTTACTCCGAGTTCGAGCGCTTTAGCGCTTGCGATCAGCCGATGCTCTTCGACTTCGCCATCTACAACCCTCTTGACGACCCCTCAACCACCACCAAGTTTCGCCTCTGCACCGTTGACCGTTTCGACAAGAAGCCCCCCGGCAACACAACTACGCCCTCACTGCAGCAGCCGCGCCCTGGTTTCCTCGAAACGACCGCGGACCTGACGCTGGCCCAAGAGGGCATTGTCCAACAGAAGGGTACTGCCCAACGGACTCTTGTTCCCACCCTCGAGCTCCTACGGGACGGCTTTCAGCGCGATTATAACGAGACTCTCCCTTCCATCATGTTTAGCTTTCGCGATGATACTATTGCTGCTGTATACGCCGGTACGGCCTTCGATAAGGGCACGATCCCGTCACTGATCTCGACAATGGCGGAAAAGCTAACAGGTAGCGCACCCGCTGGTACGGTCATGGCCCAGTTGTGCGGCGGATCGCGGGGGACGGAGTCCACCTTGGGAGCAATCATGAGCTCCGCCGGCAATCTCAGCCTTCTCCAGAAGGTCGTGAAGTCTTGGTTGGATGGAACCTGTGCAACCATTCCGGGATCTACCGGCGACAGCGTCACTCAGCTCAAGGTCAAGACGTGGGAGTCTGCTGACTTCAACGAGACACTTGGCAGGAATTTCACCCGGCGCAGCCGGATCCACGCCAAACGCGACAAGCCAAAGAAAAACAGCGACGGCAGCTGCTCGTGGGGTAAGACCCGAACCGAGCTAGCACGTTTGTCAGGAAGGAGAACTAACTTGAGCAACAGTCACTGTCAAGAAGGGCGAGGACTGCAGCAAAATTGGTACACCGCTGGGGCTCACACCAAAGGAGATCCATGATTTCAATGTCGGCAAGACCTGGGGATGGAAGAAGTGCGAGTCACTGCTGCCTGATGTCAGTTTGCTCGCCCGTGTTCCTCTGAACCTCAACTGACGCGTTTCGCAGCTCAACATTTGCCTATCGGATGGGACGTAAGTTGCCACGAACGGAGAAATGGACCCAAAGAGCGAGGCTGACCATCAAAGGCCGCCGGTACCTTATCCAATAGAGGACGCCACGTGCGGACCTACCGTGCCTGGGACGGTCTTCTTTGGAGACAAGCCGCTCAAAGACTACAATCCCTGCCCCCTGAACGTGTAAGTATGCCTTGGACCTGGAGAGGTTGCCACTAAGCTGACGATGAACAGCTGCTGTAACGTGTGGGGTATGTATTCCCTTCCTTTGGGCAAGCTGTGCATGCTAATCAAACCCAGGTAACTGCGGACTGAACCAGGATGTGAGTCTGAAGATTACTCCTGATACTTGAGTCTGGCAGGAAGACGCCATACGTCACAGTATATGCTGGCTCGCCGCTCGCCGCTCGTCGCTAACAGCTGTAGTTCTGCATCTCCGCCGATGGCCCGTCACCAGTACGTCGAGCCTCCTCTGTGAATATGCGGTCGGTACGAGCCAAAGCTAATTGACTTTTTCAGGGAACGTCAACGCTCCAAAACGGCTGTATCTCGAACTGCGGCAACGAGATCAAGACAGGAGCCGGTCCAGCGAGCTATGGGCGCGTCGGCTACTACGAGAGTTGGAACCACAACCGCCCCTGCTTGCACCTCGATGTCAAGGGCGCGAATACGGACGGCACATATACCCACATGTGAGGCCCAACCGAGACAGTACGTCGTAGGAGACAAGAACTGACGTGACCAGACACTGGTCATTTATGGAAATCACGGACAGCTGGGGCGTCAAGATCAGCGACCCGGCCAAGCAGTGGGACGATTTCAAGAAGCTGTACGACTCTCGCCCGCACCTGACCTAGGACATATGGAAAACTGACAGTTCACAGGAAGGAGAAAAAAATTGTCTCTTTTGGCGGCTGGGGATATTCGACGGAGCCCGCCACCTACGACAAGATCCGACAGGCTACCAGTCCCGCCAACCGAGCTGCCTTTGCCGCAAACGTGGTGAACTTTGTCATTGAGCACAAGCTTGACGGTGTCGACTTCGACTGGGAGTACCCGGGCGCCCCCGACATCGACGGCATCCCACCGGGCTTGCCTGAGGACGGCATCAACTACCTCAAGTTCTTGATCACCTTGAAGCAAGCCCTGGCCAGGGCGCCGGGCAAGTCGCTCTCCATTGCGGCGCCAGCCTCGTACTGGTATCTGAAGGCATTCCCGATTGCGAAGATGGCTGAAGTGCTCGATTACATTGTCTACATGACGTACGACTTGCATGGCCAGTGGGACGCTGGTAGCAAGTGGTCGGTCGACGGATGCGGAGCTGGTAACTGTGTCCGCAGCCACGTCAACAAAACCGAGACTCTGCTAGCGCTTTCCATGATCACGAAGGCGGGCGTACCCTCGAATAAGATCTTTGTCGGCGAGTCCAGCTATGGGCGATCTTTCAAGTTGGCGCAAGCCGGGTGTGAAGGCTTCATGTGCCAGTTCATGGGGGATCGCTTACACTCGAATGCAGCCAAGGGGAAGTGCACGTAAGTTTCTTCACGGTCCTATCTCCTAAAAATGTTCCACTGCTGACCTCTTTCGATCAGCGACACCGCAGGCTATATCTCGGATGGCGAGATCCAGGATATCATAGCCAAAGGCGGGAGGACTTGGCATGACGATGCATCTGACTCGGATATCGTTCTCTACAATGGGTATGTATCCATATACCCTCAACTTCTTGAACGGTAGGTCGTTGCTAATTACTCCTTTCAGCGACGAATGGGTAGCACACATGAATGCACGCACCAAAAAGGCCCGGCGAGACCTGTGGCGCGGCATGAACTTCGCCGGCACGATCGACTGGGCGGTGGATCTCCAAGGAGACTCCGGGGCAGGCGAGGGAGGAGAAGTCGTATATATTGGTCCCGAGGTCTATTCCACCGGCGTCGCGCAATGTACGCCACCGTGCATCATGGTGTTCGCGCCTAGCTCCTTAACGGCACCCACGGCAATCTCGCCTCCACCCTACACTTCGTCGCTGGAGGTTGGCGGTGGTGGGGGCGTCGTCGTAACGAGGACAATAACCGTCACCATCCAGCCCGTCACAGTCACGGAGATGCCTTATGAGAACTACTGGGTTAGCACCAGTGACGTGGTAAGTCGGATCGCCACATGGGTGTCTGTATGAGATGGCCAGCAGCTGACGTGATTGTTTCAGGATTTCCCCATCTTCGTTACTCCGAGTGTCGACCTGCCGCCTCAGGTTCGTGCTTTCCACCGAAATCTCACGAGACGCGCTCCGCTAACAACCGTAATCAGACTGTAATCGTCACGGGCGGGGATTCCAAGACAACGACCCGTACTGTCACGTTGCCTCCCTGGCCGTTCCTGTTGTCTGGGGTTCCGGAGCGCTGGACAACGACAAGCAGCACGGACCCAGCTGAGGAAACAGACTCGATTCTCGCTTGGCTTACCCTGGATGGATTTGAGCCCGAGGGTGCGGACTTGCCCACCAGGGAGCCTGACCCGCCCACATGGACGTGGCCAACCGGCACCATCGGGCCCCCCGGGGCTACGCCTACATGGCCCTCTGGTACCATCGAGCCCGTCCTGGATGACAAGAAACCCCCTGAAGGCAAGAAGAAGAGGCAGTCGTGCAAAGCGTGGTTCTTCTTCGTGTGCATCAGCTGGGGTGACATTCATATTGGTAGGCTCTTTTACTCCTCTTCCATCACTCAGCTGGCTAACCTGGCTAACATCGCGCAAGATTTCTGGGATTTCGATTTTCCTGGGCCTACCGTCATCGGCCCCGGCCCACCTCCGCCAGGCCTTATCAAGCTGCCGCCCGGTTGGTCTATCGTAGGGACACCTAAGTTTCCCAAGATCCCGTACGTCCTACCGCAGCAACCGCCTGTCTGTGATTTGATCTGACATCTTGACAGTATCGGGCCTGATGGCGTGCCAACGCCACCGCCTCAACCACAAGGGTGCACGCCGACCTCACAAGCTGAGCTGAAGATCGAGACCGAGTACTTCGAGACCAGCACGTCTAAGGGGACGGTAATCACAACCGCCACGAAGACCTCCACGAGCAGTTTCCCCATTCTCGGATGCGAGGACGTCGAGGCCACCAAGTCCAAGGACGTTTGCTCCGCGCCAACACAGTTGGCCGTGAGGTCTGCCGACTGGCCTGCCGCAAGGGCAACACCTGTCGATGAGGTGGAGGGACAAACGGTCCCCGAAATCGAGGTTCCGCAAGCGACGCCTGCCGTTGCCGCCCAGGACGCGCCTGACGCGAGAGAAGTGCCTGCCAAGGTGGCCAACGGACGAGTGAGATCCGGGCACAGGAATCGACGACGGGGCGACGGCGATTGTGAAATCGTGATCGACGATCTATACGTATACCCCGCTAAGCCCAAGGACAGGGATTCTGTGGCTCAGATCAGAACGACATTGGACGACCTGCGGGATTTGTTCGAGGACCTGGAATCCTACACGGAGATCAAAAGCGACACATTGGGCTTCACGGCATTTTTTTACGTCTACAATGCGGATCTGGATGTGGTCATGAAAGCAATGACCGCCTTGGGCAACGGCGTGGTAAGTCGGATCTGTACACTTGCCCGCAACATTGTATTGTATGAGCTGACTGTGATCCACGTAACTAGGTCAGGGGTTACTCCCCTACGAAGCACAAGGTCAACAAACCCAGACTTGAGGGCGAGACTCGTCGCAGCGAGGGCACGACACCGGACAGCCACGACAGCACAGAGGGCCTCTTCGAACGCGCCAGCCACAACGACACAGAGGGCCTCCTCGAACGGGCCAGCCACAACGACATAGAGGGCCTCCTCGAACGGGCCATGAAAGATGGCGTTGAAACGACCAGCTGGGCACTCAGCTTCCTCGGCGTCCCACCCAAGGTCAACTTCATGGCTGGCACTAACGACAAGCCTGGTGACTACGCGAAGCGTGGTACAAGAAACGGGCAACGCACACTAGGACCGTTCAACTACTACGCTGATCCGTCCTCGTGTCAAGGAACCTTCATCTACATTGTCGATCTCGCAGTCGAGTGGGGCAATCGGGTAAGTAGTAGCCGTTCCACCCCTCCGCTACCATTGTCAGTCAGTACCCGTATTGCTGACCCTTGATCTGCAGGAATTCGGAGGGGTGGCCCATGAGGACCTGCCTAATCAACAATTTGGCGCCTGGGATGAGTGGATGGAGGTCGGATACTACCACGGAACCGAGGTTGCATCCATCTCGTCAGGCAACAACATCGGTGTTTGCAAAAAGGCGACGACGTTTGGTATAGTACGGAAGTCGCAGGTGATCGGCACCAAAAACTTGGTGCCCGACGATATGATCACCTTTGCCTGGAAGGTTGCAGACCTCCTCTCTGTGGCTGAGAACATTGCCAAAAACAGTCGAGGGTGAGTCATTAGGAAGTCTATCTTAGGTATGAGGTGGGCTAACATGGAACAGTCCCATGTCGGTCGTCAACATGTCTTGGGGCATGAAGTACAAAGGGGTTTGGAAAGACATCCTGAGTAAGTTGAACACCCCATTGCCTACCTGACAACGCTAACTCCTTTCCAGAACAAGTCCTGCAGGAGATCTCCGCGCTGGGCGCGGTTCTCGTTGCCACAGCCGGCAACGAGGCTCCAGGCCGGCCAGACATCTACAAATACCCGGCAATGTTTGTAGATGAGGGAATCCCCGAGTTGATTGTCGTCGGTGCTGCCACTATGGACAGCCGTCGTGCACCCTTCAGTCAAGTCGGTAGTCAAGTGGCTGCATATGCCCCGGGCCACTGGCTGTTCGCTGCGCAATGGAAGGGTGGGCGCAAAAATACCTTCGGAACTTCGTTGGGTGAGTCTGCGGAGTGTTTGATGACCCCAGTTTTGCGCTTGCTAACCACACCTGCCTTTCACAGCTGCACCTCAGGTTGCTGGATTGGTGGCTTATCTACGCGGCCTTCCGGGATCGGCCGAACAGAAAGCGCGGTTTGCAAAGCCCGCCGACGTGAAGAGGTGGATCGAGAAGCTGGCGCGGCCTGTCCAAGTGGGCTCAGACAAGAAGAACAACCTGAACGGGGCGCCGCCTATCAAGTGGAAGACGGACCCTCCCACTGAGGGCCAGGAGATCGTGTACCTGGTGTGGAACGGTCAGGTCGGCGATCATTCGTGCTTGCTGGATGATTCAGTCGACGAATGCCCGACGCTCGACATCAACGACAAAACTCCAGTCGGCGGTGATCCTTCTTGCAACGCCCCGGCTACAGGCAGTGGTAGCGGCAGTGGCGCCCGGCGTCGCGACCAGGCCGCGGTGAACGGCACCCTGGACGACGACAACTCTATGTCCTTCAACGGCACGGCCGAGGGCAGCATGGAGCTCTTCGGCCGTGCTCCTGCCTGCCCCATCGGCCCACAGGGCCCCACCAAGACGGTGAGCATCCGATCGGGCTCGCCGTCGCCGACGTGCTCCGGCGACCACTGCGGCAAGCTGTGCAAGGGCTTCTACTGCAATCTGAGGACTCTGTCTCCCGGCGTTCATCCGCCCGACTTCACCCAGTCTCCGACCAAAAAGCCCGACCCAGCCCCCGGCCCGTCGACAACGACGAATGATCCGCCGCCTGTTACCCTCACTAACCTCCCCGATCTGCCGACCAGTACTGGCTGGTTCCCCACAAGCCCGTCCGGGGGCACGTGTGTATCCTCGGCAACTCTGACTTCCATCGGCGGCCCCGGCGGAGGAGCCGGCCAAGCTACAATTACGTCGAGCGGCTGCATGTCCTGGACGACGTCCAAGAAACCAGAGCCTACTCCCGACCCCCCGCAGGAGACCGAATACCCTTACACCTGGTACATCTACGCCACCGTCGACGACAACTTCGTGACTGGCTCGCAAAAGGCCTCGGGTTACATGATTTTTGAGAGCCCGCCCAGGTGAGACCCGGATAGAGTGTACAAACTTTGGACAGCTGCTAACCGACAATTAGCTGCGATGACGTCCGTAATGCCCGTACTCTGGCAGATGTCGACGACGCCACGGGTTCAGGTGTCCACCGCATTCGGTGCCCAGGCTGTGATGTCTGGTAGGTAGCCCATGGCCTTTCTCTATCCGTGCCGTTGCTAATAACGTATTGAAGCATGACATGCGGTAATGATTGGAGTTCGTGGTGGAACATCAACGTCCTGGAGCTTCACACACCCTCGACGTGGGTCAGTAAGTAGCTTGTGCCCTTTTCCATATCTGCCTAGCCTTGTTGCTGACCATTTGCTACAGCTTGGTACGCCGATCGGGACAACGCCCTGGTCAATACCAAAGACATCCAAGGCGGTAAATGCGAGATCGATACCAGTCATAATTTCGAGTGCTGGATCGCCCTGGGCATGATGTGGGGGAGCAGGCAGCTCAAATGCCACGCGCTCTTCTCTCAGGCTTCCATCTGGACATAGGGTGACGGGAGCCCTCGCAAACGCCGTGCGAAAAAGTGCGGCCGGTCAAGCGGGGGGCGTTGATGCCGGTATGTGAAGACGTGGCTGCTCTCCGGCCGGTCAGCAGTGTCCTCGCCGGGGAGGACTGGCCCGGGCGGGTGTGCTGGTTTTTATTTTCTTCTTTGTACATACTACCCCTGCTGATGACGCTTGTTGGATACATCAGCCATTGAATTGATGCGTCACTGTGCTTCAAAGTTATCTACGTTCAAGTCTTGCTAAGGTCGAGTCCCGAACATCAAGCATAGCGTAGGGGGCTCACCTGGTTAGCGGTTGAGAAGCACACCAAGACAGTGGCGCGCTCTGATTGGCGCAATCTTTAGCTCTCACCCAGTCTTGTCGATACGGTAATGCTTGACACGCTCCCGCGTCTTGCACCTAAGCGCACCCTGATTTAAGGTTTGCGCTAGCGGAAGGGCTTAGGTGCGTGTCCATTGCAGACAGCTGGGCACTAACTGGACATTGTTACAGTGCCGCTAGCGGATGCGGCAGTGAGACACAACGTACGGTTCTGGGGGCAACGCCACCTGCGTACTTCGTAGTAAGGTAGTCATTCCCCGGGTATGGATGGGTCGCCTACCACTTCAGTCATTTCCCGCCCCTTTCGATGTTCCGAGTAGTACACTATCGTCCTAAGGACCTGTTTTTTTGCATGGTTGCCCCAGGAGTCTTGGTATGCATGAAGGTTTAACGGCACGCCGTAAGAGTCACTTGGTGGTTAAAGGTTTGCGATGTCCGAGGTACAGGAGCGTTTGAGAGATCGGATCAAATAGCAGTTCAGACGGTTCAACCTCATTCGACTGCCCGTCAATATCAAC
>Ga0209127_100357_pt1 | contig 15874 bp, 12 predicted proteins | sample LakSupMetagenome_FD_187469 | JGI IMG/M metagenome (GOLD analysis project Ga0209127, IMG submission 187469) | Freshwater microbial communities from Lake Superior, Canada - Sta WM archaea (SPAdes) (version 2) | ecosystem: Environmental > Aquatic > Freshwater > Lake | place: Lake Superior, Canada...
ACTGGAGCATTTCAGTGAAGTGGCTCTCTGCCAAGCGTCGATAGCCATCAGGCTGGCCGCATGCGGTGAACCGCTTGTCAGTGAAGGAGGTATTTGCATATGAGAAGCTGGGGTTGTCCCCAGAGTGCGCCAACAGATATCCTCTGAGCAACTTCCTCCCCACCTCCCACGGCACACTCTTCCACCTCCGACCAATAACATGCTCGTAACCTAGATAGCGGCCTCAGTGTGCTCACCCAGCTTCTCCTTCTCATAGTTGACGGCATGGTCGCTTCCCCCCGCGCCACTGCTTCCACGGAGCATCGCCGTCAGGCCGATCTCGTTGTTGATCTCCGCCATGCGCTCGAAGTCGGCCTGGGCGGTGCCCTCGGATCCGAAGATGACGTCCTGTCCGGGTTGTCAGCATTCAGAGTCATATAGCCTCTCCCGTCAATGGGGCAGGGATAGCAGCGGGGGTTACTTACCATCTCCTCGAGGGTCAACCGCTTCGTCTCAGGAACATAGAACCAAATGAACGCAGCGCCCAAGTAGGTCAGAAGACCGAACAGGATGTACGTTCCGTAGGTGATGGACTTGAGCATGTCGGGTGTCACCTGGCCGACAATGAAGTTGTTCATCCAGTTGCTCGACGCGCCGAGCGACACGCCGTACGGCCTGGAGCTCAGGGGCCAGACCTCGGCGACGATGATCCAGGCGCAGGGCCCCCAGCTGTAGCCGAAGTGGATGACGAACAGCCAGACCATGACGACGGCGGCCCAGCCGGCGGCGGACTGCGACGCCCACTTGTCCTGGTCCTTGGCGACGATGACGGCGATGATGATGTGGCACGTGGCCATGCCGATGGCGCCGATGGCGAGCACGGGCTTGCGGCCGACCTTGTCGATCCACAGCACGGCCGGGACGGTGGCGACGAACATGACGATGCCGACGACGCCCGTGGCGAGCAGCGACGTGGTGTTGTCGCTCATGCCGAGCTGCTTGAAGATGGTGGGGGCGTAGTACAGCACCGCGTTAATGCCCGTCCACTGCTGGAAGAACATGGTGACGGTGGCGACGATGACGCGCTTGAACATGCTGCGCGTCTTGAAGAGGGCGCCGATGGCGACGAACTGCAGCTTGAAGATGTTCCAGTTGGTCGGCTCGCGGAGGTGCGGGAAGTGCTCGGCCGTGGTGCGCTTCTCGAAGAGCGACTGCGCCTTGATCTCGAGGAACTCGAGCTCGACGAGCTCGTGGTCCGCGGGGAGTCCCCGGAGGTTGGAGAGGACGCGGCGGGCCTCGTCCTCGCGGTTGTGGTGGATGAGCCATCGGGGCGAGAAGGGCATGAAGATCATGCCGACGAAGAGGACCATGGCGGGGAAGAGCTGGAGGCAGATGGGGACGAGCCAAGAGGCGTTACTCTGGTTGGGAATTGTTGTGCCGCCGATGTAGTTGGTGCCGCTAGATACGTGGTTAGTTGGTGAATCTTCCCTGGCAGGGAAATAGGGGATGACATACTAGTCTATCCAGAAGCTGATCATGATACCGAAGCAAATGGCGAGCTGCTGTGTCGCGACCAGAGCTCCGCGGACCTCGGGAGGGGCGACCTCGGAGTTATAGATGGGGATGATCATGGCAAGTGAGCCGACTCCCATACCGCTGGGGATTTGTTAGCCATCTTGCGCTGCTGTTGTACAGATGTGAAGACGCCAGACGAGCACTTACGTGATGAACCGACCTGCCAGAATGACTTGGTAGCCGGCCTGGATAGCTGTAGCCTGGATAACCACTCCCAGCATGAAAACCGTGCAGGCAACCAGGATGCCGAACTTCCTGGAGATGGCCTCGGCGAGGAAACCGGAGAGGAGAGTGCCGAGCCAGGCACCCAGCTCGAGAATCGACGTGAGCCAGCCCTTCTTCGTCTGGTTGGCATTCGGGTCGATCGGATCGTAGTCGCCCATGTCTGTTCATAGCTCTTCTTAGTCACCGACATTACCCCTCAAGTATATCGACAGGTCTACCTACGCGCCTGGAAGCTTTGCATGGCCAGCACTCCAGAGAACATGCCCTGGTTGTACCCGTAGAGCACGCCACCGATGCAAGCAAATGCCGCGATACTGAAGACCTTGAAGTTCTTCACCAGAGCCGCAGGACCGCTCGCGCCCATGAGGGCCTGCCGTCTCTGGAGAGCGGCATCGTAGAATGCGCCGGCGCCGGCGTCAGCTCCGCCCATGTTGATGTCCCAATCCCTTGGTTTCGCTCTCGGTGATATTTGTCTCAGGCTCGAGGGTCTTCTGTTCCTCGTCGGGCGACGTGGGGTGACGGAGAGGGAGTGGGAACTGTAGCACTTTGCAGACAACCTCCAACCCGGCGGGCAGCATGGTTTTGTACAAATGAGATGCAGGTTACCCAGGGAGCTGTCCTTGATGCAACATTGTCAATTTCGTCCACCCGTCCGGGAACCGAGGCGCAACGCCAGACTGGCGGGCAAATGAGACTGTCTGGATATAATTCGATACCCCCGTCGGCGTGCCTCGCCGCACTCTATTCGGCCCTGCCTCGTGGGAGAGGTGTGGGGAGGAATGAGGGGGACGGCCAGTATGTTCGGTATTGACCCAGCATCAATATCTACTTACATACACAGTATCTGCATTTCCCCAGTATCTCTCCACAGTACATCTCCACACCGACATGGCAGATGATCCAGGAGCTACCCCGGGCACCAACCCTCGTAGCTCAGCTCATCTGCGGCGACATTGGTCACATTGAACCGGGATGAGGGGTAAATTGAGGGTTCACACTGCACGACAGTGTGCTTGATGATGTCGAGTCTCGACCGCCTCCCTTGTCCCTGAATGCTGGCTATGGTGATCTGCCATATTAACGTACCGGCGGTGACTAGCCGTCCGTGACGGAAGGAGACCTCTACGTAGAAGATACTCGCCTGTGGTCCCAAAGCAGATTCCCATTCAGAAAGATCTCGACCAGTCGAGGCCGTCACGACTCCTTGTCATCGGGAAAGGATAAGTGTTGAAAGATAGGTACTGCTGGCTTGGCGGCTTCGCGGCACCAACCTTGAGAGCTGCCCACAGTGGAGTTTGACGACCAGGGTGACGTGCAGATCGGCACGGTTGTAGCTCCGGTAAGCCCAAGGTTCTTTGGCCTATTTAGCCTGAATGCAGCTATTCTCCTCCCGCAGCGCAGTGATTGGCTCGAAGTAACGAAGTTCTGGGCGACAACGTGGGGCTCTCCAACGGTCTGAAGGGTAAAAGTGCAAATGTTTTTCAGGTTTCTTTCGCTGAATGACCGAAAGCTTCAGATATCGGCCCTTCTGTCGGTTACCGGAAGGATGTCGGACGTCAAAGCCTAAGCATTGTATGTCAAGCTTTGCAAAGCAAACAGTAGGGCGAGTATGCTCTGACCGAGGACGTGTTGAAAGTACATGTCAGTGGCGCGGATAGGCGTGCGGCAGTCGGCTGGTGGCTTGAGCTAAGAAAGCTTGCCATGACTACCTCCACGGCAAAATGTCCCGGATCAATATACCGACCGGCATTATCCCGATGGAAGCAACGCCGCCAAGGTCGCCGACTCTCAGATGTGTGATTTGGGAAATGTTCCGAGGCTCGCTGTCATTGGGGAGCCACCAAGTGCCGGATTAAAGAGGCGTTTGGTGGCTTGATGATGACACCACTGACTACGGACGGTCAGTATCGCCGAAGGGCACATTCATCCCAATAAAGAGCCACGCAGCTTACTACAGGACGCTTTCTTCGGGGCTGCAATGCGACACTACAGCTGGCCCTTGCGAGGTTCCGCCAGCAGAACCAGTGCCGTTGCTGCATTGGGTGGCACGATCCGTACCGTGTAGATGCGCACGTGAGTTGCGCAAAATGCCGTCCATAAGAGGTCGGTCAGATTGTTAGTGAAAGACAGTAGGACTGTTGGTGTTGCAGGTGTGTAAATAGATGCGCCTGAGCCTGAGCCGACAGGCCGGCCCATATGTATGATTCCCGAATCTGCAGTGCAGAGCGCGTGTGATGTTAAAGCTCACATCGCAGCCTCTTCCAATGCGGAGAGGATGGCCCTGCACAAGTTGAACAATCCGTTTCAACGAAGGTCTTATCGAGCTTGACGTCCTGCCCGTTTGGTCGTCATGTACGTGCCGCCACAACCTCGTCGTGATCCGGAACAAGTCACCTTCGACAAGCTGGCCATTGGAGAGGTAAACGGATCCCATATCATCTGCAGCCTGGATTCCAAGCCAGTCCGAGGGAGCAGGAGAAGGGAGCAGTCCGAGGGAGCAGGAGAAGGGAGCAGGAGAAGGGAGCAGGAGAAGGGAGCATGAGCAAGATAGCAAAGCTGTGGTCGTCGTTGTAGCTTCTGCCGACGCTCTGATGATCTGGGTGAACTTCAAACCGGCTGCCCGTATTACAGTTGCCGTCAGAGGTACTAGTAGAGCATTCAACACTTCTTCTGACGCCCTGTTGATCGACGGCGTGACAAACCGAGTCGTTGGAGGTCCTTTTGCGTACGTGAGAAAGGGAGACAGAGCGGCCATGTCTACCACTATGGTGCAACAGAGGGCGAGCTGTCCGTAACCTGACGGGAGGCCATCCCGACGTCTGATGCGTGGTAGTCACTTAGACTTAGCAGGTGACTGTCTTCCCTGTGGGACAACCCCAACGGCAATCGACCCAACGGATATCGAAATATGCCGCCATCAGTTCTGACTCAGTCATAGTAACAACGAAGCATATACAATCAGGCAGGACAGCCTTGAAGGCTGCCGGCAGGCCTGGAGCGGCCTGGTAGACGAGGAAGATTCACAATAGGCTCTCATCAGCCTTGGCAGTCAGTTGACATGTCCGACGCCTCCCCCTTGATGGCCGCTGTGCCTCCGGGTGGGAAAGATCCGGATCGTGGTCCGTCAACCCCCGCAATCGGACGAGGATTGTACCTCATAATAGAAGTTATCGTGCTGACTGTCAGAAGGAGAGAGAAGAACGATGGACCAAGCCGGATGTTGATAGTATGCAGTCTAGAAAAGAGCTCGATGCGATGAGGGAAGGCGCGGCAAAGTCGTACCTTGGTTCAGTTCATGGTTCATGCACAGGCACAGTCCCAGATCTCCATCAGCAGGACCGGCCAACCACAACCTGCAAATAGACCGGCGCACGTGCCCGGGACCAATTATAGAAGCCAAGACCCTGGACCGCCAGGAAAAGGTTATTGTGGGGTTGGTGGAGAGCGCCACCAGGGGAAGCGCGTCGGGGAGGACGCCATGCCTGATTTGGCGACGCTCCAAGATTAAACGAAACTGGAGAGTTGACGCGCGCGCCTCGAGCAGAGCGTCAACTTCAAGCGTTGACAACATGCTGATGGACCTTTTCTACCGCTAGTACTTTGGATCCCTTAGAGCTGTAAGGTAATGTTCTGCTGGGAGGGGCTTTCTGTCTGACCAGCTAAATTTTCCTTCCAGCGAATCCGCTTGCTCGTTTGATTACTAGAGAGACATTCCCTGATGTTTCATCTTCCCTTTTCCTCCACACCTTGAGATGATTTACTCTTGTCACTTGCCGGTGTCAAGCTCTGAGTGCAAAGCCGGTTAATCGTTAATCTTCTGGTCCCATCATCCACGCCACAACTTGGAGCCTTGCCCCCCAAGTCTTTCAATCTGTTACCAACATCACAATTCTGCAGTTATCCCTCGTCATATCCTTTCCTCCAAAAATTGACGTCAAACACAATCGTGACTCTGCGCTTAAGTGGGCGTTTGGTTGAAGTGCACGTGTTTCGTCCCATGCTGCCGGGTCGAGACATGATTCTGCCGTGCATGTAGACAATTGATGTCCTTCTATTCCTTTCTTCCCACACGACCTTATCCAGCCTACCTTCTGGTACAGTACACCTAGTTGCCAAGTCGGCTGCCCGCGCTTGAATGCGCATCGACCCAATCTAGAGGCCAGTTGGCCGGCCTTGCTCAAGTGCCACACCTTGTACGATGCCTTCGGCTTGGGAAGTCTGCTGGCCTTAAGGTCACGTAGTATATGTGTGTTTGTATTGCCCGCACGTCAATTGACAAGCAATCCAAGAAACAGCTTGAGCACAATGCGAGTATGGAGATGGATGTCTGCAAACTCGTTATACTGTTTAATTGAAAAAGAAGGAAAACCACCGTCCGCTCCTCCAGGATTCCGGGGGCGGCGCGGTTCGAGGCTTGGATCGTCGGTACAAGGCTGGCGCTTAACTTGGACACACCCCTGTCCCCCTGCGCCAACGAGTGTTGGTAGCCGTGTAAGCCAGTTCAACGCCTGGCTATTTTTGCACGTGTGGAACGGCATCTAGCTTGCCGCTCGCCGCTCGGGACAGACAAGATCCAGGGTTGCGCCATTGCAACGTCCGCTTTACCTTTTGTGTTCCTATTCCTATTCCGAGCGTCCTGCAAAAGTTCCCGCCTCAATGGGTACGTCAATGTTCCTGCATCTTCTGCCGCTCCTCGTCCTCGAGGTGTTTGGTACACACGGTGCGGGACTGGTTGCTCCTTAGTGTCCTGTACCGCTTCATCTTGGTTCAAGACGGCTCCTCATTGCTTCGGTCAGTGCCGGAGCGTAATGAGCGTTAAGATCCCGCACTGGCAACGCACTCTATCCTATGCTAGCACCCCTTCCGAGGCCAAGGTCTTCCTGGCGTAGCCGCCCTTCCATGGGGCCAAGCTACTTTCAACTGTAGCTGTCTCCACTCCCTGATGGCCTTCTTTCTAGCCGCCCGACTTCAAACAAACGCCATCCGAAACCGTCAGCCAATATCAGCGGCCAGATGCTACCAGATGCGCTTGTTCAGACACACAGGTCAGGTTTCATCGGGCAGTTCGTTGCTGAGGTACCCTGGTTTCAGAAAGCAAGCTACCCCAGGCGCACACTGAGCTTTTTAATACCACACCTGTTCACCTATTCCACAGACAGCCGATCTACTTTTGGCTGTCCTACACTAGATCTCGCTCCGGCTGTTTATAAGTAAACAGCGTCCTTCGACCATATATACCTTGTCCCCTTCTTTCCAGTCCCTTGAGCCCATTACGACCGCCTCACAGCGACTTACTAGACCTTCTACGTTTATTTCCTTTTCTCCTTTGTATCTCCTTGGTCCTTGATATTCCAGACTAGGACCTTTATCATTCGTTGCTGGTCAGCCATTCGTTTTCGTTTGATACGAAGCCCGTTTCTTCCCACAGCCTCCCAAGCGACCTTGCCTAGCGTCTCCAAGTTCGAGACCTTAGCCGACCTCGACCAACACTCTACAACGACTCTCGACAGCACCCCAACGCATGACCTTCGTTCTCGAAGCCCCAGCTTCGATATTGTTGTAATCCTAATCAGCGTTGTAATCCTGTCATCTCCTTTCGATTCTTCGGACTCGCATTCGACTCTCGTTTCTTTGCGGCCACCCTCTTCCAATACTTCGCGATAAATCGATCAACATCCACACACGGACTTAGGATGCCCAAACTCACTCGGGCGCCAAGCCACCACCGCTACAGCAACCCTATGTCGGTTTCGGTCCCGGTTACCCTCCCTCCCGTCGGCAATACAATGGCCTACTTCAACCCCCGGCCGACTCTGCCCACATACTACGACGTCTCGGCTGCCGGACAACAGCAGGCAATGACCGTGTCGTCATACGACACATACGCCGTGACACCCCTCAGCATCCCAAACAGCGGGGCACCGGTCGGTGGACCAGTCGGCGGGTCATCCCTCCCCGCCCAACACCGCGCCTCGTCCGGCGCATGGAACGCCCAAGACGACCAGACCCTTCTTGCGGCTCGATCCGCCGGCCAGAACTGGAGCCAGATCCAGTCCAACTACTTCCCCACCAAGACGGGCAACGCGTGCCGGAAGCGGCACGAGCGGCTGATGGAGCGCAAGGGCGCCGACGACTGGGATACCCGCAAGCTCGAGCGCCTGAGCAAGGAGTACATGAGCATGCGCAAGGAGATCTGGGCGCCGCTGGCCCAGCGATGCGGAGAGAAGTGGAACGTCGTCGAGCAGAAGGTAGGCATCCTCACATCCTGGTGGCACTAACCCCTAAGGAGGGAGTGACGTAGGCTAACAGTTGTCCCCGCGTCCACAGTGCATGTCCAACGGACTGAAGAACATCCAGTCCCACGCCAGAGCGCACTCGCGCCGCGAACGCCTCGAGTCCGGCCAGCCCATGGCCGGGTACGACGACGACAGCGGCATCAGCGGCATCGGGCTAACCCCCGTGGACGACATGGAGCACGCCTACAGCAGCCCCGAGACGTCGTCCTCGGGCGGCGGCGGCGGCGGCGGCGGCAACCAGTCGGTCGGCAGCGGCAGCAGCACGGCCTCCCAGCAGGCCTATTCGACGGCCATGCAGAGCCAGAACAGCTACCAGGGGTACAGCTACGGCCCGTCCGCGGGACCGCATCACGGGTACAACAGCTCCGTGTCTAGCTCGGGCACTGCAGGGTATGGTGCTGGCCAGGGACATCCGAGTCCGTATATGGGACATGGGAATAGGATGCCGAGCGTCGATATGGGCATTGGCGCTATTATCAACCGTGGGCCTGGTGGTGGGCAGCACGGGGTTTGAGGTTCCCACCTCGGCTTTCGTTTATTTTTGGCTCTTGGCCACTTTGCACTTCCGCGTCAGGGTGCAGTCTTTTCTGGCGTCAGGACCGATCATGGGACAGGCGTTTCTGGGTCTGCCGTTGTTATCACAGGGATTGCTTTACCGGGTGACTTTGGAGTTTTTTTTGATGTTCTTGGGTATGGGCAGGGTCGAGCTTGCAGCTGACAGAGGGTACCAGGCCATGTGCATTTATAATGAGGACAAGGTGGGAGCTGGCGAGCAAGCGTTGCGGAGGACTGTACCAACATCGACATGACATGGAAGGGAGGTTGTGGTTGCATTATAGACGATACCATGGCGAACGGGCCGGGGACGCGCGGATTGGCTATGGGCAAAAGTTAGCCTTTCGCTTCTACTTATGGCCTCGAATGACGATCGGATATTCAGCTTTACAGACTGTCATATCTGCTACACGGTGATGAGCCCGAGAAGTGTAAAACCTCGTCTCTCCCCCGCACGATACAGCTAGTGCCTCAACCCAAGGGTGCCTTTATTTATCTGTGACAGTGTAGCAGATCGTGCCGAACCCCCTTTTACACATGATACCACCTAAGCCCGTAGCCAACGCCAGATGAGATGCCCTCACATATCCTACAACACAGTAACCCGCGGCCATAACCAGCACTACTCATCATCCTCCCACTCCCCGTCCTCAAACTCATCGTCCTCCGGCTCGCCGACAATACTCCTCCACACGCGGCCCCACATGCCCTTCTTCTGCACCAGCGCAAGCACCATGATAACAGGCAGATGCCAGACACTAGCCCAAAACAACCCCTTCGCGCTCCCGCCCTGCCCTTGCTTCCTCCAGAACCCGACCGCCTCCCGCGCGAGCCAGTAGTTCACCGGCAAGCTGGTGACGGCGAAGCTCCACTCGGTCACGCCGGCCATGCACAGACCCACGCACAGCGGGAAGAAGCCGAGGCTGTACCGCAGCGCCACGCGCCCGTTGCGCGCCGGGTCGACCCAGCTCAGCATCTTGAGCCCGGCGGCCTTGTACTCCTCGCGCACGCCCCACGACAGCGCCATGAAGTGCGGGAACTGCCACGCGAAGAGCAGGCCGGCGAGGAGCCAGCCGCCGGCGGAGCTGGGCGTCGTGTTGGTCGCGCCTGCTGCCTCGTCCGTGGAACTCTCGCCGCCGGTCCAGAGGGCCGACCACCAGCCGGCGGGGAACGAGAACAGCAGCTCCCGCCAGCCGCCGTCGCCCGTCGCCGACTCCCCCGCCGCGGCGGCCCAGCCCATCAGCGGCGGGATCCCGCCGACCACGGCGCCGACCCACGTGTTCAGCCACGATATCCGCTTGAGAGGGGTGTAGACGCCCGCGTAGAGCACGACGTTGGCGGCGCCGAGCCCGGCCACTGTGGGGTTCACCCCCACCCACAGGGCGGCGACGCCGGCGGCCGCGGCGGCGAGGGCGAACAGCGCGGCGGCGCGCGTGGAGATCAGCCTCCTCACGAGGGGGCGGGCGCGCGTGCGCGACATGAGGGCGTCGGTGGAGAGCTCGTAGAGCATGTTCAGGGCGTTGGCGGAGGCGGAGCACAGGGTCGTTCCCGTGGTGAGGAAGAGGAGGGTGAGCGGGGAGAGGGATGGGGCGTCCATGTCGGCCAGCCCGACGGCGGCGGGGGACAGGAAGGCCGGGACCGGGTAGAGGGCGTAGCTGGCCATTGCGGAGAGGACGACGAGCACCGTCAGCCGCGGCTTGGAGAGGGAGAGGAGGGCCGAGGCGCGCCGGCGGAGCGAGTGCGCTGGCTGTTGTTGGGCGAGCTGGGCGAGCATCGAGGACGCGTCTGGCGGGGGTTGGTAGGGCTCGTCTGCCGCCGCGGGGTTGGGAGAGGAAGATGAGGCTGACGCTTTGCGCCGCTCGGCTTGTCGTCGTCGGTGCGGGAGGTGGGCGTTGGGGTGTTGGTCGCTCGATGTCGTCGCCGTCGTCGTCGTCGACGGGGAGTTGGGAGTCGTTTGGCCGGATTGGCCCGGCGGAGCCGAGGCTGTGGCGTCGCTGCCATTGAACCTACCCAAGAGGCTGTTGGAGAGGAAGAAAGTAGGGCTTTTCCTAAGGCGTGGTCCGGCGCCGTTTGACAATGGTACTGAAGCTGCTCTCGAGAGCGTCGTGTGCGAGAATGGCCGGTGGTTCCTTATCGGGGCTTTCGTCCTCGTCTCGGTCCATCTGCACCGCCAGCACACATCCTCCAGGACACTGGGTCGGAAAATCGACCGGGTCGCCCTCATTTTCCGTTTTCCATGTGCGTCCCGAGCATTCAACTCGCCATTGCTTGGAGATTATCACCGAGGCTTCGTTTCGCGCGACTCTTGACCGAGGTGCACAGAAAATGAAGCTGATGTCCAGCCTCATGTGGCCGAAGCCCAAGCTAGCGGCACCCCACTTTGGCTTGGCATCCCGGTCCACTGGAGGTACAGGGTACGTACATTTCCCGGCTTCCAAGTTGTGTTTTGACTGTTCAAACTTCGAACTGTGCATAGTTTGTCTTGCTATTGACTACCTTGATGTACATGGAGCAATCTGTTGGTTCAATACAATCATCCCTCGTACGGCCCATACCCCGCCTCGACGTTCCTTTCCTTCTGGCGGCGATGTTCTTCCTGGACAGTCTGGCACATCTTGCTCCACGCGCTGTACTGCGGGCTGTACATGGAGACGTGTGGCAGCCTTCCTGCAGTTCGGCCAGTGCCCTTGTTCAACCTTGTGCAGAAGCCTCCGCGGCTGGGCGTCGGTCCTGCTTGGTATCTACCGAAGAGGCTGCCGGAGTCTCGGGTGGACCACGGCTCGATAGAAGTGCCGTATCCGGCAGTGCTTGCTGAGGAAGCAGAAGACCGTCGCGGTGGCGCTTTGCTCGCACTGGCTAGTGGAAGTACCTCATTGCGCTGCAACTTCTCATCCTCCCTGGGGTGGCCTGTCGTCTTCACACTCTGCTCTCTGGGAGATGAAACTCCATCTTGGATGTCCGCATCACCCTTGACACCCTGCCTCCTCATCCCGGCCTCGGCAACAGACCGCATCACAAAAGCGCAGTCTCCCAACCCACTCTGAACCTTAGGCGTGGCGCATTTCCACAACGCCTCGCGGACGAGGCAGGCGTCCGCTCCATGCTCAAGCAACACATCCATCGCCTCATCTCGCCCGTACCTGGCAGCCATGTGCAGCGGCGTCCTGCCCAGCTTGTCCTTGGCGTCGACAGATGCTCCGAGTCCCAGCATCTCCCTCACCACATCCGCCGCCCCGACACTGGCTGCTAAGTGGAGGGGCGTGCACCCGTCCTCATCCTGAACGGAGAGCAAGAACTTCACTCTCGCCTCGCCACCCGGCGTCGCGTCTGACAGGGACAGCTCGCCCTGGTACGCCCTCTCGCACGGATAGTCCAGCAGAAGGAGGGCCAGTCGCGGTTGGGGGCCTCTCAAGGCGTCGTGCACGGCACTGATAGTTCCCGAAGGAGAGTGCTCGTAGATGTCGGCTCCAGCCTCCAGAAGAGCACGCGCGGCATCGACTTTGCCGGCTAGTACCACCTTGCTCAGGGCTTCAGTTAGGGAACTGCTGCCATGCTGGAGGTGGACAGCGGGTGGTGCGGTGGAATAAATGTGCGTCACGGTCTGGCGACGGCCGTGCTCGGTGGTGGACTGGTAGTCCGGCGGTTGATGGGTGTCGCAGTACGGTGCAGATACCGTTTTTGCAACGGTAGGTGAACTCTCAGTCTCCCGCTGGCCAAGTGGCTGCGTGCTATGTCCGATCGCTGTCTCATATGAGGGTGGCGGATCGGCTGGTGTGTCATTCACCGGTGCCATCTCGGTACGTCCTTCGCTCTCGGCACCTCTCTGGCTGCGACTCAGCCGTCTGAGCTTGCCGATACCAAGGCTCGGCATGTTGCTGTGGGATGGGGCTCGGTTGCTGGGAGCCCTCCTCCTTATATACTTTTCCTGGCAGCTTAGCCTAGTGGCCGTGCAATCGAATGACGCGGGTAGGATGCCGAAGACATTCAAGTTGATGCCTGATAATCGCAGAACTGTATTTCGGATTGGCAAATTCAGTATGACACAGTCTGGAATCCTCAGCTTGCCAGGTAAGGCTGGGCATTCAAGCGAGGCGACAATCGAAGATCGAGGTTATTGGTGACGACAATAGAGGTGAGGAGAAGTGTCTGGCGGATCACCTGTCGTGGCGTATGACACCTCATTGGTCGCTGTCCTCAACAGTGAAGTCAAACCGCTGTCAGACATCGTCGACTAACAATAAGATAGTTCTTCGAAGGTTTCCCCAAAAATGAATGCCTATACGGGCATCAACTGTATATCCGTTCATTCTGGACTATCTTGGCCATCTTACACCCTCCGAACGGGTTGCACATGTTGGCGTTATGACCTGCCAAAGGTATCTTCTGTTGCGGCTGACATGCATCTGTTGAGCTACCCTACAACCGCTCTCAGCAGAAGGCTGTCTCGTCGATGTCCTAAAACTTGCCCCACTTTGTCCCCGATGATCGCCACGATATTACCAAGCATCGCGAAATACGCTGCTCCTGAATTGGCCTTACTCATCTCGAGTGGTCAATACATTCATCAAAGCTTCCGTTGTGGACTCTAGACTTCGTCCTCCTCTACTCCACATGGACTCTCCACTGGACATAACTTCGATACGCCGGTAGTCTTAGATCGAAGGAACACTGGTTACCGGGGGATGGACATCGGCTTCTCTGCTGGGCCTCGCCCTGGTGGCCCGAACAGAAGCACAAATGGCTGTTGGACCTGCCGTCTCCGGCGCAAGAAATGCGACGAGAAACAGCCGGTATGTGACACATGCGCGACGCTCCTGATCACCTGCCACAATGGCCAGGAGAAGCCGGATTGGATGGATGGCGGTGCCAGACAGGACGCGATGGCCGAGCAGCTCAAGCGCGAGGTCAAGTTGAAGGCGCACTTGCGCCTCCGCCAGTGGGAACGTCAGATCCCCGGTGACGCCGGTTCCGCAGACAGCCGGAACGGCGGACAAGACATCGGCCCTGAGCCTCCTGGGCTCGCTTCGCAGCAGAAGGCAGACTGCACGCAGCTTCCAGACGACAGCCGCGGCGGCATTCCCTTCGGGCGGTCTGACACCGTTTTGCTCATGTTTTACCTAGAGAACGTGCTGCCGTTCCTGTTCCCTTTCTACCGCCCTTCGCCTCTCGAAGGCGGCAAGTCGTGGATTCTGGAGCTGATGTTCAGCAGCCCCGTTGTCCGGCAAGCCACACTGGCGCAGACCTCCTACTTCTTCTCCGTCGCGAGACGGTCTGTTAGCTGCGGGGTCATCTGGGACACGATGCTGGCGCAGACCAAGGAAGTCTTCGACACCCTGCGGCAGTCGCTGGACGTCATAAACGCCTCCAACGTCGCCGAGCACCTGCACGGCGCCGTGCGCATCCTCGCCAGCATCATGCAGGTGCAGCGCTTCGAGGTTGCCGTTCTGAGCCTAGACAATTGCCGCGCCCACCTCACCGCCGCCCTGGCTCTCTTCGGACAGCTCCTCAGCAGCAGCGGGTCGGAGAATGGGGCCGCCGCGGCGCAGACGGAGCCGCGGACGCTGTTCAATTCCGTCTTGGACCGTCTCGGGCCGCCGACGTGGGTCCTGCCCGACGGGTGCGCGCGGTTTCCCACCGCCGAACAGGCCGCCTTCCGCTTCTCGTCCGCGCTGCTGATCTTCGACGATATCATAGCCAGCACCGCTTTGCAGCAGCGTCCTACTCTCTACGAGTACCACGACAGCCTCCTGGGCGGTACAGAGGATGCGAAGCCGGTTGTCGACCTCGAAGCGGTAGTAGGATGCCACAACTGCGTCCTCCGACTGGTCGGCGAGGTCGCCGTGCTGGACGCGTGGAAGCAGCAGAGTCGCAGGGCGGGGACCCTCGACGTCATGGAGCTGGTCCGGCGGGCTACCGTCATCAAAGACGCGCTGGATGAATACCTCGACCTCCTGGCGCGCCGCCCGGCGGCGGCGGCAGCCCACGAAGACGACAGCGACCTGCTGGACATCTTCAAGACCGACTACTGGCAGCAGCAGCAAGCCAGGCCGACGCAGTCCGCCAGCCAGACCACCGCCACCGCGGTAACCCGCGTCTGGATCCACGCCGCGTCGCTCTACCTATCCGTCGTGGTGTCGGACTGGCAGCCCGCCGGCGCCGAGGTGCGGCACCACGTCGCCCGCGTCCTCGAGTTGGTGGCGGGCGGCGGCGGCGGCGAGATATCCCCGCCGGCGATGCTGAGAACGGTGGTCTGGCCATTCTGCGTGGCGGGGTGTCTCGCCGAGGCGGCGCAGGAGCCGGTGTTTCGCGGCTTGGTTGCGGGCTTGCGGCCGCTGAGTGTCTTTGGTACGGTGCGGAAGGCGCTGGATGTTATGGAGAATGTGTGGCGGGCTCGGGGGACGCCGGGAGATTCTGTGATGCGGGATCTCGCTGTTTGTTTTAGGAGTGAGGGGGATTTGGTGCTGCTCGTTTAGGAGCGGTTCTAACACGTGGTCACGGGCTCGGAGGGACTTTTGCACAGTAGGGTGATGTAAGTACTTCCTGCCCCATTGCCAATACTGATGACCTGATCAGACTAGCTGACGGTTATCTACTACAATTTCTTAAAGTTGCAAACCCCCGGGGTTTCTAAAACTTGACATAGCCCTGGTCCTTCACGAAGGTGGCGTGCCACGGTACATTCCCCTCATGCGTCGCCAGCTGCGCGAAGAAGTCGGCATGGGCAGTGCCGTTGAGCGCTCCGCCCATGGACGTGCCGTCGCCGTTGCGCTCGTCGGCATAGAAGAAGCTAGATGGCAAAGAGCATCAGAAGCGGCTCACATGTTGTATTGGTCGGAGCTGAAAGACTCACCGGAACCCCTTGGCCGAATACAAAGTATCGGCCAGACTGAGCCAGAACGAGGACGCCGACTTGCCGGCGCCGATTGTCAGAAACAGAGGAACGGGGAGGAGGGCTACGTTCAAAATATTGCCGGTGTAGATGAATGTCTTCCTGGCGTCGGCGGGCAGCGTCTCCCACCCCTTGACGGCGTGCTGCGCCGCGACGTAAGCGCTGGTGGTGTTGATGGCCAGGTCCTTGGCGAAGGCCTCAGCCGGCACCGAGAAGACGGAAGCCGGGTCGGGCGGCGGGGTCGCCGCGGCGGCGTTGTAGACGACGACGCTGGGGGCGGCCCGGAACTCGGCCCTGACCGCGTCGAAGAGCGGGGGCACGGTCTCGGGCCTGGCGAAGTCCGCCCGGAGGGAGA
>Ga0209127_100358_pt1 | contig 15870 bp, 8 predicted proteins | sample LakSupMetagenome_FD_187469 | JGI IMG/M metagenome (GOLD analysis project Ga0209127, IMG submission 187469) | Freshwater microbial communities from Lake Superior, Canada - Sta WM archaea (SPAdes) (version 2) | ecosystem: Environmental > Aquatic > Freshwater > Lake | place: Lake Superior, Canada...
CAGACGTCGAAGAAGAGGAAGCCCGTGCCGCCATGATCGCGCGTCGTGAGGATCAGCAAGAAGAGGAACGTCTGAAGAGACTGAAGCGCGAGAAGGAGGAGAGGAAGCGAAGACTCATGGAAGCTGCCAAGCAGCGGGCTTGAGCAAGCGATTTCGGGGAACGGCGTCTGTCGATGGAAATATCGGGCGGGTTGGTTTCAGGATGCATATCACCGTTGACGATACCCGCCTTTTGTGGCTTTAAGGCGTTGTCAGATCTGACGCTTGGAAAGGGAGCAGCGAAGCATCAGCGAAACGGCGTTCTTGATATTGTTGTATTCTCTGGATGATTGCTTTCTCGCAATGGGTGTATTACTTCTCGGTGGTCTTCTGGCTTTCGGGGACCACGGCAATCATGACCTGCTCAAATTTGACATTTTGAGCGTTCAACAACAGCATTGTGCCGGAACCTTTTTTAAGGTAGATACGGTTGCGTTCGGTAACCTAAGGTAACTAGACAATCACCGCTTATTACCCATGCGCACGTTGGCATCGAGACATTGCAGCCTCGAGACCTGTTAAACAGTCGGCCGATTCCTAGCCTCACATCTGTACTCATCGTTTCTCAGTCATGGACACGACCATGGACGCAGCCATGGACGTGTTGCAAACTTCTGTTATTGCTTTTTGCTGTGGTTGAGGGAAGCAACCCTCGTCCTCTCATGGCTGTAGTGCCTGTACCCTTGACTGAGACATGTGACACTGACAGCGCTGTATATATTGCTCACCATAGGCATGCCGATCACTATCCGAGAAACTCACAAATCAGCAGTTGATTTCAACTCCTTCGGCACTGCCCTAGTCTTAAGTCCGCTCACCATATTCGTATCCTGTACTTAAAGCGAGGGTCGTCGTTTTAAGCTGTCAAGCGGTCGTGCCCACACCATTCAGCACAAGTGGGACTCAGCACTCCGCCACCCACCCAATGAGGGGCCGCCTCCAAAACTCTGCCACGCCGATAAGCCCGCCACTCCAGGTACCTTCATTTCTTATCTTTAGCAAAAAAAGAGTGACCGCCCAACGTCCCAGCCTAGCTCAGCAACCCGGCGGCGACTTTTGACCTGACCAAGACAAGAGCACCTTATCTGACTTAGAGTGAAGCCATCCGTCTTTCCTTCGCTTGGTTTCTGACCAGAAGCCGTCGCCATGGTGAGTTCTCCTTTCACGATCTCAGGCATCCCAAACACAACACGAAGCTAATCAATACCCTCCCGAACAGCCTCAGAACGAGTACATCGAGCGTGCGATCAAGCAGCACGGTCGGCGTCTCGACCATGAGGAACGCACCCGCAAGAAGGCGGCGAGAGAGGGCCACAAGGCGTCGGAGAATGCGCAGAACCTGCGCGGCCTGAGGGCCAAACTCTACGCCAAGAAGCGGCACCACGAGAAGATCCAGCTGCGCAAGACGATCAAGGCGCACGAGGAGCGCAACGTCAAGGGCGCCGCCGCCGAGAAGGAGCCCGCGAACCCGATCCCGTCGTACCTGCTCGACCGCGCCAGCGCCACCAACGCCAAGGCCCTGTCGACGCAGATCAAGAACAAGAGGGCCGAGAAGGCGGCCAAGTTCAGCGTGCCGCTGCCCAAGGTCAGGGGCATCGCCGAGGAGGAGATGTTCAAGGTGGTCAAGACGGGCAAGAAGACGGCCAAGAAGGCGTGGAAGCGGGTTGTCACCAAGCCTACTTTCGTTGGACCCGACTTCACGCGGAGGGCACCCAAGTTCGAGAGGTTTATCCGGCCCATGGGTTTGAGATACAAGAAGGCACATATTACGCATCCGACGCTGAATGTGTAAGTGTTCCCCTTGTGTTGCGGGATGGGATGAGAGATGATCGACAGCGGCTGACCTTGTGTGACTGGAACAGCACCGTCCAACTTCCGATATTAGGGGTGAAGAAGAACCCGCAGCAGCCTCTGTATACGCAGCTCGGAGTTCTGACCAAGGGAACGATCATAGAGGTATGCTTTATCCATGGTTGACTTGTGTGACACCAAAAATGCTGACGCTTGCTTTTTCAGGTCAATGTTTCGGACCTCGGTATCGTGACGGCGGGAGGAAAGGTGGCTTGGGGAAGATACGCGCAGATCACGAACTCGCCAGAGATGGATGGGTGTGTGAACGGAGTTCTGCTGGTGTGATGTCTTATCAGCAGAACGGACTTTTGCATGTATTTGGCGTCATGGCGTTGTAGAGGGTTGGCAAAACTCGGGAACTACTTGAAATAGCAAAGCACCTATTAGCTGCTGTCACAGATGGCGATTGAGCTCTACAGTCTCACGTCTGTCAGGAAACTCTCCTTCATACCGCGTCTCTTCCGCGATAGGTAGGGTGCAGAGGTACTGCCTGGACCTAGGAAGGCAATCGTGCCATCCAGGTTGCTCCCTCATAGACCCCCTGGACGCGCGGTGGTGTAACAAGGGTTGTGACACCCTGGATACACCACGAGCATAAAATAATCTTGCCCTGAAATATCGTTCATGCTTGAAAGACTCAAGAGCCGAGCTGTTGGTAAACTCATGACGTGCGCCAGAACCCGCAGTCCTGTAGTATATGTAGAGCATTGCAGCGGATTCAGATGCTATCGCATCCCGGAACTTGCGAGACCCGGGAATACATTCTGGCATGAGGGTCGTCGCCCGCCAACGGATTGCTCATCTTGCCCCATCTTGACCCTTAGACCTGGGAGCATCAGGAACATACGTACATCTCCAACAACGCAGCCGGTACGGGAATCTATCATAGGCCGTAACTCGGAAACGCTTTGGTCAAGTCACCGAATATGGGAATGGACCCAAACAATTAGACTGGGGAGGAACCGGGGTTGATGAGGAAGAGCTCAGGGGGTGAGAAGAACAAAATACGGGTAAGGCCTCGGGAAGATACTTTGGCAAAGGGACCCAAGCTCGGACACAAAAGCCCACCTCCTGCGACGGCTCGTGGAAGACATCGTCATATCTCACAGTTGAGGGCGTCCAGTTATGCAGAAAGATTTGACTACTGCGTGCACCGGAATGGACGCATGCAACCAGCTCTAGATGTTCACAAGCAAGCTCCCCGTAAGCAGTGACTGTAGGCGTCTTGTCATTCGCGTCTGATCATCTCGCTGCAAGGTTGACAGACTAACAAGAATGGTGATCCTTTAGCAATCGTAAGAAGATGACAGCCCAGAGAGACAACTCGTGATACCTCAGTGACATGGAAGTGACCAGTGACGACTGGGAGTGACAAGTGACGATGGGGAGTGGGGGTGAGTGGGCGCCACTTTAGTTAGCGCGAGTTCACGACACGATCAGAACGCGTAAAAACGCGTCCGGGGTTGCTCGATACGACAGAGGGAACCCGGGGCGCATTGTGAGTGAGCTTCTATGACCAGGGCATTGGATCGGCTTTTGGTCAGGCTTCCAATCTCGTCGGTTGAGCCAACAGCTTGCGTCGGACAACTTCAACAAACAACACCAGTGAACGTTTGTTTTGATCCGCCTTTAGGGCATGTTCAGAGCCCACAGCATCTCCATTTTCCACGCAGCCATATCCCTTCGGTAATCCCACTGGCCGCTTCGCTTACCGCCAATCCCCCAGACCCGCCTGCACTACGTAGAGTGTTACTACTGCGAGTCTGTCCGCAAAATCCCTAGTCGCATCGCAACAACTGCAACATCCAGCCTCTCGCATTTATCCCGCGCACGGCCGAAGCGACAGCACACACATCACATTCTCGAGTGGGCTCTCGGCGACGGATCACTTCTCCGACTGTGTCTCGCGCCAGTCTTCGTTCTCACCAGCTGAGGATCCCCCGCGCCTCGGACTCCACCTGGCTGTCATCACCAAACCTTAAGCTTTCGCTACTTGCGACGCCGGCTCTAGACGAGACTTCGCAGACCAACAAGAGGCGCGCCGTCGAGCTGCTACTGGTGCCCGCGAGCTGCAAGACCGCCAAGCGTTGAACGGGCCTGTCGAGCACCTCAACCAGCGTTAGCCACCAGAAAAGTCTAAAGAGGATCCAGCTGTGGCCCGTCGCGCATCGCAAACGCGTCGACCGGACACTTTGTCGCCCAATCGACTACTCAGGTATCATCCAGTTCTGCAACGCCACGGGGAGTGCAGGAAGTGCATGTGCGCCTGGCAGTGTACGGTACTGCAGCGCAAGCACCAGCAGGACGGAAGTCGCGCTTGTCGACCCCCATCCAAGCATCCAATCCAGCAATCGTCGATTGCACCGTTGACAGCACGGCAGAAAAGGGAAAAAGCGACTGCTCATCAACCTTCAAGGGTCTGCGGCCGCCCTGCACTCTAGCTGGCAACGGCGAGACTTGCTGACGGTCTGAGCCCTTGCTCGTTCCGACCAGTTACACCTCCGCCAGCTCCTCTCTCGACAGTGGGGTCCTGCATCTCAAGGCCGGGGTGTCAAGCAACAAACGGGCCCCCCTGTGCGTCGCTTCGAGCTCCGTCGGCTGTCCTTGCCAGTCCTCTTGGAGGACCCCAGATCCCAGCACATCCATCCCACTTCGTTCGCGCCACCTGCGCAGCTGTCCGCTTCACCACACCTCTCATCTTCTCACTCTCTTTCAATCGTGCTCGCCGGCTCAACCTACATACGATCGACGCCTTCAATTCTCTCCCAACCCTTTTGGACTGTACATAATCGTGCGGTGTCCCGACAACACACAGGCTCTACACTACACTTGTCACTCCTTTTTTTGTGCCACGTCGTCGACGCCGTTCTCTAAAACAGCGTGATAGTCCTCGGCATCCCATCCACTATCCCCGACTTACATGAGAGTCGACGCGCGACCTTGACAACCTTCACCACCCCATCACATCATCTTCCTATCCCCCCCTAGACTCACCCGCACGCACTTCCCATCACGGGTATTTCCTTTTTATCAGTTCAATTTATTTCAACCAACTGTCAGTGAGCTCGCGGCTCATCCACCGAGCGGCTATATTCGCCTTGTTGACGCCGGCTATCACCTCCAGCCATCCCAATTCCTTGGGACTCACCAGTACATACATCATCGCATAAGCCCTTGCTCGCTCGTGAGACACCTTTCCAGTGTGTTTGGTAGCTGGGCTTGGCTAGCGTCACCTCAGGACAGTCAACATCTTGTCGACCGTGTCCGAGGTACCGCGGCCGTCTGCAGGTCACAAGGTGTTTGCTTTGGGGAACACCGGTAGAGTTTGGAGACGGGACACCGTGGAATCGGCAGACTTTTATATCTTGAACCCTCTCCCTGAATCCCATTGGCGTTCTGGGACTTCATGAGCGGCGCCATTCCAACGCGGCCTGAACTGTCTCATTCACGATGAGCCAACATTCCGGTGCCGCGACTCTCCCTCGGGGGTTCAGGTTCGCTGCTCCAAGGACGCCAGAACCCTCTGGCGACAATGAAGAAAAACAGCTGCCTTCTCCACCAAGACCGCGTTTAAGACTAAAGAGACGCAATGTCTCTCATCAACTCTCCGCTCCCACGCAACAGTTTCTAGCATCCGTGGCCGCCGCGGATTTTCCCATACCAAGCATTGAAGAACCTAATGAGCCTTCTGGGCCCCCGGAAATGAGCACCATCACCAGTACATTCTCAGCCATCGGAAATGAACAAGACATGGGCTTTCTCGCTCCACGAGGGCGGACCTCGTCTCCTCCAAAGACGCCAGCGCCTGGCTATGTGCCGTCTCTCTCGCCGCCGAGATATCCCAACTGGACCATCGATTCGACCATCAGCAGTGTGGAGTCAACCCCAGACCCCGACTATGCGTCTAGCCGGCCGTCGACGTCTCGATCGACCCAAACAAGCAGCTCCCTGTTCAGTCGACTGTCGCATATGTCCGAGGACGAGCACTGCTCGAGCCCACAGCTTGACAGGGATGACAAGTTTGTTCTGCTTGACGATGTCATCACCGCAAATGCCCGTCCTGGCCTTCGACTCAAGGCCAAGTCAAGAAAAGCCCCGTGGACCAAGGCCATGAGCACCCACCTCTGGTCGACGTATGTGCTCTACCTAGAGGACCCCAAGGTCACCCCATTCCGCATGGAAAAGAGCTGTATACCGCCACCGGGTGTTTGCATGCGGGTCGCTCGAGAAGCTCGACGCAGCTGGAAAGGCTCAAGGGCCTTGGAGAGAGCGGCAAACCCCAGGGATGGAGAAAAGAGTGGAAGCAGTACTCCGACAGGAGAGAGCTCCTCAACTTACATGGCCTGGCCACATACCTGTGCTGCCACTCGCGCCCATCTACGCGAGCTTTGTAAACTGAAGGCTGCGTCCGGTACGCGCGGTATGAACATGCTATCCAAGAGTCCGACCCCTTTCAGCCAAGCTGCGGCGCGCCATTGGAACCGTCGGTCTACGCCAGGGCGTTCTTCTGGGTTCGCCACCGACCTCTCCATGTCGCTAGCGATCAGCACTTCCGACTCTATGCAACCGCACGGTCCTCTGGCTCAACTCACGGGTTCCACCGTGGAGGGCACAGTTGAGCAGATGCTCTCTCCACCGACACCTTCACTTATGCTCGGCGGCTTCGAGGGGGAGCCATCTTTTGCTGAAAGACAGCGGCTAGGCTCGCCCTTTAGCGCTGCGCGAAGCTACGGCCCAAGCTCTTCCAATGCGCTCGCAGCTGCGTTCGACTATACCCCCATGCCACGTCGCCAGACTAACACGATGGGCGGTCACCGGCGGACTCTTCAGTCTCCCGTACGGCTCAGTCGATCCGGCACGCAGAAGCGAAGGCACACGCAGTCGAATGTGCCACGGAAGCGCCCAGGCTTAGGTTCCGACATCTGGCTAGACCCTTCCGCCAGCAGCGATGTACGGGTTGATGCCACACCGGCGCTTGAAGGCAATTTTACGACATCTACGAGGTTGGACGCCCTCTTTGGTGCTCAACCTCCAGCCCACGCACTTCTGGCAACATCATCCAGCATGCCAGACGTCGCCCCACAGTCTGAGTCCTCTGCGGCGCCCCCGCCGCCGCGTCTGGGCTCACCCTTCTCTGGTACCAGCTCGAGCTTCAGCTTTCCTCGCCGGGCTCACCGGCAACATCCTGGGAGTGTCGACCTGGGGATGCTTGGGCGTCCATTTGCCACTATCCAGCTCCAACAAGCGCCGCAAATAGACGCCGGCTTTGCACGGACAGGCTTGACAGACCGCCTTACTTATATCGACGAGCGGCTGAAGGAGCTCAGGAACCGAGACCCCCGGTGGCGGCCCGAGTCGCCCCTGTAATAGTCCTACACCATACAGCCGGCATCACTGATACGACATGGTCCTCTTCAGGACTGATCCGTTTCCTTGTACATGATTGCACGACATACATTACGATACTTACGAATGCTCGACGGCCATACCGTCCTGGTGGCATAGCATTACGCCAACCGACGGACCCCGAAGTAGCTTGGATATACCCGCTCGAGGTTGGATGGGCACACAGGACCAACGATACACTTTGACCAATCTGATTCCCATCTAAATTGTTATTCCTGGAGAAGACGAGAACGCTTGGAGAGATTGAACGGCATCGCGGAGAGCAGACACGCTGCACTGGGGGTTTTCCTTTTGTTTCACGGCCGGTTATTCTGATGAAAAGATTTATGACGAAGAATGATGACAATTGAATGAGGTCTGGGTTTCACTTTCTACTTATTTTTATTTTTTATTTTTTTGGAGATTCGTTTAGCATATGGAAAAGGACTCGAGGCATGAGTGCATTCGCCTAAGGTTCGCATCCTACCGCTCAGTGTTGGACGACGATGGAAGCCTTGACGTGAGCTGAAAAGATATACCGAGGAGTACATATGCAGCGTGTTGGTATCGGTATTTAGATGATAATAGATGCGATGAGAACGACTGCCTTCTATACTTATGACCTCGTAGAGGAACGGATGCTTCGAACCTTTACAAGCTTTTCCTAAGGTTGCCTAGAGTCGAACAAGTGCGGCGCGGCCCGGAGTCTTCAAACACGCGATGCGAGCAGCCAATCACCCGCGATAAGAGATAAGGAAGATGTGAAGCTCTGCGACGACCCTTTATGTATAGACTCTAGACCTCCTTGCGCCAACCACGACGTAGCCCTCTGATGCGATCTTCGCCACAATGTTGACGCGCAGTCGGGGGAACCTGAGTCTGTCTACGTTTGCCTGCGCTGCAGTGACGGTTCTGGTCCTCTTCACTCTCGTCCAACCAGCTCATGCCTCGATAGGCGACCGCCTCCCGGAGTTCCGGGAATGTGTTGAAGTACGCGAGATTCCGCTCTCTTCCTGCGGGCTATACTGACAATTGTCTTCTGTCCCAAAGGTCTGCGAGCGCGAGAACTGCGGCCCAGACGCAGAGCACCACACCACAATCCGTAGGCTTCCCTCTCCGGATCCCCTCTTCCCCTTCGACCACGAAACGAACCTCTGACACCGCCGTTATGCTCACAGCCCTCCACCACCGCCTCCTCTTCTGGACCTGCCCGCAAGAATGCGACCACACCTGCCAAGGCATAATAACCCAGCGGCGCACCTCCTCCGTCCCGCCCCTCCCCGTCGTGCAGTTCCACGGCAAATGGCCCTTCCGCCGCTTCCTGGGCATGCAGGAGCCCTTCTCGGTCCTCTGCAGCCTGGGCAACCTCTGGGCGCACTACGACGGCCTCTACAACCGCGTGCGGCCCAACATTCCGGCCACCTACCCGCTGCGGCGGTGGTACGAGATGGTCGCGAAGATCGGCATGGCGAGCTGGGTCTTCTCGGCCGTCTTCCACACGCGCGACTTCCCCCTGACGGAGACGCTCGACTACCTCGCCGCCGGCGCCAGCGTCATGTACGGCCTGTACTACACCCCGGTGCGCGTCTTCCGGCTCGACAGGCCGACCCCGCGGAGGCGGTCCGTCCTGCGGGCCTGGACGGCGGCGTGCTCGCTGCTGTACGTCGCGCACGTGTCGTACCTGCTGCTGGTGCGGTGGGACTACGGGTACAACATGGCCGCCAACGTGGCGTGCGGCGTCGTCCAGAACGCGATGTGGAGCTGGTTCAGCGTCAAGAGGTGGCGGGAGAGCCACCGCGCGTGGACGCTGTTTCCGGGACTGGTGGTGGCCTGGGTGCTCGTGGCTATGAGTCTGGAGTTGCTGGATTTCCCCCCTTTTTTGGGCGTGGTGGATGCCCATTCCTTGTGGCATCTGGGCACTATCGCGCCTACTGTGCTGTTCTACAAGTGAGTAGTATATTTCGTCTCTCGTCCCTTCTTTTCCCCCGTCGGCGGTGCCTTGGCCTCTAGAGCTAATCATGGGAATTCGCAGCTTCCTTGTCAAGGACGCGCAGGATGACATGGCTGGCACCGAGAGGCTCAAGTTATAGTATTGTAAGGAGTGGTTATTCGACGAGCGACTCGTCTGTGTTTCTGGCATCTACGGACGTTGTCTAAAATTGATACTGTCCGTATGGATTCATGTCCTCTATCAGACGGCCTCTGGGCTGCTGAGCAATGTTAGGGAACGGATCAAACGTGCCGGAGGCTCTCAGGGGAGCTCAAAGACGGCACCACATCAAGTATCGATGTCAGTGAGTTGAAACACACTACCCTCAAGGCCAATAGTTCGACAAGCAGGACCTGGGATCAACTCGAGCAGCGATATCAGAAGTCTCTGTATGATAGGTGGATAAGGTGTTGACCTTGGTGCCACGCAGGCTTCGACATTGGAGTAAAGGCTAAGGGCGTGGGTCGCCTTGAAGAGGGCCGTGGCTATGGTCTTATGGCCAGTTGCTTGTCAGTTTGTGGTATTGACGAAGGTTATTCGGGAGTGAACAGAGTCATACTCATAAGAGTAAAGTTAAAGGACTTGGTTCAGCGTATTCTGCGCGCTCTATCCCTCCTTCGCCAACAATGTCAACAGATCGTTGCCGTTTGAGTCGCCCAGGGGTAGAGCACTTCCTTCCTCACCTTCTTGACTTCCTCGAGCCCGGTACGCGCATACCACGGGTGACGTGCTGTTGTCGCATCGGTGTTCTGTACACGGAAATCGCAGCGAGTCGCAGACCTCGATTGGGATTAAAGCTCGCTCGCGGCTTCGGGGTGTATTATGTCAGTTGGTAAAGTTATCTAAGCTAGCACATCGTCCCGCAAAACAATAAACAATACAAAAACGTACAACACCAGGGATTCCCCGGTGGTCACCCACCCGAGTACTAGTCTGGCCATCACCAGCTTATCGATGGGAGAGCGGACGGGATCCCGAGTTGTCTGGTGTGTATGGTCGTACGTGGAAGCATCTACGACTAACGGATCAGATACAGCCCCTGGCCCAGCGAGGACCGAGTATAAGCAATGTTGCTTGGTTGACTATCTAAGTCTAGGTGGTTGTTGCCGTTTTGCGACCTCCGTCCATTAAGAATACAATTTCTTTCATTGACCCCACGTTCAAAGGGGTGTGACCAAAGCACCAAAGGCACCAAAAGCATCGAGCATAATTCGCTACTCCCCTAATCCTTCCATTGATCCTCCTCCAGCAATTATACTCCTGCCAAACTGTCCCCTCTTGCTGAGAGGAAACTCAAACATCATCCTGCAGCGTCGAAACCTGTGGTCCAACCCTCTGAAGCGCCTCGCGCAGCATGCCAAGCTTAGCCTTCCGCTTGCCCTGCTTCGACTGGAGCGCCTTCCTCTCCTCCTCGGTGAACATACTCATCTTCTTTCTCGGTGGCGTGCCACGTGCTCCATACGATGCCACCGACGAAGCGAACGAGTCGCGCATGTTGGTGCCGGGTGACATCAGCTGGGACCGGCGGTGAGAAGGCGTCCCTGCAACAAAGGGCGATCCTTCGCGGCTGCGCGGGGCCGGGCTGCCGGTGCCGACGCGCAGCCTCCTCATCTGCGTCTCGAGGACGTCGATGTCGACGCTGCGTTTCTCGGCCATGGTAGTAAGCTTGTTGATCGTACGGATGACGGCATCGACTGTTGGCGCGCCGGTCTTCCTATTGGACGCGCCTCCTGCCGAGGCCATCTTCGCGCGGAGAAGTGTGAGACTCTCTTCGGCCTCGGCGAGCAGCTGCGTGACATTAGCATATGCTCTGCGGAGCTCGTTCTGCTGCGTCGCCTGCTCAGCATTGAGTGGCAGCGACCTGACGATGGACGCTTGCTCCGGATCGACATGGGCCATGATGATCTTGTGCATGTCCTCCTGCTTTGCCCGCAGCTTGGATATGTCACGCAGCATCTCCCGAATGGCGTCCTTCGTCTCATCAACGTCCTTGACGCGACCTTCCTCGAGCTCTCTGGTCAGCTGTATTTCCACGATAAGACCCAGGTCTTCTGCCTCGACCAGCACCCAGTCGTCGGGGTGATCGAGGTCTTCCTTCGTGCGTCCACCTTCCTTGTTAAGGGTAGTGTGGCCTTTGATGAAGCTCTGCAGGGCGCGTGAGTTGAGGCCGATGCGATCCAACATGCGGTTGATATCGCGCCACAGGGCCTCGCACTGGACATGTATCGGCTCTTTCTCCCTGCTCGATACCTCTGGCAGCTGCGAGTCGACAGTGACAAACTCATCTATCACGAGAGTTGGCTCGATGGCGGACTGCAATATTTGCTGAATGCCCTCGTCTTCAGGGTCGCGGAGAAGCTGCGCCTCTTCCTCTTTCTTCGCCCGTAGTTTCCGCTGCAAGTCCACATTGGGATCAAGGCTGATGCTCGACTTGGCTGCCTTGTGGAAACTTGCCTGGGATTGCGCGTGCGCTTGTGGCTGAGGTTGAGATGGGAACCCTTTTCTTCCTAGGATTTGTGACGCCATGCCGGGGGCACTCACCGAACGCGATGCCTCCGGCCGAAGCAGATTTGGCGGTATCGCGCCCCGGCTGGGCGGGAGGGTAGTCCGGACAGGGCTTGGTGACCGAGGGCTTGGAGGTACCGCCTTCGGAAAGAGAGGCGGAGCATTCTTACTGATCTCGCCAAACAGAGGACGCGGCTTTTCCGTCTCGTTCGTAGCGTGGGACGAGAAAGTGCTCCCGCCCATTCCGGTGAAAGAGCCCTGAGGCGTGTATCCACCAAGGCCGGATTCGGGAGGGCTCAGATCCTGAGCAACATCGATGCCACTTCCTTCAGTTCCCTCCTCGTCATCCTCCTCCTCGCGCTCTTCTTCCTCCTCTTCTTCGTCCGCCTCCCCCTCTTCTTCTTCGCCTTGGGCTTCCTCGTCACCTTCTTCCTCTTCGGCTCCTTCGTTTTCTTCTTCCTCGGAGAATTCGCCCTCCTCAGCACTATCAGGGGCTGCGGGGATAGCTAAGTTCGTATCCTTCGGAGTTCCCTTAGCGAGGAAGTCGGGTGGCAATGGTGCCTCCTCGGGACCCTTCACCGGTGTCTTTGTGAAATCCGGAGGCAGAGGCGCATCCTCTGGAACTGCTGTATCCTCCTCTTTCTTTGCGGGTTTGGCCAGGAAACCCGGGGGTAGCGGAGCGTTGTCGACGGCCTTGGCCGCCTTGCTGGAAGCTGTTACCGGTGAGTAATCTGACCGGGCAGAAGAAGACGAGGATCCGCCAAAGGGATAGGGCGCCTTACTTGTGGGGTCAGGAGGGAGCGGTGCTTCGGGGATGTTAGCCAGGTTCTCCTTGTCATCGCCCTCATCCTCCTCTTCCTTGATTTCAGAGCTCGCCCATGACTCTTCCGACTGCGGAGACTCTGGTTCAGCGGAGTAAGACGGTGCAGAAGGCGCAAAGGGATTAGCAAACGGCTTCGGTGCAAAAGGGTTGACGGCGGGCGATGTCGCCGGCTTTGTCGCGCCAAAGATACTTGATCCAGCTGGCGGGGCTGACGCTGTAGGGAAGCCAAACTTCGGCGGAGCAGGCGTGGTAGTAGGCGTGGTAGATGACGCGAATATGGACTTGGGCTTCTCGGTCGCAGGCGTGGTAGAATCGAAGATGGACTTGGGCTTTTCGACCGCCGGAGTAGTGGTCTCGAATATTGACTTCGGTTTCTCCAGTGCGGGCGTGGTCGCATCCATATCCTCGTCCTTAGCCTCGCGTGACGGTAGAACCTTGGCTGGCTCATTGAGCGAGAGGCCGAAGCCGCCGCCAAAGAACGAGCCACCGCCGCTCTTCTGCTCAGGCTCATTGTCATTCGCCGACTTCGGGTCTGCCTTGAAGGTAGTACCGAGCACGAACGGTGAACCGAAGGTTGAACCGCCCTGGGGCTTGGAACCTGGCGGAGGGAAGGCGGTCTCAGTGTCCATAGAGACCTCTTTGACTGGGGCGACAGTTCCAGGTGGCTGTCCAAAGACGCTGGTCGTGTTGCCGGTATTAGCCGCAACCGAACCAAACCCTCCTTTGCTCGCGAATGCTGAAAACCCGCCGGACGGCGTTGATGTACTGCTACCGAACACCTTGTTCGTATTAGTTACACCTGCAGTGCCAAATCCGGACTGTCCGAATGCTGGAGTCGCTGTCGCAGTTGAACCAGCAGCCCATGGGGACGGCTTTGAGCCCAGAGCCGCAGATGGCTGACCGAAAGCCGGAGTGGCAGCTTTAGCTCCGAAGGGGAGCGATGGTGATCCGAATTTTGGAGCAGCAGAAGCAGGAGTACTGCCGAATGAGCTTGAACCAAACGCTGGAGCAGCGCCACCCGATGTTGGAGCGGCTGCAGCCCATGGATTCGGCTTCGCTCCGAGCACAGACGGGCCTCCAAACGCGGGCGTAGGAGTAGCAGTTGATGGAGCGCCAAAGGCCGACGGCGTGCTGGTTGAAGGAGCACCGAAAGCCGGCGTGCTACTTGCAGAGGCACCGAAGGGATTGGACTTAGGTGTGCCGAACGCGGGCGCGGCTGGTTGTTGAGCCGAAGACTGCTGGGCAGCAGCAAGCCCAGGATATACCGTTCCATTACGGATTGACTCGTTGTACACAATCCACCAGGCGCACAGCACGCCCTCGTTGCTGAGTACCCAGAGTCCAGGCAGCGGTCCCGGCGACTCGTCCATCTCGTCTGTGGGGATCGGCTTGTACACCTTATCTTTACCCGAGAGGTCGAGTGCCACTCCAACGGGAAACGTGTCCTGAAGGTCCTCCGTCATGGGCAGCTGAGCGCGCCTAGAGTCGTCGGCCAGCTCGGTGGTGGTGAAGACGTTGGTGATGGCCTCTGCGGGCACATCGCTCGCAAGCGGGGTCTTGGACCGTGACATCAACCCGATATCCTGTATTGCCGTGGAGGCGACAATGAGAAGGTCCTCGAGGTTCGGAGGGAACTGATGCAGCCTGAGAATGCTATGGTGAGGAGTCTTCTCGCTCACAAAGGGTTCCACGGGATCCGCTATGTGCTGGAATGTGAACGTGGGAGCAGCTCCAGCCTGCTGTTTCCGAGCGATGATATGATACACGGGCTTATCTTGTCCATTCGTCGCTTGATGAATGACGAGGAACAGGTGGTTCTCGATCCAAGTTATCGACTCGACTGCGGCAGAGGTCAGCCAGATTCGTGCACATGCGCGGTCAACATCCTTACCATGACAGTCGCCCAAGGTCGGAGGCTTGGGTATCTGGCCCTTATCGGTGCCGTCAGGAGTCATCTGGTGAACGGTGCCATCTGCCCGACCGGCCACAAGCTGCTTCCCCTTTGTGCTCCATGACGCGCAGGTAACCTGGTTGCGAAGGACTGGTCCGTTCGCTCCCGAGGCAAGCTGCTTCTCCTCGAGATTGGCCATCAGGAGGTTGCCATTAGTCGTGACAATGGCGCACAGCGCAGCGAGCTCCGGCATGGGATTGGGGACGAGCTGTCGGATGGACTCGCCAGATGTGCTCAGTTCGAAGGCGGGCTGGCTGGAACCTTGGCTGAGAGCTTGCACCTCGTAGACAGCGAGGCCTCCACCTGATTCAGCCGACACTATGAGGAACTGCTCGTCGGCTGTAAATGCCAGCTGGGATATGCGAGTGGGCACGGGGACCGTCATCGTTGGCTGGAAGGGGCGGATGTCGGTATCACCCTTGGGTGCCTCGAAGGCTTTTCGTACGACCTCCGTGGTGGCAATATAGACAGCGTCAGGTCCGGCAGCTGCGACGAGACCCTTCCGGGAAGCGATGCTCAGGAGAGAAGCGGTGGGTGCGGGAGGGTCCGACCATCTCGGCGTCAGTTGAAGTTTGGCATCGCCGGCAACCGAGAGGAACCCCAGGCCCTATGAAAAGAAGACGTCAGCAGGGTTTCTTGAAAGCAACTCTCGGAAAAGGGCTCCAGTATGCCACGTACCTCTGTCTGGATCGTTTTGAGTTCGTTCTCGGGCTGTCCTCCTGCCCCGCCGGCGTTACCCGAATTAGCAAAGCTGAAGGCCATGACTGTAGCGATGTAGCCGCCCTTGGGGAGAGGACTCGAGTTTCATAAGCCAGGCGTCCGTCTCATCGGGCGGTCCGGCTAAGAATCAAGTCGCAGTGGCCGAGGAGGGCGGATGGGCACTGTCGTTGTTCTGGCTGAAAGAGATACGGTAGAATATGACCCGTGGGGGAGGGGGAGGGTCGTATCCAATTGGTGTGGCTCGTAAGACCTGGCAGCTGCAAAAATATTAGTTGCCGGAAGGACCGTATACCAGAAAAGTGAATGGTAGAGGCAAAGTGTAAGTGAAGAAGCACGGTGCACCGAAGCGCTTTTTTGACACTTTAAGATTCTATCGACGCGCCTTCTATCATTGTCTCTGCCTGTCGTGCCTGCCGCCAGCCAAGCTTCTCGGACTGGATCCATCGAATGCCACTGATTCGTCGAACGTGTAGGAGCTTTGGCCACCGTTGCTCCGCTGAGTTGCAAGCCGGCAGCCTTGCATTTAGCGCACTCCGCCGTCAGGGGAGCTTTCAGCGGTGCACTGCAGGTCTGGGAAGGCAGCTTTTAGCCTCGTCATCTCACAAC
>Ga0209127_100359_pt1 | contig 15865 bp, 7 predicted proteins | sample LakSupMetagenome_FD_187469 | JGI IMG/M metagenome (GOLD analysis project Ga0209127, IMG submission 187469) | Freshwater microbial communities from Lake Superior, Canada - Sta WM archaea (SPAdes) (version 2) | ecosystem: Environmental > Aquatic > Freshwater > Lake | place: Lake Superior, Canada...
TGCAAATTATTCCAGTACCTTGATTAGGACGGCAACACTAGAAAATAAACGGGATAATCCTATTAAGCTCGGTCCAAGCAATCACCTCACGCCTGCTGCTCCAGCTCCAGAATCCTAGCCGCCGTATCAGCCATCGTCTCTTCCAAGCTCCTGAAGTTCAGCTTCAGCGCCGTGTTGGCCTCGTCCGCCAGGATCCTCGCAGGCGTCACCTTCTTGTCCTCCCCGCTCTCGGCCGGCAGCCTGCCCTCGAGTCCCGGCACCTTGGCCAGCGCGTGCACCATGGCCGTGAACGTCAGCGGGAACCCGCCAATGGTCAGTCTCTTGTTGGCGACCTTCGGCTCCGTCAGGGCCCGGACGTGCGCGTCGGCGAGGTCGCGGACGTCGATGTAGCTCGGGAACGCCGTCTGCGGGATCGTCTGGTTGGTCCCGTTGAAGAGGGCGTAGACCAGGCGGCAGCTGAAGTGCAGACCCTTGGCGCCGCCCTTGACGGGCTCGATAGGTGGGCCGAAGATCAGCGCCGGCAGGAAGACGGTTACGGTGAAGCTGGGGTGGTTGGCCCTGACGAAGTCCCAGATGGCCAGCTCGGCTTCCTTCTTGCCGGAGCAGTACGAGATGTAGTCGTTGTTCTTCTCCCGAGCTTGCTCTTGGGTGATGGGGACCCAGGTCTCGCTGGTGATGGGCCCGGCCAGGAGTTCTTCAGGGGAGCCAGTGGTCGTTGCGTTGATCGACCCGGTGACGGCAATAGACTTGAGTTTTGGGGCGTACTTATGCGCTGAGCGGAGCAGTGCGAGGTTGCTAAGGTGAGTGTCAGTCTCATATCTGTTCATTCGGTGTCCCAGGTGCAAGCATACCCTTCAACGCTTGGGCGAAGAAAGTCGCGGTCGTAGTCGGTATTCCCTGGTTCGTCAAAAACTGGCGCAGCAACATGAATGACCTACATGTGCGCGTCAGCCTACAAACTCTTATCTGCTCCGCGGCTGGCTTACATGGTCGAAGTCCTTGGATTTGAAGACAGCATCCCAGCTATCCTGGCTGGCAAGGTCCTCTACAATAGCAATGTCAAGATGGCCTTTCCACTCGGGATGGAATGCGAAGACCTCGTCGCCGGCAGCGGCTCTGCGGACAGTTCCCGTCACTTCATGGCCCTCCCTGATCAGAGCTTGGATAATGTGGGCAGCCACGAAGGAGTTGGCCCCAGTGACAAGTGTGGATGGCATTGTGCGTGCTTCTGTGGTGCGACTGTAAGGCTTCGGGTGGACGTCGAGTCGGATTGACTTTGTCTCACTTGGGTGTGAGCACTTCTCTCCGACTTGCCCCCTTAGAGGTGTCGACGAGCTTCTTATATGCTCCCCGCATCTAACCACTGTCTATCTGCACTTGGTAAACCCCTAGAGCTTATTGATCTATCTTGACAAAAGATGGTGACGGGCTTAGTAATCCGGTAGGTATCTGCATAACGCCTTGGTGGTGCAACGTATCGCAACCGCGATCCTGTCCGTTCCCGTTCAGGGTCGTCAGGGGAACTTGAATATCGCAGAATGACCTTACTCAGCACCCCTCAACGGAATCTGCACCGAGGCATTAGCAGAGGATTGCAATAGCTGACGTGCCGTTCCATGGCTGGCCAGAGCGTTCGATTTCAGTCGCTTACCTGTTGTGCAGCTCCGTTGCAGTTCGAGCTTACCTTATTCTGGCCCTTCGCTTCAAGCCTGCCGTCCGCTGGTTGGACAGTTGGGTTCCTTGGCAGCTCCCCCAGAGACATCTGCCCCCCGCCTGGACAGTGTATACGAATGGGGCTGTGAGCCATTGAAAATCAATTCATTCACCGATGTCTCGATGATAAGGGCGGTTAAGCGCAGCTACTTTGCTGGTTCCGGAGCCATGGGTAGGGAGACCTCCCTGTTCAGTACCTAGATGAGCTAATCACATCTTCCAGCTCGTGCTCGTGACCACTATGCTTTCATCCTTCGATACGGAGCTCAGATGGCTTTACAGTGGTGCTGAAGGGGTGTGTGTTATTGCCGACATGAAATCCTCGCTTTGAAGGAGTTTGGGACCTTTACACTGGTAAATACTTAGGTCATGTTCCTAGCCGTAAGCTATTGCCAAACTCAACGTACACGTGAGCAACAGATGAGCTCACGAGGCATCAACTGTATAAAGGGGACGACCTCGACACGTTCGACATGTTCGACACGACGCACATCCGCTGCAGATGGAGAGACGTCTTGTTATATTGCTGACTATGTAGGTAATGACTGTAACTGCTGCGCACCTCCGCACCAGCAAGCGGCTCACCAGGAGCCTTGTTTAAGTTCAGGAACTTCACCAATGTCGCATTGTCCCGTAACCTCCGATACACCTCAGCTAAGTGAAGCACCAGAAGAGAGGGGTTTCTACCTGATTCCGCAACATTATTCTCTTTACAGGATCCAGCCACATTGCCTGGGCGCATTAGCTGCCCAGGTGGTAGCCTCTTGGTGCGTAACATTAGGGGGAGTCAGGAGGGGTCGGCACATCAGGTGGAGGGTAGACAGGCCCGGGGCGAGGTCTAGGACCGGGAGAAGGGGGCGGATCGGGGGTCGGCATGCTAGTCTTCAAATGTTCTTGCGTGTCCTTCAACTGCTCCAGATCGTCAGTGTTTCTGTACGGGAGTGGCGTATGTCAGCGTAGAGTGCCGTGTACCCAGCTAGGTCTGAACTTACAGTGTTGTCGGTCAACGAACTTGTTGCTCTGCGTAATTTTACTTGCAGCTTTGCGTATTGACGATTGGCCATGTCCGACGGTCCGATGAGAGACACTAAGTATTTACATTCTTCTCAAGTCTCTATTTCCACATCACTCTATGCGGTCGAGATATCATCCCGTGGAGGTTATCTCTTTGCTATGGCTTATTTGTCAAAGGACATCTTGAGCATCTGCCATCTCGTGATGTTGTCATGCAGCGCAATAAAACCCCACGGGAAGAAACACCACATGCTTCATCTTGGTGAAGGGAGCATTAAAGCCATGATATGGATCATTGCTAACAGTAGTGTCATGAGTGATGAATCGTTGACTGTTTAGACAGTCTACGAGTGCTTGGGCCACGTTCGGGGAGCGTAGCAGCCTTACCTCCGAGATTTTAACAAACGAAGATGGGATGGTTGGCCCCTATGTACAACCATGGCGGTCTGTCCATTGAAGAATTGGAATTAGACCCCTCGACAAACGGAGCTCAGGACCTTGCAGAGGATTTAACCACTGGTTGGCAACCAGTTGACCACTTGGGTAACAACTGATCTTTGCTGTGGGTTGCCCACAGGTTCGACAGTTAATTGATTCGTACCAAAATTGATATTGAAAGAGGCTTGCAAAGTTATCGTCGTGTAATACGGGGTCAAGTCGTGAGAGTCAAAGCCGTATGCATACGTATTCCGAGCCTTTTGGCCTTCATATTGAGACCAGACACTAGCATTCCACGGACCAGAAGTTAGCACCAGAAGTGATAGCTGAGAGTTCCTGATTCAGCTTGGCGTTCTGATCACTCCAACTATTTTATAGAAGGTGTTGCTTAAGGTATTACGGAGCGGGTGCTGAAGATGGCTTGAGTGATGGCCTCATCATGTGAAGGTGCCCGTTCTCAACGACTTTAATTCAGCAACGTTTCTGTCTCTCTGGTCACTACTGGTGCGTAGACGTTCATTTTAGATAAGAACCAGTGCTGATGGCCTGAACCTACTCCAAGGAGCATAGCATCTGTTCTTCTAATGTTTCCGTTGGTGTCCGAGGGCCCAGTGTCTATCTCGTCCTCACCCTGCCCAGTACCTCCTGACAGCAAACTATAGTCATATCAGCATTTCTCTGCGAGCAAAGTGCTCGGGTTTGAGCAGGATGAAGCAGATCCTCATTCTGCTTTGCTGCTGTTTACTTTTTGAGGATTCTCTGGCCTTCACCGACAAACCTGGAAGTCTGGCGGTATTTTGGACAAGGGGCTGTTGCCAGTCTCAACCACGGCATAAATGGCAGGAGTCTCGCCACATTAAGAGCACATAAGCAAAGGAAGATAGTAAGGGGAGGTCCACTAGTACTGGGGCTCATAGCCGAGAGATCAAGTACCTTCAGAAGAGGGTTGGCTATATCACCGGGCTGGACGACGATGAGCCATATCTTGAGGTAACGCTTTTTGCATGTCTCACATGCCTTGCTCAAGGGAAGTCCAGGCATGATTGAAAGCTCGGCGGGACTCCCAAAGCTCTATATGTTCAGCAAGACTTGCGACCCGAGATGGTTAACAAGAAGGTCGTTATCTTGAAACAGCCCTGCCTCTTGGGCTGGCACGGGAACTAGCACTCGCCCTGTCTAACACGCACATAAATACGGTACAAGCTGGAATTCCTCTCAAGCTATCCTGACAGGACGGCATTTCAGCATTGGTATTCGCATGATCATCCAGAGTTGTGCTTTGTTCTTCACAGTTCGCAATCAAGAGGAGGCCCGGTCTCGTTCGTTGGGATCAGTCCGCACATGAATGCGGTGTGCGTCTGTTGAAGAAGGGGGGAACCCGCCTTTTATACCGAGTCCAATCATAAGGAGCCGGCAGCAAGCCACCGTTGCCAGATCCGAAGCACGCTTACTAAGTCTGCATGACAAGCATCACCTTGCATGCACGATTGGATGCTCTCTGGGTCAACAGATCGACATGTCTCAACTTTGGGTTTCCCTCTAAGAAGATTCCAGACTTGCCGGTCTGGCGATACGAGGAGGAGGGGCAACTCCGGTGGAGTTGGGAGGCTCAGATTGCGGAGGGTGGAGGGAAGGAAATGCTCGTATGTACATACGATATCTGATCCCAGCCTCTCAGATGTGGCCATCCGTGAGTCAAGTCGTTGCCAATCCGGATTCTGACATCCCCATGTATGTGTCCAGACTGACCAATACACTATGTATGGACGACGCTAGTGTACGATCGTGAGAGTTGAGACGGAGGGTTGTCAGGGTTGTGTAGTGTAGTTTTCTGCTGATCTTGGGTGGTTACAGCACCCCACTGCTCTGTCCACCCAGCTTGCCTTGGCACTGGATTTTGTCCGAGGCCAAGAGACCTTGACTGACGAGAGACGAGCTTCCGCTGTTTGCCTGTCCGTCTGTTTGTTTGTTGGTTTGATTTGTTGACTTGGGACAACAGCAGAGAGCGAACTGAATTCCTGAGCGGTGCAGTTGTCATCTGATGTTGACGATCGCTCTGCCAACAGATGGCAATGCTCACAGATGGGATGTCTCAAAATCGACAGCTCAAAATAACATGCAGATAGGGAACATCGGATGGGCTGGCAAGGTCCCCACTCTCAGGCAAGCCTCCCCCTGCCACAGGCGGAATCGGTCGAGTCCGGCCACCAATCCCCAGCGGCCAAACACAGGCTCTGCAAGTCAATTGGCCGGCTCATTGTCCCAAAAAGCGGGTGCAGAGGTGCAGGCTGCCATTGCCGTGGGCCGGTCATCCTTGCTCATGAACATTCTAGGAGGGAAAGCGCCGCGGGCGAGGTGGTATTTTGCACTGCTACCGGGCCTGCCACCACATTACTGTGTTACAGCAGGCTAACCTCGCTGTGGCTAACCTCGCTATGGCAAACGCCATGGCGCCTCGATATCTGATATCTGGGGGCCCTGGCCTCGGAACTCCTTTTATCATCTCCTCTCCGGAGCAGGTGGACCGACAGCTTCTTCTCTTTGCTCTTCCATTGCTCTCGTCGCCAATCCTGTGTGCTGTCTCTCGTTTTAGCAGCAGCTCGAGTCTTCAATTCTCTTCGTCTCTTTCTGGCTCTGTCGTTTTTGTGTAACTGCCTGTCTGTCCATCGTTTTCGGCGTCTGTTGTTTGACCAGGTCGGAAACTAGCCATGTGAGTACGGCAGATCCTCTTGCCTTCATTCTTCCGAGATCTCCACTGCCCCCGGGTTCCATCCAAGACGATGCCGGCTAGAAGCTTCCTTGAAACTCCATGGAAGCCGGCGAGCTCTGCAGTCTGACTACCTACACCAGACCGCACCGCTCTCTGTTTCTTCTCTATATGGTGCCATTGAGACTGACAAAGTAAACAATACAGTCCAACAGTCTTTCGAGTCGAACGCACGCCCGTGTTCTCCTTCTCCCAACCTTCACTAGCCACCATGGTTTCTCTCAGGAACACCCTCCTGGCCTTGGCTTCCGCGGTTGCCGTCTCGGCCGACTACTGGATTGACCCCGAAAGCGTGCCTTTGAGCACGAGGAGTATGTGTGACCCGAGACGCTAGAAATAAAACTCAGCTGCTAAAATCCACCAGAACAATGGTGCACAAGTGAGCTGAGCTCGTGCCCTCTCATCTGCCAACAGGTCGAGCCCGGGACTACCTTGGTCAACACCTGCGATCCCGTAAGTATACCCTCTAGCGTGTTAGGATGGACCATAGCTTGCCCGCTGACACCCCTACAGGTAGCACTCTCCTACGGCTGCCTCTGCGGCAACAACCTCCAGCCCAACGTTTCGGAATACTCCCTGACGCTCCCCTACTTCGTATGCACGGAATGGGGCACCCAGTGCGTCAAGTCGTGCGGCTCGGACAACACCTGCGCCTCTGCCTGCCGACAGGACCACCCATGCGGTGCTCTGAAGCCGAAGACGAACTACACGACTACCACATCGAGCGCCGAGCCCACTGGCACCGGGGCTTCGGCCACGACGTCGGCCAATCAGGTCTTCAGTGGTATCCCGGGCGCCGCAACCACTTCCTCCTCAGACTCTGGGGACCAGACCAGCAACAACGCCGCCGCCGCTCTCGAGTTTGGCCGCGGATACGGCCTTGCTGTTGTTGCCGGCAGCCTGTTTGCCGGCTTCGCTATGATGCTGTGAAATGCTGATTGCGGATGCCCTGGTGAGGAGCGCCGTTCGGAGCAGACGCGCATCCTGCTCTGCTTAATGCTTCTCTTAGGATTTAATTGCACTTACACCGGCTCGGAAGAAAAGCCGAAACCTCAACACATACCGTATGAAAGTCATACAACCTAATGGATTTAATAATATAATACTTGGGGAATGGATCCAGGTCGTACAAAGCGGGAGAGTGTATCCTCCTGTGCGACCTGTTGCCGGGGATGCATGTGCGACGGGATCATCTGGGACGTGAAGTTTTGGGAGACTGCAAATGGGTTCGTGATGGTGTTGCTTGAAATTGGATATCGATGAAAGTGGAAAATGGGCCATCTGGCTGGTCCTACTCGAAACAACTTGGTCATCTGCGTTGTGAGACGATACAAAGTCTGTAAAGATGCCGAAAGTCAGGTCTACGTTAAGAATCTACCAACAACCTCAAAGGAGTGTTTGGCAATGCCGTCATCGGGGCAGCCGTCATCGCGGCACAGCGGCATATTGGGTTCGGCGCGTGTGACAGGTTCACCCGATCCACGAATTGGCGACGCCAGCGCATTCACATGTCAACCGCAAATAAGCAGCGCTAATTGGCTCCTCAACAAGTGGTTTTAGCCAACAGCTTTTGTTGAAATCGATCTCGGGGTCCAAATTGTGGGAAAAGGGAAAAGGAGACCTGCCGTGTACGGAGCACTGGCAGCCTGCAACTGATTGAATGCTGGCAGCTGTGCTGCAGGGGGTACATCAACTGTCTGGGTGTTCACAATTTCGGAAAACAAATTGAAGAAAAACTGATTGCGACTCGGGAGATCTGCTGGACTCGTCTCGGCTTGAAAGTGGCCCGCTCCGTTGCTTAAGACTTCTTAGCGACCTTCACCGACTTCATCCCGGACTCCGTTTCTTCTCCGCAATCTACTGTAGCCGCCGACAATGGACGATTCTTAGGACTTGTTCTTCCTTTGCACTTAGAACAATCGAGCAGGCTCACTTTTACCTGTCTCTCTTTGCTTGGAGGCTGAGAGCTTGGCGCTACAGATCAACTAGCAATGGCGCCTCCAAAAACTGGCAGTGCGTTCCCCCCCCCCTGCGTTCCTGAACTGAACCTTGAACCCCACCAATGTCGGATTCGCGACTCCAACGCCTTCGAGCAACTGTCGTTCTGCGTTGACAAGCACGATGATACGAACAGTAGCTAACGCCATGTCTAGAGCGGGCCGTGGCCGAATGCATCTCAGAAGAGGCCCTCGTGCACCTCAAATCCTACCAATACTCGGCCGTCGACAAGTCGCCAATATCGCACTACATCCTTAGACCATACGTGCGTTTTCCCGCCGACTTCCCCCTCCCCCCCCCTTATGCCTCTCTTCTAACTCTCTGTGCCTGCGCAGTGGAATGCCTGCGTCGAGTTCCTCCCGCTCTGGCTCGCCCCGAACATGGTGACCCTGATCGGCTTCTTCTTCATCCTCTCCAACATCATCCTCCTCGAGATCTTCATGCCCGACCTGGTCGGCCCCGGCCCGACATGGCTCTACTACTCCTTCGCATTCGGCCTCTTCATGTACCAGACGATGGACAACATCGACGGCAAGCAAGCGCGCCGCACGGGGACTTCCTCCGGGCTAGGCGAGCTCTTCGACCACGGCATCGACAGCCTGAACTGCACCCTCGCCTCTCTCCTCGAGACGGCCGCCATGGGTCTGGGTACGTCCAAGTCAGGGGTATTTACGGCTCTGTGCCCCTGCCTACCGATGTTCTTCTCGACCTGGGAGACGTACCACTCGCACACCCTATACCTAGGCGTCTTCAACGGGCCCACGGAGGGCATCCTGATCGCCTGTCTGATAATGGCGATCAGCGGCTTCTACGGCCCGGGCATATGGACGCAGCCGTTCGCCGAGACGCTGGGAGAGCAGTGGTTCTTCGGCTACGCCGAGCACGTGGGCCACCTGTCCTTCCGCGACGTGTGGATCGCCGTCATCATCGGCAGCCTGCTGGTCGGCCACGTCCCCTTCTGCATCTACCACGTCGTCAAGGCCCGGCGCGAGCGGAACCTGCCCGTCGCCCCGGTCTTCCTCGAGTGGACGCCCATGGCGGTCTACAGCCTGTCCATCGGCGCGTGGCTGTACAGCCCCTACTCCACCCTGCGGGAGGAGAACCACCTCGTGCTCTTCTGCCTGACCATGTCCTTCGTCTTCGGCCGCATGACGACCAAGATGATCCTCGCCCACCTCACGAGGCAGCCCTTCCCATACTGGACCGTCATGCTCTGGCCGCTCGTGGGCGGCGCGGCCCTTGCCAACCTGCCGCGCCTCGGGTACCCGCCCGTGAGCCACGGGGTCGAGCTGGCGTACCTGTGGGCGTACTTCTTCTTCTCGCTGGTCGTGTACTCGCGGTGGGCTTTCCTCGTGACCACGAGTATCTGCGACTACCTCGGGATCAACTGCCTGACGATCCCCCACGAGAGGCAGAGGGCCAACTCGCGGGCCAGAAAGGGGCTGCCAAAGGTCAACGGGGTTGCGAATGGAAATGTGGCGAATGGGAAGAAGGATTGAGGGGGTGGGCCTGGATCAGCTTTTGGTACAGGGGTGAAAATGTGCGAGCGGAGGGTGAAAATAGCGTCGGGTGAGGACATAGGGAGGATTCAACACCATTAGCATGCGCGGTCTTTGTGATATTTTGGCATATGCTCTGGTCCTATAGACGGACTTCCGGGGTAGCATTTTCCCACCTTGGATGGTCCACTGGGTGGCTTCTGTGGTAGCGGGCGAGCATTAGACCTCGGTCGGCGTTGAGGAGTGTCCGGAACATTCAACACTAGCATTTTGGCTTTCAAGTATGCTAGCATAGACAGCGCGTACTATATCTTGGACGCCTGCTACCGTCCGACAGCGCCTCTGTCTCTGAAAAGTGCTCCTTGTGAACAATGGGGTATCTCAGGAATCTCTTGTCTTCCCAGCCCTACTCCTTCCGTTTAGCGTGACACAGACTGTGGCATATGGTCGATCCCTATGGTCCGCCCATCCAATGCAATGTAATCTGACTACAGAACAATCTCAGGCTGGATGAAAGTCATGGGCTGCCTCATCTGGCTCGAAAACTCCTCGACTTCTATCTTGACGATGTACTTCCCCGGCACGACGACCAGACCCAAGTATCTGGACGTCATGTCCAGCTTAATCACGTCGGAATCAGCGGTCTGGGTGGTCTCTTCGACACGCTTCTGCACGGAGGGTTGCCGATACTCGTACGTGTGCGCAAGTACCACGTTACTATCCTGCAATTTGGTGTTATAGCGGGTTTCCAGGAGGAGTGTCAGGTGTCCCAAGCTTACCGGATCTGTGCACTTGAACTGGCCCCAGAACATGCGGGAGTCTGTCGTCGTCACCCTGAGGTTCTTGTTGAGCAGTGACCGGAGGAAGTCCGCCGTTTCTTCCTTCTCGGGGCTGCTTCCTGGATCCTCCATCGCATATGATATCTGCTAGCTCATTTGACTATTATGTGACTGAACTGAACTGTATGAGGAACGAAGGAAGGTGCAGTATGTGATTTCATGGGTCGATTCGCATGTGGACATCTATCTACACTGTACCTGAGACCCCTGCAATTCAAGTCATGGTTGTCGCTGCGATAAGGTTATCGATAAGCTCGGCCGTAGCTCCGGACATTCGACAGATCGGCGTCGAGTCACAGCGTCATGCCTTCACCCACTTCGTTCACTGCTTCTGCCTTGCATTTCTTAACATTCTCGAGTCGCATATCAAGGCAGATTGGGTGTGCGCAAAGAAATCTCACATTCTTTGACCACTCGGGTGTTAGACTTCCCCGGCGGCTGGTGGTGCAGCCATGATCCTCCTCGCGGTGGCAACCTAACGCCACTCCAGACGCGACCTAACCTCCACATATCGACCGTCGTTCTTCCTACCCTCTACGAACGTACATCCAAACCCTACTAAAACCGGTTCGAGCGGAACCCCGAACCAAGACATGGGCGTCAACGGCCTCTGGACGGTCGTCCAGCCCTGCGCCCGCCCCACCAACCTTGCGACCCTCAACCGCAAGCGCCTCGCCGTCGACGCCTCCATCTGGATCTACCAGTTCCTGAAGGCCGTGCGCGACAAGGAAGGGAACGCCCTGCGCAACAGCCACGTCGTCGGCTTCTTCCGGCGCATCTGCAAGCTCCTCTGGTTCGGCATCCAGCCCGTCTTCGTGTTCGACGGCGGCGCGCCGGCCCTCAAGCGCGCCACGCTGCAGGGCCGCAGGCGGAGGCGGGAGGGGCGGCGCGACGACGCCGTGAGGACGGCGGGGAAGCTGCTGGCCGTGCAGATGCAGCGCGCCGCCGAGGTGGAGGGAGAGGAGAGGAGGAGGAGGCGGAGGGATGAGGAGGAGGAGGGGAGGGCGCAGCAGGAGGAGGAGCCTATACCGGATATGGAGAATATTGTCTATGCGGACGAGGTGGGCATGAGCAACCGGGAGAGAAAGCAGAATAGGACGTTTCGAAAGACGGACGCGTATCACCTCCCGGACCTGCAGAACAGCATCGAGGGCATGGGCAAGCCCGACGACCCCCGGATTATGAGCGTCGACGAGCTGGAAGAATACGCCCGGCATTTCCACGAGGGCGAGGACATCAACCTCTATGATTTCAGCAAGATCGACTTCGATGGCGAGTTCTTCAAGAGTCTGCCGCCCGCGGACCGGTACAATATCTTGAATGCCGCGAGGATAAGGTCCCGTCTGCGCATGGGGCTGAGTAAAGACCAGCTCGAGGATATGTTTCCCGACCGGATGGCGTTTTCGAGATTCCAGATTGAACGGGTCAAGGAGAGGAACCATCTTACTCAGAGGCTGATGTTTGAGATGGGTATGGCCGGCACTGACCTGACCATGGGAGGCGGGAGGATTGCGGGCGAGAAGAACAGGGAGTATATCCTAGTCAAGAATGATGGCGTGGAGGGCGGCTGGGCGTTGGGAGTCGTCAGCAAGGAGAAGGACGTCGGGGAGGAGCATAAACCTATCGATGTCGACGCGCTAGATTTTCAGTACCAGGCCAAGGATGCTCGGGATGAGGAGTGGGAAGATGAGGACGACTTTGAGGATGTGCCGATCGAAGGTCTGAATCGTCTTCCCAGGGGAGATATTACTGCCAGTCAAGCGCAGCAAGACGACGTGGAGCCTGATGGAGGCGAAGAGTCGCTGTTCGTTAACGACGATATGGTCGACCTCTTTGGTAACGACGAGGCAATAGCAGCAGATGAAGACGAGGACCTGAACAGGGCTATTGCGATGTCCCTCGAGAATCAGCACAAAGCTCCTAGTGCGCAGCACGACTCGGGAGACGACGAGGACTTTGAGGATGTCGAGGTGCCAGCGCCTCAGTGGAAACAGAAGGCTGCGGAGGCGCCCAAGCCGATTGCTGCCTCGGCCCGGGCAGGCGGTCGCCTGGTTGCTCACATCATCAATAACCGAGCCAACGCCTCCGTCCGGAGGCGGGAGAGCAGCGCAAGTAGCGACAGTGACGAGGACTTACAAACTGCTTTAGCGAGGGCTGCCAAAAAGAAAGCCGCGGCGAAGAAGCCTCAGGAGAAGGCACCGGTCAAGCCGAACGTCAAGAATCCGTTCGGAGGACCTCTGCCTTTCGAGAAGCTGGACTGGAAGAGCTCCATCTTTGCCGGCATGATGAAGCAGAATCCGGCCGGGGAAGCGAGCAAACCGACAACATCTGCTGAGACGGGTGACCTTGAGCCAGAGGATGATGATATGGCGGGTGGTTTTGAGAGAGATCCAGAGGAGAAGGACCAGAATGCGCCCCGACCTTTGCCGCCTTGGATGGCCGACGATACTGATATCCGTGAGTCGTACAGGAAGCAGAGGCAGGCGGATGCGGAGATGGCGGCAGAAGACGAAGCGTTGGCGAGGGAAGAGAGACTGCAGGCTCAGCGGGAGAGAGAAAAGGAGCGTATCGAGATACTGTCGTCTGATGGTGACGATAGCGATGTCGAGATAGTAGACGCGCCGCCGCCCAAAGAAAGACTCCAAAGTCGGCTGTCACCATCACGAAGAGACGCGAGCAAGGCTGTATCGGCGATTATCTTGGAAAAGTCGCCTGAGAACGGTGACGATGTCGTCGATCTAGTGGAAGATGGAGCTTCTGCTCCTGCAGCCGAACCAGCGAACCAACCCGATGCAACGCCGCCAGTCGAGGCCCGGCATTCTCCATCTCCAGAGGCAGTGTTTGAGGATGTTGAGGTGTCTCCTCGACCGGAAATGACACAGCCAGAGCAGGACAGGGCAGAAAAGGAGCGCGCAGATGTGGACAGGGCATTCGAAGAGATGATGCGGTCAGCTACGCCACCTCCCAGGGCAGACCAGGACGGTGCCAGTTCTGCCGGTAAGTTGACGTTCGAGGAGATCCTACGCCCTGATACGCAGCCAGGCCGTATCAACGGCTTAGCTACGGCCGACCGAGTCCAGAGCGACATAGATCCCAATGCTCCAGGCCCGGAAGAGTTCGACGACTTCAGCGATCCAGAGGAGGAAGAGCTCCTCGCACAGATGGCTGAAGAAGCCGAAGAGCATGCGCGCTTCGCCAGCGAGCTGAACCACAAGTCCCAGGAAGAGAACCGGGAGCAATACGAACGTGAGTTACGTGCTCTGAGAGCCCAGCAGAAGAAGGATCGTCGTGATGCCGACGAAGTGACGCAGGTCATGGTCACAGAGTGTCAGGCTTTGCTACGGCTGTTCGGCATCCCCTACATCACTGCGCCGATGGAGGCAGAGGCTCAGTGTGCGGAGTTGGTAAACCTGGGACTTGTGGACGGAATCGTCACCGACGACTCGGATACCTTCCTCTTCGGCGGAACAAGAGTCTACAAGAACATGTTCAACGGCAACAAGCTGGTTGAGTGCTACCTAGCAGTCGACATAGAGAAAGAGCTCTCCCTCTCACGACACGAGTTGATATCTCTCGCTCTACTTCTCGGCTCCGACTACACGGAAGGCCTCCCAGGTGTCGGCCCCGTCACAGCAGTCGAGATCCTCTCCGAATTCCCAGGCCCCAATGGCCTGACCGAGTTCAAAGAATGGTGGCAGGACGTGCAGCTCAACAACCGCCCCAAGTCCGCAGACGCCGACTCACCGTTCCGCAGGAAGTTCCGCAAGTCGCAGGGCAAGAAACTCTTCTTACCTCCAGGCTTCCCCAACCCGGCCGTGGCGGAAGCCTACCTCAAGCCCGAGGTCGACCGCAGCGCGGAGCCGTTTCAGTGGGGCGTGCCGAACCTCGAAGGCTTGCGGCAGTTCCTCATGGCCACGATCGGATGGAGCCAGGAGCGGACGGACGAGGTGCTCGTGCCCGTCATCAGGGACATGAACAAGCGCGGCGTGGAGGGCACGCAGAGCAACATCACCAGGTACTTTGAAGGGTCCGTGGGCGTCGGCGCGAAGGAGGCTTTCGCGCCCAGGCAGAGGGTCAAGGGGAGTAAGAGGATGGCGGACGCGGTCACGAGGCTGAGAGCTAGGAATAATAATGCTGACAACGCTGATGGTCTTGGAAGCTTCAATATGGCGATACCGCCTGTGGCGGCGCCTGAGAGGCGGAAAGCTGGGAAGAAGAGGAAAGGACGGCAGGATGCTGTCACTGCGGTGGATGACGATGGTGATGAAATTATCAATGACGGGGATGATACTGTTGACGATGCGCCGCATCACAGCAGCAGCAGCAGGTCTCGGGCCAAGGGCAAGAGGGTTAAGGCATGAACGCCGCAATGTCATGACAGGATGTGATAGATAGATGCTTTATAGATACCCTGGCAACGGCACGAAAATAATGGGTTCAGCTCAACAGTTCAAGATTTCCAAACCTTTGATGCTCTTCCTAATTTGCCAGGAAGAATGAATCCCGCGTGGGGGGCCTAACCAGCTTCACGGCGTTCGCCTGTCAACAGCCTTGACGATATGTTTGATCCGATATCGACAGGAACAAAGACAAAGGTTGCTCCATCAACCCGGATAAATTGGTATGGCCGACGTTTCGTTTCAATATTTTATTCCACGTGTATTCTCCCACTTTTCTCCGATTCTAGAAGACTGCACCGAGCCGTCCTGGCGGATATGGGATTATCTACTATATTAAGTACGCTGCATATCTTTCGGTACATCGGCTGACGCTCGCTTAGGCTAATACGCACAAGTGCAGTGGGATTCAGACCCTGCGTCTTCATTCCCGCAGTCGTGATCCCGCTCCTTTGGAGCCACCGCGAATATCCCGACCTTGCGTGTTATGGTCGGAAGCAGGCTGTGGCCAGTTTTCTAGTGCCTTGGAATCGGGCAGACGGGCAAATTATCGTCGATGCTATCCTACTTACATCATACAAACAGGTTATCGTGCCGTTTCCGACGACTTCGAGATCGTGGTGATGTGTTGGTCAGATAATAGAGTGCCGATGACTGACTCGAGTTGGACGGACGCGTTCAACAGTGTTGTCAGGACAGAGAGGTCTACGTGTATCCACTGCCCTGACTCCGAGAACAGTGTTTGGCGCTACTGCAAGGGGTCTTTGCTGCCGTCAGCCCCACACCAAAATAGCGCAGGGTGGCTGGGCAGGGCCCTTTTTCTAGTACCTGCATTCCTCGCTGTGGTTGGTCCACGTCTCGACTGGAATAGCACACAGTCGAGCGGCACACAAGGGGAACAATGCGGCGCTATGAAAGGATCAAGGAAGAGGAACAAGCAACGCTGCTGGGGGTGCCTGGCCTTGAATATTCCGATCATACATCAAGGGGTGGTGAGTGGTCCTACATTCTTGTGCCTGGCTGGCTGGCCGTCGTCAGACTGTGATTGGTCAGTGGCGGTAATGCTCACTGCAAGGCACAGAGAACAAGGGACGGAAGACGGGAAGAAACAACGACAATGGAGGGTTGAACAATAAGCAAGGGGTGGGGATGGGGTGGTATCTAGCCTTGGCCTGTTCCGGGACCCATAGCCGCCAAAGT
>Ga0209127_100360_pt1 | contig 15838 bp, 20 predicted proteins | sample LakSupMetagenome_FD_187469 | JGI IMG/M metagenome (GOLD analysis project Ga0209127, IMG submission 187469) | Freshwater microbial communities from Lake Superior, Canada - Sta WM archaea (SPAdes) (version 2) | ecosystem: Environmental > Aquatic > Freshwater > Lake | place: Lake Superior, Canada...
AACTTGGCGTTACCCTCCCCCCTCCCCTGTCCCAAGAAATGCTTCACCCCGTCGGTGAGATGTGCCTCCCAGAACTTCCCCGTCGTCACGACGCCCCACATCCTCTCCTTCTCGCCCTCCCCAACCCCGGCCACAGGTGGGCCGAGCAGCGACAGCGCAGCCAGGACGCTAGCCTCGAAAATGCCCGTCACGGCCAGGTGCGGGTTGTCCCTGGCGAGCCGCTGCACGAGCGGATGCACGCTGTAGCACGCCACCAGTACGGCGTCGTAGTCGCCCAGCTTACCCTTGAGGTCGGCGGAGACCACGTCCGCGCTTAGCGCGACGTCCTCGCCCGTGTTGATGCTGGGTGGGGAGGAGGGGGGTGCTGTGTAGGTGTAGATCTCGGTTGTCTTCGCGGGAGTTTGTGTTAGGGGAAAGAGTTGAAACGACGGGAATAACGAGGCTTACAGGAGAAAGGCTCATGCGCCGGATGGCCTCTTCGACGCCGTGGGTCATGGACTCGGACGAGTTGGGGTTTATGACCAGGATTCTGGTCGATTGGCGGAGGAGGCGGAGCGTCATTTTGACGGTGAAGTCCTGGTGCTTCGCGTGGTTGGGTCCGTGATCTGTTGTCGGCCGGTCTTAGGTTGAATTGGTGTTCTATCTCTTGTGGTGATGTCAATGGTGAGGGGGGCAAGACTTCGATGTCGGAGTGACAGTGTGGGGTAGGATTATTGTGACGTCTATCTCGATCTGTGTGGAGACTTCACGACCACAGCACCTGGGCTTTCGGCTCTGATCAACACAACGGTAGACAGAACCTGAGATACTCTACGCTTCTTTCGCAAGGGGGCAAGAGTTCTATGCACGGTGAGTCTGGGAGGAATGTGAATATGCTATCGGGTCTATCGGGATCGGACAGCGGATGTTGTGATTGCGTGTGCCCCTGATTCCACGTTCAATCACTTGGGGGCTGCGCGTCGCGACTTGGCCGCTGTCACCAGTCACGCCGGCAGCATAACCACGGCAATGACACGCGGCTGAAGTTGCAGGAGTTCGTCTTGCTGTCGGACCAAAGCGTGACAAGTGCCTTCTTCCATGCGTCTCACGGTCTTGAAACCGGGACACCAGAGTTGTTCATTCTTTCCTCCCGGGTTGATCCCAGCACGGAAGTATATTATCTCCCTCCATTGAACCTCCAGAACCTCCCCGTCGTCTCGGAAGAAGTGACAGCATGCATGGTATACCCCCTGGTCTCGGACTCAGCTGCGTCCATTGATACGGCCATAAGAATGGAATGTGCATCCCCAGTCTGTCAGAAGCTCGTCCTGCTTGCGTCTTTGCTGGGTTATCTGGACAACTTCAACGAGGTTCTACCTTGGACGCATTTCACAAATACCACGATATCTTTTTGGCAACCATCAAGGCTTCTACTAGATTCAGTCTATGCTTGCCCATTGGTCATCAATACCCTTTTGTAGTGCATCGCAAGGACATTCCCGTACAGGTTTAGTGTCCTGTTCATGTTGCGCGGCCGAGGTTAAGCAAGGCTACGGTGATGAAAAGAGCGGTCGTGCAGGGGGTCTTGAGCCGTCGGAGTTCTGCTTTCGTCGCAGAAGCGCCGAGTGCCACAGCAGAGATGGGAGTATTGAACGACAATGCCCGCCAAGTCATGGGTTCGGGTTGGGAAGATAGGTCAGATCACCAGAGATCAAGCAAGCGACACATTTAAACTCCAAACATAAATAACACTGGAACACTCAATCTAGATCAGTCCTCCTGGCCCATGTTAAAGGGTGACCTTGCGTGTCTAATAACACAGATAAAAGTGCCTCTCCTTGTTTTGCGTGAGCCCAACCATCACAGTATCCCAGTAAGGCTGGCATGACAGCTCCTCTGTAAAATACAAGGTTGTTACGCCCCCTGACTGAAATTGAGTCGCAGTAAGACCGAGCGTGACAGACTAGCAACGAAGACAGTATTCGTCCCCTTGGAGTAACGCAAAGGCAAACGCAAAAGGAAAGACAGCGACGGGAGAGCAGTCCGGTTTGGACATACCATTTTTTTTTATCTTCCCCTTTAAATGCATCTCCCGAGGATATCCGGGACCCAGGTGCGAACCCCCTCCCCCTTGTAGCCACCGGCCTAGATGTTTTGTCGTGGACCTGGTATCGTACCCCATCCCAGACTCTTGCATGATGGCACGCGTAGTTGCGGCTGACGATGAAGGAGGTGAAGTAGTAGCGGAAGGTACTCGCTGTGTGTGAATGGATAGAAGCCCGCCAGAATTAGGATTCGCTCTCATGGTATCAACGGTGCCAACATGACATGACGCGGCCGAAAAGCGGATGGCCTAGAACTCCTGTCAGGTAGCCTCGATGATGTAGACTGAAACGACGAGACGAAACCGAAAATCATATGTGGCGCCGCTCGTAAAAGGAGAGGCTGAGACCCTGCGTCGCCCCGGCTCCAGTTGCTTTCTATCGCGCATAGAGTGCCGTCCTTTCGAAGAAATGAGGAACTGCCGACCGAGTGAGTGCGCCTTGTCCCGTAGTAGGGATGAGAAATGACGACGAATGATAAGTGGCCAAGATGCCAGATGTAGGCTTCCGAAGAAAATGCGAAAATGGATCCGAGGGCTGGCATATAAATGATGGTGTGTGTGTGTGAGGGAGTGGATCGCAGTTGGTCGAGAGTGGTTCGGATGCGTGAAGCCTTCGGTCGGGTTGCGGTAACACAGTCCGTCCTTCTCCCACGCTAGAAACTCCCGGGAAAGCAGGAACAGACAACAATGCTCGTGAAGAAAAAGATATCGGGTGTTTCAGAGTTATTGTGGCTGAACCCGACAGCCAGTCGCCGACCATTATACGGCTGGATGTTCAATGTCCGGGAACGCCAGGGCATATCAAGGCAAGCTGCCTGGGATCCCGGAAACATGCGTTAGCCCCGACTCCCGACCCAGCCTGAAAGCGTTGGCAGAGGATGGTTTAGAGGTCTTGAAAGTTGCTGACGGCTGGGAGACAAAAGATTGAAATAACGAACAGCAGAAAACGAGCCCTGGAACGAGAACCTTCATCTGGGACCAGCGCCCCGTAGCTGGGATGGGCAACTCCTCCGGACAGATGTATCCAGCAAACGACACCGTCCGAATTACGCATCAATCGGGTTGCCGTAGGTAGACGCACGGAATAACCGCGAGCATGGCGAGGATAAAGCTCAGTCGTTCCGGATCGACCCTGGAGTTCCGTGCCCACTGGTGTTACAACTAAGGCAAGCTGGGTTGCACTGCAGCCATCGGCCACGCACAACACCATGTATGAAGCCGGGGTCGGAGAGGGGCCGGGGCCAACCGGCAGCTTTCTAGCGACGTCCACCCACGGCGGCACGACGGGTGTCCCCATGCACTCTACCGTTAGAGATGGCAGGGTTACTGTGACTGCTACTGGCCCCCGACGACTCGGGCAGATAACCTGCGACGGCAGTGGCACCAGGCACCGCAGCGGTAGCAGCGAGGGGTACGTGGTGGTGGTGATGGGCACTGGAAGAGGAGTCGTGAATGGTGCCTATCATGAAGGTCTGGTGGTGGCTGCAGCTGGTGGCAACACCGCCGGTGCTGCTGCCACCGCTTGAGCTTGTACTTCCTTTGCTGGTGCTGATGCCGTTGGCGCTGCTGGCCCCGTGGCTGCCGCTCGCCGGCGCTGGAGCACCAGAGGGCGCCGAGCCACGGCGGAAAGAGCTGCCTCCCGAGTCCGCACCACCGTAGGTGTAGGCGTGCAGATCGACAGCCGAGCCTTGGGACCGCAGACTGTGCTCGTGCTCCGTGAATATGGAATCGGTGTCGGGCGAGTAAGTTTCGGAGTTTGTCCGGGAACCCTGTGTGTTGTGTGTCTGGAGAGAAGTTGTAGACGAGTTGTATGACAGTCCGGACGCGTCAAAGCTACTTCCGTAGTTGCTGGAGGCCGAGGCCATGTCGGCGAGGACGATTGCTGCGTCTACCGGCGACGAATCGTGGCCGCCGGTCGGAGGCAGAGCCTTGTAAGACTGGGAATTGGCGTACGACAAGCTACGGCTGCTCGGAGCAGGCAGCACACGACCAGCACTTCCCAGGGAAGCTCCGGGCAGGTGAGCGGCCATGCTGGAGAGGGAGAAGTTGGAGTCCACGGCCACAGACGGCGCCGGGCGGTGCACAAGATTTGCTGTGGCGCCGCCGTAGCCGTAGTCGGCGCGAGATGTCCACGACGGGTAAGACACCATGTCCTGGCTGAGAACAGGCTGAGGCGCGGAGTAGTCCGGTAGCTCTTCGACGTAGTTCATGGAGTAAGCTGGCACCTCGGAATAGAACGACTTGGCTGCGTAACCGTACGCTGATCCGCTGCGGTAGTTGCCCAGTATCTCATGAGACGGTACCGGTGGTAGATCGTGAGTCGGGGTATATGGCACGCCATGAGTCACAAGGTTCCTGGTATGTTTGGCATCTTGAACGCCGTAAGAAAATTCATTGGCGTCGTTTCGGAATGCTGCCTCGCTGGATGATACCTGCAGGACCAGAGTCAGCCTGATATCAAAGAACCACGGCTAACAGCAGATGGTGCAACTGGGGATCCTCCTCACCCTAAGGAAGAGACAAGGCTCGCTCCCAGCATTCTTGCAGTTTGAACATGGCTGCCCGTTTCCGGGATCGCCGCTGCATCGGATCTTGCGCTTGCGACATCTTCCGCACTATGACTTGTGTCAGATAAGTTGATTGCCCTTCTGCTCAACGACCAGAACCGGTTTCAGCAGCAACATAAAAGGATACTGTGTCCCAACCCGGTGTCTAGGCAGGACTGAGGTCAACTGAACTTACAGCAACTGCGATGCGCTTTCGCTGCTGAGAAGGATCACTCTCGACTTCCGAGTCCGTCATTGTCATGACGCGCTGGTCGTGATGGTGAAGCTGGAAGCGCCTGTCGGGCATGTAAGAGTAGGGAGTGTGATAGGACCGAGTGAACCTTCTTCCGTCGCTGGAGGCGTAAACACTGAGGGTCTGGGATACCATGGTCTACCGGAGCCCTCTTGTATTCAGGCCGGAACTGCTGGACGGTGGGAGTCACGACCCTAGGTATGATTGCGACTGGGGGCGGGCTCTGGATTGCGAAGGCGCACCCTCGCTTGCGGAGACGAGGCGGGTCGGAGCTGAGCAGCGAGGTAAACGAGCGGGTGGAAACAGATTTGCTGCTGTTTCTTGTCTTGTACTCGGATCGCTGAAACTTGGAAGGAAGCCACCAAGAAACCCGGCGATACGTACTAAGTCTGCTTAATCACGCCAGAAGTAGGTCATCTCCCGGCCACTGAATCGTCGACGTCGGACTTGTTGGCTCCACAGGTCTGCAGAGACTTGATCAAACAAGCTTGACAGGCGGATGTGTCAGGCTCCAGATTTCTCCGAATCGAACGTTTGTTGTTAGTGATCAGCAGGGCTATCACTGTTCAGGATGTCTTATTTTCGTAAGACACAGGACCCAGGAACAGGTCAATATTGATGAGGCGGATTCTGACTCGAAAGTCAAGATAGAACGGGCGCATGGGAGCATAGACTGGTGGATGGAAACATGATATAGGTTCCACCATCTGCCTATCAGTAGCAGGAGACTGGGACATCAAGGGACACAGGAGACCGGAGAGTTAGGCGTCGTGTGACGTTGCCACAATACTCCTGAGCCCTTGTGTTTGTAGCCTGGATTGACAGATTCTCCGTGCTGCTTGTTGCTGGTGGTGGCCTAGCCTTTCTTAGCCGTTTGACTTGTCAGTAAGTCGACGTCAATCTCATTCCACAAGTGCGCGTATAGACCTGTACAACACCATGGAACACGACAGCGCAGCAGGGGAGTATCGAGTGGGTATCCAATGTAGCGCACATGCAGTAGCCCTTTGGTTCGAAAATCATTTCCAGATTTCTGGCTCGGTAAAGCGACCGGGGTCCATCTAAGTCCAGAGAGATCCGCGTCAAGAGCATGAGATATGTCCTTTCCGCTGCTCGTTAGGCAACCTACGCCCATTTACCGAGTGCTAGAGACAGGACATCTCGCAAAGACTGGTCGTGTATAGTGACGCAGTCTCGTAGACGAATCCAAATTAGCTTGGTGAAACCTCAGCCATGAGACTGTTCGAGAGCAGCAGGGCTGGTAGACGTGGGCCCCGTCGAGGAGACGAAGGCTGTGCTACCGCATAATAGACACCAATACTTGTAAGGTCTGTATTGCCACTCTTGTCCGTGGTGAAGGGACGTCAGCCCCATGAGGTACTCCCGGTCAAAACCATCGTGCCAATGGACACCCACAACCAGAGGCACACGTCGAAGTCTGTATTGCAAGGCCAAGAGTATATCGTCCGCCAGCAGCTAGTCCCTTTGTTTCGTCCTCTTGTGGCTACAAGCTGCCGTTGCAGCAAGTTGGCATCATACCTGCCCGTTTGCTGCCTGTGTCAGTTCGTCCTGCCAGCTCGGCTAGGACATTGGCGGCGCAAGAAGCACAACAGAACCTAGCGAGCCAAATCTCAGCGGAAATGTAGGTGAGAGATGACCATAGGCAATCTTTTCCTTTGGCAACATGTGCAAACATGATATCATGTCCTATAGCAAGCTGGTATCTCCGACACGCGTCACAAATGCGCAGACGAGCATCGCTCCTATCAGCTCCAAGCAGGAGGCAAGCAAGGCGCACATAAGCTCAGTGCCAATAACCAGGCCAGTGGAGCCGGTGGGGAAAAAAGAGGTATCATGGACAAAAGGAGATAAAAGAATACAGCGTACGCGCACAGGGCAGCATAGTGGGCGATACTTCATGTGCGCCGGACTGTGAGTTGCGCCAAGACCCTCTGTACAACAGGAAAGAAGGCGGAGATGACGACGGAGTGCTGCAAGAAATATGCGGAACAGGAAGCCGTTGCCGGCAAACGTTGTCGTTATCAAACGCCGTGGAGCAGGTACCGACTTTAGAGGAAAACATGACAGCTCGAAGCTGTCAAGATGACAGACGCGAGGTTGATATACAGTTGACCCTGGATCCCAGCCAGAAAGTGACAGGAAACGGGACTAATATGCGGGCGTCGCGGGATGTTCAGAGTCCAGACGCCAGCTAGGCAAACCTCTCCACGCCTCTCTCCACAGTTGTCTGAGTGATTCCCAAAGGGGAAAGGCTTTGGAAACGTCGAAACAATTTCTGTTTGCCCTCCGGATATCTGTATGCTTCCTCCATCCCAACGCAGGTCTTATGGAAGTCCCGATCTAGCTGTGGAAGGCATACGGCTTTCCAGCAAATTTGCATTGAGCAATATGATGAGAAGCAGAAGGTGACGTCGCACTAAGGTGTTGCGTGCCTGGGGTCGATCGGCTACACTTGCCTTAATCGTTGCGTCTTTGTGCTTGTGCACCTTCAAACGTAAAAGTGTGATAGTGCCGAAAGTGAGTTGCCCAGCAGTGGAGAGTCAAACAGCCTTGGGAAGTACCCAAGCAGCGACAGTCCAGGAATTGGTGAGAATGGATTGGTGGTTGGATTGTAGTTGAGGGGCGAGCAGGCTGCACACACTGTCCATGCATGGCCAGACATGCGACCACCCCATCATCTCCGACTCTCCACTGTTGCAATGGTGACGGGAACCTAGATGCTGTGATATCTTGATCCAGCCCTGGTCCTTGGGACAAACCGTGTAAACTGACAGATCGCCAGTTTGGCTGCTGTCACTGCCAAGTGGGCTGCCTAGCGCAATGAAGATCCTGGATGTTGCCGGCCATTGCGCCTTATGCCGTCTACCGCGTCAGTCTCCTAGAGAAGGTCGTGACAAGCAAAGCGTGAAGCCGCTGGACGTACATCTCCGCAATCCAGTCATGGTGAGTTGTGCCGAGTGACTGGTCCGACGAATACTCGCAGCGCAGAACGTCCGGACCGAAGAGGGCCGAGGTAGAGCCCGCAGCAGCTACAGGACACGATGTCTCGCAGATCTACGCCAACAGACGGAGTCAACGGACTTGGTAGATATCTGCAGTGGGGCTGTGCCGCAGAGGCTGCGGCGAAAACACGTGTGCGAAGCTATTCCAAACAGTTACCTGCTCTAGGCAGCCCTCCTCAGTCTGGCAGCCTTCGAGCCAGCGCCCCTGGCGATCAAGAATCCACGGTTCGCTGCCCACATTCTTCTGGAACGGTCCGTGTTTCAGCAGTCAGTCCGCCGCTCGTAACTCTTCAGCTTTCACACCCTCATGGAAGCCGATCGTGTGGTGGCGTAGCTTAGTCTGCAAGGGGCTCCTCAGGCTTAGACAGTGACAGCAGCGGGCATGCTGGAAATAGTCCCAGGGACACATGGCTGTGTGTCACAACGTTAAGGAAATTTCTCAAGTTGCAGCTCGACGGGATGCTGCATATGAGGGCGAGACGGGCTGTCAAGAAGTTCCTGTGAGCTCGTTGGGTGACCGCCGCACAGACGTGTGCAATCATTTTTTTATTTTTTATTTCCCTTTCCCACCAAACTCAACCAATAATCGCACAGACGGCCAGCTGTACTCAGGAGACGGGCAGCCACCATCACCACGAGTCCGGCAACTGGCCCCCATTGACATTGCCGAGATGGAAGCGTCGTCCTGAAGTTGTCCCTGCAGCACTAAGTCTGGTAACCATCAGCGGCTGTTACGAGCGCTCGGTAAGGATCTGCTTCTAAGCCAAGAGGTCGTGTAGAAAGCTGTCCGTGAAGAGTCCGACGTGAAGAGCTTTAGGGTGTGCGCATGGCCGCTAGAAACGACGGGACGGGGCCCCGATCAGCTGGTGTCATCATTGACGGTTTGGCACAGGCCGCGGAGGCAAGAGGCTGGGGGAGGATCTCAGTAGTCGGCCCGAGCTTGTTCATGGCATTTGCGGCATGGGCATCTCAGATACGTCTGGCCAGCATATATGGTCTGACTCACGAGGGCCCGAAGCAACGATAATTGCGGACTCGGATCAGGGAGACACAGCAAGACACAACCAATGCCTATCATCCACCAGGATACCGCAGTTCTCGTGACACAGGCCAGTCGGCCAGATGCGACATAATCCAACCGGAATACCAGCTCCTTCCCCGTCTGCGAGCAGTAAATTGATGTCTCTGTGGCACTTGGATAGCTGTGCCACCTGGATAGCTGCAATCGGGCCAGCTACGACCTTGACCGGCATGGAGGAAGAGTATACGATCAGGACATCAGAGGTGGTGCTACCGATTCGTGCGTTGTGTGCCGCAGACGGCAAGGTAATTCGATGAGATCGGAGAGCCAGTGCGCCGCTGCTGCTGCTTGAGGTACCTTGACGACAGCGTCGCATTTGATTGAGTTCTGCGCCCGCACACTGCGAAGCACAGGTGACAGATCAGATATCACCAGCTACAAGACGGATAAGCGCTGCGTTTCACCTGCGCAAGCAAGTCATCCGGCGCTTGGGGGTCTGCCGGAGGCCGGCAAAACGTCCAAGGGCAGTCCAGTATAAACACATGCCAAGATCCGGGAAAGGAAGCATGGACCATTGTCGATTCGGAAGCTGGGTGAATCAGACACTCGAGCGAGAGAGCCCCGGAGTTTGTATGTGCGAGGAGCGTAAAGAACTGGCGTCGTCGTTGCTTCCGAAGCAGCCGGCACCGTTTGCGCAGGCATTGCCGCCAAGATCAGGCTGAAAGACAGCGCCAGACCCTGGGGAGTCGAGGCCCTGATAACGGTTCTAGACATAGCTGACAAGTAGTGTTGACTTATCCCGCCCGATACCCATCGCGACGTCTATCCCTGTCCCTGTCCCTGTCCTTCTCCCTGGGTCGATCGTGATGATCTCGTCGATCCACGTTCCGGCCGCCATGACCCCGCCGATCATCGCGCCGAGGATCGTGGTACCGGTCCTTCCGCGGACTGCGGCTCCGACTTCGGCTGCGCCTCCGATCGGCATCCCGTCTGCCGCCTCGATCGGGACCTCGGCTTCCCCTGTAGCTGTCGTCGCGGCGGTCACTCCTGCGGTCAGGCTCCCGTCTCGAGGCGTCCACAGCAGCTTCGTCTCTGTGAGTTTCCTTATCGCCCTCCACCCGACCCCGCAAATCGTCGGCGTCGTGGACCATCTGATATCCGCCCCTGTCATCTGGCTCATCCCCCTCGTTCCGGTACTTCCTCCACTTCTCCAGCTCGTTGACGCCTCCCCACCCTCCACGCCGTCCATTGGCTGCGGCGCCTTTACGCTTCTGATTCGTCTCCGTCCGCCAGATATCGCTCAACCGGCTCACACTCTGACTAAAGTCAACGTGTATCCGCCGGTCGTCGATCAGGACCCCGTCCATCTTGGTATATGCCGCCTCGCAGCTCTCCTTGTTATCAAACTCGATGAACGCGTACTGTAGGCTGTCCCCCGTCTTGCGATCCCGGATGACTTCGCAGCTGAGGATCTTGCCGAACCGGCTGAAGATCAACTCCAGGTCCTCGTCCGTCGTGACAGGATTCAGCTTGCACACGAACAGCACGTTCTCCGGCGGCTTGACCTCGGCAAACGGCAAGTCGCCCATCATCTCGAGTGTCAGGGCTTGTGCCGCCGCTTCCCTCTCCCTGCGCCTCTTCTCCGCCGCCTGCGCGGCCTCCTCGTCGTCCGAATCGCCGTTCAGCTCCTCGCCTTCGGCGATGCGCACGGTGGCCAGCTGCGCCTTGGTCGGCGGCGGGGACGCGCTCGGCTGGCGCAGGCCGGCGGGGTCGGGATACGGGTCGTCGAGCACGACGGTGTGTTTTATTCGGATGTCGACGAGCGGGTGGCCCTTGTCGTCGACGATGGCGTCGTTGATCTTCTCCAGCACGTCGAAGCCCTCCACCACCTTGCCGAAGATGGCGGCCCGCCCGTCCAGGTAGTCGGTGTTGTCGCCCAGGGTGACGATGAACTGCGAGCCGGCCAGCCGGGTCTCGGGGTCCGAAGGGTGCGGAGCGGTCGCCATGCTGACGGTGCCTCGCTCGAGGTGCTTCAGCTTCGGGTGGAAGAAGGCGGGGAAGGTTTTGTCTTTCGCAGAGCCTGAGAGAAGGCCCCATATCGAGGTGCCGCCGTCGGACTCGGCGGACATGGGCCCGAGCGGATCGCCGGTCTGGAAGGAGAAGGACTTCTGGATCGAATGGATGGGAGAGAAGTTGTAGTACTTGACTTTGCAGAGCTTGAGGAAGCTGTAAGGCAGCCTAGTTAGTGAAATGCTCACAAGCAGAGGTATCCTCGGGTCCAAGAGTGGAACACCACTTACTTTTCGCACAGCTTGGGCGCATAGTCAACGAGCAGGTCGATGACGATGTCGCCTGCGCTGGTCTCGAGGAGGACCGACATGTTGGGCGTCTTCGTCTTCGTCTTCGCAGTTTAGAACGGAGGTATGGCGGTGTCGCCAAGGTAGACAGGATAACAAGACCCAGGTCGTGGTGCGTATGTGTACATGAAAGTTCGGCGGCGGCAAGCCTCTGTGTAAAAAAGCGACGCGACGTCAGAAGAATTGGCATTGGTCTTCGAAAGCGGATCGCGGGATTCAAACAGACCCACTCTCTCCGGAACTAACTGATTATGGTTAGGCAACCGGCAGACTACCCGTTCGGATTCCCGCTAACACGTCCGCCGGTTCTACACAGTAGGTTGCGAGTCCCAGAGCCGTTCACGATACAGTGCACAGTAGTAATGCAGATCCGTAGATTCCATTTGCCTGTTAAGAAGTCGCCTGTATGGAGCCTACTAGCCAGCAGTGTGATGCCCAAGATCAAGCCCACAAGCGTACCTTACTGTTCCATATTTGTCACATCTTCACAGTGGCGTCCCCGTCTACCTACCTTATCCAATGGCCTTCTATCCTTCCAATAATAGGGACTGGTCGGGACCGGCAACACCCCATCGAGACTCACCTTTCTCCGAAGTTGTCTTGGGAACAGCATGCAGCGTCTCGACAGAAAGATATTCCGGGCTTATCAAAGCAGTGCGGGCGATGTGGATCTGTAAACGTGGGCTTTGCGGGGAAATTACACGCCAGCCAATGGGTTTCTCCTCCGTTCGGCTCCCAGAATATGACGTGCTGTCGCCGATGTTAGGACTTCGATTCCGGCAAGCATCGTGAGACCTCGCCCGCTTACTCCCATCCTAATTACCACGGGTTTATAACAGTCGAACTGGTTACTGTCAGCGGTAAGCAGATCTTCGTCATTCAAAGATAAAACTGCAGCGTCATAGAGAGCGCCAGCTGCGCAAAAGCCTCACCATGGCGAGCTCCATACCCTCCAAGATCCTCATATTCGGGGGCACCGGCACAATCGGACGGTACATCACGTCGTCCATCCTCTCCTCCAAGCCCAACTTCAAGCAAGTCTTCCTTTTCACCTCGCCCAACACAGCATCCAGCAAAGCGCCCCTCCTCTCCAAGTGGAAGTCGTCCGGCCTGTCCGTCATCGAGGGCGACATCACCAACCCCAAGGACGTGTCCGCAGCGTACGCCTCCACCGGCGCCGACACTGTGGTCTCTGCTGTCGGCCGCGGCGTCATCGACGCGCAGATCGAGCTCCTGCGCCTGGCGGAGGAGTCGGGCACCGTCCAGTGGTTCCTGCCCAGCGAGTACGGCACCGACATTGAGCACAACGCCAAGAGCCCCAATGAGAAGCCGCATCAGCTGAAGCTCAAGGTGAGGAAGTATGCGAGGGAGAACCTGAAGAGGGTCAAGGTTACGTATGTCGAGACGGGGCCGTACTTTGACATGTGGGTCGACGTCAACCCGGCTGCGGAGCAGGCTGGCGGGTTTGATGTCGAAAAGAAGGTCGCGCATGTCATTGATGATGGGGAGGGCAAAATCGGGTTCTGCACCATGTGGGAGTAAGTGGCTGAGGTCCTCGTCGTGGGATCGTGTTGCGCTGTGCTAACAAACTCGACAGTGTTGGCAAATTTGTAGCAGCAACACTGCACCACCCCGAGGAGTCGTACGGCAAGGCCCTCAAGGTCCAGTCCTTTGTCGTCACGCCCAAGCAAGTCCTGGCTGAGTACGAGAAACAGACCGGCGCTAAGTGGACCGTGTCTTCGACAAGCCTCGATGAGCTCAGAAAGCTGGAGACCAAACTGTGGGAGACGGAGGGACCCAAGGCCACGGGCGTGACGCTGCGCAGGATCTGGGCTGAAGGAGGCACTCTCTACGACAAGAACGACAACGAGGTTATCGGAGTCAAGGAAGGAGATACTGACTCGCTCGAGGTCGCTGTTAAGAGAGCGCTCGCTGGTGGTTATCAGAAGGAGGAGGGTTTCTGATGGGCGATTGCAGGCAGGGGTTGCTCATAAGCTGAAAATCCCTGGTTGCTACGAGAGTTCGGATGGGCTCTTCTCCCCTCACACGCTTAATCATATCTAGGCCCCTGCCGCCCGCCCTGGAGAGATACCGAACATGCCTTTGTGATATACTACTCTACTACTGCTCCTCGACTTGTGAATCCCCCTTTCACCTCGAAGTGAAACGCAACTGACCTCATCAGACGGCTCAAACCTTCTCGAAAACATCCTTCAAATAATCAAAAGCCCCAATCGGCACCCCCAGATGCCTCAGAATGCAATACGCACTCGTCAGATGGAAATGGAAGTTCGGGATCGCAAACTCCGATACATATCTCTGCCCGGTGAAGCGAAAGTTGCCCATCTTCGTCTCCATGATGACTTCCGCTCCCTCCTTCCCCTCGAAACCCCTGGGGTCAGCCTCCTCGAGAATTTTGATGGTCTGGTCGATGCGTCCCTGGAGCTCGTCAAAGGTCGTCTCGTCGTCTTCCACCTTGGGCTGCGGGACGCCGCCGACGCGCTCGACGAGGAATTTGGCCGTGTTGCAGCAGGATTGGACTTGGTAGGGAAGGCTTGCGGGAAGCGTTAGTGCGTGGCATGCGCACATTGCGCGGTGTGAGAGTGGTCGGGACTAACCCTCTCATGTCCGAGATTAGACGGAACTCGAGCATCTCTTCGTGCTTCATTTCTTTCTGGTCGGCAAAGGCTCTGCCCTTGTCCAGGAGAGCAGAGAGGTTCCGCAGGTACTTGGCCATGACGGGGATGGATTGGAGGTAGAGGGACGTCATCTTCGCTCAGGTACTATGGGAACTCAATAAGTGTGAGTTACTGTGGTTTGCTGTCCTTCAAGTTGCAGATTGACGGATGTTGTCGTATTTAAGTCCATCGGATAGAACCCACAGGTCTTGGCTTGTGTAGTGACCGATTGGTAACGCTGGTACCTGGATTGAAGGATTCAGGTTCTCAACTTCCGCCCGCTGCCCACTATGACCAATGGGACCGCATGCCGTAACCAATCGAATCCGGTGTCCTTCCCCCGAGGATCATGGCGTATGTCCGCTGACATCCCATTTTGGGCCAAATAGACGATGCTTTGTCATAAAGAATACGACAGTCGGCGTCACTGCCGGGCTCCATGAGACACTACATGAGACTGCATTTGATATGCGAGCAGCAACTATACGTCCAATCGCATATGCTATGCTTTTCGCAGCTCCGGCCGCCCTAAAGCAGAATCCCAGCAATCACGCCGAGGCAGCGTCGCAAAGGCTTTCAAGCAACTTGACCACCTGCTCAGCGACAAATTCCGGTGAATCCTTCTGGATAAGATGCCCGCAGCCCTCCGCAACGATCGGCTCCTTCGAAGAACCCTCCCTCGCCGAGAGCCGGCATAACCCCCGGTTGTACTCGTGCCACGCCGGGTTCATATACGCCATCGTCACAGCCACCGGTATAGCCATGGGTCCCTATCGCCGTCAGTACCAAGAACCTCACTCATTGCACGCATCCACGAGGTAGATCCCCATACCTCCAGCCCATCCCGCGCGAACCTCTCAAAATCATGCCCCACCACCCTCACCAACGGCGGCCTCCCGTCCGGGCCCGGCGGCAGCACAGGCCCATCCGCAAACGGCAGCCTCCTCGGCAAATCCCTCCTATCTAATCCCTCCCCGTTAGGCACCGTCGGGTGAAACCGCGCTCCGTACTGTTCCCGAGCGTGCCTGAGGTCCCGGACCGAGACGTCGCGCGGCAAGGTGGTAGGGTCAAAGTCCGCGGCGTCCGGGTCCGGAAACACGGAGACGAAGTCGCTGTTGGCCATCATGCTGTCCAGGAAGAGGAAGGCCGGCACGGTGCCCGGGTGCGCGGCTGCGTAGAGGCGCGCTAGCGGGCAGCCGATGCTGTTGCAGATGAAGATCAGGTGGGTGGTGGCGCTGTCGTTCGTGCCTGGCGGGGGCAGGCGGAGGGTATCGCGGCAGGCCTGGGAGAGGAGTTGGTGCAGGTCGGATATTACCGTGTCAGCGTCGTGGCCGTAGGGGGTGTCCGGGGGGTCGGTGGGGTCCGGGTCCGACGCTCCTTGGCCGTAGCGGTCGTAGGTTAAAAGGGCTGGTAGGGATGGCTTGTGATGCTGCAGGAGGATGGTCAATGTGGGTTTCCAGCTTGTTTGGGGTGCGGCGAGGCCGTTGAGGAAAACGATCAGTGTCTTGGATAAAGGCAGAGGTAGCGACGTGGGGTTGTCTGGCGTGTAAGTGTTCACCGCCAGCGATGCACCTGGTTTGGTGGCCAGTGTTATCCTGCGGGAATCCATTGGGTCCATATTTGGTCAGAAGTGCTTGGTTTCAAGATCCCTTTGGACGCCTGTGAAGGTTTGGAAGAATATGACCGGTCATCTCTCGATTGTCAACCACTGACTCAGCACCTCAGCCAACTGCGGTAGGCCTAACACCGAAACCGACGAGCAGTAATACCTAACGAGATGACCTGGTGAGAAGTATATGCAGAGCGTCTAAGAGGTGTCAGCGTCTATATTTCTAGGTTCGCGGATCGATGAAGAATGGTCGGCGGTTAATTACGCG
>Ga0209127_100361_pt1 | contig 15761 bp, 10 predicted proteins | sample LakSupMetagenome_FD_187469 | JGI IMG/M metagenome (GOLD analysis project Ga0209127, IMG submission 187469) | Freshwater microbial communities from Lake Superior, Canada - Sta WM archaea (SPAdes) (version 2) | ecosystem: Environmental > Aquatic > Freshwater > Lake | place: Lake Superior, Canada...
GACGCCTTCGGCGACCCGAAAGACCATGACGGGTGCTGGGCAGAGTCCCTTGTATAGTACCTCGCTCTCGGCCAGCAGATCCATGATGGCCTCGGAGAGAGAGGGGCCTTTTTCAAGGAGGCGCTTCACTTCGGGCTGCAGCTCGGAGACGACAGCGGCTTTACTCGTCGCGCGAAAGTCTCGCGCGGATGTCTCTTGGAGAGAACGTATGCCGCTGTCTCGGGTTGAGTACTTCCTGGAACTCCTGGCGTTTCTGGGCATAGGTCACGCGGGAGGAGAGCAGTGATAGCTGCTTCGGGATTCTTCTTCAACTCTGCTTCAAGCCCGCTTATCATCCTGGCGTTCCATTTGGCAGCAGTCGTCCTGCCGTTGGGTTTGTGTACGCGAGTGTTGGGTGCCTTGTTTGGCCAACGCCAACGTCTTTTCTTCCTTCTTCATGCTTGCATGTCAGGATGTCAATGCGTAGCAATATGACAACCCGTGGTGGTGATGCTGGTTGTAGTGTAGACAATGAACTTCCGCAACGGGAGCTAGCGCACCACTAGCAGGCGCCAAAACAGGCGGCCCCAGGGCACCCGTGTTCCAGCTGCCCCGCAAACCCCGACCGGCCCTCTGCCCCTCTGTCAACACCAAAGCCACCGACATTTCTCTCCAACACACACCCAATCCTTACCCACTTGCTGTGCTATTACCTCCTTTCTGCTTTTTGATAAGGTAGGCAGCATAACAGCAAGTATCGCTATACATTGCAATGACCATCGAGCTCGAGACTATCCTGGCGGCCAACCCGGCCACAACACGGGGGCAGCCAACCATCCTCTCCTGCGACGCCAAAGGCGAGCGAATAGCCTACGCAGTACGCCTCCAGCCCTCCCCTCCACACCTCAGCCTTTCTACATACATAAACTAGACTTACCTGACTGTGCCCTACCCCTAGTCCGGCAAATCCATCTTCCTCCGCCAGATCGACAACCCCTCCGTCTCCAAACAATACACGGGCCACACGGCGCCCACGACGGCAGCCCGCTTCTCGCCCTCGGGCTACTACGTGGCGTCGGGCGACGCGACGGGCCAGGTGCGCGTCTGGGACGCCGTCGGCGCCGAGACCACCAAGGGCGAGTACAGCATCATCTCGGGCCGCATCACCGACGTGGCCTGGGACGGCGACTCGCAGCGCGTCATCGCCGTCGGCGACGGGCGCGACCGGTTCGGCCACTGCTTCGCCGCCGACGGCGGCAACTCGGTCGGCGAGGTGAGCGGGCACAGCAAAGTGATCAACGCCGTCGCCGTCCGGCAGCAGAGGCCGCTGCGGGCCGCGACGGTCAGCGACGACGGCAGCATGTGCTTCCTCCACGGGGCCCCGTTCAAGTTCGCGAGGAAGGTCGACGGGGTGCACAAGGGGTTCGTGTACGGTACGGCGTTCAGCCCGGATGGCGCCCTGTTGGTTACGGTTGGCGCGGATAGGAGGATTCAGCTGTACGATGGGAAGACGGGGGAGCCGACGAGGGCTGTGGGCGAGGGGGTGCATACGGGGAGTATCTTCGCCGTCAGCTGGGCGGCCGACTCGAAGCGGTTCGTCACTGCCAGCGCGGATCAGACGGTGAGGGTCTGGGAGGCCGAGAGCGGGGAGAACGTGCAGACCTGGAGGTTCGGGGAGGAGGGAGCTGTGAGTGTGCCGGATCAGCAGGTTGGTGTTGTGTGGCCGGCGGGTAGGAAGGATGGGCTGATCATCAGCATCAACCTAGATGGCGATCTGATCTACCTCGTCGAAGGGAAGGACAAGCCGGTCCGGGTGGTGCAGGGTCACAACAAGAGCGTTATGGCGCTCGGCGCCGGCTCGGACGGCAAGGGGAAGACGCTGGTAACGGGCAGCTTCGAGGGGAGAGTGTGCAGCTGGGACCTGGCAACGGGCACTGGCACGGCGGTCGACGGGCAGACGCACACGAACCAGGTCACGCAGTTTGCAGCGGCCTCGGGGAGGATCTACAGTGTCGGCTGGGACGACACATTGCGGATTGTGGACGAGTCGGCCAACACCTTTGCCGGGTCGTCCATCAAGCTGCCGGCGCAGCCAAAGGGCGTCGCCGTGTCGGAAGGCCGCGTTATCGTTGCACTCACCTCTGGAGTCGCCGTCTACGTCAAGGACGAGCTAGCAACCGCGCTCCAGACGGACTATACACCAACCTCGGTCGCCGCCCACGGCCAATGGGTAGCAGTTGGCGCCGACAACAACGAGGTGAAGGTCTACAAGATCGACTCGAGCAACAAGCTCACCCAAAGCGAGACGCTCAAAAACTCGACCGCCCAGATCTCAACGCTAGCATTCTCCAAAGACGGCAAGCACCTGGCGGCAGGCAACTCTTCCGGCAAGATCGTGGCCTATAAGACGTCCGACTGGACGGTAGCCACGGACCGGTGGTCGGCGCACACGGCGCGGGTCACCAGCATAGCCTGGAGCGACGACGGCGCGCATGCAGTCAGCGGCGCGCTGGACACCAACGTCCACGTGTGGAGTCTCGCGAAGCCGGGCAGCAGGACAAAGGCGGCCAACGCGCACAAGGACGGCGTCAACGGTGTTGCCTGGGTTGAGGGCGGCACCAAGGTTGCCAGTACCGGTGGTGACGCTGCGGTGAAGATTTGGAAGGTCAGTGGCTTGCCTTAGATGCACAGGGGTAGCGATAGAGTTATGATGTGTATGAATCAAGTGTCGTGGGGAGCCTGGACACTACAGCAATACACGTGTAGAACGCACAAACTCAAGCCGAAGATGACCATTGGCATGGGCTCATGAAGCAATGCGCCATGAGCATACCCTAGCTACGCATGAGAGACAAAAGTACAAGAAATCAACGTTGCTTTTCATCAAATCTGACATCTGACATCTCATAAACTCCTGCCATTTCAGAGGCAGATTGGGCTCGTGCTCACTGCCCTTACCCATACCTACAGGACAGGTGGGGGTTGCAACAGCGCGACAGACTTAAGCGACAGGCGCACGCTTAGGATCGGCAACACGCGAGGAGCTTCTGAAGACGGAGGGCCCGCCTCTCTCTGTGAGGGCGTCCGAGTCATTTCCCCCGTCCTCGTGCAGCTCCCCCCTATCGACGACACCACGCGCGTCAGATCCTACGACTCTCGGTAGATGTGATTGGGCTTCGGGACGCCTCGACGGCGGCAAACAGCGCCTGCTGGCAAATCATGATCAAGCGAACGGAGACTCTGCCACGAGCGTGCAGGCCTCACTGCAGCAGGCACGGCAGTATTGATTGGCTCTATCCCATCTCACTGCAGACCGCTCCCCTCAATGCGACATGGCGTGAAGGACAAACAAATACCTTCGTCCAATCTCAATGCCTGGGAGGGTCAACGAAGGATGGGACCCCTTCCGAAGCCTATAACACGTCGTCAGTGTTTCTGCCCGAAGCCGGCTCGTTATCGTTGGCGGAACGGGGCATACAGATGCGGATAAGATATGCACCGCTGCGTGGTATCAGACTTGCTTCGCGTAGTGGACAGTAACATGCCGGCTGTTGTTTTCATGCTGTTGGTTCTCTGACGACCATCAACGTCACCCCCCTCGAGCCAGTCACCGTCACAATCAGGACAGGGGCCCCGCATAAAAGCTTTCTGGATAAAACGGCCCAGCACCGTTGCACTATATCTAAGCGCCGGGAACCCTAGCGTCCCAGACGGTCGGGTTCGGGCAAGTGCCCCATTCAGCCCCCAACAGGCAGGACGAGTGTCTTGCTCGGGCCGGCACTGCGGGCTTTGAGATGCTGTCGAGATTGTATATCACTCCCACACGCCATGACGCAGCTCGGCTCTCCTTCTACTTCACCATGTCCCTTCATCCGTCTGATGTCGACGCCCATGCTACGTCCCTCGCCGTCGAAGTCGAAGACTCGCCTTCAACACGGCCAGCAGCATGGGTGCGTCAGGAGACTGCACTACCCACGGGACGTGCCCGCTGGAAAATGGCTTCCTCTCCTCGCCGCCCTCGATAGCGGGGAGTGTCGTCTTCATCGTCGCATTCGCAGTCCTCATCCCCATCAACTTCTTTACCGGGACGCGCTATAACACGCCTCTGTACTCGTCAACCATCATTGCCGGGCTGCTGTTCGAGGTGGCCGGCTATGTCGGGAGGGTAGTGCTGAACTCTAATGTGGCCAGCGTCTCCAGCTTCGTGATATACATGCTGGGGACAATCATGGGACCTACCTTCATCACGTCGGCCGTCTACCAGATCCTGTCGCATGTCGTTGTCCTGTACGGCAGTCATTTTACTCTCATCTCGCGGCCGGCGTACTTTGGCGTCCTGTTCCTGGTGCTTGACCTCGTTACACTCGTTCTGCAAGCAGCAGGGATAGCACTCGCGGCAACCGGAAGCAGTCAAGCAGAGGTATGCTTCAACCAAGAACTGGATCCAATTCAAAGGCACTAACAGCCAGTGTCCAGATGGCGAAAGGCATCAACGTCCTACTTGCCGGCTTGGCCATGCAGCTCGCGAGCAGTGCGTTCTTCCTGGCCACATACTGGTACTTTGTCTACAAGCTGCACCACAGGCGCTACGTCCTCGATCCTACCTTCCGAGACATCTATCTATCCCCCAAATTCAGGACCTTCCTCTTGTGTACGTATCCCCTCCTTTCCCTTCAATCAGACCCAGCACCACCTAACCCAACCACAGGCATGCAGCTCTCAACCCTCCTCATCCTCGCCCGAACAGCCGTCCGCTTCGCCTCCCTCGTCCGCGGCTTGTCCAACCCCCTCAACCAATCCCAACCCCTCACCCTAGTCCTTGACGGCGTCCTGATTCTCATCGCAGCCGCAATCCTCACATCCCTCCCACCCGGCTCCGCCTTCCGCTCCGCTTGGCACGCCACATCCCCCCAACCCTTCTTCTTCTTCTCCTCCCGGCCCAGGTCCAGCGGCCGGAGGAACGGCTACCGCCGGCCGGCAAACATATCCCTCCCCGTCCCCGCGCCTCCACCCCTACCTCACGCCTACAGCCCGGGCTCCCCGCCCTACCACCCCGTCGGCGGTTCCTCGCCCGGATATCCCGTGTCTCCCCCACTGCCCACGCCGCCGTTGCACACTTTCACCCCGAGGAGTCCGCCTTATCATCCCCTCGTCGGTCACAACCAACACGGGCCGGTGTCGCCGCCGTATTACTCGATGGTGGGACAGCAGCAGCAGCAGCAGCAGCAAGTGGCGGGACCTGTCAAGACGAGCCCCGGTTTCGCGAGGGCGCCGTATGGACATGCGCCAGGGACGGTCCCTTCGCCGGGCCACAGTGGTGGGAGACAGGGGTTTGTGCCGTCTCATCGGAGGCAGCAGGCGAGTACCAGTCTGGTTAACAGTGATGCGCTGTGGTAAAGGCTACAGGACAGTGGTTTTAGTTAGCGGGGATATTTCGGGCGAGGGCTGGATTATGATGAGAACAAGATTGGATGCTATATCGGGGTCAGAAGAGTGGATGGTTGAGCGTGGCGTTATGGCGTTCATGTTCTGGTCTATGGAAAGGCGGATCTTTGCACTTCTCTCCTTCGATACTTGAGCGATCTGCTCATTTGGAAATTCTGTTCTCCCGTGCATTTGTGCCATGCCCACGCCGTGATGATCGGCTACGGGTTTGCACTTGGTGATGTAACGATGCACCTGCCCTTCTGTTGTTTGCAAGGTCAAACTAAGTCTGGAGTTATTCCTGCTTTCTTATTCAAGAGCCTTGAACCAATCTTCTTTCGGCCACCCGCCAGGCTCGATATACGTTCTGGCCTATCCTTCTCCCCAAGCTCGGGGGAAGACCTACGACGTCTTCTTAAAGCACGCCTTGACCAAACTAGTATCAGTCCACGAGTTCCCGTTCTTGGTCGGCACCTCGCTGAGCTCATACGTCTGCGGGCTGAACGCGCCGGCCGACCAGCCGATGTACCCAAGAAAGACGTCGGAGTTTTTGCTGTTCCGCCATCATTAGCCCCCTTATCACCTCACACAGTACTGAGAAGGGGGAAGAAGGAAACCCGGAAATGGGTAAGACGAAGAGGGAACATACTTGAGAAAGTCAATCTGCTGGCAAAGATACTTCTCGCAACTAGCCGTATTCCCACCCCCAGTCTCACTGTTGATCGCCTGCCTCTTATTCGTCCTCAACCACTCCGCCAGCGGCGAGAACGCCGTGTCGACATTATCCGTCACGCACTCGGTATGCGTGCCGGAGCTATCCGAGTCGAGGTACTTGTGCACATCAAACACGATCCCGTCGGTGCTGCCGTCCGGGTTCTTTACCTTCAGCAGCGCGGGTCCGCTCTTGGTCGGCATGGCCTGCGCGCTCGTCCAGTCGTTACCCGGGATCAGTATAATCTGCGTCGTGGCCCCGGCGCCGCGGATTGCTGTCACGACCGCCTGCACGGTGTCGGCCCACTTGTCGATGTCGGGCACGTCGTGGGGCTCGTTCATGAGCCCGAAGACGAGTTTGGGCTGGGAGGCGTACTTGGTCGCCAGCTGCGTCCAGAGGGAGACGAATTGGTCGTTCGAGGGGCCGCCTTGACCTATTATCTGGCCGTTCCAGCGCGCGTCTGCGGTGGAAAGGGGTGTTAATTGGGGAGGAAAAGGGGAACGGGAAGGGGGAGAACGGACAGTTGTGGATGTCGATGACGCATGACGCTCCGGTCGCGAGACAGCCCTGCACGAGCTGGTCGTACTTGGCTAGATTGTCGGAGTCTAGGGTGCCGCCTAGCTTGTTGTTGACGAGGTACTGCCATCCTACCGGGAGGCGGAACATGTTCATGCCGTCGTCTTTGGAGAAGTGCTGCATTTGGCCGATGCTGGCGGATTGTCAGTAAACAGTCGGTGCATGAAGCTGGTGTTTTGACGCTGTGACGAACCCATCAGGGCCACCCAGGCTGGAGAGTGGCGCGTATATGGCTGTGGTATTGCATGCTCCCTGAAGTGGTCTGGTGTTAAGCGGGCCCCTTTTCCTGCCGTAAACTGGCCAAGGTGCGGCTAACCTGGATGGAGCAGCCGAAGTCAAATCCAGCAATGTTCACGCCAACTGACCACTATGTCAGTACTACCCCTTCGCTCTCATCATATTCAAGGTTATGTAGGGACACTCACAGTATTGAACACCAGCAGCGGCAGCCCGAGGGCCAAGCTTCTGGTGCGGTGGTAGGGCCAAGGCGCCTCCGGCCAAAGCCAGGCTACATAGGAGTGTGGAGTACATGGTCAAGTCAAGGGAAGCAAGAATGAAGACGCAGTGGTACGGTTATGGTTGCAGAGCTTGGTGAAGCCAAGATCGAGGGACAGATGCCAAGGCCCCAGGGGCAGAGGCATATTTATGTCTTCTGGCTGGAGAGGTCATGGTAGGGGAGGCCAAAGTGCTATGCCGCAATGACATCCGCCATTGGCAAATGGGAATGAAGACCGGGCCAGCAGCAGCCCAAGCCATGGTCCGGCATCGATCGTTCCACAGGAGGATACACATGGCGGTATTAGTTCGGACGTACTCAACCTTCTTCCAAGCAGCTCATATGCTGCTATGGATCTCGGATCGTTCCCTTCTGGGACGAGCATGCCTGAGCCGCTCACTTGGTTTAATCGAGTTGGTTGGCCGAGTTTGCTTTTACATATGACGACTGCGGCGAATTGTGTCTGCGTCCATGAAGAAGCAACCGATGACAACTCAACATCTGACCTCGAGCATGAAGATGAATGACTTGCACGGGAAGACCTTGCTTGGCCTGGTGGTCAGAAGAAGCTTTCCGTCCCGTTTGACATCATCAACGCCACCAAGCGTATACCTGCTGTGTCAACAGAACAGACCCGAGTGTGGCCCTACAGGTTGATTAGGACGAGTGTCTGCCGCAGATTGACAGATCGTCGCTTGATTCGTTCCTGGATTGCGGGGGACGTCTTCCGCGTAGATTGGCGGGATGACTTACATGACACGGCATTGGTGGCGACGATCAATGCCGAACGGTCTATAATGGGCGGGATATCGGGATAGCAATGCATATTGAGTCTGCCAGCGTGATTGAGGCAACATTTGAGGTAAGCATGCTTCCATTGCGCAGAGAGCGGTGACAAAAGGGCACGGGGGGTTTGAGTGCCAAAAATGCAAATTAACTGCGCCAGCCGCGAATCGAACGCGGGGCCTGTCGAGATCACTGGAGTTGTTTGACTCCAGATGGCAACGACAGATTTTACCACTAAACCACTGGCGCTGGATAGACGATTAGTAATCGCTAGATGTAAACTCGATAAAGTTCTTGTTGTCCAAAATGCAGTGGCGGGTGGTTTGGGGGTGATCATGACTCGGTCATGCCAGCCAGCGAGTCAATCCCATCTCACACCGTTGTCCTGGAGCATTGGTTTGCATAGCAGCACCGGTTGACCTCCCGAGCCGTGTCATGGTCAATACGAGAGCTCCCGCATGAAGTCCAAGCGTCCTGGCTGTCACATAGTGACCAGCGTTGAAATCCGCATAGTGATAGCTGGAAGATTTGCGTCAAGTGATGTCACTCTAAGAATATACCTCTACGAAGAACGGAAAGGGCGCCGCTTGGGATGCGCCTTGCCATAAACCAAACGAGAAGGCAAGGACTGAGAACTCCGCTTGAATGGGATCAACTATGCTTCAATTGATAGAGGTTCAATTGATATAGGCACCTGCACCCTTCGACCCCCCCCCCACGAGACAATGAGCCAGCTCCAGCCCTCACAGCTGAAAAAGACACAGCACGGCTCAGGTCAAGAAAACGCCCACCCTCTTCCTACTTTCTACCAAGCTCAGCAGGTCATAGGCGCAGGTCCAGGGACAGTATACGAGTTGAAGTTGTTGTAAATCTGCCACTTGTCAGCCCCTATTTCCAACCTGTCTCCAAGTATCGCCATCGCCATCTCAGAGGGGTTGAAACTCACATTGGCAGTGTACCCCGGATCAGTTGCCTTAAACGCGCCCGGTATGCTGACCGTTGTCGGGTTCGCGGTCCCACTCCCGCCAGTGACATTGATCTGCGCACAGCTAACATAGAACTGTGGCGTGCTACCGGGGTTGTGGATGGCCAAGGACTGAATGCGGAGGAGGTACTCGCCGTCCTTGATGCACTTGGGGATGTTGTACGTATAGTCCGCTATTTCCCGTTAGCGAGCTCATGGAGGGTTGGTCAGAGAGAGAGAATGTGTGAAGAACGTACTCCTCAACGGCCAACTAGCCTGCCCGCCATTGAATGTCGGGCCCCAGTCGTAGATCTTGAACCAACCACCAGAGCCATCGTAGTCTGCGACCTTTCCGGGGGCTTTGGACATGTACAGGCTGATGGGGCCCTGGTGGTAGACGGCCACGTCCGAGGTGAAGGTGAAGGGGTCGCCGGCTTTGACGGGGAGGGTGGTGGTGTTCGAGCCCGAAGCACCGCCGACGTTGCACCGGAGGTCCTTGGAGGCGAGGTCGGTCACGGGAGAGTTGTAGTTAGTGTTGTAGCGGATGTGTTCGTAGGTCTGGAACTTGACGTTGGAGGCGGCAAGTTTCTGGAAGATGTAGTGCGCTGAAGTGAATGGGGCGAGGGAGAGCGCCGCGATGGCGGGTAGGACGGACTTCATTCTGCTGGTATGGGGGCTTCACGTGGATGAGGAGTGAGGTTTCGTGGCTTGGAGGATTTGAAGTGTGTGAGACGGTGTTTGGAGAGTTGACCAACTGAGTAAGTCTGTGTCGACGCCATTGCGATCTTTAAAATGGCTTCCGGAACCCTGGGATCGGACATAGCTGTGCCGTCGCTGCCGTGCTGTGTAGGGTAGCAAGAGTGTAGATTGTGTAGATGAGACGGGCCGGCACTCCCTTCTAGATACTTCTAGTGGCAGGCGCCGAGGTTGAAAGAGATATGACGAGATATTAGATAGAGCTGTCATGCGAGCACGTTGCGGGTTGCCGAGCTGGCACTTGCACAGTGGTTAATATCAGGGGTAATATCAGCCGCAGGAAAGCATGGAGAACCCGGCTATGGACATCTATGCCGTGCCCAATCCGGTCTCTTGTATATAGCGTAGAACTTGTTCACAGAATCAACAAGTCACATGCTGGATCAGCCGTGCCGAGAGAGGATGCGACCCAGAGGTGCTGTTCTGGTCAGCATTGACTTCATGTCCGACAAAGAGTAACCCGATGTCAATGACTTGGAGGCAGTGTGACGTGACATGGAGTTGGATTGTGGTAGCTTCAGGGAAGTAATGGTCGATATAGCGTATCCGACGCTGGTGGGCTCAGACTGCAAGCTCATTGCATGCGGAGCAATTAGGACCTCGAGCGGAATTCGGCAGGCGACACCCTGCCAAGACACTGAATCCCAGCAGATTCCACGTAGACCCAGGTATACACTCTAGCTTGCTCATATTTCCAGGTTCCGGCGCGGGAATGGCTTCGGCGAGATTACGTCGCTTGGGTGGTGTCGTCGCAGGACAGGAGAGGGCATAAGCTAGCTAGAGATTGCAGAAGCCTATCTTGCCAACGAGGTCAAGACTTTGACCGTGCGCCATGTAGTTGGACCTAGCAGTGCTATGTTTCCCGGTGATAACCCCGATTCCCCAGCGCGTGCCACCAAGCCGCTTGATACCGCACGCCATCCACAACCTGACATTAGCGAACAGCTCAACACGTAAATTTTGGTGGACCTATACGTTGGTTTGTCAATATGCTGCGTGTGGATGGGCTTGGCTAGCACGGCCTTACCTGGGATAACATAGCTGAACGGCTGCTTGACATTGTAGATATCCAGCAGCAAGCCCGGATCGTTCGACTATTGAGAGCTTTTAGCCGATTCTTCAGTACTTCAAATAGCTCTTGTACTGACCTTATAAATCCCTGGGATGCTATAAGTCTTTGGCGATCCAGTGCCAGTTCCACCGGTGATGTTGAGCTGGGCGCACTCCATGTACAGTTGTGCCCCGTTCACTGACCGAGCTCCATGCAGAGCAATCATCTCCGCTCGCAGGAGATACTGACCATTGGCAATGCACTCAGGGATCCGGATGACGTGGTTGCCCTTGTTGTTGATGACGGTGTCTGTGCCCCATTTGCCGTTGTTGAGGCCCTCCTCTTGGATCTTGAACCAGCCGCCGCCAACACCAGAGTCTGTCTTCGCGTCCGTCACCTTCCTAAGGTAAGCCATTACAGGCCCTTTGTGGCCGGCATCCATCACATCGCTTGCGCCAGCTATTCGAAGTCAGTGTCGCAATTAATGTTAAGCTGTCCGAGCGGTCCGAACGTACATGTTAGGGTATGCCTCCAGACGGCAGTCACATCTTGCCCCGCCGTTACCTGGATAATATCCTTGGAAGGTGTAGTCGGGTTGGGAGGTCCATTACAAGCCAAGTTGTTGGAGTTCACATCCGTTTGCGGCTAGCGATGTGTCAGTTCGGCTGCATGCTTGTCATGGATGAAGGGGCACCGTACACCATCATATGAAGGAGTCCTGATCCCGTACGAGACCGCTGTGGTACGTCAGTCGCCGAACAATCCAGTTGCAGGGAGGTGAATACCTACGGTTCGTCTTGCCGTTGGCGGTGAGCTGGACGAAGATGGTATGCGCCGAAGCTGTAGACGCCGTGGCAGCAGCTGCGAGCAGTGTCGAGAACTTCATTGTGGAGAGATGAGTAGGTTCCACTTGAAGATGCTCCTTGCAGAAAACTCGACAATTGTTTTGGTGTTCTCACGCACGAGGGACACGGAGCTCATGGGTTCGTCCATCGTCCATTCCGGGTTGACCAAGAGCATTGTTATACTATCTGCACCCCAGATTCCATGGCATTGGCGCCACTTTACCTACCACATCTCCAGGTATGGGCTTTGGTCATCAGCCTCATGAACATCAAAGTGTATAAAGCTTTGGTGTTTTCTGGCCATTGAGGTCGAAAAGGACGTCAAAAGGGCGGAGCAAGGCCTTCCGTCGCCTAATATGGCAATGACAGCGCCAAGGTCGTGATCCTCCCTCAGTCTTGGGACGAGCTGCAACGGTGCGCATTGCCAATACCCGATCTGCTTGGGACGTCCTACCACTGGGTAAGGCCCAGCAGGCTATAGGATCTAGGTTGCAGACGAATTGTAGATAAGCAGATGCCGGGTGCCGCACGTGGTGTGGCCAGCGATTGCGATCTCGAAAGCCCGGCCAAGAAGGAACACGTGCAGTATGAGATCTTGAGGTGCGTGCAAGATGTCTTCAATTCGCATAAACGTACCACTGTCATAAGGCGACGGCGACAGATCTCGACTCCGAGACTGGTGCCTATGGGATGTGTAGATCAGCCGCGGCAGGCGAGCCGCTGATGTTCGTCGTTGAGCATCCACGATTAATGGTCTGCCCTGAGCAATGGAGAAAAGATGAGCAACAGCTCACGACTCGAGCTGAGAGCAGCGCAGAGCCACAGACGGAGCCGACGGACCGTATTGTTCGATATGAACGCGCTGCTCGCTCTGATATAGCCTGTTTGTTAAGAGGTCGAAGTTGGCTGTGAGACAGAGGATACTTTATCCAAAGTGTGACGATATTGTCGGGAAGATATCCCACTAACAATGGGATATTCGCGCTTGCTTGGCCCTGTAATTATGCGAAGTCAGGTGCCTGAACTCAGCCGATCCAGCGATCTCCCCACTAAAACCTGGGGTCAGTCAAGCCTCATGGCGGAGCGAGCTAGCCGGAAATTTTGGACGCGGCAGCACATTACCTCCGCAATCAACCTCCAACATTATGGTCAGCTTTCTACAGCTCGTCTAACCGTCACGCTACCTCCAGTCAATTGAGCAATGATGGCCCTCCCATTGACAATTGCTTCGAGGGTGCCAAGAGTCTTATTCAGGGACGCATAATCCGCTCTCTTGTCAGCCGAGTTACGGGGCGACTTGTTTATTTTACGCTGACCGGACCATCACCACCTCAGTCCAGTCAGACCCGAGTAGCTGGAAGAAAGAAGTCACGCGTATACTATTGTGCATGGCTTTGACTACGGTTATGGTCATGTAGTCGTCGTGATAACCAAGTGGTTACTGTATTAACGGTTGGGCAATTGACCGTTAAGCCACATCATGCCCCTTTGCATTATCAGTCCCTTCCGATCGCTCCTTCGACCTCGACCCGGACCTGGTCCCCGGCTGTGAAGCCCAACCCCTGACACAATACATCCATCTGCTACAAAGATCTCATTCCAATCTGGCAGCCGCTCCACAGCAATATGGGAGTTCCGTCCAGCATGCGGTCCATTGCCTTGTCTCCAATCTAGACTTGGCTCCTTTCCCCGCTCTGTCATCTTTGCTGTGGCTTCAACCCGTTCTAAGCTGCGGTCGGAAAGAGCCTCTAAGTCTAGAAGACCCCTGAGGCTTTGCCGCCAACCCATGTGCGGGCCAATATGTCTAAATCTAAGGAAAAGATGGGGATATGTTCTTTTCGGCGCCTCCATCTGCCGCCTGATCCATCCTATCGGTGGCGCTCCATCTCCGGCCGTGTCCTCCGCTCCATACTCCCGGAACTGCGAGAGAGCACTGGGGTCAGCTTGGATGGGTCAAGTCGAGCACAGACTTCACCCGTCTGTAAGCCTGGCCATGGCCTTATTATTACTCCTTCCTTCCCCGGCTTGACCTGTCCCTGAACTCTCCATCCGTCTGTCGCTCTCCCTCCTGGACTGTCCCGGCAAGCTTGGCTACCGTCATCCAACATGCTGCCTCGTCTTAGTCTCGCCCTCGCGGCGGGCTCGCTATGTAGGTCATCGGTTGAGGCAAGCTGGAGGCAGTCATGAAATGAATACTGACAGTCACAAGGGCTGCAAACATGTGCCGCACAAACTGTGTCGAACTACACCGACAAGGCGACCGGCATCCAGTTCGGCACTTGGGGGTTCCTCCCAAACGCCAGTGATCCCGACTCCATCCCGGCATCGGCCGCCTTCACCTTCGGCATGGCTCTTCCAGGGGACGCCTTGGACAAGGATGCGAGCGAGTACATCGGCATACTGGTAAGGCAAAACGGGCGGGCAGAGGTACGCTAGGGGCTCGGCTAACAGTGCCTCAGAGGTGCAGTAAGGTTAGCGCGACAGCGACTGGGTGGTGTGGTATCTCGCATGGACAGTCGGGACAGATGACACAAGCGCTGTTGCTAGTCGCATGGCCCTATGGCAACCAGATCATGACTTCGTTCCGCTATACGCCGGGCTACCAGTTCCCTCCCGTCTACAAGGGCGACGCAAAGCTGACCCAGATCTCGTCCTTCGTTAACGATACGACATACGAGCTCATCTACCGATGCCAGAACTGCTTTACATGGAGCGCAAGCGGTGCCAACGTCTCCGTACAGACCTCCCAGAAGTTCTTCGTGCTCGGCCGGGCTGCCGCGTCCAAGGCCGTCACCAACCCCGGATGCCCCGACAAGGTTTCGTTTGCCTTCCACGACAACGGGTACGGTCAATTCGGAGCCGACCTTTCTGTTGCCGTCCAGCCGTCTTACAGCTCATGGACCGCATTGGCGACCAAGGCCGTCACACCTGACTGTGGTGCTGCCACATCGTCGCCGACAGCTGCCCCTACCTCGTCAGCTACTGGCAATGGCACCGCTACCGCTACCGCTACCGGCTCAGGCTCCGCTGTCCCCACATCCAGCGCTACAGCTACTGCCACGGCGACAGGCGCTTGTGCTCCAGTTGCAACGGGTGCGGCCGCTAAGACATACGAATACATCATCATCGGCGCGGGTGCTGGAGGTATTCCCTTGGCGGATCGTCTTACTGCAGCTGGCCACAGCGTGCTGCTGATCGAGAAGGGACCTCCGTCATCTGGCAGGTACGGAGGTACAATGAAGCCAGAGTGGCTGGAGGGGACCAACCTCACCCGCTTTGACGTTCCGGGGCTGTGCAACCAGATCTGGCACGATTCAACTGGCATCGCCTGTGAGGACACTGACCAGATGGCTGGCTGCGTTCTGGGAGGTGGCACCGCCGTCAACGCCGGTCTGTGGTGGAAGCCAAGCCCCAAGGACTGGGACTATAACTTCCCGGCCGGCTGGAAGAGTAGCGACCTGGCTGGTGCCACGACCCGGGCTTTCAATCGTATTCCTGGTACCACGACTCCGTCTCTGGACGGCAAGCTGTATCGCCAGGAGGGCTTCAATGTCCTTGCCTCCGGCTTCAACCAGTCTGGCTGGCAGTATATTGTTCCCAACGACCACCCGGATCAGAAGAACCACACCTACGGCCACACGACGTACATGTTCGACCACGGTGAGCGTGGCGGACCGCTGGCTACGTACCTTGCATCTGCCCTTGCCCGGAAGAACCTGTTCACCCTCTGGACAGATACCGCCGTGAAGCGCATTGTCCGTGTTGGTGGCCATGCTGTTGGTGTTGAGACCGAGTGCTACGGTGGCAACGGCCACGCCGGGCAGGTCAACGTCACGCCTTTGTATGGCAGAGTCATTGTTTCAGCTGGTACCTTTGGATCCGCCAAGCTGCTGATGCGGAGTGAGTTACCTTTCCACCTTGCTTACGAACATAATGCTAACAACATCTTGTAGGCGGTATCGGCCCTGCTGATCAATTAGCCGTCGTCAAAGCCTCGTCGGATGGTGCTACCATGGTCGGCAGCGACGACTGGATCGATCTCCCGGTTGGGTACAACCTTGTCGACCATGTCAACACCGACACCATCATCACCCACCCAGATGTTGTATTCTACGACTTCTACGAGGCATGGGATACGCCCAATCCCTCCGACGAGAGCGCATATCTAGGCA
>Ga0209127_100362_pt1 | contig 15753 bp, 11 predicted proteins | sample LakSupMetagenome_FD_187469 | JGI IMG/M metagenome (GOLD analysis project Ga0209127, IMG submission 187469) | Freshwater microbial communities from Lake Superior, Canada - Sta WM archaea (SPAdes) (version 2) | ecosystem: Environmental > Aquatic > Freshwater > Lake | place: Lake Superior, Canada...
TTGCGGCGGGAATGATTCTTGCGAGTCGGCATACGCCGAACGGACTGTACGTTGTCGTACCTTATTCACATGGCTCTTGCTCGAGGACTACGTCTAGTAAGCATTAAGTGCAGCTCATCGGGAATTCAGTCCTGTCTGGAATTCTAGAATGTTATAACTGTGTGTTGGGGTGCGATTGCGGTTCTTTAGCCACTTCTGCCCTGACAGGCCGATTCATCTGCTGAAAGCGAATCGTCTGCCGACCATAGAAGCATGCCAGTTACGACAGACAAGCCTTCCTTTGCAGTAGTAAGACAACCATCTCCCATTCTACGTACCAGCAATAGATAGCCTTCCGTTCTACCAGCTTTCCCCTGCGACTAGCTCTCTGATCCCACTACGCCCTTGGATGCATCGGCTGTTCCGACGCCCACGATCGCTCCGTCCCGCCTCTTGTCGAAACCTTAGTCGTTGCCATGGCTCAAATGATTAGGTTGATTACGTGCACTCCGAGCTGTGGATTGAGGCGGTATCAAGTACTGATATTCCCCTCTGCGGCGGGATGTGTATCGCTGGGTGAGCGGTCGCGTCGGTCCGGCCGAGGGTATAGGGTGCTTCCCAGCGATTCCACAAGAGAACCAACAGTGCAAGTGTTGCTTGCGACTGTTTCTCTTCGTAGCCGGCATCCAACACAGGGTGGTGCCAGCAAGACACGGCGCACCTTGCTTCTAGAGGTAAGACACCTGGTCCCCGATTACGTGTCATGGGCTTCCTGCAACGCAACAGGTGTCAACTGTGAGGTTCGGAGGTCATTATGTTGGCAAACCCATGCGCCCAGGGCCAGCATTTGAGCTTTTGGACAAGTCCCATCGGCTCATGTGGCAATAGCCTCACACCAAGATTTGCTTCCAGCCGTCCAGGACAGCCGATCTCGAGTCGACTGCCTCAGACGGGCGCCCGCTGCGGGTTGTTTCCCACCGTCTTGTACAGCTCCCTTAGCTCGAACGCCTCGTGGCCGCCCTCGGGGACCTCGCCGATGACGCGCGCGGGTCGGCCGGCCACGACGCTGAAGCTGGGTATGACCATGTGCGGCGGCACGACGGTGCCGTCGAGGATGCGCGTGTAGTCCTTGATGATGGCCATCTCTCCGATGACGACGCCTTGCCCGATGTGCACGTGGCTGCCGATGCTGGCGGCTTGGACGACGGAGGACTGACCGACGTAGACGTGGTCGCCGATTCGGAGGGGGAGGTAGGTGAAGGCGCTGTGGGAGAAAGAGTGAGCTATGATTGGACGGAGACATGCGAGAGCTTAGGGGTAGTTGACAACGTACCCCTTGTACATGCGGCTCGGAGGCCGGAGACAGCAGCCTCGGTCGAGGAAGCAGTAGCGTCCGATGGAGACTGCCGTGTTGCTGCCAGGTGCTGCGGCGCCAGAGGACGAGGATGGTGGGTTCAGGCGTGTTAGGTCGCCGCGTATCATGGCTTCGGGCTGGATGACGGTCTTGCCGCCGAGCATGATGTTCTGGGTGCCGACGAGGTTGGCCTTTCGGGCCACCTTGTTACCCGTGTCCTGGAGGGCAACGGCGCGATCAGTTGGGTCACGTGTTGCCTGTTCAGAAGCGGTAGAGCACTCACTGTCTCGATGTATTCTCCCCTCGGCGGTTTTCGCGACATGATGGGCTGTTGTCGAACAAAGATTGCGCTCCGCAAGTGAGAGTTGCGCGGAGAGACCAGTTCGCGTCACAGGCGGGAGTTGAAGCTCGACAACAGGGGTCCAAGCTAGGGTGGGGCCGCGCCGGGAGCTGCCGCCTCACTGTGTTGGGCATCACCAGCTAACCACATGACATTTTCAGTCTGAACTCGACAAGTTCGAGGTCAGGAGCGCATTTCACCGTGTGCATAGTCAAAGTGAAGTGTGAAGCTCAAGAGGGAGATGACGATGGCAGCCAGGTGAACCTGTGAATCTGATTACAACCGTCTACGTAGGTAAGGTGAAGCACCCTAGTACTTTTGGTGGAGAACACAACACACCAGAAGTCCTGGCATCATCCGTCGATGACCAACGAGGAGGAGGGCGGGTATAGGTAAGCAAGAGCCCAATAGGCGATTCGCCCAGCATAAGCAGCAGTACTGCTATGATAAGTTGATAACACTCCCCAACGCCAAACAACCCAATGCAGCAGAAAGAACAAAATTGGACGCTCGTGACGAGCACTCAGACAGCCAGACACGGCTCAGGCGCGCTCCTCCTCCTCCTCCCCGTCCGAAGCTCCTTCTCGGTCTCCATCAGACGGCACTGCACCCATGTCCTCAAGGCTCGATCATCCCGGACAGCCTCGCAATTCAGCAGTTCGGTCAGGACCCGCTTGATGCCCTCGTTGACGTGGCACAGCCTCGTCTCTTCGGCGACCAGCTCCGCGACGGTCGACTCGTCGATGACGGTTTCAAGACAGCTGGATGCGGCCACGGCTGCGCACGATGTCGGACGGGTTATTGCCGACAGAGAGGAGCGACGGTTTTGTCCCTGGCCGTGAACTCGAGACAGTGAAGGGCTGCGAGACTGGTATGGAGTTGTCTGGCCTGAGGAGATGGCGGAGGAAGTGGGGTAGCTCGCTCGGGTGGGTGAGACGGGTGGACTGAAAAAGGCGTGGGATGCTCCCAAAGTCTGGAGCAACTCGAGATGCTGGCGGAGGTGGTCGTGCTCTTCCTGGAGAAGGAGATACTTCTGCAGGGCCAGATCGCGGTTGTGGTGGACGTGCAACACCGAGCCTTTGGGCGGCTCTGGCAGAGAGGGAGTCGTGTTTGCCATTGCTGGACAAGGCCGGGTAGGCGTTCTTCGTTGGTTGAGGGCGTACAATCTCGGGTTGAGGACTGACGGCGAGCTCATCGCAGGAGCTGTTGTCTGCGAGGAACAGAATCGACCGGGTGTCTCTTATCGCACGAGAGGGATAGCCTCTGTGATGGACGGCTACCTGTATAAGGTGTGGCTGGCTGTTTCTGGGTTGCCAGGCAGGTATTATATCACATGTGTCAAAGTATTGTACTTATGGGCGCTGTCATGTAATTGAGTGCTGCACGAGGGCGGGTGAAGGTCTGATTCGCGACGCCCATCGAATTGGAGTCGTTAAGGTTGGTAATCTGAGGTAACACAGAAGGCTGAGGTTTCGATCTTGGTATCTTGGACCCCCTTCAGGTCGGGCGCTGCAAATATGATTTGATTAGGGGGGTTGACGGCTCTTGGCCGGTTGTTGGCGCGATGATAAGAAATCAGGAAAGCCTGCCGGACTTGGATATCCGTGTAAGTGTCGATGTCGGGATGGGCAGTGACACTATGTACCGTGAGCTGGCAGCCTGGATGTGGAAGAGAGTCTTGTAAAGGACGTCACTTAAAATGTTGGGTATACGAAGTAAACGTTGCAAGTCAGAACGGGGGACAGCACTCGCTTTTCAATAGACTGAACATTGCCTGCTTTTTCCGTATCGAACAGGGTCGTTATCGTCTTGATCTTATTATCATCTTCCCATGCCCAGCTGCCTCGATTCTATTGGCTCAAGCCCCTTTTGTCCGGAGAAGGCAAGGTGCGATTTTGGCCCAATTTCCACCACTTGACAGACCCCTGCAACAAGTGGGCCAGCCCTGTGTCTCCTCACCGCTGCCCCCCCCCCAAGGCCCCGGAGTCTGAAGACTTGTTGACATCAGATGGAAGATTCGGACGAAATGCTCGTGTCATGGTGCGCTTTAGGACCATGCTTTCCATTCTTTTCGTGTTCCTCACCTTACGCCACCAGGCAGATCTTTTCTTGTCTGACATTGAAATTGGACAGGTTTTCTCGCATGGATACGCCATCATATCCCTAGACCGAAAGTAGAAAGCATTCTAGCTGCCTGACACCGTTGGCGGTCAGTCATCATCCTTGTTGATTGTTCTGCAGGTGAATCTCTAGTGTGGATGACAGCATACAGCCCCGCAACTAGCGGGGAGACTGAGTCCAGGCCGCTGTGGAATGATGCCCAGCATCTAAGGTGCCTACCACAGTTTAAATGTATCTGTCCGGACGGCAAGTACAACATCTCCAGTAATAAAGAAGCCGGCAATCTGAACTCAATTTGGGATTCTGTGACGCAAGGATCCCCAAAACAAGCCTTTTTCTTTTGAGTGACCAACGGGAAAGCTCAATCTTGAGGTAAGAGCAGACCACACTGACCACCATGCTGCAAGTTTGTGGCTTCATCGTCTCGTGATCGAAGGTTGCCGGTGAGGGGACAAGCGGGGACACGGATCTGCGCTTGGCGCCACGGTGCCGGTAGTTCCACAAAAGAAACTCCCCGCCGGAATGGCCTCCGGGACACCTCCGGGAACCCCATCGACGAATGATCGGACTCTTTGTGGCATACTGTAGGATCGCCGCCGTTATGGGAATGTGAGGAATCGGCGTTCCTGCAGCACGAAACACTTCTCAGCTTGATTTATCCAACACTACCACAGTAGCTGACCATCACAACAGACAACTTAACAGCTGCCTCTGCCGCAGCGCGTGTATGTGCACTGTATTTCCTGTGTGCCTCTCCAAATACGTTTTCCATATGTATTCTTCGCGTAAGACGATTCATGAATCGTCGCCGAGAGATTCCGCACAAAGAAGTTGTGACCTCATACTGTGGCATAACCATGGAATTGGCTAAAATGGTCCACCTGATGTTTAATTCTCGGACCCTACACGTATCGTCTTTGCCGAGGTGTCGTCATCCAGTTGAAGCTTATTGCTTTTCCCGGGCCATCTTCATCCCTGGCCAGCGATCCCCTGATCCTACAATTATACCAAGTGTACGTCGGCATTCCGTATACACGTCCAGGTCTAGGTGCAAATCACGCGGTGCCGTGGTCCGGATGTTACGTAAAGGTCACCAATAGACCCCGTCGACCTCTTGCTTCGGTGCTGTGGCTGGAGACGTCATTACGCCTCCACTTGACCTCTTTCCGTGTGGCAGAAAGACAAAGCAGGAAGTGTGAAGCAACAAGCCTCACCTTGATTGAAGGGATTGCATGGGTCAATTGGTTGGTTGATATGCCTACCATAACTACACTCCCGCAACTGTGAGCAACTGAGTTGGCTAAAGTGCTCGAGCGTCATCGCAGATTTCAAGTGTACAGTACGTCCATGGTCACAGCGACATGACCAGAACATTGCCTTGTGCCACAGCTGGGATCACTCGCGCCGGGACCGAGAGCAAATGGAGACAGACAACGACAGATCTGTCTTGAAAGGCTTCACACAGCTATTTATGGTTGCTCTTGTTGAGAGAAACCCCAGGTACCCGAAGGGACAACAGACAACCCTGTCCTGTTCCCTTGAATGGAGAAGAGACACAGGACAAGGAGGAACTGTACTCGACAATGAGTCTCGACATAGGACGAGGAGGAATTGTATTCGACAATGAGTCCCGACAATGAGCTTGTTCGCCTTTCTTGATCGTCGAGGGGGTGACCAGTCCAATGCAATTGTCTACATTATGCGTCGATATGCCTTCGTTGGCATACTACCGCAGGAACGGCAAATCACAGTTACACTCGTAAGAACAACAGCTGTACTAACTCAGTTCGACACTGCCATACAATGTCGAACTCAGACCAGAACCGGGACGGCGGAGTCTCCCCTCGCCTGTCCATGACCTTCGGTTTCGAGGTCGAGATGCTAGTCGCATCGGCAGGCACCCTTCCTGCAATCTGCGGTAAGCAGCCGCCTTGGGACGATCCCCATCCGGGTGATGGCCGTTGGTGCGCCATCGACAACTCCAGGGGCTCCGCACAATACACCACCGAGGAGGCCGTCGCGGAGATGTTGCTCAAAGCAGGCATTGAGAACACGTGGATCGAGGACAGCCTCGCGACCCACCGGCCATCCGGTGCGTCTCAAGCGAGCCGGATGATGCTTCCCAAGGTCGACATGAAATACCACAACTGGCGGGTCATGCCCGAGTCCTCGCTGAGCGTCGAGGAGTGGATCGCGACCGACCCGGTCTTGGGTAGGTATTCGTGGTCCAGCGCGGAGATAGCATCGGCCGTGTTCAACGTCTGGGCGCGCAGCCCGGACGTCTGGATTGCCCCTCGTCAGGCGCAGGCGAAACAGATTGCGGACGTGTGCCGCACTTTGGCAACGAACTTGCGCATCCGTCTCTCCACCTCCTGTGGCTTGCACATTCACCTCGGCCTCGGCGGCAACTCCATCCCGGGGGACACCGTCCGGCGCTTTGTCTCGGTCATGTGGCTGATTGAAGACGCGGTCCTCTCGCTCTGTGCCTCGTGGCGCGCTGACAATACGTGGGCGCAGCCCATCACCAAGGCTTCGCTGCTAGCCTCCGGCTCAGACGAAGGCAGAGCTCTGCGGCGTTCCACGGAAAACATCCCGGTCGATCTGTACGCATTGCGCATGTTTTTCGGTGACAGCGTCTGGAATACACTGACCCGTGTCCAGAAGCAACATCTCCAGCTCATCTGGTCGCTGCCCCTCTCCGGCAACAACAACAATAACCTTGTCGAGGCCATCACCACCACGACCTGGAGCTCCAGGGGCACGGTGGCCGTCCGCGGTGCCATCCTGGGTAGGGACAGCTCGCAGCACTCCAACGTGGCCAATACGATCGAGATCCGGTATGCGAGCGCGACGTTGGTGGCGCGCGAGCTGTTGTCGTGGACCAACCTGTTTATTCGGCTCTTCCAGCTCTGTAACTGGTACCACGAGACGAATGCGGTCCGCTTGTCGACCCTTGTCCACGGAGTCCTCTCCGCGCATGGGAGTGGGAGACACGCCGGTCACGAGCTCTTGCGCCAGATTGGGCTCGGGGACGATGTTGGTCTGTGGGAGGCGGCTGGGAAGCGGTGGGCTCGGGAGGATGACCATGATCAGGTAAGGATGAACCCTTTCGTTGACGGGTAGTAGTAGGATACTGCTGTAGGAGATTGTGGCTGTCCGAGATTATCTCGTCTTCAGGGCCACGAGAAGATTGTACGATCCTAGAGTCAGGTAAGTGCCAAAGTTCCATAAGCCATGATGTAGATTGATTACCTGGTAAGAATACAAGAATATCAGCGAAAGAAGTAAGTTACACAGCAGACCAATTTGGAAAATGACACGCCACATCCCTCCATCAGACAGTCTTGTGAATAGGACTTCGCAACACAAAGATAAACCACCACAAGCCTTGCCTGCAACCTTCTCCCCCCCGACAAATGTAGCCCAAAAAGCCACCTAACCCATTCCCAGCTCTAGCAACTCCGCCTTGCTCAACTTCTTCTTCCCCGCCGCAATCCTCAGCACCGTCTCCTCCGCCAGCTTCCGCTTCGCCCCATACCCGCAGAGCCGCCACTGCGCGCTACTCGGGATCCCAAACCACACCGCATTCAGGACGGACAGCGCCCTGATCGGGTTTCCGGTAAACATCCTCCCCAGCAGCTTCCCGAATCCGGGCCTGGCGCCCAGCGGCGCGAGCAGAGTGTCGATGTAGTCGATCGCCTCCCAGGCCAGTATGTGACGGTCGGAATGCACGTATTTCTTCCGCTGCGCCTCCCTGACCCGCTTGATGTCCGTCAACATCTCCTCCTTGGTGGCTCTGGGGATGCGCCCCTCCAGCAGGGCGGCCACGTACCGCGCCTGCGCCTCGGCTGCTGGGGGTAGGGGCCCGATGAGCTCCGTGTACCCCACGAAGAAGAGGTTGTCGTAGTGCGGCGTCGCGAGGAACTTGTACATGTCCACCGCGCCGGGGGGTGTGGTGGTGGTGTCCTTAGAGCGGAGGGGGTCGAAGGAGAGGTGGGGGAAGTCGAATTGGTTGTAGCCCGTCGCGCAGATGACGGCGTCGACGTCGAGGGTGGTGCCGTTGGAGAGGACGAGGCCGGTCTCCGTCAGGGACTCGACGGTGGCGCGGTGCGGGGTGATGAGGCCCGTGGTGACCTTCTCGAGGAAGTCGCCGCGGATGGTGACGTTTTGGGCGAGAATCTTGTGCTCCGGGATTAGTTCCTTTGGGGGCTGGATCTCGACTAGGTGGAGGAGCTTGGTTTGGAGCCATTGCCCGATGGACGGGGGGATCCAGACCTGTGTTGCGCGGTCTGTCATTCGTCACTGTTATTGACTCGTTTTATCAAGGGGGCATATCCAGGGTGCTCACTATCCCATGCCTCGCACGGCTTGCCCAGCACGAACCGCGGGAGAATCCATCCACCACGGCGCGTTATGATATGCACCTCGCTGGCCTGAGGTGCGATCTCGCAAGCTATGTCGACTCCGGAGCTGCCAAGGCCAATGATAGCCACCTTCTTGCCGGCATACGGACCCGGCCTGCGGTAGTAGTGGCTGTGGAGGAGCTCCCCCTTGAAGGTGTCACGGCCCTTGATTTCCGGGAGTTTGGGCGACGATAGATGGCCCGCAGCGTTACAAACCGCGGTGAAGATGCTCTCCTCGGCTGGTTGGCCCTCTGCCTGGACTGTTACTCTCCAGCCACTCGCTCCGCCGTTTAAGGGAGTGCAGTCCAGCACTTTGGTCCTCAACCGGATGTGCTGCTCGAGTCCGAAGTGGTGGGCATACTCATGCAGGTACTGGGACATCTTACGGTGGTTGAAATAGTCGCCATACCGCGCCGGATCAAGTGGGAAATCGGTGAAGCTGCTTGTGTCGCGGCAGCTGTTGAGCATGACCCCGTCGTACATGGCCGACTTCACCGTGGACGGGTCGGTGTCGGGTTCGACTGGCTGATAGGTCCATGCACCTCCGACTGTGTCTCGGGCATCGAAGGCTACCGCTTCGAAGCCGGACGCGAGGCATTCTTTCAGTGTCGTGAGGCCGCACACGCCTTTGGGCCGAGCATGAGATGTCAGTCGAAGATGCGCTCAAAACGGGATTTGGGGTAACCCACCAGCGCCAATGATGGCAACGCGAACTTTGGTTTGCTCCATTGCTTCAGCCCGAAGTTTCGTCGGTCGCACCTAGAGATCCGCGACTTGAAGTTTTGGTCCAAACCAACAATACTCCACCTAGTTGCAACAGGTTCACATCTCGTATTCTGATCTTGACTTAGACTCCTTATAGAGGAAGAACAATAAGTTGAAGGATTCGCCCCCAATCTCTTCTCGCCTGCACTTTGTAGGGTGCGTCCGTCAGCCCTAAGCCATTTAGGCCAGTGCATATCTCCGAGTCTTGGCTTTGCTGACAGCGTTCTTTGAAGGGACATCATGATGGTAATATCCCGGCCAACGGGATCCGCGCTCCGGTGTGATACTTGATGCAATTGCTATTTGCACGCCCATGCCTCGACCAAACACAGAATAAGCATTGGAGGCTCACTGAATGCCGTGGATGCCACAGCTTATTTTGACGGCTGTTATGACATCAAGCTTTGCCATGGGACATGCCATTCCTAGTTATTCTAGATAAGAAGTGTCCAGAATATATACTAGTCGGCGTGTTGCGCAGTGCTCTGGAGGTCTCCGATGGACTGTACATGTACAACGAGTTCTATTATGCCACGAACTCCCTCCTCTTGTTCTTCTGCACATAGAACTCGTTGACCCACTGCTGCATATTGGCCACCTCGTCATCAACAATAGCCTTCAGCTCCGCATTCACCGCCCAGTTCTGTCCATAAAGATCAGAGCAATGGACCCCCCCAGGCACGACTCGGATCGGCAACTCTGGAGTGCTCTCCTTGGGGCCGCCGGGGCGGAAAATGGAGCTCAGTGTGGAATCGCGCCACGGGTCCTTGTCGCCATTGGTCATCATCAGCCGCGTCGTGTTGTCGATGAACCACCCGCCCGTGTAGGCGTTGACGTCGTCGGCCGACTTGCCCCTCAGGATTCCGTATCCACCCTCCTCCGGCGGGAAGAAGAGCGGGCACTGCGACCGCCAGTAGGTCACGTTGACGAGGCGCGAGACGATGGTCGGGTGGTCGGCGGGCGCGCCGTCCTGCCAGTACTCGAAGGGCTCGTTGCAGAGCATCCAGTTCCACTGGCGGTTGATGTAGTTGTCCAGCGATAGGTCCTTGTACTGCGGGTTCGAAGCGTTGAGGTTCTGGTAGCAGCCCGTGTTGTAGGTGCCTTGCCAGTCGTCATACCCGGCGGATTCGCAGTCTGTTGTTGTGTGTCAGCGTGTGTTGAGTTGCCGAGGGCGCGGATACTGATTACTACTTACTGCCAGGGAGCTCAACCTCGGTGAACCATTTGGCGTAGCCCTCGAGCGCCTTGCATTGACCGACACCCTCCGGACCGGGCACCGAGTTGGTGGAGTTGGGCCAGACGTTCTGGGACAGGTTAGTGGCCATTCGAGCGCGCAACAGAGCGGAACAAGCTTACCTCGATGTAATCGCAGAACTGGTAGTAGGGCGTGTAGCCCAGCGTTGACTCGGAATAGAACTGCGTCGACTGCCACGTCCACGGGCCGTATTCGAGGGCACTACAAAGATTGTCAGCATTTGCGTCCCAAATATTAACATCAAAATGTGTCCTGACACTCACGCTCCAAAGTCAGCATCCTCCAAATCCTCTAGCATAAACTTGGCCTTGAGCTTCTGCTTCTGCTTGGCGCTGCCGTGCAGCAGAATGTCGTCCACATACTCGATAACGGCTGTCAGATCCTTGGAGCAGTTCTGCGGCGTCGCCTCCATGACGGGGACGAAGTACTGCCAGAAGTCGCTGATAGCCTCCACCACGCCGCTGGTTCCGTGGTAAGCCCAGAACGTGCCGGGATCCTTTACTGCAATCCATCCCGCCAGAGCGCCGGGGTAAGATCCTCCGGAGAAGACCCACGGCGCATTGTCCGGGTGGCTCGCGGTGCTGTTGTCAAAGGGCAGCACGAAGTTCCGCGCGAAGTAGCTGTGGTCCTTGATGGCGTTGTCGAGCGTCAGATACTGCAGGTTGGGCACGGTCAGGGTGTCGAACGGTGACGACTGTCCCCAATACCGGTGCTCCAGGACGATGACCGCGCCACCCATCGTCTTGGCAAATAGGCCCGCCAGCCGCTGCGTCGTGGTGTACGTCCTGTTGAAGCCGTCGGCGGCCTGCTCGCCCGGGTCGACCAGGAAGATGGGCGACCCGGGACCCTTCCAGAACTCGGTGCCGTACCAGTACCGCTGCTTGAAGGTGCCGAGGCTCGGGTTCGAGTGGTCGATGAGCTGGTCGAAGGTGCCCCAGCCGTTGGTGCCGTTCACGCCCGGGTCGAATGCCTCGATGCTGGGGTCGATGGGACCGATCTGCATGCCCGCCTGGCGCGGAAAGCCAATGGCCGCGGCCGAGGCGGCGAACAGCAGCTCCAGTCCGGCAATCGAGAGCTTCATTGTCGGGGAGGATGAGGGCACTTCACCAGGGTCGCGCAGTTAGACCTAGGCGACCTGACCGGGGCAAAAGAGTTGCGGCGCCTCACTGACGGGGACAGGCCCGACTTTATTCGCGCCATACCGTGCCGCTTTTCGCAGCTTGATTATTTTATCCCGGCGTCGCATTGCACCGCAGGGGTAGGCGCCACCATGCTCCAGCTTAATGCAGGTCGCTGCCCATCGCCAGTATAGTACTTCGTACATCGCGGGTCCGGAAGACTGGGGTTCTCCCGGCTAGGGGCAATTTCATGCCGTCCACCTTCCTGGTTGGTAGGCCCTCCAACTCGGATACCACCACATCGTTGGAGCAATCGGAGGGACAGGGCTGCGGCATCACATCGGAAATCACCCGGAGGAACATGGTTAATTTGGCCAAGCAGCACAATTGGGCAGGTAGAGCTCCAGATCTTGGGAAGCTCCTCCTGGGCTGCATTTGCTCCAGGTCTTAAAGAGCAGCTCCAAGGCACCCGCATGCACACACGTACCTTAGGTAGCTCAGATTGGGGTTTGAGAGCAGGCCCAATCACGATCGTCGCCTGTCGCATCTTGATCGCGCGCCGAGCCCAGATCCGGGACCTTCCCAAAATGGAAAGCAACTTTTTGTCGTCGCGCAAGGGTTAGGGTCGATAACGCCGAGCATCCCCGGCCGGGGGTGTAGATGACAAACAATGGGAAGGACGGAGCTGCCTCCAGGTCAGGTGACTGTGTGACCCGAAGAGGAATGGCCGTCGCCATCGGTGAGTCCCTCGCTTCGCCCCGACGGACAAGCTCCGACATGCCGGCGCCAGCGCCACTAGCAACCAAGGTCATGGCACCATGTCGGTCGTTGGGGACCTCGCGACAGCCGGCCTCGAAGCCCGGCGCGCTGGACTTACTGCATCGAGCGAGTGATCTGAATGTTTCCAAAACATGCTTTCGTCATCAGACTTGGGCGTCGCCCCTAAATCGCTACCTTACCGTAATTACGGATTGCCTCCCTATCCAAACCTGAGATGTCTTAAATAATTCATTCCCTTTTGACCTATAATAGTGAGGAGGGTACCTTTCCACTTACTCAAACATTGCCATGCCGTCCTCTTTATGACCTGTAGACCGACGGGCAACCGAAACTAGTCCTATAAGATTTCACTTGTTTTGTACATACGTCTAGCATAATGTCCTCCTCAGGCGGTGCGCCGGGTCAGGTATGTGTCGCCTTGCCACTCACTGACTTCCAAGTTAAGGTAAACCACAACACCACCGCTAACTGCCACCTTCAGATGCATGGACCCCCGTACCTCCCCTCAACCCAAGCCGTCGGCGGCACCCCGACCACCGGGCTCGACGACCCCATCTGCGCCGTCCTCATCCTCCTCTTCGCCGTCGTCGGCGCCTTCCACCTGACCCTGCGCGTGAAGCAGCACGAGTCCCACCGCTCCCGCCTCGGCTTTCTCCTCTTCATCTTCTCCTTCGTCCGCACCGTCGCCCTCGTCCTGCGCATAGCCTGGGCCTCGCTGCCGACCAACGTCAACGTCGCCATCGCCGCCAACGTCTTCACCGCCGCGGGCGTGGTCATCGTCTTCATCGTCAACCTGATCTTCACCCGGCGCGTGGCGAACGACTACGTGCGGGGGGGTAGGAGCAAGGCGTTCGACTGGGCGCTGAGGTTCCTCATCTTCTGCGTCGCCGCGTCGGTCATCATGCTCATCGTCGCGACCGTCTACAGCTTCTTCACGCTCGACGCCGCGACGAGGCTTATTTGTCGGAAGATCCAGCTGTTCGGCGCCACGTACCTGGCGCTGCTGGCCTTCGTGCCCATCCCCGCGGCGCTGCTGGCGCTGGTCTTCCGCAACGAGGTCGCCAGGGAGGATCCGCTGGCGAGGCGGAGGTTCCTGGCCAAGGTGCAGCTGCTGCTGCTCACGGCTACGCTGCTCACGCTCGGGGCCGGGTTCAGGTGCGGGACGAACTTTGACGCCCGGCCGCTGGGGCATCCGACGTGGTTCCACAACAAGGCGGCGTTTTACTGCTTTAATTTCGTGATCGAGGTGGTGGTGCTGTACATATTCGCTGCTGCGCGGTTCGACTTCCGGCTCAGGTATAGGCAGCCTCTCGACGCGGAGGACGGAGGGGATGCGAGCGATTCGGCGCCGGCTGAGTCGTCGGAGAAGATTGTGGCTGACCGGGGGAGCAAGTGGCATAAGTTGGCTCATGACCGGGAGGTGTTTGGTGGTGGGGATTGGGTTCGATAAAACTGCATTGGATGGCTTTGTTGCATGGACGTTGGACATTGTGCGGGCGGCACATGTGGCGGTTGATACCCGGTGTTACTGGCACTGTTTATGTTGTACTACCACCTACAAGGGGAGCATGTAACGGACGTAGATTTGACTCTTAATGAGCGGCATCTTCACTCATATAGCTATACCTTGCCTTGTAACTATGAGATAATATCCATGGGGATTTGCGAGGGATGGCATTATTTGTTGACATCTGCTCATGTGCGAAACAAGAGCTCCCAAGTCCAGTTCCCGTGCCTGCAACCCCGTCCTGGGCCTGGAGAGCCAGGACCGGGTTGCCGCTACAGATGGTCGTGTTATACAGCTGCACCAGCGGCATGGTGTGTCGGACGGCTGGATTAAGGGGCCGTTTGGTGTCGATGCGGAAGAATTGCGTGGTGGAGATGCCATCGGGGGGCGGCCCGTATCTGCCAGGAGTGTTCCTACGGTGAACGGGCCGGATTCACACCTCAGATTCATCCTTGCGTCCAGGTCCTCGTCGACAGCATTTGCGGCAGGCGCTGAGGGCCATAAAGGCGGGCCTCAGCCTATCCGCGGCTTCCTCCTCACCCACACTTCCTTGACATTCCCATCTGACGCCGTGGCATTGCCGTCACGCAGCTGGACTTCCCAGATGGGGAGTCTGTAGTTACCGCGGTCTCCCATGCCCGTGAACAGATCGAAGGACCAGTTGTGCTTGGGACATTGTATCCCCGCGCTGAGAACAACACCAAAGTCCTCGACGTCGAAGAGAATACCGTCCGAAAGCGGATAGGACGAATGGGGGCAACTCTGCGACCGTGTCAGTGGTTAGGGGGGCTGTTGCACTTGTAGCGAGATAACCTACATGGTCGATGGCATGGAACTTGCCGCGAAACTGGAAAACCAGCACCTGGTCCTTCAAGTCTACTCCGACGTCGTCGATTGGCACCTCCGTCCCATCAGAAGGGTTGTCCTTGGGGATATGGAAGACCTTGCATCCTGGTGTTGTATCTCCTTTGCACAGAAGCGGTTGGGAGACCAGGTTCGGGAATGCGGAGGCGGGACCGACGTGGAACCAGTCCGCATCTGCCCGGCTAGGTGCCCAAAATGATAGCATCGCTACACTCCTCTGGCACGAACAGCTGAAGTGTTGTACGTAGTCTCAGGACTGCCTTGAGCGTGCTATTACTGGACTGTCATTCGTAGGAATGCAAGAACTCGGCTGAACAAGGCGTCGGGCCACAGGTCACCTTTGAGACAGAAAGGACAGACTATATGAACCTCTCGACATACTGAATCCTGTAGATATAGGCATCCTATGCTAGGGATATGGAAGCCCCCGATCACATCCACCCATGAAGTAGTGAAGTGAACGAGAAGTGATCCACTGAGTGAAGCTATCCAAGCTTCTCATTGGATAAGCCTGGCAAGACGACTCCACCTACCGGCCGCACAGCGGGACAAGGCCCTCTTGAATTTTTTTTCTTATCGAAGCTCGCGCCGTCTGAAGTCAATCGCAGCTTGGTGGTATCAGCAGCAACTGCCATGCCCGCCGTCCTCCTCGATCAAGAGCCAGCGTCGATCAACATGGACGCGGTCAGGTCGGAGAAGAAGCACAAGCGCTCTAAGGAGCACAAGAAGCGGCCACGCGAGGAAGACGAGAACGCGACGCCGAGGCGCCACAAGAAGTCGAAGAAGCACCGAGACGAAGAGGCGCCGCCCGCAGACGAAGATGATGTTGCGGTGAAACAGGACGGTTCGGTGAACGGGGATGGTAAGAAGAAGAGCAAGAAGCACAGGAAGTCCAAGGATTTCACCAATGGCGAGCACATCAAGCCTGAGCCCGACGCGGACGAAGCGCCCTCCGAAGAGGCACCGAAGAAGTCGAAAAAGAAGCACCGAAAACATGCAGACGCCGAGGCGGAGGCAGAGGACGAAGCTGCTCCTGCTGCACCACAAGATGGAGAGCAGACACCCAAAAAGAGGAAGAAGGACAAGTCAAAGAAGGAGGAGAGAGTAGAGGAAGACGAAGAGCCAGCAGAGGAAGCACAATCAAAACGGAAGAGCAAGAGCAAGAAGAAGAGGAAAGAGAGAGACACGGAAGCTGCTGCGGATGAAGATGCTATGGACATTGACGAGGGCGAGCCTGCGACAACGACTCCGACCTCACATCCGTCTT
>Ga0209127_100363_pt1 | contig 15742 bp, 7 predicted proteins | sample LakSupMetagenome_FD_187469 | JGI IMG/M metagenome (GOLD analysis project Ga0209127, IMG submission 187469) | Freshwater microbial communities from Lake Superior, Canada - Sta WM archaea (SPAdes) (version 2) | ecosystem: Environmental > Aquatic > Freshwater > Lake | place: Lake Superior, Canada...
CAGCTCTTGGCGGCGCTGATGTCGTCGAGCATGGGGCTGTGCCACCTCAGCCCCTTCACCGTCTTGGTCTCGTTGACGAAGTTGACCTGGCCGAGGTACAGGTACTCGCCGCCGAACTCCTCGAGGGTGAGCTGCTGGTGGATCGCGAGCGGGGTGATAAATTTATGATGGAGGAGCTGGCTGGCCCCGAACAGGAAGGGGAGGAACTGGTAGTCGTCCAGGCCCCAGACGCCGTGCGACCCGGCCGGCTCGAGGTAGTAGTTCATCTGCACCAGCCTCATGACCTCGAGGTAGCGCGCGAACACGCGCAGCACCAGGGCGGGGAAGTCGGACCGCCGCAGGACGCGGAGCTGGTACAGGCACAGCAGCCAGATCATGAAGTTGAGCTCGTGGCCGGAGCCGTAGTCGATGCGCGTCCTGTTGCCGAACGAGTGGTTGAGGTAGGTCGCCGCCTCGGCCGCGGCAGCGGCATCCCCCACGCCCAGAGTGGCGGTGTGCCACCCCCCCGCGCGGGCCTTGACCTTGTCGAGGAAGAGGCGGAAGGTCTTGTTGCCGAAGCGGGAGCCGCCTTGGTCGTCGGGCGGGGAGTCCCGGCAGATGGTCTCCGTCTGGTTCAGGATGGAGAGGATGGCGCGCACGTTGGGGGAGAGGTCCGTGTCCTTGACGGCCGAGATGGGCGTGTCGGAGACGGAGTCAGAGAGGGTGAAGATCCAGCCTACGATGAGGTTGAAAGTGGGCGAGGCGAGGAAGAGCTCGTGGTCCTTTGGGGAGAGGATGCGCCGGGTGGGGATCTTGAAGGCGGTGTGCGAGAGGTCCGGGGGATCGGGGAGCCCGGGGTTCTCTGGTACCGGGAGGGTGTCCGACTGTTGGGGCCGCCGTCGCCGGGGTTCTAGCTTTGGGAGACGGTCTCTTAGGTTGGGGATGGTTGGAGCTCGAGGTGAATCCAGTTTAGGCGCCCCTTGATTGCCTGGTGAGGCCATTTTTGAGCTGTATGATTAGAGGCCCTGAAGGTATGGTCTGTTGTTTGTTTTATGTAGGTGCTATGTTAGGTGCGTGAAGGTGAGCTGAGTCGTCTCACAACTTAGAAATCATGACATGCCCCGCCAAGGCTTGCCACACCCTGGGGATTCACGCTACAGGTGTACACAGTAGAACACGCGCTAAAATGCGGGACACTAACCGGATGGAGCCGCAACGGCCAAGCCTCATCGTCAAGGTGGGGAGCTGGTTGAACAAACTTTTGGAGCTTATTTTGAGCCTCACTTGCATTCTGAGCAACCTCTTTCGGCAAGTTCAAGGACCGAATCAAGAAGATGACGGTTGCAGCTCCCGAGGCGAACTTGGGCATTCTGCCAAAGTCGGATGGCTCCGCTACATTCAAATATGGCGGCTACACCGTCACGGCATCAGTTAATGGCCCTATCGAGGCGGCGAGGAGGGACGAGCATCCCTACAAAGCCCACGTCGATGTCATCGTACGACCCGCAGCAGGCGCTGGAGGTAAGTTGTTTCAACATCGCACCACCGCCCCGACATGTCGAAAGATCGAGCATTGTACTGAACTAGTATATAGGCACGAGAGAGCGCCATCTTGAGTCTCTGCTGGAATCTTCACTCTCACAGATCATCCTGGTCAAGGACTTCCCTCGGTGCCTGATCCAGATTGTTCTGCAGGTCGAGTCTGTGCCTGCAAACGACTATGTGAACACCAAGCTTGTTCAGGCGGGCATAGTAAGAGGAAGAAAATGCCACATCTCCCCCGCCCATCTACTAATGCATGTTTGCAGAACCTGCCCATCATACCAGCTCTGGTGCAAACAGCTGTCCTAGCCCTCCTATCAGCCTGTGTGCCCATGGCGACTACCGCCGCAGCAGCAGTCATCGCCGTCGTCCCCGCAGGTGGCTCAACCAAGGCCGTCGTTGACCCCTCTCAGCGAGAGCTCGAGACCGCCGTCTCATCTCACGCGTTCGTCTTCACTGCTCACGGCCAGCTACTCCTGGCTGAGAGCCAGGGCGACTTCACCATGGCCGAGTGGGAGGACGCCCACGCCACGGCCAACAAGATCTGCTGCGAGGCCGCAAAGAAGGATGGGATGGAGATGATCCTGGACGACGAGAAGCAGGCCGGCCCTGATCTGCAGGCTTTCCTTCGCTCCACGCTGGAGGCCAAGGTTACTGAGGATCTTCAGTGGAGGTGAGCTGGAGATCAGCGCCTCTGATCACCAGCTACTTGGGTACATGTAAGTTGCTACAAGGCAACAGCTTAACAAGCTTGGGAGGTGTCCCTGGCGCGAAGACGACGATCCGCGCAGCAGACGCACTCATCCGGGAGGGAGGGGGGAGAATTCTGCTGCTTGGATTGGGGAATCTACAACGATAGTCTGGACGACGGGATGAACGGCACTGAATGCTTGAGCGAGCCAAGCAGCGCATGTCACGGCACCACGAAGCATTCACCGTTGAAGTTGAAAAAGCTTGGTATGGGCTGATTGCCCACTTTAGACATCATCTTCGTCTGAAGTTTCCGGACGGAGCATGTAACAGAAAGGGATGCCCATCACAGCGGTGGGTCTTTGCCGCATGGTTTGTGTTGCAGAGCGCTGTTGAGACGCTGTTTCATCATGGCCGCCGGCGCCTCCACTACGGGCCGATACGACGACATCCCACTTATCTCATCCCAACCAGGTCCTAGACGTCCAAAATGGCACACGGGCAAATGAACTGATGCCTCCTGGCAGGTACAGCAGGTTTACAGCAGGGAAGAGTCCATAGCCAGTCCTGACCAAGGGCCAACAGGAACTATTCTTATCTGTGTTTGACAGGTCTCGGTTAGGGGAGACTGAGGTGCGAGAGTGTGATGCAGCCCGCTGCTGCACACCTGTTACACCGACAGACAGAAGTGGTAGACAGAAGTGGTAGACAGAAGTATGCAGCTCACTTGGCAAGCATACCTTGCAGCAGTTCGTTCCGGGAACCATGGTTCTAACATCGATTTGCCGATGATCGTGAACTTGTGAAATCTCGACTTGCCCGCTTCGCAAGAGAGCTGCCGCTGTCTGATCCGCACGGGCCATACCGAAGCTTCGCCGAAGCATGCAACGACGGGGGCTCTCCAATTTCCCGTAGTTCGCTTGAGTGCCAAACAGCTTCCCAGCAGATATGTTAATGCGGGTGCTTGCCGCGGAGCAGTGATGGACGAAGCGTTGCATCGAGATTCTCGCGTCCCAGAAACAGCGAATTGCCTAGCTGAGGCAAGCCGCGACGTGAGACGAATTGCCCGTGCTAGCGTGACCCCTATCCCGCCTCGCCTCCATAAACCCTGGGCCTGGTCTAGCTCCGGCGCAAAGCTGAGACTTCAGCGATGGAGCTTGTCACTGTGATCCCTGATGCCCTCGCTTCTATTGTTTCTATTGTTCACACTTGCCACGGCCTTTGTGTTCTGGACAGCACCAGGGTCTGTAATGGGAAGCTTGTCCGTGGTACTGGGTGATAGAAATAGCAACGACACATGGGCTAGACTCTTGCCCTACCCGAACCAGCCAATGTATCCTCGAGTTACGACAGCGTGGAGTCGAACTCCCTGACGCGACGTCTACGTAGCTGTGTCCACAGCGACTGGGCTAGCAAGGAGTGTTTTGCTTGCACCGGTAGAGCCTCCAATGACCATCTGAATATGGCAATACGGGGACGAACAGGAGCCTGAAGTGTGCCGGTGTCATAAGTGACAATGGAGAGTCTCAAACAACACCCCAAATCTCCACGCCCGTCCTGGAAACAACCCCACCTTCCCGCTACGACTCCCGTCACCCACGACCCTTCCCAATGTTGGAGAGCTTCAGAGCTTCGACCATCAGCTCCGTAACGTGATCCTGCAGAAGAGAGTTTATATGGCCGGGGATTGATCGCGGATTCCTCGGTGGACATTCTCGTTGTCTCTGTCTTCTTGCCGTCGACACGTTGCTCCATCTCCTCTCCTTCTCTTCCTCCTTAAAGTGATAGCCGGCTGTCGAAGCAGAGCTCTGGCAGTTCTGGCACATTCTCATCACCTCTTACCCTCACTACCTTCCATTGTTTGTCTCTGTTCCCTTCACACTTGTCTGCCCGTATTCATCAAGTAGATTCGGAGCAGGTGATCATCTCTTACTACATATCTTAGACATTGTTCTTGCACTCGGCCTTCTTCCTTTCTTCCTGCGGCAAGTCCGGGATCATACCATAGACCTGGTGTCACACGTTTCGCTCAGCATACAAGGACGATTCATCCATTCATAGAGGTCTAGAAGCAGCAGTACTTCATACCACCCTCCAGAAACAACACTCTACCGAGCGTCTTGCATATTTGGGACCACGTGCAGCTGCCCTGCAGCCGACATCACATCCCAACCACTTGACCGGATCTCAATATCGCAACGACAACATCCCGTTGGCTAAGCCTTCCGCTACGTGACTGCTCGTCAAGTATACCGACTGCATTATCACCTCGATAGTGCCGTGCAATCCGGTTAGTATTGTCTTTTCTGTTCAGACTTGGACAGTCAAGTCACTCTGTGAATCCGCCTGCAGAGGAGATGATCCGAAGCTCGAACTGCCAAGTTTGACAGGAACTTTCCATCTGACATTTGCCGGGAAACAAGACCCGCTGACCAGTGACAAGTGATTCAGAATTTCCCAATTCACGATCGATCATTGCCGTTGCCCAACCTTGCGTATCCGCCCGGGTCCAAGTTGCCGCCCTGAGCTCCGACGCGCCTCTTGTTCCATCGGTGTTCGCCCAACAAAGCACTGACGTCGACATACAGTACTGCGAGATTTTCCTGCGCCTCGTGTGCATCTGCAGGTTCCACGACATCAGTACCTTTCCAACCATCGGGCATCCGCTAGACCCGGTAATTTGTCTCGGAGTTTGCTCTAACCACAGCGGACATTGAATCTCCCATGCGGGCACATCTCCGCACCCCTCCGCAAAACGCTGCCCGCCACCACGCCCGCTGCTCGGATTCCTGTTGCAGATTGCAGCGCCACTAAACCTAAACGAGCCGTCCGAACGACCTACACTAGGTCCAAAAATATACAAGCGGGTGGACACCATGCCTAGCCAGATCTCTTCGCCCACGGCAATCCATCCAGCGCTCAGTAATCTGGGTGCCCGTTCCAGCCCGTCCGCGCATGGAGATAATAACCCATCCCCCGCAAGCCTTGACCGCCTCCCGACGAGCTCCTGTGCAACTTTCGTGGAATCATCACCCGTGCAGAACGCGTCATACAGTGACTCGGTAAATAACGACAAGCCGTCCACAACTCACGATGCTGACCTGCACGAACCTACACCTGCGCCCTCGGTGCTGAACACTTGCACATCGGCTTTTGATATCCCATATAACACTCGTCCCTCGAACGCCACACCCGGCGGTCTAGGCCACCGCAAGTGCGCTTCAATCGAGTCTGTCCCTCGACAGACCATCCTCAAGGCTTTGGCTTCGGTCGCCCGCAGCAACAAGCCGGAACCGCTGTCGCTTTCCGGCATGCTCTCCGCCCACAACCCCAAAGACGCCCTTAACGGTGCGGACAACCGTCCCTCCACTGCCTCCTCGCAGAAACTCTCCGACGCCCTCAATAACCTAGCACTTTCCCAATCTCAGGACCAGACGATGACGCCCCATACCGCGCTCGCATCCCTTCAATCGCCCTGTTTCTACCACAACCGGTTCGACGATGCCGTGGATATCGACAAGGTCCTCGAGGAGATCAAGAACGACGAGTGGATGTCGCATTCGCGCCTGGTCCAGACCGCCACCGGTGTCCGCGAGGTGTCGAAACAGCTACAGCGCCGGCCCATAAAGCGGGCTGTGCGGAATGTCATGATCGTCACCAAAGCCCGCGACAACCAATTGGTCGTGCTCACCAAGGAATTGACCCTCTGGCTGCTCAGGACGTCGCGGTACGGATCCGATCTCGGTGTCAATGTCTACGTGGACGCCAAGCTCCGCAACTCCAAGCGCTTCAACGCCGCCGGCATTCTCCAGGAGAACCCCCGGTTCGAGAGTATGCTCAAGTACTGGACGCCGGACCTCTGCTGGAGTCAACCGGAGAAGTTCGACCTAGTCTTGACGCTCGGCGGCGACGGCACAGTGCTCTTCACCTCTTGGTTGTTCCAGCGGATCGTGCCACCAGTACTGTCCTTCAGTCTCGGCAGCCTGGGTTTCCTCACGAGCTTCGAATTCGAGAAGTACAAGCACCATCTCAACCGCATCATGGGCGAGGACGGCATGCGCGTCAACCTGCGCATGCGATTCACATGCACCGTCTACCGAGACGGAGCCGGCCAGGAAGTCGAGGAGGGCGAGCAGTTCGAGGTGCTCAACGAACTGGTCATCGACCGCGGCCCGTCGCCCTACGTCTCGAACCTGGAGCTCTACGGCGACAACGAGCTGCTGACCGTCGTCCAGGCGGACGGCTGCATCTTCTCCACCCCGACGGGCTCCACAGCCTACTCCCTGTCCGCCGGCGGCTCCCTCGTCCACCCGGACATCCCCGCCATCCTCCTGACGCCCATCTGCCCGCACACCCTCTCCTTCCGCCCCATGGTCCTCTCGGACACGATGCTCCTCCGCGTCAGCGTCCCCCGCAACAGCCGCGCGACGGCCTACTGCGCCTTCGACGGTAAAGGCCGCGTCGAGCTCAAGCAAGGCGACTACGTCACCATCACGGCCTCGCAGTACCCGTTCCCCACCGTCGTGCGCACCGACACCGAGTGGTTCGACTCGGTGTCGCGCACGCTGCGCTGGAACGTCCGCGCCGCCACGCAGAAGGGCTTCGACGCCCGGGGCAGCGGTGTCGGCGTCGGCAGCGACGGCAGCGCGGCGGCCAGCGAGGACGGCAAGGACGACGGGGATGACGGGTGGGACATCGATACCGACTCGGCTTGCTATGCGAGCGAGGAGGGCAGCATTGCTGCTAGTCCGCTGAGGAGGCAGATGAGTCTCCTTGGACTGTGACAGGGAATTGGGGATAGAGATCAGTTGCATTTTAGACAAAACGTGGCGCGCTGGCGAGCGTGCTTGAGGATTTTGCGCGCGCGAAAGAGACATGTTTAGAGTTCACTCCATTTATGAGGAAGGGGAATATCCTCCCAGCGAGACAGCGAGATATTAGATGGATATGGATGGGTATCATAGCTAGCGACGTTCCGTGATATAAGATCTGGAAATCATGCTTGTCGTGATGGAGTCGCGGAGTTGGGCGTTTGTATGGACGTACTGAGCAGCGAGCGAATATGCCGGATACGCTGTCTGTCTATACCAGGCACAATCGAACGCAGTTATCAAACGCAAATCACATAATCCAGTGAGATCATGCAGCTGCGTTAATTGACTCTTCTGATACCTGCTCTTCAAAGCAAGCGATACTACGGTCGGGGAAATTCTCTGGCTTGCTTTGCTCTCGTCATGGTCATAGATACACTAGTTTTCCCTTCCACCCTCCAACGTAGCCTAGATGCTGCCGCCCTACTTTGTCAAGCCCAGCACATATACCACACCCGGGTTATCCAGGAGTGGAATAGTCGACACAGGAGGTCGAACCGGGGAGGGAAACGAGCCCAACGCCGGCCACGAACGAAAAAACAATCCATAAAACAACCAGCCAACTACCATGACGCCCGCATGCACCAGGACAAGACGACCAGACACTGTGTTTTGTTTCTCACCGCCAATTCCCCTGACTCAGAGAAAGCAGCCCAGCGACGGCGTCCACGTCCCCCTTCTTGCTGGGGCTGACCTCGCCCCTCATGAACCGCTCCACCTCGTCGTCGTCCGCGGCGGGTACGGGGAGGCGGTTCTCCTTCCCGCCCAGGCCGCGAGGCGAGCTCCCGTCCTCGAAGATCTCGACGACGGCGGCGCCCTTTCGGTGGTGCCGGTGGTTCGCCGAGACGGGCGCCGTGTTCGCCCTGCCGCTGCCGCCGGAGAGGGAGGGCCGCTGGTGGTGGTCCTGGAGGATGCGGCGGGAACTCGGACCCTGCTTCTGCAGGGAAGAGGAGGAGGAGGAGGAGGAGGATGGCAGGGGACGACGCCGGCGGTTGTTGGGTGATGGGGCGGCGGCGGACTGCGGGGAGTTGAAGCGGTAGTGCCTGCGATTGCCTTCTTCGTCCGGGCTCCAGTTCTCCTTGTCCGAGTCGTTGCCGGAAGGCGAGATTTGCACGGAGAATTTGGTCTTCTTGTCGCCGCCGGTGATGTCGATCTGGACAGCCTCGTTCTCGCGGACGACTTTCTTCTGTTGTCCCGGGTAGGCGGTCTGTAGACGGGCGAGGCTGGTCGAGGCGCGAGCGAGCTTGGGCTTCTTCGCCGCTCCTGTCCGCGGAGGCGCCTTGCTCATTGCTGCGTTGCGCTTGGCGCTGCTGCTTGGCTGCAAGGGGCTTGCGGTCGAGACGGCAGAACCGCTGGAGCTGGTTGACCGCAGGAGGCTGATGGCCGCGAGGGCGGAGCCGTGGCTCTCGTGCTTGGCTTGTGCTATGAGCGGGTCTTCCTGCTTGTCTACCTCGCAGGCGAATTGCCATGCGTGGACGTCCCGTGACCGGCCCCTGGTGAGGCGGGGAGGTAGTGCGCCTGTGCTGGGGGCGGGGAGTGAGTTGGTGAGATTAGAAAGTGGCGGGAGTGTGACGCTGTCCTGCGCGCTGTGGCTGCGGTGGAAGCTGGGTCTCCTCACGGGAGGCAGAGCGGCAAGAGCCTCGGCTGAGGGACGAGGCGGTGGGAGGTGAGGAGGGGTTGTGGACTCGATGACCTGAGCTTTGCCCTCAAGAGAGAGTGACAGGCGGAATTGTGAAGACTGGGGGTTAGGTGCGGGGAGGACAGTTGCTGCCGGAGTGGATGTTGAACATGTTGACAGGGAGAATGGCTCCAGTCTGAAGAGCGTTAGCCGGAAGGACACCAAAGCTTGGATCTGGCTTGGAGTCGCATACTTGACCGAGTCATCGCCACTCCGACGCCCCAGAGTAGACGGCGTCGAGAACGAGCTTCCCGTGTTCCACCGGTTCGATAGATATCCGACTGCACCGGGGAAGGATCGCGACAACTGGAAGCTGTCATCTGTCCTATCCGCCTCCTGGGATGAGTCTATTGCCGAGGCATTTGGCGAACCACTAAGCCTCACAGCCCTTGCAACCTCATTGTTCTGTCCATCCTTGCCATCCGTCTCCAAGCTGAAGACACCAGGATCCGACCGTGCCGGCGAGCTCGGTCGTGCTTCTGCATAGGACTGTTCTTGATTCGGCGAGCGGTCGTTGGAGCTAGAGTTGGGAGAGCTCCCAAACGGTGCAGCCGGATCGGAGGAGAGAATCTGCATGCCACCATATCTGAGGGCGGCTATCTCCTGTGGGGACAGGGGCCGCGACTTGCGACGGTCGTTCTGCCTTCGGTTCTGGAACCAGATCTAAGACGTGTGTCAGCAATTGGTACTTCTTCCAGTCTATTCCAGACTCTGGTGACTGACCTGGACCTCCTTCTCGTTGAGCGAGACGCGCTTTACGATTTCGAGACGCGCCGCCTTGTCGGGTTTCGGGTCGGCATTGTACGCGGCTTCGAGGATGGACTTGTCTTTTGCTCTGCGGACGTGACGTGTTAGGTTTGAGACAGTACTTGAGGACCTGGGATCCGGTTACATACGCAGTCCGTTTCCTCTTTCCCTTGGGATGCCGTTCCAGATCTAGCGGGCTGCTCGACTGGTCCTGGAGCTGTGATGACGAGAGCTGTTCTTGAGACGACGGGCCTTGTGATGCAGGGGTACTGTTGCTCTGCGGAGTGGTATGTTCGGTGGGCACGTCGTCGTGCTTCGGAGAGGAGGGTGACGCGGGAGCTGAGGTTTGTTTGTCCATGATGCGGTGTGGGGGAGTAAGTCGGGGGCGAAGAGGAGTCACTCAGTGTCAACAACAACAATGCATGACATATATAACGAGGTAGGTGAGAAAAGAGAGATACTGGACGCGGAGAAGGGAGGAAGTGATGTCCTGACAGACCTATAAGACACAGACAAGGACGCGTAGAGTAGTAGGCAGTGGCTGGTATACGAGAATGATCGCGAGGGGAGTCTGGCGGTATTATGTAAATGAAGACGAGACGTGTGGTATTGTGGTGGAGTTGCAGCTACACGCTTTACACCCCTGTCCGCGTCTTGAAAACTGCACCCAATCACGCAGCGCGTTGGTGATCTCGACTTCCCGATCGGGGAGGAAGCGGGTAGCAGATCTCCATACCCAACCCTGACCCTCGAAGCGTGCGGACAATTTAGATGAACAGCGTGATTGATTCAAGACGCGCTCGCGAAGACTGCAATTTTCTCAAATTCTCCTCGGCATCCAACAAGAGTGCGAAGTTGAGCGCCACGGTATTGTACTGTGACGTGCATCCGATACTCTCGTCTTGTCTGTCCAACAGGACAGTAAATACAACGCTATGGGTATCCTTCGTGTCTGCTATCCAGACAACTCTCTCTCTCTCTCTCTCTCTCTCTCTCTCTCTCCTTAACACACCGTCCAAGACACTCAACTCATATCCTTAACCAAGCTCGCCAAAGTCCTGATCCGCTCTCGATCCGCCGTCCTCTGCTGTTCCAAGTGTGCCACTCTGGCCTGCAGCTCGGCAATCTTGGCGTCTTTCGCTTTGACAACCGTCCTCACCATGTCTCGTCCGCGCTCAACACCCTTCATGCGCAATGCATAATCATTCAGCGTGCGCCGAACGGCACTCGTCACATTGTCGTTCAGCATCGGCACCCCGGCCAGCACAGCCATGACCTCCTCCGTAATGGGGTAGTCCTCCGCTCCGCTAGCACTCGACTGCGGCATACATGGCGGCTGGACAGTGCTGCTGCTGCTTCCCGACCGCGGGTGGGAAGGTGTCGACGGGATGTCTAGCCTCTGCCTCTTGTCGTCCCGCTCGCGCTGTTCCGTGGCGATGAGCAGACTGTTCCGCCCGACAGTGCCAGTGTTCGGCGTCGGCATGCCGTGCAGCACATCATGCGTTCGCTGCGCGCTAGGTGTAGCGAACTGCTGAGTCTCCCGCCTCTTCGACATCTGGCTCTGCGTCGCACTCTCCGCCAGCGCAAGCATTACCCTCTCCTCGTCGGCGCCCAGTCCTGCGCTGAACTCATCCTCGTCGCTATCGCCGACGAATATGTCCCGTTTCCTCTTCCCGGACGGTCGAGCTCCCGACATCGCACCGTCCTCCTCCTCCTCCTCCTCCTCCATCTTAATCCGCCTCTCCGCCGACCGCCTCTGACTCTCCCGGTCCGCGGCACTCATAAAATCCATCTCATCCCCGGTCGAAACGGTCGACAAGCTGAACCCCCTGCTCCCCTCCCCGAAACCAGGTGTACTCTGCTGGGTCTGCAGCAACCCCGGCGCAGCATACGACGACCTCAACCCCTCCGGCAGCGGCGGCGGCGACGACCCGATATGCGTCCGGATCATCGACTCGTCCTTCTCCCTCCCGCCACTGAACAGGTATTCCTTCTCCCTGGCCTGCGCGGCGTCCTCCCACAGGAAAAACCCGCACTGCTTTTTCCGCTCCAGCTGGCAGGTGTAGAACCAGCGGCCGTTGTTCTTGCCCTTCTTCTTGGTCTGCAGGTGGACGGCGGGGAGTCGGGGTTCGCAGTCGCCTGTGCAATATATGTGGTTAGTAAGTGAGAGAGGAGATGAACTGATTGAAGCGTTGACTTACAATACCACTGCCCATTCTCGAAGAGGCCTTTGCTAGCATCTCTGCTCGATGATCCCGGCGTGCGTCCCCCAGCCTTGTACGACGATTTGCGCGGAGTCCTGAACATGGCTGTTCTGTTGCGCTCGGTCAGAGCTGATTGCAGGCGGGATGGCCAAAGCTGCCTTCAACGAGTTATTATATTCGCATAGTTGTTGTTGTTGTCACCTGTCAAGCGTTTGATTTAAGAGCCTGATCGTAACACAGTTGAAGATAACCTAGTCGGTACAAGTCGTTATTGGAGAGGCTGGTGTTTTGCGACATTAGCTCTCGCATCCGCAGCAACCCCACATTGAAAGAGGTGTGGTGGATCCTGTCGACTGTTTTAAGCTTCAGTTGTCCTCACGTCACTGCCGTATCTGATACATCAGCGTATTTTCATGATGTTAGCCATCGGATTTCTACTGGCAATATGAAATGTAGAAAGAGAAGCTCCTTCAACGTTTGTAGTTGTATCAGAATGTCTCCATTGACTGCGCCATAACTAAGGCACCTGCCAGACACCACTCTTCTGTCTACCTTGGGTATTTAAGGTACCTCCTAGGTATCTATACTACTCCTCAAAGAATGCGCTGCAACGGAAAGGGGTATACAACAACCTCAGCCAGCAAAATCAGCCTCCACGATCATCTCAAACATGCCACGATCCCGCATCGTCAGACCTCATAGTAATAATCCTCATCCAACCCCTCCCGGCTGGGTACCACCCCGGCCCCCGGCGCCGGACCAGAGTAGACCGCCTCTACCCTAACGTTCAGCAGCCGTATCTTGAGCCCGTACTCGCACACCAGCGACACGAGCTTGTTAGTCTCGGCCGTGATGGGCGCCTGGTTCAGCAACATCAGCAGGCCGTCCAGCCACTCCGACGCCAGGCTGTGGTTGAGCGGGAACAGCGTCAGGATCGGCTCCTCTCTCGGGTCGGCGCTGTCGCCGCCGCCCGTCTTGGCCGCGCCACCGCCGTTCTTCTGCTGCTGTTGCTGCTGCTGCGCTTCTTCAGGGCTGTCGACGTAGCTGTAGATGGTGATCTTTGTCGTCGGCTTCGTCGCCGTGCTGGGGACGGGAGCTGCTGCGCCGCCGCCGCGGTCTCTGTTGAGGGTCGTCGACGTGCTGGTGGCTATGCTCTGCGCGTCGGCCTCGAGGCCGTTGGGCGCGGACACGTTCGACACCACCGAGCTGATGGTTCCCAGGTCGACCTTCTCCGTCAGGGTGTCGAGGGCCGGGTCGTGGGGCAGCTGCTGCGGGAAGTCGGCGTAGTGCAGGTACCGCCGGTTGTGCGACAGCCTGGCGAACCGCCACGGCTGGTACAGGCGGCGCTTGGTGTTGTAGCTATCCTGCCTCCCGTGGCCGTGGCTCTTGGGCACCGGCTTGGCGAACCATGACCCCTGGAGCAGGCAGCGGATGCGCTGCTCCTTGACGAACTGGAGGGCCTCGTGCCTGAGCTCCTCGCGGACCTGGTAGAGGTGCTGGCCCCACTGGTCTTCGAACGAGAGCTCCAGCAGGTCCATCTGCAGCTCGCGCAGCCGGCCGCAGTCGTACTCTTGCAAGTCGTCTTCTACCTCGAGCACGTCCTTGGTGCGGCTGGCTTGGCCGACCACCTGCTCGATGAGGATGCGGACCAGTTCCGCCACCTTTTCGAAGTCGTCGCGCTCGGCTCCCGTAGCCTTCCACATGCGGAAGAAGGCGTGTAGTCCGGCCGTGTGCAGCCGCGACCACTGGAGCAGCAGCGGACGGAACAGCTTGTCGTTGTTCTTGCTGTTATCCAACGCCTGAAATCCCCTTACGTCTTCGAGGTCGGACTTATCGACCTCAAAGTGCTCGTAGAGGATCATCGTAACGGCAAGGCTGGCCCTCGCAACCGGACACCTCTCGCTCAGCGGCCGGCTCGACTGCTCCAGCAGCAACTTCTGAAACCCGTCCTCATTCTTCCTCACGTAGTCCGTCAGATCCATCATGCCCAAAAACCCAGCCATATCGAACTCAGCCGCCGGCGACTCAGTCTCGAACCCCAATCTCCTCCACTTCTCAGGGTTATGTCTCCTGCTGCCCTTCTTCGCCGCCTCCGCCCCGTCCTCGGCCGCAACCCTCGTCACCCCGTTAGGCAAGTACCTGTCCGGCGCGCTAGCCAAATGCAGCCCCTTCAGCGCGCGCCGATGCTCGGGCCGTTCGAGGTCGACCCTGACCTCCCGCCACTTCCTCAGTAGCACCTTCGTAAGGCCCTGGAACTCCAGCAGCGGATGCGCGAGGTCTTGCAGCGCCGAGCTCTGCATGAGGTTGTACACCGCCTTGATCAGCCCCAGGTCCTGCAGCCGCTTGATGAACTTGGACCACTCCTCCCCGGCAGCGGCACTGGTCCCCTTGGTCCCCGCGATCCCGCCCACGCCCCCCATCCCGGCCCCCATGTTCCCGTCCGAGGCCGACACCGCGTCCCGGATGAGCGCGTTGATCAGCATCAGCGCGTTGGCGCACAGCGCGTGGTCGGCGCTCTGCAGCTGCTGGATCACCAGCTCGAAGAACTGCGGATATACCGCCACGGCCGGCTTCAGCGCCCTGAACCCGAACATCCCCGGCGAGCGGAAGGCGGGTCCGGCCGCGCCCATGCCGCCCGGCGTGGTGGGACTGCTCTGCGAGTGCGACACCAGCGCGACCAGTATGCTCATGGCCCCGCGCAGGATGTTCACCAGCGGCACCGTGACGACCAGCTCGACCACGCGCTCGACCAGGTCCCCCGCCGCGGCGCCCTCGAACACGTCCCAGCCCATGTCCACCTCGAGGAGCCGCGCCAGGCTCTGCAGCGCGTAGGCGAGGGTGTTGCCGCCCGTAGTCATGATGAGGCGGCGCAGAATCACGAGGCCGCCCGAGGCGATGAAGACGTCGGCGAAGGCGGGGTCGTTGATGGAGGACTGCAGCTTGAAGACGGCCATCTTGCGGGAGGCGTCCTCGTCGCTGGCCAGGCGCGAAAGGAGGGCGGGGATGTCGGCTTGGTCCATGGCTGCTGGTGTCGGTTCTGGGGGAATCGGGAGGGTTGTGGAGGATGCGCCGAGGCGATAGGGCAGGAGGTTAGGAGTCGGGGCTTAGCTGGCGGGAGGTAATTAGGACATGGATCGACGAGGTGGTGAGCGAGGCGCGCAGCAATTGAAGGAAGTATTCTGGGCAGTCAATCGGAACCCCAACATGTAAAAAGAATACCGAAAGCAAGAGACTGGCTCGCAAGCTTCATGTGCTATCAGTTCGCATCAGATAAAACTCCAAGAATCTGGCCAACCTACGAAAGGGGACGGCTGCGCGCACGGATGACGGGGTCTGCGACCAGAGCGGGAAGGTGCGCATGTGAAAGACCAGTGAGAGTGTTTACATGTTGCAGGGATGCTGGGCAACCTGGGGCTAGCGTATTGCGGCATTGCGCGCCGCTAAGCCAAATAAGGTCCTTGGAGCATCTGGGTCACCAGTCCGTCCAACTTCCAAACGCTGTTGCATGTTCGTCCTTGCGGTTGTTATCGTGCTTACGATCATTTACATGAACGTGATGCGGCTACATCTGATGGAGTTGGGACAATGCGGGGAATGAATTGGGGACACACATGGCGTTGCAACCCACATTACACAACCACTGGCATACCTCACAGATCTGTGCAATATGATTCCTGCTTCCACACCATCGTCCCCTTCATTCATTTACTCTTTCTAAGACGAGCACCCCGTCAACTTCTTGAACCTCCCCATCAACTCCTTGGTCCACCCGTTCGTCGGCGCCGTATAATCCGTCACATACAGACTGACGCTCACCTTTCCACTAGCCACCACAAACGTCTCGTCCGGCAGCGCGCAGTCCCCGTTGAGGCAGACGTTCGCCCCCGCGCTCAGCGGGCGGATGATTCCCCACGTGAACGTCCCCGGCACGCTCGGGTTCGGCACCGCGACGTCCACCTCCGAGTTGCCCGTCATGCGCGTCTGCACGACCGGCAGGGAGCTCCAGTTGGCGGTCAGGGGCGGGAAGTTGA